>Ga0164242_10006662_pt1 | contig 12697 bp, 11 predicted proteins | sample OricomgcompostMG_FD_108783 | JGI IMG/M metagenome (GOLD analysis project Ga0164242, IMG submission 108783) | Miracle-Growth compost microbial communities from Emeryville, California, USA - Original compost - Miracle growth compost (MG) ... | reverse complement strand
TGGCTGACCGGCATGGCGGCGGTCTCTCTCGCCCAGCTGTACAGCCAGCGCGCGCACTCGCAGGAGGCTCTCGAGTGGGCGCGCACGGCCGAACCGTCGCTGCGTGCGCTCGAAGCCGAAGATGACATGCGGCAGCTCGAATGGGTGATCGCTGTCAACCAGGTGTCATCCGACCGGCCGGACGCCGGGCGGGCAACGCTGGAGCGGATGGCCGCAGTTGATGCCGAGAGTGCAGGGTTCGACTACGCCGATCTGCGATCGATCGGCATTTCGGGCCTGGCGGAGATCGCCGCGAGTGAAGGCGATCTGATCAGGGCCAGGCAGCTTTACGCGCAGGCCCGCGACGTCTTCGACGAGACGAAGAACCGCCGTGCACCGTGGTCGATCACGGTGACGTCAGCTTTTGTCGCCACCTCGATTCGTGCGGGAGCCACGAATGACCTCGCGACGTTGACCAGCGTGCGCAGACTGCGCATCCAGGTTCTGGTATCGCAACGGATGCGCTCCGGGTACTCGGATCGTCCCGTGCTCGGTTCCGGCCTGCTTGGCATCGCGCTCTGGATTCTTGCGCCAGACCGGTCCGGCGCGACGGCCGCTGAGCGCGAAGCAGGGGTCGAGTTGCTCGCGCTCTCGCGCGCGCTCTCCGGCCGCGAGGACATGCCTGCGTTGAATTGGGAGCGTGCAAGCCGCGAGACGCTGGCGTGGTACCGTGACGCCGATATCGGCGCAGCACTCTCGCGGGCGTGCGCGCTGACGATGGACGACCGCACGAGCTTGGCGATGGATTTGCTGCGCGATCAACGCCTGAGGACGGCATTCGCGCCCGGCTCCGCCCCCTGAGATTGGTCAAATGGTCCTTCCCACGGCGTGGGAAGGACCATTTGACCAATCTCAGGGCGCGGGCGGTGCGGTCTATGCCTTGCGCATGTATGCGCGCACGGTCAACGGCGCGAAGATCGCGACGATGACTGCTGCACCGATCAGCGAGATGACGACATCCATCCCAACCGTGCCGTTGTTCGCAAGGTCACGCACGGCCGTGACCAAATGGGAGATCGGATTCACGCTGACGAATCCTTGCAACCAGTTCGGCAGCGAGTCGACAGGCACGAATGCGTTGGACAGGAAGGTCAGCGGGAACAGGATGATCATCGAGATGCCCTGCACGCTGGATGCGCTTCGCGCGATCACTCCGAAGAAGGCGAAGATCCAGCTGATCGCCCAGGAGCATGCGATGACCAACAACGCGGCCAACACGACAGACCAGAAGCCGCCGCTCGGCCGGTAGCCCATGATGAACCCCATCACGAACGTGAGCGTTGTGGCGATCGCGTAGCGGATCGTGTCCGCCAGCAGTGCTCCTGCCAGCGGCGATATGCGAGCGATCGGCAGCGATTTGAAGCGGTCGAACACTCCCTTGTCCATGTCTTCTCGCAACTGAACGCCTGTGACGACCGATGTTGTGATGACGGTCTGCACCAGGATGCCTGGGATCAGCATCGGAAGATAGTTCTGCACATTGCCTGCGATGGCACCACCGAAGAGGTAGGTGAACATCAGAGTGAAAAGGATCGGCTGAACGGTGACGTCGACCAACTGCTCAGGTGTCCGCTTGATCTTCAGCAGGCCGCGGTACGCCATGGTGAATGAGTTGCGCATCGTTTGGCCGATGCTGGTGTGGTTCTTGAGCTGGCGTTGCGAGCCCGGAACGATCATGGCCGGCCGCTTGCCGCCAGGGGCCGTTGTGTCTTGATTGATGGACATAGTGCTCATGCGCTGACTCTTTCGGTTTCGCGAGACTGGGTGTCGGTAGTCGAGTCCGCGTCTTCGACGCCGTGCCCTGTAATGGTGAGGAAGACCTCGTCGAGTGTTGGCTTCTGCACGCTCATCTCGGTCAAGTGGATGCCCGCTTCGCGCAGTGTGATCAACAGGTCGGTGACCCGATCCGCATCGGCCATGGGCGCGGTGATGCGGGCAGCCTCAGGCGATACGGTGCCCTGGGCACCAAGAACGGCCTGGATCGCGCGGAGCGCATCATCGGTGTCGTCCGTGTTTTCGAGCCGGAGTTGCAGTGATGACGTGCCGACGGATGCCTTCAGCTCGTCGGCCGTGCCTTCCGCCACAACACGTCCGGTGTCGATCACGGCGATGCGGTCGGCCAGCTGGTCGGCTTCATCGAGCATCTGCGTCGTGAGAAGCACTGTCGAGCCGCTGGCGACCAGTCGCCGCACCGTGTCCCACATCTGTGTGCGGGTGCGCGGATCGAGACCGGTTGTTGGCTCGTCGAGGAAGATCAATGGCGGTTGCGCAATCAGGCTGGCCGCCAGATCGAGCCGGCGACGCATCCCTCCAGAGAACTTCGCCAGTGGACGCCGTGCGGCCTCCGTCAGGTTGAATTCCTCAAGCAGGTCGGATGCCTTCTTCCGCGCTTCTGCACGGCCGAGGCCGAGCAGTCGGGCGAAGATGATCAGGTTCTCCGTTGCGCTCAGCTTCTCGTCGACTGACGCAAACTGGGCGGTGACGCCGATGAGCTGCCGCACGATCTGCGCCTGCTTGACGACGTCGTGCCCGAAGATCTGCGCGCTACCGCCGTCAGGACGCAGCAGGGTCGCGAGCATGCTGATCGTCGTGGTCTTCCCCGCGCCGTTCGGGCCGAGCACACCGTAGACGGTGCCCGCGCGAACGCTGAGGTCGACACCGTCGACCGCGCGGTTGTCGCCGAAGACCTTGTCGAGGCCGTGTGCCTCGATGGCCCAGTCCGTGCTGGGCGAGCGTGTGTTCATGATTGTCCTTTCGCGGCCGTCTCGTGGGCCGGTGACGTTCTTCGTGTGTACCCAGACTGTTGTGCGGCACTTACGAGCCGCTTGCACGGCGCTTACAGCGTTCGCTCGCGCTGTAAGCGCCCGCCCACCAGTGGTGCAAGAACGCTGTTCCCGCCAACGAGTAGTGCTGTGCTGCACCACCCGCGATCGAGCAGGCCACTGGTATGTCTTTGGTGCTGGAAGCCACCCCCACGCAGGAACGTGGCGCCAGACACAAGACTCTTGCGCAGCATCCGACCTAGGCTGATTGGGTGACAGCGTACGTCTCGGCCCTCGATCTCTTCACCATCGGGATCGGTCCATCCAGTTCCCACACGGTCGGGCCGATGCGAGCGGCAAAGTCGTTCGCCGACGCGCTGTTGGCGTCCGGGCACGCGGATGCCACGACTCGGGTCACCTGCACTCTGTACGGCTCGCTCGGCTCGACCGGCATCGGACATGGAACTCCGGATGCTGTCATCGCCGGCCTGGGTGGGGCTCGCCCGGAGACCTGCGACCCAGAAGACGTGCGAGGGTCATGGACCGAGCTCCCTGGCGATGTGACTCTGGGCGGTCTGCACACGATCACGATGGCGACGAGCGACGTGAGGTTCGAGCCGCGCACCCGGTTGCCCGGACACCCGAATGCTCTCACCCTGACAGCGTTCGCGGACGCGGCGCCGATCTTCGAGCAGACGTACTATTCGATCGGCGGCGGCTTCATCCGGCGGGACGGCGACCAGTCACGGGCGGGATCCACTCTGAAGTATCCGTATCCGTATCCCACGTCTGCCGAGCTCATCCGTCTGTGCGACGAGTACGGCATGACGATCGACGCGATCGCGCAAGCGAACGAAGAGGCGCTGCATGGCCGCGCTGCGATCGACGCGGGATTGGACGCGATCTGGGGCGCGATGGCGGCGAGTGTCACCGAGGGACTCGCTGGCGACGGCCAGCTGCCAGGCGGGTTGGGCGTGTGGCGCCGGGCCGCAGGCATCCGCGCGCAACTCGAAGACTGCGATGCGCGGCACGAACGCGACACGTCGATCGAGTGGCTGCACGCATTCGCGCTAGCGGTCAACGAGCAAAACGCATCGGGTGGCCGCGTCGTGACAGCGCCAACCAACGGTGCGGCAGGCATCATCCCCGCCGTCGGCCATTACTACCTGCGATTCGTTGCACGGTCAACGGATGCCGCGGCCGCCGGCATCCGACGCTATCTGCTCACGGCAACGGCGATCGGATCACTGTTCAAGGCGAACGCGTCCATCTCGGGGGCGGAAGCGGGATGCCAGGGTGAGGTCGGGTCGGCATGTGCCATGGCGGCCGGCGGCCTGTGCGCAGTACTCGGCGGTACGCCGCGTCAGGTGGAGAACGCTGCGGAGATCGCGATGGAGCATCACCTCGGGCTCACCTGCGACCCCGTGGGCGGCCTGGTGCAGGTGCCGTGCATCGAGCGCAACGCGATCGCGTCCTCGACCGCGGTCAGCGCCGCCAGACTCGCGCTGCACGGCGACGGAACGCATCTCGTCTCGTTGGACACCGTGATCGAGACGATGCGGCGCACGGGACTGGACATGTCAACGAAGTACAAGGAGACAAGCGAGGGCGGCCTGGCCGTCAGCGTGCCAGACTGCTGAGCGCTGGCGCGCTCGTTCAAGATCGTCGAAGCCGGGCGCACAGTCGCCAGATACGAATCGATTACGTCGTGTTGCGCGCAAGCTGCATGTCTTTGGGTGGCGCCCTAGCGTTGGAGTCGTGACTCCGACCGCATCCGAAGACCAACCGCGAACTCCGCGGGCGCAAGCGGGACCGCTTGTGTCAACGCCGCTCGTATCAACGCAGTGGCTCGCCGACCACCTCGGCTCAGATGGCCTCGTCATCGCCGACGCCACCGTCCTTCCAGTGACCGCAGCTGTATTGGCCGCCTCCCCATTGACCGCGCAATTGACCGCGCAGACCTCCGGCGCAGCCGACGCCGCTTCCTATGTCAGCGGCGACGAGGAATACATGGTCAATGGCCACGTCCCTGGCGCCGTATTCGCGGACCTGATCGACGAGTTCAGCGACAACGGCGGGCGATTCGGTTTCGCACGGCCGAACACGGAGCAGTTCGAAAGCGCGGCGGCCGGCCTCGGCGTTGACAACCAAACAACGCTCATCGTTTACGACAACGCGCTCGGGCAGTGGGCTGCCCGCATCTGGTGGCTGTTCCGCTCCTTCGGGCACGAGAACGTGGCGGTACTCGACGGCGGTCTGCGCAAGTGGGTAGCAGAAGACCGGCCGATTGAACTCGGCTATGTTGCCGCACGCCCCGTCGAGCTCTTCGCTGCTCGCGAGCAACCCGAACGGTGGGCAGACAAGGCATCCGTGTCGTCGATCGCCAGTGGAGCATCCGCTGGCTCGCTGGTATGCGGCCTTCCGCACCGGGAGTTCCGCGGTGATACGCGCGGCAATCGTCCTCGCGCAGGTCATATCCCGCACAGCATCAGCGTCCCTGCGTCACGACTTGTCGATCACGACACCAATGCGTTCTTGCCCGCGCGTGAACTCCAGCAGCTTTTTGCAGCAGTAGAACCGAATGCACGTGCTGTCACGTACTGCGCGGCGGGCATTGCAGCGGCTTCGGGTGCGCTCGCCCTGACCGTGCTCGGTCACCCGGAGGTTTCGATCTACGACGGATCGCTCAACGAATGGGCTGCAGACGAGAACGCTCCACTCGTCGCGTCGCCGTGACACGGGTAGCCGATCGGAACGGCTGTGTCATGCTGGGTTGATGGATGCATCGAAGCTAACAGCCGCGCAACGTCGCCGCCTTGGAGCGCTTCTGAACAAGCGCCGAGAAGACGCCGAACACCACCTGGCGGTGCTTCGAGAGTCCATGGGTGAGGTTCAATCGGCCAGAGCGGATGCCTCTGCAGACGACGAGCACGACCCTGAGGGCCCAACCATGTCGCAAGAGTGGTCAAGCCTCACCGGCCTCGTCACAGATGGGGAAGCGCAACTTCGTGTCGTCGACGCCGCGCTCACGAGAATGCACGACGGCATATACGGGATCTGCGTGCGATGCGGAAACCCGATCGGTGCCGCGCGGCTTGAGGCCAGGCCGGCCGCCGAGCTGTGCATCGATTGCGCACGCCTGGCAGGCTGAGCCCGGTCGAGCCAGCCTCTCGGCTGCAGAGTCAGAGCCTGTCGACTGCCGTCACGTGCACCGCAGCTGCTCCGAGTTCTGCGGACTCGGCGAGGTCGACCGTCGCGGCGATGCCCCAGTCGTGGTCGCCGGCCGGATCGGCAAGAATCTGACGCACGCGCCAGAGCCCGTCGGTCGCCGCGCTCTCGTCGACGATCAACATGGCCGGGCTGCGGGCATCCGCGTCAGTGCGGATCTCGTCGTGTTCGGCGAAGTATGCGTCGAGAGAATCGGCCCACTCTGCCGAGCTCAGATCATCTGACAACGTGGCAAGTTCGTCATACGCCTCTCGCGCAGCGAGTTGCACTCGACGGAACATCTCGTTGCGCACGAGCACGGTGAACGCCCGGCGATTGGTCGTGACGTTGCGCGGGGCGGGCGGCACAAGCGCCGTCTCGCTCTCGTGGCGCGCAGCATCCGGGTGCACAAGCTCTTCCCACTCATCGAGCAGGCTCGAGTCAACCTGGCGCACGAGCTCGCCTAGCCACTCGATCACATCGAGCAGTTCTTCATTCTTAAGCTCGTCTGGAATGGTCTGCCTGGCCGCGCGATACGCATCAGAGAGGTAACGAAGCACGACGCCTTCTGATCGAGTGAGTTTGTAGAACGCGACATATTCCCCAAACGACATGGCACGCTCATACATGTCACGCACGACGGATTTCGGGCTCAGCTCGAAGTCGCGCACCCACGGCTGGCTTGACGCATACGTCTCGAATGCCTGGCTTAACAGTTCGTCGAGCGGCTTGGGATGGGTGACGGCCTCGAGCAGGTCCATGCGTTGGTCGTACTCGATGCCTTCGGCCTTCATGGCGGCAACCGCTTCACCGCGGGCCACGAACTGTTGCGCTGACAACACAGGGCGAGGATCGTCAAGCGTGGATTCGAGCACCGAGATCAGGTCCAGAGCGTAGTTGCCTGTGCCGACGCTGTCATTGTGCTCTTCGACGTTGGCGCTCGCCTCGGGATCGAGCAGCTCGAATGCGGCAAGTGCGAACGTGGACAACGGCTGATTGAGTGCGAAGTTGGGCTGCAGGTCGACCATCAGGCGGATGTCGCCGCCCACCTGTTCGACGATGCCTGCCGCCCGAAGTGTGCGGTAGATGCCGAGCGCTCTTCTGGCGAGTGCGAGCTGACGTTTCCACGGCTCGTGATTGTCGAAAATCAGTTCATGCACATGGCGGTATACATCGCCGCCGCGACCGATCACGTTGATGAGCATGGCGCTGGTGATCTGCATGCTTGACGAGAGCGTCTCAGGCTCGGCAGCGATCAGTCGCTTGAACGACGGCTCGCCCCACGAGACGAAGCCTTCCGGCGCCTTCTTGCGCACCAGTTTGCGCTTCTTCTTCTGGTCGTCTCCCGCCTTCTGAATCGCCTTCAAGTTCTCGGTCTCGTGCTCTGGCGCCTGCGCCACAACGGTGCCAACCGTGTCGTAGCCTGCGCGGCCTGCCCTGCCGGCGATCTGATGGAACTCGCGCGCATTCAGCTGCCGCATCCGCACTCCGTCGAACTTCGTCAACGCCGTCAGAAGCACAGTGCGAATCGGAACATTGATCCCGACGCCGAGAGTGTCTGTGCCGCAGATCACGCGCAACAGTCCACGCTGGGCGAGCTGCTCGACCAAACGACGATACTTCGGCAGCATCCCGGCGTGATGCACCCCGATGCCGAGACGCAGCAACCGGGACAGCGTCTTGCCGAACCCGGTGGCGAATCGGAACTCGCCGATTGCATCCGCGATGGTGTCGCGCTGTTGCCTGCTCGCGACCTTCGCGCTCGACAGAGCCTGGGCGCGTTCAAGCGCGGCAAGCTGCGAGAAATGCACGATGTAAACGGGCGCCTGGTTGGTCTCAAGCAGTTCGTCGATGGTTTCATGCACCGGCGTTTGGGCGTAGTAGTAGTTCAATGGAACGGGCCGCTCAACACCGGTCACGAGCGCCGTTTCCCTGCCGGTGCGCCTGGTCAGATCATCGGCCAGTTGCGTCACATCGCCGAGCGTCGCAGACATCAAAATGAACTGCACGTCTGGCAGCGTCAGCAACGGCACCTGCCACGCCCAGCCACGATCCGGATCCGAGTAGAAGTGGAACTCGTCCATGACAACCTGACCGACTGGCGTGTCTTGGCCCATCCTCAATGCAAGATTCGCAAGGATCTCCGCCGTGCAGCAGATGATCGGTGCATCTGCATTCACCGCCGAATCGCCCGTCATCATTCCGACATTCGCCGCCCCGAACGTGTCGACGAGCGCGAAGAACTTCTCGGACACCAGCGCCTTGATCGGTGCCGTGTAGAAGCTTCGCTTGCCCGCAGCCAACGCCGTCGCATGCGCACCGACGGCCACGAGCGATTTGCCGGTGCCGGTCGGCGTGCTCAGGATCACATTCGCGCCCGAGACGATGCCGATCAGCGCCTCTTCCTGAGCGGGGTACAGCGTGAGCCCGTCGGCAGCTGCCCACGCTGTGAACGCGTCGAAGACCGCGTCTGCGCTCAGCTCAGCGGCTGTCGCCGACCGCCTGATGCGGTCGAGCAGGCTCGGCCGCTCGTCAGAGGCCGGGCCAGCGACGATTAGAGGGCTCCCTGGGCGGCGGTCCCTGCCGGGATTGGCGCGAGCCTGGTTACTTCAGTTGGCTTGGCGATGAGACCATCAAGCGACGCGTTCAGGTCGGCGACCGCCGTCCCGGCACCGTGCGCATCGAGAAGTTCGGTGGACTCCCATTTCTCGATCATCACGATCGTGCCGTCAGGTGCCTCGTGAATCGCATAGAGGATGCAGCCCGGCTCGTGGTGCACTGCCGCGATGGCGGGACGCAACGCATCGACGACGGCGTCGAACTGACCCTCCTTCGGCGTGAAGACGGCGGTTACGACGATGGGATCAGATTGTGTGCTCACCTCTCAAGGCTACCCACCCATCCGCAGCTCGATCGGCGAACTACCCGTCGTGATCACTACGCCCGATCCAAATCGCTAGTGTCGGGGCCGCCTACTGCCACGAGGACGCCCGTTGCCGGACGACGTACCCTTCGGTTTGCGCGCCGATTTGCTCGGTTCACGCGATGACGCGCGCGGCTTCGGTCCTTCCGGGACGGACGGCCCCCGCGAGCTGCGCTCGGTTCGCCCGCGCACAATCCCGATGAAGTCATCGATGGACTTCGAACCGGAATCCGTGCCAGCAGCGTAAGGCCAGGCCAGTGCGATCTGGGTGGGCTCCGCATCCGTGATCGGACGCGCGACGACATCGCGCCGTGCGTGTAAGCGGGCAATCGACTGTGGCACGATGGCGACCCCGACCCCGGCGGCCACCAGGGCGAACGTCTCGTCGATGTCACCGGTCGCATCATAGATCGTCTCACCACTCAGGTCGGCAAGCGCCAGGGCCTCAACGACAGAGGCCGCGTGCTCCCGAGAGACGACGGCAACGGCCGCTTCTGCATAGAGCGGGATGAGATGGAGATCGTCACCATCGACCGGCAGGCGCACGAAAGCCATGCTTGCCCGCCCATCGTGCAGCACCTGCACCTGATCGGCATCGGTCAAGATGAGTTCGATCGGACGATCTCGGTGCCGTTCCTTCCAGATGCGAACCCATTTCGCGGGCGTGACGCCGCGCACGTATGCAACGCGGAACGGTTCGGGCGCACCGGAACCTGTCGGAGTCGCATCCATCGGCGCTCCCGTCTCGAACTGCGTATGAATGTTCCCGGCTGGCGCACGGGTGCTGTCAGGATACGCTGGAGCCTGTGACCGACGAAACGCCGCGCGCCGCGAAGCAGGCCCAAACCATGAAACCGGCGACGGCGGCGAAGAAGCTCGGCGTGTTGTTGTCAGCGACGCCTGAGACCTTTCGATCAGAACCGGTCAGCCGAGATGCCTTCGCCGCGCTGCAGTCGAACCCGCCCGAATGGCTTGTCGAGTTGCGCAGGAGCGGGCCGCATCCGCGCGACGTCGTTGCACGCAAACTCGGCGTGTCGATATCCGGGCTCGCCCGCGGCGAGGTGACGGATGCGCTGACGACCGCACAGATTCAGGAATTGCTTGCTGCACCGCCAGAATGGTTGGTGCGCGAGCGCGCGACCCAGGCCGCCGTGCGCGCCGAGAACGCACGCATCAACGCGCGCGACGCCGAGCGCCGGGCAAACCCGCGGCCCTAGCTCGGTTCGTCGCTATGCGCGGGCCAGTATGGCTGTCGTATCCGTGCCGGCGGGCAGCGTTCCGTAGAGCCGGCCGCTATCGTTCCCGAGGCGGGCGCCGATAAACGCGTCGGAGACAGCCGCGGGCGCACTTCGCACCAGCAACGAGGCCTGCAACGCGAGTGCGAGAGCCTCGACGAGCCGACGAGCGCCGAATGCCGCCGCCGCGGCATCAGCGCGGCTCGCGTCCAGAAGCATGCGGCGTGCCTTGGTCAGGTGCGCGTCCAGTACCGGATGCGCACCGGAGGCACGAGAAATCTCCAGGTCGAATGCGTCGGCGGTCTCGGGCTCTCGGGTGATCGCTCGCAGCACATCAAGGGCGATCACGTTGCCTGATCCCTCCCAAATCGCCATCACCGGTTGCTCGCGGTATCGGCGCGCAAGCGGGAACGACTCCGTGTATCCGTTGCCGCCGAGGCACTCGAGCGCCTCGTAGGCGTGTTCGGGGCCGCGCTTGCACACCCAATACTTCGCCACCGCCGTCGCCAGCCGGCGGAACGCAACCTCCTGTTGCGTCGCATCCTCATCGTGCGCCCTGGCCAACCGCATCGACGTCGCGGTCGCCGCTTCCGATTCGAGCGCCAGATCGGCAACGACGGCTGCCATCGCGCTTTGATCGATCAGGCGACCCCCGAACGCACGCCGGTGGCGCACATGCCATGCCGCCTCCGCTACGCTCTGCCGCATGCCTGCTGCAGTGCCGAGCACGCAGTCGAGTCGGGTTCGAGCGACCATCTCGATAATGGTGCGAACGCCGCGTCCTTCCGCCCCGAGCAGGTGCCCGACCGTCTGGTCGAACTCGACCTCGCACGAGGCGTTCGACCGGTTGCCGAGCTTGTCCTTCAGACGCTGAATCAGGAACACGTTGCGCGCGCCGTCGCCGAGCACACGCGGCACGAGAAAGCAGCTCAGCCCGGCCGGCGTCTGCGCGAGCACAAGGAACGCGTCGGACATTGGTGCACTGCAAAACCACTTGTGTCCGGTGAGCCGCCAGCTGCCATCTCCGGCATCGACAGCCCGCGTCGTGCCAGCGCGCACGTCGGAACCGCCCTGCTTCTCGGTCATCGCCATGCCGATCAGTGCCGATGCCTTCCCCCACGCTGCGCCGGTGCGCAGCGTTCCGCTGTATTCCCGGCTGAGCAGCCTCGGCATCCATGTCTGTGCAATCTGTGGCGTCGCCTGCATGGCGGGCACCGCGGCGTTGGTCATCGAAACAGGGCAGGCATGCCCCGGCTCGACCTGCGCGAACAACATGAACGTCGCTGCGCGCGCTACGTTTGCCCCCGGGCCAGGATGCGCCCAGGCGGAGGTGTGAGCTCCAAATCCGACGGCCGCGCCAAGGACACGGTGGTATGCATCGTCGTACTCGACTTCATCGATGCGGTTGCCATACCGATCATGGGTGTGCAGCACGGGTTCGTGCGTATTGGCGCGCTGGGCGTCGCGCTGAAACTGCGCTGTTCCAACATGCCTGCCCGCCCGGTGCAGGTGAGGAACCGCCCAGTCCGCCCCATATTCCAGCACGGCCTCTCTCAGCGGAATGTTCACTTCGAATTCGTCGAGCCCCACCCGCGGCGGAACCTGGTTCGTCACCTCGTGCGTCGCCATTCGCAGCCTCCTTGCTCCCGTCGTCGACCGCGCATAACTCAGGCTATTCGCACTCGTCTTCGCAAGCATCCGCCAGTTCGCGGGCCCACCGAGCAGCGACACACTGCATCAGCCTGAGTTGTGCGCAGAGTGGCGGCGTCGGGTGACAATGGATGCGTGATTCGCCGCAGGGTTCGGGTGAGCGGGCGCGTGCAGGGCGTCGGCTTCCGATACTCGTGTGCGCGAGCGGCCGTCGACGCTGGGGTATCTGGCTGGGTGCGCAACCTGCCTGACGGTGCCGTCGAGGCCGCTTTCGAGGGCGACGCCATGTCGGTAGATGCGATGACAGAGTGGATGCGATCGGGTCCCCCGTGGGCGCACGTCACCTCTGTAGACACCAGCGAAGAAGCCCCGGCAGGCGAGAGCGGCTTCGACATCCGTGGATGAGCCGACAGCGGGAAAGGATGCATCATGGCTGACAACCTGTCGCCAGACGATCTGGGAATCGACCTTTCGTCAGGCAAACCGCAGCAGCTCTACCGGTGGTTCTTGGCGAGCATTCTGTTCGGCAAGCCGATCCAGCAGAAGGTGTCTGCCGACACATACCGTGTTCTCATCGAACACGGCTTCACGAGTCCTAAGAAATTCGCGGGAATTGCGCGCGAGCCGCTGCGTAAGCTGCTGGACGATGGTGGCTACGGCAGGTTCGACTACCAGATGGCGGACTATTTGCACGCCACGATGGCCGCTGTGGAAAGCGACCACGGGTCGATCCATCGCATGGTGGCAACTGCGCACTCCCGTGACGAGCTTGCGAAGACGGTTCAGCAGTTCAAGGGCATCGGTGACACGACAGCACACATCTTCACCGATGCGATACCAGCTGCCGTCATCGGGGCCGCTACTGCAGACCAGCCGTGACG
>Ga0164242_10006661_pt1 | contig 12698 bp, 8 predicted proteins | sample OricomgcompostMG_FD_108783 | JGI IMG/M metagenome (GOLD analysis project Ga0164242, IMG submission 108783) | Miracle-Growth compost microbial communities from Emeryville, California, USA - Original compost - Miracle growth compost (MG) ... | reverse complement strand
CCAAAATATCATCTCTTACATTTCTGTAGTGTCCTCCACTACCGGGACGATTATTATTACCCTGTAAAGGGTAAATCATTGTATATATCATCCACTGGGCCGTTAAGGCTGTTTTGTAGAGGCTAATGCCGGGCTCTACGAGGATATCAAGTTATGCAAAGCAACTCTCATTAAACAAAAATAAATTTATTCTATGTATGTCTTAAAATTTGGAGGTTCTTCCGTTGCAAGTGCGGATAATATCCGTAAAGTGGCGGAAATCGTCCAGGCAAGTGAGGCAAGCCAGGTCGTCGTGGTCGTTTCTGCGCTGGGCGGCATGACCAATGAACTGCTTGCCCTGGGCACGAAAGCCGCCGACGGGGATGAAAATTATAAAGGTCATTTAGATGAACTAAGAGAACGTCATTTAAATGTCGTCAAGTCCCTACTTCCCATCACAGGACAGAGCAGCAGCCTGAGCATGGTCATGCAGCATTTTAACGAGCTGGAAGATATCGCTGAAAGTATTTTTCGCTTAAGAGAATTCTCACTGGTGACCAAAGACCGCATTCTGGCCTTCGGAGAAACGCTCTCCAGTAAAATCATAGCCGCCTATTTTGCCTCCTTAAGTTTATCCTACCGCTGGCTTGACGCCAGAAACATCATCCTGACTAATTCCAAATTCACGAATGCCAAAGTGCATATGGAGCCTACGATGGAAAATATCAGCAAAACAATTGCGGAGTTTAAGGAAAAAATAATACTCGTTCCCGGCTTTATTGCCAGCAATAAAAAGGGACAAACCACTACCCTTGGAAGAGGCGGATCGGATTATACAGCAGCATTATTTGCTGCTGCAGTAAATGCGACCCGGCTGGAAATCTGGACGGACGTATCAGGTATGATGACCGCTGATCCAAGATGGGTCAGCGGTGCTAAGATCATTACGCATATTTCATTTAAGGAAGCCATGGAGCTTTCTCATTTTGGCGCCAAGGTCATCTATCCGCCCACCATTATACCAGCGATGAATGCCGGTATTCCCATCTTAATCAAAAACACATTTGAACCGGAAGCAGCCGGAACACTCATAGACAATGAACCCACCACTCATGAATTAGACCAGGATATTGTCACCGGTATCTCCTCTATGACAGAGATTGCCTTACTCAGCATTGAAGGCAGTGGCATGGTTGGCGTCCCGGGAACGTCCAAAACCTTATTTGAAACGCTGGCTGCAGCCCAGATCAATGTTATATTGATTACCCAGAGCTCCTCCGAACACTCTATCTGCGTTGCCGTAGATGTTGCAGATGTGGAAGCGGCCAAAGAAGCACTTGATATCAGCTTTCAAAGTGAAATCAGTTCAGGAAAAATAGAACCGATAAAAATTGAGCGCAGCCTTTCCATTGTGGCCCTTGTTGGAGACAAGATGAAAAGTCACCCCGGCATCAGTGGTAAAATGTTCTCTGTATTAGGCAGAAACGGCATTAATGTACGAGCCATTGCTCAGGGAAGTTCCGAGAAAAACATTTCTGCCGTCATTTCATTTGAGGATGTCAAAAAAGCGATCAACGTCTTGCACGAGGCCTTTTTTGAGAAAGTATACAAACAACTCAACCTCTTTATAATCGGCGTAGGTAATGTCGGATCCCGCTTACTCGCCCAATTAAAACAGCAAAGAGAATACCTGCTGCATAATCTGAATATCCAGCTCAGAATCGCCGGTCTGGCCAATAGCCGTAAAATGGTCTTTTCAGATAACGGCGGTGTATCCTTAGACCATTGGGAATCAGCTCTGCAGGAAGGTCATAAATATGATTTACATCATTTTACCCAGACCGTGCTTGAAAAAAATGTCCGCAATGCAGTCGTGGTAGACGTAACGGCCAACGCAGCAGTAGCCGGTACCTACAAAAAGTTTCTGGAGAAAAGTATTGCCGTAGTGGCTTGTAATAAAATAGCCTGTTCCTCTACCTATGAGGATTATATGCAACTCAAGACACTTTCCAAGGCATTCAATGCGCCCTTTTTCTTTGAAACCAATGTAGGCGCAGGACTTCCGGTAATCGGCACATTAAATGACCTGCTTAGAAGTGGTGACGAGGTACTTAAAATACAGGCAGTACTTTCCGGAACCTTAAATTTTGTCTTCAACAAATATGACGCAACCGAAAGCTTTGAACAAGTGGTCAGAACCGCCCAGAAGGACGGTTACACGGAACCCGACCCCAGGCTGGACTTGGGCGGTACGGATGTGATGCGTAAGATCCTGATTCTGGCCAGAGAATCCGGTTTTGAGCTCAATATGGCGGATATCAAGAATACGCCTTTTCTGCCTGCGTCCTGTTTTGAAGGAAGCGTGGAAGATTTTTACGGACAATTAAAAGTCCATGAGCAGCATTTCAAAAAACTATATGAAGATGCAGCCGCACAGAACCGTAAGCTTAAATATGTGGCGACCTTTGAGCCTGGAAAAGCAAGCGTAGGCCTTGAGGCCGTATCACCGGAATCAGATTTTTATCATTTATATGGTAAGGACAATATCGTTTTATTCTACACCAAAAGATACCCGGATCAACCCCTTGTCATTAAAGGAGCCGGGGCCGGTGCTGATGTGACGGCAAGCGGTGTTTTTGCAGACCTTATTAAAACGGTTTATTAATTTTTACGCTCATTTTACAAAATATACAATAAATGAAGGCATGTATTGCATACGCTCCGGGCACCGTGGCCAACCTTGTCTGTGGCTTTGATATCCTGGGACTTTGTCTGGACTCTCCGGCCGATAAAATGGAAGTCCGGCTGCTCGACACTGCTGAGATCATCATTAAAAGTGCAGATGGTTATCCTTTGCCCGAAGATCCGGCACTGAATACGGCAGGTGCTCCTTTACTGGAGATGCTGCAGGACCTGGATCAGAAAGTAGGCTTTGAGATCATCATCCATAAAAGAATTAAACCGGGTAGCGGAATAGGATCCAGTGCAGCCAGCGCAGCCGGCGCTGTGGCCGCAGCCAATTATTTACTGGGTAGTCCCTTTGACAAGGTTCAGCAGATTCAGTATGCCATGGCAGGGGAAAAAGTGGCCAGCGGTGTTAAGCATGCAGACAATGTCGCCCCTTGTATCTATGGCGGCATTACACTAATCAGAAGTATCGCCCCCCTGGATGTGATACCACTGGCCGCTCCGGATCTGTATGTCAGTGTCGTACACCCGCAAATTGAAGTCAGAACTGCTGACGCACGGGCCATTCTGCGCCAACAGGTCCCATTGAAAAATGCCATCAAACAATGGGGTAACATTGCAGGACTGGTTACCGGTATCCTCAAAAATGACCTGCCACTAATAGGTCGTAGCCTGGAAGATCATATTATCGAGCCGGTCAGAAGTACCCTGATTCCCGGTTTTCAGGAACTGAAAAAAAGTTGCAAGGAGGCAGGCGCACTGGGTGGCGGTATTTCCGGTTCGGGCCCGTCAATTTTTATGCTTAGCAGCTCCAGACAAACGGCGCAAGCCATTGAAGGTATTATGCAGGAAACCTACAAAAACCTAGGCATCGACTATCATAGCTATGTATCTATGATTAATAAAGAAGGGGTCAGAATTGAACCTTTAAATAATTCATCGCGGTAACAGCGGCGAACAACGCTCACTTAACAACATTAAACATTCGTAATGCAATACTATAGTTTACAACATCAGGCGCCAAATGTCTCTTTCAAAGAGGCGGTCCTGAAAGGACAAGCACCGGATAAAGGTTTATATTTTCCAACTGAACTCCCTAAATTACCGGCAGATTTTATTAAAAATCTGGCCACCATCTCAAAAGAAGAAGTGGGGTATACGGTCATGCGTCCCTACGTGGGTGAAGATATGACGGATCAGGAATTAAAACGTATCGTAGCGGAAACCGTAAATTTTGATTTCCCGTTAGTAAAAATAAATGACCAGATTGCTTCTCTGGAACTCTTCCATGGTCCCACCTACGCCTTTAAAGACGTGGGAGCCCGCTTTATGAGCCGTTGCCTGGGTCATTTCCATAAAAATGAAAATAAAAAAACGACCATCCTCGTAGCAACGTCCGGAGATACCGGTGGCGCAGTCGCCAATGGTTTTTTAGGCGTAGAGGGCGTAGAAGTCATTATCCTGTATCCTTCCGGTAAAGTAAGTCCTATCCAGGAGCTGCAACTGACAACCTGTGGAAAGAATATCACGGCACTTGAGATTGAAGGGAGCTTTGATGACTGTCAGGCCATCGTTAAACAGGCCTTCATGGACCAGGACCTGAAAGAGGCCTATCAGCTGACATCAGCTAATTCAATCAACGTAGGTCGCTGGCTGCCGCAGCAGCTCTATTATTTTTACGGCCTGCAGCAATGGCAACAGCAGCAGCCACCGGTAATCTGCGTTCCCAGTGGTAATTTCGGCAATATCTGCGCGGGCATTTTAGCCCATATCAGCGGATTACCTGTTCAGCATTTTATTGCCGCCTGTAACGTAAACGATACAGTACCTGTCTTTATGCAGACCGGCAATTATCAGCCTAAGGCCTCCACCCCTACCATCTCCAATGCCATGGATGTAGGCAACCCGAGTAATTTCGGTCGTATCCTGGAAATTTTCGGAGGTGAGGCAGAAAAGCTAAAGACCCGGTTCAGCAGTGTCTCCATCACAGATGATCAGACAAAAGCCACTATTAAAGAAGTATACGGCGGTACCGGCTATTTACTGGATCCGCACGGCGCGGTAGCTTACCGGGCGCTGGCCGATTATCAGCAGCAAAATCCTTCCCAAAAAGGATTTATCCTGGAAACGGCACATCCCGTTAAATTCCCGGATGTGATCGAATCTTTACTCGACATACAGATTCCACTGCCTGAGGGTGCTACCGCATTAAATTCGCAGGATAAGGTATCGGTTAAGCTCGCGGCAGATTTTGACTCCGTTAAAAACTGGCTGCTGGGTAGATAAACTCCTGCAGATAGGTCTGAATACAGAAAATGGATGCAGCCCGGTTTTCGGAACTGCATCCATTCTCTATTATTGCCATAGATGCTTACATTTTTTCGAAAGAATTGCCGGGAGAGCCGTCAGTCTATTATTTAATGCATTAATCGTCATAAAGGATCCGGATTAATCCAGTGAAAAATTATGCTCTCTTGCCAGATTAGAGAGTTCAATCAGGCTCCGGACTTTTAGTTTTTCAAAAATACGGCCTCTGTAAGTGCTGGCTGTAGAGGGATTTAGTGATAACGTATTGGCAATTTCAATAATACCTTTTCCCTCCAAAAGCTGCATCATCACCGCAAATTCACGCTGGGACAACAGATCAAACAGACTGTTCACCTTTTTCCCTTTTACCAACATCGTTTTACCGTCCATGATTCCTTCAGGATAATACCTTTTTCCTAAATAGATATTACGGATGGCCTTTTTAAGTTCTTCATCGGAATCCGTCTTGCAAACATATCCATAGGCACCGGCATTCATGTACCGTAATGCAAATATCTCTTTGGGATTTACACTTACAAAGAGTATTTTCAGCCCGGGCCGAAGTCTTAAGGCTTCTGTCATCATGGACATACAGTCCATCCCTGGCATCATAATATCGCTAATCAGTAAATCATAGGACTGCTCATTTATTTTTTCCAAAACAGCATTAAAATCGATCGCAAAGTCGATCTTAGTATTGGTGCCTAGTGTTTCCTTCGTCAAAAGTTCCAGTCCGAACCGTACCGGAAAATGATCGTCAGCAATTAAAACCGTGAATGACATGACCTTTTACAATTAATATTTAATTAAAACTACCCGTTTCTCATCCCTAAGTCACGTTATAGCGCTACACCATTACTGGTACTCAGGAATGCTCATAAAAACAGTTGGTCTTTTAATTTGGTTTTCAGCGGTAGTGGTGAGTAACCCCTGAATTAAAAATGACAACTCACCAGGCTACCTGAACAGATTTTGAACAACCGCCGCAATCATATAGATGCTCGCCGTCCATCAACTTACTATTGCATTTCTGTCACTGACTGATTCATGTTGGTTTTAGAATTCTATAACGGCAATGTTTCGTGAACAGTCTGCTGATCTTTAAATCGGCTCCTGTTACTCCCATTTAATATTTTAAAAGAAGTTAAAAAAAATTCTTAAGCACTACTCCCGTAGCTTCTCCTTTTTTGAATTTCGATTTTCCTTTGATCCGGTTTCTTATGTTATCCCGAAAGCTTTTACCGGAAAATATCTCCCGATTATTTCCATTAAATGTATCAAAATAATCGCATCATCCGGTCAATATACGCAGCCATCCTGCTCCAAACAGTTTAGCTTTTCTTTCCTTTCCCAGCGTTCAAATCCAGACAAAAGTATTGTAAGTATAAAAAGGGTTTTGTAGCTTTTCAGCCACAAAACCCTTTTTATAGCTTTCATGATACTTTATACCTGAATCCATCGATAAACCAGCGGTCAGATGATTCTTTCATCATAAAATCAGAGAAACCTTGAACTGTTATGTTTTACAAGGGCAAAAAATCGGGGCCGCGGGTATCCTCGACGGAAGACTCGGTGAGTGGATCAGTCGGTTTTAAGGGCAGTCTTATTCCCAGATGTGTCGCTACCGCCCTGATCTGGGTGAAGCTAAGTTGGTCTCCGCTAAGTGTGCGGATATCCGCTGATTTTGCCTCCGGATTACTATAGATAAGCTCTTCAATATATTTCAATTCCTTTTTGGTCACAAATAAAGAGATGTCGACTTCTTTAGTCTCCAAAAAAGAAATCAGATGACTTTCTATGGTACTTACCACCAGGTTTCTGGATTCGGCTATCTGCTCAATGGTCATCCCTTCCTTTAGTAAGGTCAGCGACATTTTTTTTGAACTCCCAACGGGCGGTTTGCTTTCAGGTTTTAATTTTTTAGTAGCTTCTGTCACATTGATACGGTGCAGTCCGGTAACAGAGGAAAGCCAGTCATCTACGACTTCTGATTTACACATGGATTCCGTTAACTGAATCACCTGATTAATCTGCGCCACCTTTCTTTCCAGTGGCAAAATCAATCCGATTAATTTTTTCTGGATGGAGGCTGTCTTCTTAACGCTCTTGAGTTTTTTCAGCTGCTCCTTTAACGGTTCAATTACGTGACTGGCCAGCGCATCGGTAAACCATCCGCATGCGGCTCTTGTCCGCTCATGTAACTGGTTAAAACTACCGGCATCTCCCAGGTCCAGTAACTGACTCAACTGCTGGTTGAACCTGGCAGAGGTGGACAATTGTTGCTGAACCTGCCCGTACACTTCCTTCATTTTATCCAGCAGATCCTGATGGTCAGCGAATAGTTTTTGTTCATTTTCCTGGATATAGGCCGCAATCTGATGATCCAGGCGGCTCCAGTCAAATGCTTCAAGAATGAGGGTATAGATATATTGTCTTTGCAGAAAACGCAGATGTTCTTCTAAAGAGTCATCATCCTGAGCCATTGCATAATATTCCATGACGGCTTCGTCCGTTCGTATGGAGGACGCCAGGATACGGCTCCTTAAAACCAGACCGTCCAGACTCCTGAGTCGGCTCAGCGCCACATATACCTGTCCGGGCGCAAAGGAAGCACCTGCATCAATAACGGCTTTGTCAAAGGTCAGACCCTGACTTTTATGCACCGTAATTGCCCAGGCCAGTCTGATAGGCAGTTGCGTAAAACTCCCCACTTCAATTTCTTCAATCTCATCTTTTTCTCCATCGTATTCATAACGTAGGTTCTGCCAGAGTTCCGGTTCTAAGGTCAGCAGCTCCTGCTCGTCCTTGAACTGGATTTTGATCTCCTTGTTAATATCAATCTGGGCCACTACACCAATCTTTCCATTGTAAAAACGGCGTTCTTCCCCCTTATCATTTTTTATAAACATAACCTGGGCCCCCACTTTCAGGACAATTTCCCTGTCAGCGGGATAGGCTTTTTCAGGAAAATCTCCTTCCACTATGGCCTTGAACCGGTATTCCTTATTAGGAAGTGCCGCAAGGGCCCTTTGGTTAATTTCGTCGGCAATGGCATTATGCGAAGTCAGTGTAATATAACCTTCCTCCTCACTGGGCTCAAATTCCGGGTGATAATAACTATTGAGCTGCCAGAGTTCATCCTGGTTAATGGTGCTGTTACGGATCTGATTGAGTAAATAAATAAATTGCTGATTGCTTTGACGGTATATTTTCTTCAGTTCCAGAAAAACCGGCGTATCCTCCCTTAATGCATGTGCGTCAAAGAAAAACGGGCTGTCATAGTACTGACTTAATGTAGCCATATCTTCCTTGCGAACAACAGGGGGCAACTGAAACAGATCACCTATGAACAGCATTTGTACCCCCCCGAAAGGCTTTGAATTACGCCTGACATATTTCAGGACTTCACTGATGGCGTCCAGTAAATCAGCCCGAACCATGGAGACCTCATCGATAATTAATAGCTCCAGCTCCTCCATGATGGATCTTTTGGCACTATTTAGTTTCATCTTGTGGAGCAACTGGTGTTTATTATATAAGGCTTGTCCTTCACCTACTCCCCAGACATGTTCACTGGTAGGGGCAAAAATACCAAAGGGTAATTGAAAGAAGGAATGTATGGTCACACCGCCGGCGTTAATGGCGGCCACACCCGTGGGAGCCAGTACGACCATTTTTTTGGGGCAATGGTCTTTGATGTAACGCAAAAAAGTTGTTTTACCTGTTCCTGCCTTTCCGGTAAGAAAAAGGGGACTCCTGGTAAAATTCACAAATGAAACGGCCTGTTCAAACGCTTTATTACTGCTATCGTGCTCCATAGGCCTGCAAATTACAGAAATATGGCTGAGCAGGCAAGCTTTTGGTCCGCCTTCCCGCGGCTTTGTTGCACCTCCATCATTAATTTAAATATAAAGCCCATTTCCTATATACTTTTTCACAGATTTCCAATGGATTAGATAAAGGCTCCATCATAAACTCCTGTTTGGGAGCATGTGTATTGACCCAATTCCAGTCAAAATGCTGCCGCTGTGTATCAAATGCCTGCTGATCGGGAGCTGCGCCTGTAGCCAGCGTTTTTCTCAGAAAATCAAAGTATAACTGCCAGCGTTTCTTATAATAAGAGGATATCAGTCCATTCCAGTCTTTTGCGGCATACTCTACTATATTTTTGGTTTCCCCACCCCAGGTAGTAATCAGAATGCGTGCGCATTTTTCATAGTAATTTTTCTGATCGGGAGTTGTCCCAAAGGCTCTGGCATCCTGAATCCACTTGCCCAGCAGCAATTCAGACTGGGTTCCGGTGACCTGATCCAGGTCATCGCAAAGACCCAGAAACAAATGGGTATAACGGTTAAAGCTTACAGAATCTTTCGCATAGTACGCTTTGGCAATGGTATCCCTGAAAGAGACAGCCAGATTAACCAGCACCTGTTTTTCCAATACGGCCAGGTCTCTTAAATAACCAGGCTTCTTTTTTGAGACGGAATCCGCCATTAGAAACACCGGTAAAATAGTGGCCATTTGATTATAATCATAATTACTGAGGCCGCTATAATAACCGTGCCCTTTGAGCATTGGCTGAGACTGAACGATATTGCCGAGTCCGACGCCGGACACCTGATCATTATATATAATGGCCAGTAGTTTTTCCCAGGCCGATTCCAACACAGGGTCTTTATGCCCCACCCTCGAATCGGCATAATCCTTAATCCAGTTTTTAGCATCACTGACCGCCGGGTTCCAGCCATAGTCAAACAGCCATTCATACATAAATTCATTCACTCCAAAGCCCTCCAGTGTACTGCCCAGACCTATCATATGGCGGCGGTTAGGATCCGCCTCGGTTACAGGAAGCAGTTTGGCTACTTTTTGCAAGGGGGCTGCCATCTGGGTATTTCCGCCAAAATTACCCAGGTAACACCAGATATAGGGTGCATTAAAATAGCCGTCCGTCAGTTTCCAGACCTCGGTCCTTTCACAAAAATAATCCAGCAGCAGCATCTTGCCCTGCGGCACTGCTTTAATCATGGCCTCCAGTCTGGGATTGGTCCAGTCCTTGCGCTGATAATAAAAAGTCCAGCCCATTTGAACCCAAACTGCCGCCGTATCCACGTCCTGCATGCCTTTATAGATGGTTCTGGAAACATTTGCCAGATAATCAGGTTCCAGGCTCGGAGGCGTCATCTCATTAAAAGGATCTGCTCCATAATAATGGTCTGTTCCCAGTAATTGATTCTGTAAAGAAAGATAAGCCTTTTGAATGCTGATAAACAATGAGTCCATAGGATCCAGAAAATAGGCATCATTCTCAGGCCCCGTGTCATAGGATCCTAAATTGCTGATTTTAATATCCGGATATAATTTCTTTAAATCATAGGGTACATGCCCGGCAAAAGCAGGCAAAATGGGTGTCATCCCAAAGGCTCTTTCTCTTTTAAGAATTCGTTTTTGAAGCTCAAATTGTCCGTCGATATACTCCTGCGGCAACGGTCCCTGCCAGCGGTCCAGGTTTCCCATTCTTTGCCATGGCAGATGTTCAGGTCCTGTAAAAAAGGCGCGGGTCTGACCCGCGGTCATCCCAAACTGTTCCCAGACTTTCTGCCATATATATTCCTGTCCTGTAATGGCCAGCGGCATATTAATCCCACTTAGTGCCATCCAGTCTATCAGGCGTTCCCAATCTTTCCATTGCCACCATAGGGTGGTATAACCAAATGTGCAATAATTCAAAAAGAAGCGTTTTTCAAATCGACATGTCTGGCTGACGGGTTTATTAACTACCGGTAACTCCTCTGGCAGCCAGATGGAATCAGCCGCATACCAGGAGATGCGGGTATGGCAAAATTGCTCCAGATACGTATTCAAAGCCTTGGCAAGAGCCAGCTGACTGGAACCTTTGATCACGACCTTTTTACCCTTGCTTCCCAGGTAAAAACTGTCTAATCCGTTAATGGCGCCTTTATCCAGCCAAACAAGTTCAAAGTTGCGCTCTTTTCCCGGAAGCAGCCGGTGAATGAGCCCCTGAACAGCGTCCAGGGCCTGACCGGCCGCCTCCTTAGGCCGGCTTATGCCGGCACCAGAATTCACGGTATTTGCTTTTAGTTGCTTCAACCCACCTATGGTCATTAAGGCAGTTAAACATAAAGTTGTCAGAAAGCGGCTATTTCCGCTTTTCAGAAATCTTTTCAGTCCCTCACCCGTACTTAAAAATTTATCCATATAACCCACATCATAAATTAAATAAAAAAATATTACATTGAATCAGTCGCCTTGTTGTAAATAAAGTATTTAAACCAAGGAAGCATCAGTATGCATTACATTGTCTGGCCACGTTTCCCTCCTGGATAACCTGAGTGAATAACCCTATCATGGTGGCTTTCCAAAAATAGAACTAAACCCCCAGAAGCCAATCTGTAATGCGGTTTACTTCTAAAAATTATCTGTTGGCCAGACACTTACTTAAAATTTTAAGGCAAGTGTTGAAACTTAAAACCATCCCTTAAAAAATCTATCTCTGGATCCTGTTTGCACCACCTGTTACCGCCCATTTGTCAGCGCTTTGTCATATTCACTCAAATAAGGGAAATGCAAGGCAGATTTAATCATTTCCTTAGCGTTTAAAGCAGTTTTATCAGCTAGCATTTACGCATTATTGACTAATTTTGCACTCAATTATTCAAATTTGACATGGCAAAGCGTGGCATTATACTGATGAATCTGGGTTCTCCGGCTTCTACCAGCGTTCCGGATCTGAGAAAATACCTCACCCAATTTTTAATGGATGAAAAAGTGATCGATAAACCTTACTGGTTAAGAACCCTTCTGGTTAAAGGCCTGATCGTTCCTTTTCGATCTCCCAAATCCGCGGAAGCCTATCAAAAGATCTGGTGGCCGGAAGGCTCCCCACTAATTGTTCTGACTAACAGACTAAAAACGGCACTGGAAGAGAAGATTTCGGATCCGATAACCACTTCCATGCGCTATGGCAACCCCTATCCCAAAGAAGCTTACGAGGCACTGATAAAGGATAATCCGGATCTGGAGGAGGTCATTCTGGTCCCTCTTTATCCGCATTATGCCATGAGCAGTTTTGAGACGGCTGTGGATTATATGAAGGCCGCACATAAGGAGTTAGGGTACCGCTTTGCACTTAAGACCATTGATCCTTTTTATAACAATCCCGGATACATTGAGGCCATGGCTGAAAGCATCCGCCCCTACCTTGATCAGGATTTTGATCAGCTATTATTTAGTTATCATGGCATCCCTGAAAGGCATGTCTTAAAAACCGACCCCACCGGCAGCCATTGCATGCAGACTGAAAACTGCTGTTATACAAAATCAGAATGTCATAAAACCTGTTACCGTCATCAGGTAACCATGACCAGTGAACTGGTTGCCAAAAAACTAGGGCTTCCTAAAACTAAATGGCAACAAAGTTATCAGTCCAGGCTGGGCAGGGACCCCTGGCTGCTACCCAGCACCCAGGTCCGCTTACCGGAAATGCCGGGCGAAGGCATAAAAAAACTATTAGTCGTCTGCCCTTCCTTTGTTTCTGATTGCCTGGAGACGCTGGAAGAAATTGACATCAGGGGAAAAGAAGACTTCCTGGGTAACGGAGGCGAAAGTTATCAGTATATACCCTGCATGAACGTTCAGCCACTATGGATTGACACTCTTGCAGCAATCATTCGTGAAGTCCATTAAGGTTCCTCGTAAAATCT
>Ga0164242_10006660_pt1 | contig 12698 bp, 16 predicted proteins | sample OricomgcompostMG_FD_108783 | JGI IMG/M metagenome (GOLD analysis project Ga0164242, IMG submission 108783) | Miracle-Growth compost microbial communities from Emeryville, California, USA - Original compost - Miracle growth compost (MG) ... | reverse complement strand
TCCGATTTTAGGTGGATGCGGGAGTCCATGTGCTTGGTTCCTTGAGTGTTCGGTCGATTGGCTAGGCCGCGCTTCGGCCTCAAGTCGAAATTTACGATATGTTTGTGTCCAACGACACGCATCGTGCGTACATACAAGGCGGGATAAATTCGGGCCGGTCAGTAACGGTTAGGAATACGATGTGATGAGCAAAGACGAACCGCCGCAGCGTGACCCGTGGGAGGTGTCCGATAGCCCCTATGCTTCTGCCGAGTGGCGTGCGCACTGGTACGGCCGTGCCGACGCGCCGACGAACGCTGAGGTGGTTGGTCCCTACGGCAGGACGCTGACCGGCCTGCGCGCGAAGGGTAAGGCGTTGCCCAAGACGAAGAACCACAGACGCGGTAGTGAGATCGTGGTCAACCCGGAAGCGGTGGAACTGCGCGCTGCCGAGCGGGCGCGGTCGCGGCGACTGCCGGAGGCTTGATTCGCGTTTAGAGTCGATGTATTCTGTGTTCCTGCTCAGACGAGCACCGGCAGTCCCGCCGCCTTTCCAAGACAGCGTTGGTTCGTTCGCTTCGCGCGAACTGCTGTATCGACCGATGCTGCGCTTTCCCATGTAGTTCGTAGTTTTTGTTTTTGTCGCGTTCCTGCGGCTGCGTTCGCTCGCCTGTACGGTGCGCGTATGAACACGCACGTCCGCGCTACGCTACTAGATAGCGAATTTCGTTCAACACAGGAGGTGTAACCATGAAGGCAACAGCCGGTCTTCTCTGCCGCACGACGCCCGAAATGCGAGAAAAGGCGAACGCCGCCGCGCTGAAACTAGGCATTCCGATTGCCGAATACCTGCGGATGGCGGTGCTCCATCTGGTCGAGGAAGGCACGAACCCGTTCGAGAAGCACAGCGGCATCCGCGCGGGGCGCCCTGCGACGTACCTGCCGCGCCAGTGATTCTTTTCGAGCTATCTTTTAGGATTACGTATGTCTTTCTACAGAAGTATGGTGCGGCTGATGCCGTACTGCCTCGACGGCGATTCGAAGCGGGGATTCATGCTGCTCAATCGAGACTACAAGCCCGTCGGCTTCAACACGCGAGCGTGGGTGAACTACGAAGGCTACCCAATACGTCTGAAATTTCGCGGGCTCACCCCGAGCGTTGCCGAGAAATTGGCGTGGGACGGTAGGCCGATGCCAGGCGCGATCTTTCTGTATGCCGACTGTTGCGCTCCATACCGGAAGACGGCGCACATGGACGCGTATCTGGAGCGGCTGCGCCTGTTGATGAGTCTGGAATACGACTTTGAGGCTGCGGCGGATCGCGAATGGCTGAACAAGTCGCGCGCAGAAGGCGATGTGATCGACCTCGCAGACCGGATCATCGGGAACGCAAAAGAAAACCGTATTACGTACTTGGCTAAAGTAGATCAGGGTTGAATCTCCACTGGACTCGACCCTCCTACCGTCTAATCAAACTGGGAAAGTTCCCATAATCCCCAATTTAACATGGCAAATGTTTGGCCTCGGGCCTATTGGGGATCTGAATGAAAATCGAAACGAAAGCGGCGCGGCGCCTAAAGGCGTCAATCGAACTTGCGGCAGCCGGAATGCCGACCCCGCTCAAAGAGCGGAACAGTAAGAGGAAGAGGACGATACCCAAGGCCCTGTTCTCCAATGCCGAACAGATTGCCGCATCGGTAGGCGCACTTGCCTCATCCGATGCTTCCCAATTGAATGAGCTGATAGAACTGGCTGAAGCGGGCTGCGTGGGCTTGGAAAAAGTATTCGCCGCCTTCAGGAACTTGTCTGAAGTGTGTGCAGCATTTGGCCGTGAGAATGGGATGCCTGAAGATCACGAGTTTGTTCAAAGCCACTTGGCTTCGGCCCGAAACGTGGATCAGCAGTTAGAAGCATGGAAAAAAGCTAAAGGCAGTAAATAGAAGTTGGGATTTTCGGTATCCCATAAAACACGATAGCTTTCGTTACCTTCGAGGCGGTAGTTTTCAGTTGTCCGCGTTGATTAACGTTGTGAGAATCAAATCTGCGTCTAGATAAGTCCGCGTGATTTGAGGTAGTCCAGCATGTCGCGCACTATACGTGACATGCCTTCGTCGATGTAGTCCATAGGAACTCCTTAAGTCGACGTTAAAATCCTTGGCCGGGCCAAGGTCCTAGGGGCTGGATGCAGTAACATCCAGCCCCTCCTATTTGTAACATAGGGACAGCCTTACGTAATATGTCCCCTTGATAGTTTTTATCTATCGGTTATGGTATAATGTCCACTTTGGTAGATGGGGACTGCCTGGTGGACACATATCTTACAAATCCGATATTTTCGGACGAGGGGCTGGCAATTGCCTATTTGGAGTCAGTCCGATGGCGACGCTCCAGATCGTGCCCGAAATGTGGCGAGCGTGAACGGACGAGCCTAACGAAGAGCAAAAATCACAGACCCGGCCTTTACTACTGCAACGGCTGTCGAAAGACGTTCACTGTAACGGTCGGCACCCTGTTCCACGGGTCGAAAGTACCGCTCAATAAATGGCTGTTGGTTTTCCATCTTATGGTCGCCTCCAAGAAGGGAATGTCGGCCCTACAGGTCCAACGTATGATCAACGTCTCATACAACACCGCATGGTTCATGTGCCACCGGGTACGAGAGGCGATGACGCCGACGCCAAAGGAACTCGAGAAGAAACTCGGTGGCCGAAATAAGGTGGTAGAGGTTGACGAGACGTATTGGGGAAACAGGGGCAAGTTACCACCAGGAGCTCGAGGCTACGCCCACAAGATGAAGGTTGTTTCGATGGTTGAGCGTAACGGCGATAAGCGATCGTTCCACGTGCCCGATGTGAAGGCCAAGACCGTGGTCCCATTGATCAAGCAACACGTTAATTCGAAGACCCGCATGATGACCGACGAGGCGAGCATCTATAAACACTTGCATCTCGATTTCGCATCACACGAAACTGTTGTCCACAGCGCTAGGGAATATGTACGTGGCGACGTGACGACCAATACCATCGAGTCGAGTTTTGCGCTAGTCAAACGGAGTCTGCGCGGTACATTCCATCAAGTAAGCGAAAAGCATCTGCATCGCTATCTGAAGGAATTGGATTACAAGTGGAACACTAGAGATATGAGCGACGGGCTACGTTTGCGTAATGCGCTGAAACGTGCCGATGGGAAAACCTTGTCGAGATGGGCTTTGAAGAACAGATGAAGACGGGTGGGACTTTCGATATCCCGCTAACTATGATGTATTGGTAATAGATATACCAATTCCAGCTAAGGATAATTACTGGAACTGCCGAACAAACTCCAGATAAGAAAAGTCGCAAGAATTGCCGCGACTCACGTAATACGCTACCTGTTGTAACGTCATGTTCAAACTCCGTAAAGTTGGGGACATGGCCTTCCGTGGCGTGGAACTTCGCAGGTTCCACGCCACTTTTTTCAGCCAGCTTGATTATAACAGGCTTAGATTCGACCTGGGAACGCTGCTGCTGGTTTTGTTCGTGCCGGTGACTGCGTGGTGGCAGGCGGTAGGTTCACTTTTGGAGGCATCAACGGTATATCACTACAGGTTCCTGGGCGGACAAAGAATCCGTCAGGGGACGGCTGGTTGATCCACTTGCCGTTGATCTTGGAAAAGATTATGGTAATTCCGCTGTCTCTTGTGGTCCAGTTATCCCAACTGAAGGTCGGTCTGTCATTTCGGTGCGTTTCATTGAACGCTGCGCAATCGCTTCCTCCGCAGCTTGGGGGTGGTGTTTCTTGGAGGGCACGGAAAGCTCTGAACGCCAATTTCATACCGCCACGCCATTCCAGTCCGTTCAGTCGATCTACATCGGTCGGCGGTTGCCCTGTGAGAAGCGCTGCCTTTGGGTCGAGAAGTTGGAGCCACACTCCACTGCCGTTAGAAATTCCCCATTGATACTTGATGAAGTATTGATTGTCGCATTTCAGAATTTGATGTTGAATAAAATCTAGACCAATTGACATTGCATCGGCATTGATGTCTGCGCGGGCGGCCGTGGTAGCTGCAAGGGACGTGGCTACGCACAGTCTTAGTATATTTTTGAGGTTCATGATTCGTTGTATTAATGGTGACTGCGCGAGCTACGCACCCTCGAACACACCGACTCGCTTGACGTCGCGGCGTGCTTCTACGAAGTTCCGAAAACACTCTCTGACCTCTTCCCCGTCGCGAACGGCTTTCAACACCATCACCGGCTTTACCTCATCGAAGCCGACCACCGTAATATTCGACAAGCCGCAAATTCGTAGCAGAAAGGGCTGACGGAGGACCACGTCTTTCACGCGGTAAAGCTCGATCTCATTCAGGCTACGACTCAGCACGCCGTAGCGATGGGCGAAGCGCTCGCTGCTCAAACTATAGGTTTGGCAACGTAGCCGCAAATAGGCCCACACGATCCGCAAGCTAGTGAGCGCGAAGACGATCCACGCAAGGGGCCTTGGTTGAGGCCCGACCAGGGCGGTGGTCAACGCCCCTATGGCTATAGCTGCCCCTATCGTGTATGGAGTGAAGTTCATCCACTGGCTGGGCCTTCCAGACCACGCTTGTACCTCTGACGCACTCATCCTGATCCCCGATTCAGCCTTCGTTGTTTGAATTCAACCAAATACACCTAGTAGCAACTATATTTGCTTTTATTGTCGAAGTCCACGGTTGACAAACAACCATATGGTGTGTTACGTGACCTGAGTTGATAGTCAACCATCTCCTATGACCTACCTAGGAGCGTTGGCCGTGGCCTCAAGTGACGAACTTATCCTGAAGAAACTCGGAAAAACGATCGCGAAGAAGCGGAAGATTGCGGGGTACACACAGGAAGAAGTGGCAATCCGGCTTGGTATCGGCAGCGAGGCTTTCTCGCGCATTGAACGTGGACTGAACAGCCCTGGGATTCCCAGACTGTATGAATTGGCGGAGATGTTTGAGTGTGGTGTGGAGACCTTCTTGGTCGAAGGTAGTCGAAGGCCAACCGATCAGGTTGAGCACATGTCGCGGATGATGGTGGGGCTTCCGGCTGCCGATCGTCAGCTTATCGTGGCGATCGTGGAGCGGCTGGCCCGAAGGTTGGGCAAGGACGCTATCAAGGCTAATAGAACCAAGGACGAGGACTCGCCATATTTGCTATAGGCTGAGAAATGAACGAGCAAGATGCTGGTAACATTTACCGTCTTTTTGACGTTCCTTTGGAGGCCAACCTTGAGTACGAAAAAACCTACCCCATCGGGGACTCCTAGTTTTGAACATCGGTCAGTTCGGCCGGCTCCAGCACAACCTCAGCGATCGGAGAAAGCTCACGTTTCGCCCAAGCCCGCTCCTCCGCCACCACCAAAACAGAAGTAGGGGATTTGCATGACGCGTGACGAACTACTGTTTCAGATCGGGTACTCGATTCGTCTGGAGAAGATGCAAGCCACGCTTCTAGCTCGTGCAGATCGCGCGTCTAATTTCCTTCAGATCTTTTTGGGTGTAGCAGTTGTGGCTGACGCTTACCCGAAGGTGATAGGTGTTGCGATGGCGGCGTTGGCTGCCATTTCATTCGTATGCCAGCCTGGAGCCAAGAGCACCGAAGCACGAACGCAAAAGCAAAAATATGAAAAACTCTTGGCTGAGGAATCCACGCTGTTGGACCAGCAACTACGAACGCGATATGCCGAACTGCAGGAGAGCGATTCCTTCATCGTTGGCTCCCTAGCTAACCCTGCACACATGGGCGAACAGATCAGATTAGGCTATGTCCCCGATTTCCAACTCAACTGGTTTGAAAAAGTGTGTGCGGCACTTGCCGGGGACCTGCCTAGGCCATGAACTTTCGTCCTAGTTATTCTCAGGACTAGGTAAGTCCAGTGGAGATTCAACCCTGATCTACTTTAGCCAAGTACGTAATACGGAAAGAAAAGGCCGCACGCGGCGGCCTCTGAACCGAAATCAACTCGAAGACCCGGTTGGCGTCGGGTCGTTCCAAAACGACTGGAGTAACCGTATTATGCAACCGAATGCTGGCGAAGGGAATAGCCATACGAAAGAAGGGCTTACGACTCAGCAGATGCTATCCGCTATGTCCGACGAGGAGAAGGCCGAATTGGCTGACGAGATTGAGGAGCGGACAACGAGAACGGCGGAAGCCGTAGTTGCGCGGTCAGCAGCCCGACGCGAAGCTAAGGCCGAACTGACGCTGAGCCGTGCAGGCCAAATCCGGCGCGACAATCCGGCGGATATTGTGAAACGCGCGAAAGAGCTGAACTCGGCGGGGTTCTTCGAGTACAGAGACGTCAAATATGGCAGCAAGGGCGAAGTCCAGGTGAAGCTCACTGCCACGAATATCGCAATCTTCTTGGACGTGATGTTTGACGGTAGCGACGTGCGCAAGCCGCACCTTAACGAGTTCGTCGGGCGCATCGTCGATCATCGCGGCGAAATCATTGACGACCACTACCCTGTGACGGAATGGGTTGAGGCTTGCCGCGTGGCGGGGCTCCGGGAGATGGATTGGAAGAAGGTGCGCGAATCGCTGAAGGAATGGGCGCTGGAGCATCGATGGAATGATTTGATCGACCGGGTGAACGGGCTTATGCCGGAGTGGGACGGCGTGCCGCGCATGCGCTCGTACCTCATCGATCTTTTCGAGCCGATTCGGACGGACCTGAACGAAGACTTCAGCCAGTATTTCTGGCTTTCGCTATTCGCCCGCGTCATGATTCCCGGCTCGTTGGCGCCCATCATCCTTTCGCTTTTCGGCGTACAGAACTGCGGCAAGTCCTACTTCTCGAAGCGTATCAATCAGATCATCACAGGCGACGAGGACGCGGAATGCGTGCAATTGGACTTGGGCGCTGATAAGACGAACTTCCTGCGCGAAATCACGGGCACCTCTGTTATTGCGAACGTTGGCGAGATGACGGGTTTCAATCGCGGCGATCTAAATAAGATCAAAGAGTTCGTGACCAGAACCTCCGACAAGATGCACTACAAGTTCGAGGGTCATATCGACCAAAAGCGCCAGTGGATCACCGTCATGGACGGCAATAAATACGAGGGTCTTCAAAGGGACGAGACGGGCAACCGGCGTTTCTATCCGATGTTCTGCGGAGAACTCCCGATGGAGCACGGGCAGCACCAATGGCGTATGGACTTTGCGAAAGGGCCGTTTATCGCCTCGCCGCAGTTCGAGGATGATGTGTGGCAGCTGATGGCCGAGGCGTCTGCGTGGTTCGATGCGAACGGAATCTGTGCCTATGTGACGTTCACGAACAAGGTATCTAAAGCGGTCATGGAGTTCTCTGCTGACGAGATGCGCCGCGAGAGCGGGACGATTGACGATGAACTCGTCTCGCCGTACATCGATGAGGCGTTGATGAGGTGCCAGATTCACAAGTCCGACAATCGCGGCTTCGTCAGGTTCTGGGTTGACAAGAAGGAGGTCGAGGAAAAGATTGCTGAGGTCGCTGGAAAAGGCCGCGACCCGATGGCGAAAGTAAGTGCGAAGCAATGGGGCATGTCACTTCAAAAGGCGATGATGGCGCGTGGGAGTAGCGGGAAAAGCAAGCGCTCTGCTGAACCGATTGATGTTCAGTCATACCCGTTCTGCGGCTTCGATTCGGCTGACGCGCTGCGGGAGTATTGGCGGACCCGGCTTGGTGCTTCGTCGGACGGCGAGACCACCGTGGCTTTCGAGCCGTTTGATTGATGTTTTTGCCCGACTACGCAGCGACGTTTCTATGGGCCGCAGGCGACTTGAGTATGGGTCGATGCGGCCTTTTGTTCGGCTCGGCGGTCCGTTCTCGGATGTGCATCTGAGAACTAGCCCGCTACCGAGAACTCGGTGCGTTCATCCGGAAACCTTCCGCCGGGCGCCTCGTACATTGACGCCTTACCCCGAGTTCTCAGTTCTCGGATCGTGCACAGCGCCGCCATCTATAGGGCATAAATTTTTCCCGGTCTTTTTAGAAATTCTTCTGAGAACCTGAGAACCTGAGAACCGAACAAAGGGAAGCCTTGCAGGGCAAGCGATTGGCCAGTTCTCAGATGCTGCGGCTGATCCGAGAACCCGAGAAAGCCTGAGAACCGCTCACAATCCCTGCGCGGCACAGCCGCTTGGCCACTCGGCGTGGAGCCTTCCCGCAGACACATCGAACAGCACGCGCGGCCCGGAGCGCAACCGGCCTGCGGCAAGCACGAACGCATTAGCAGACCGACGCGCAGCGCCCTGCGGCTGAATGCGACGAACGAGGACGGACGGCGGCGAGCGCGACGCAGCCCCTGCCCGATCCCGGCAGTACCAGACCCAACGCCCGCGCACCTCTGCGCGCGATGCTCGACCCGGTAGGACGCAGACAGGACGCATGGGTGCGCGGGCCGTCCGTTCGCCGTGTGATGCTCTGCGCTAGCCCCACGTAGCGCCGCTCGGGAGGTCCGGACGTCCTACCCTACAGACCGACCGCGAGAAGCCCCGACAAACACTGTTTAACACGTCGCAAGGAGGTCCGCGAGCGTCGCGCCCGCCCCACTCCGCGACGGCGCGATGGCCGGCACGTCCGCCCTACCCGAGTACACACTCACCAGCCGATAATTCGCGCGTACGGGAACACTAAGGATATCGAAGCATGGAGCCCATCGAACTCGATCTGTCCACGATCAAAGAAGACATCGCCTGCGGCTTGCTCGACGCGCCGCTCAACGAATACATGAAGCTGCGCGCAATCGGTCGCGAAAGCCTCGCGGCGCTCACCGTTGCGTTCGGTGCCCACCACGCTACCAGCGGTCGCGTCTCGATTCTCATAGACTTCATCGAGGGCAGCGACAAGTATATCGCGGGCATGCCCGCCGCAATCGAGCGTATGAAGCACGTGACCATCTGGTCTCCCGCACTCGCTGCGCGAAACCTCGTCGCAATCGCGAACAGCGCGGCGAAGGCCAGCGACCGCATGAGCGCGATCAAGGAACTCAACGTGATCTACGGCGTGACGATCGTTGACGAGAACGGCAAGACCAAGTCGGGCGGCATGACGCTCAAGGACTTCTGGGCGCTCAAGAGCGAATCGGACGCGCAGACGAAGCCCCACTAATCATGAGCACGCGTGAGACTTACCTAAGCCTCCTAGCACAGCACGGCCGACGCGTCGCGAACCGCTTCGCGTACGCAGAGCTGCGTGAGTCGTCGCGCGACCCGCTCGAATCGTCGCTGGGCGAGTTCTATGAGAGCGTGTACGAAATGTACGGCCACGAGGATCGCTTGCCACCGCACGAACGGTCGCGGCCGGGTGACCCGGTGCTCAAGTTCGATCCTGTTCAGCTGATCGCTCACTACCGTCCGCACGGCAGCCGATTTCGCCTCGCGAGCCGGATCAAGGGCACGACGAGAGATTGGGTGCGCGAGTTGATCGGAACTGATTTGGACGTTCTCAAGCTCATCGCGCTGTTAGTCCGAGGCGACGAGCGCATGCTCGCGTGGATGGAGACGCCCGAGGCCGAGGAGTGGCGAGCGTTCGATGATTCTTTGAATGACGCAGACCTACAGGCGCTGCGGATTCTCCTGTCGGACGATGAGCCAACGCCCGAGGACGAATTATGGCCCGCGCCCGGATCGTCCGAGGCAGCGGCGTGGCTTGAGAGTAGACGTAAGGATTAGCGAACATGGGAATGCGAAAGGCCAAAGCGCAAGCGCAAGCGAAGGCAGCGCAGGCAGAGGCGCAGAAGAAGTCGGATGCGACATTCTTTGCCGAAGGCGAGAAAGCCAAGCCCGCCGAGCAGCAAACGTATGCCGTATCGGGTAGCGAGGAGATCACCACCGAGCGCGGCGAGGACAACCAGCCGCAGAACCGCCCACCCATCGCCGCGCGCCCGCTCCGTACATTCTTCGACACGTCTGCGCTCGGTCCGGTGTCGCCACTGAGCACCCATCGCGCGCAGTACGAGGCCACGCCGCACGCACAGGCGAAGCGGGCGGCTGAAGTGGCGGCGAAGCGCGACGAACAGAACGCCCGCGCGATCACCGGCCTCGAATGGCTTATGTCCAAGCTGACCGGCGGCAAGTGACCATGTCGCGATCGGACTAGCTGCTCGCGTTGGTCATCGCGCAGGGATAGAGTCGGAACTGCTCTACTGCTCCCTGCTGCGTTCTTCGCAGCAGTTCACGCCGCTGTCGGTTAACGCCGGGGCGGCGTTTCTTTTTCGCGCTCACGTCCCGCTATCGTCTGCCGTACACACTTCACCACGCGGTGCCCGTGCCGGACTGCCCCTAGTAAAGCAGTACTTCATCGCAGCCGACCGCGACCTGCCGTCCATTCGATCCGCCCATGCGTCTATGTTGGACTTGCAAACGTCCATAATGGACGTTATAGTGTCCACATCATCCACACGGCGGAGCATGGGCATGGACCTGATTTATGCGTTTTGGAACAATAAGGGCGGCACGGGCAAAACTAGTCTTGTGTTTCAGGCTATGACCCGGTACGCAGAAAAGCACCCCAAGAAGCGTGTTCTTGCGATCGACCTCTGCCCGCAAGCCAATCTTTCCGAGTTGATGCTTGGCGGTCTGAGCAATAAAGGCAGCGAGAAGTTGCTCGAAAGGCAAGGCGAAGTGCCCCGATGCAGCATCGGCGGCTATTTCCAGCTTCGTCTGCCTTCGCCCTATGCCCCACCAGTTTTCGACGCGCATGACTTCATAACAGACCCCAACTCATACAACGGGGCGATTCCTCCCAATATCGATCTCATTTGCGGCGACCCGCTGTTGGAATTACAGGCGAATGCAGTCAACACCCTTGCCAATCAACAGATTCCGGGCACAAACACATGGATCGCCGTAATCGATTGGCTGAAGGACTTCCTTGTGCAGTTGGAGGGTGAATACGACACCGTATTCTTGGACTGCAATCCGAGCTTTTCGATGTACACACAAATCGCACTGGCGAGCGCGAATCGCATCATCCTTCCTGTGATGGCGGATGACTCGTCACGGCGCGCGATCCAAAATGCTTTTTCGTTGATTTACGGCCTCAAGCTGCCTTCGGACATTTACGCCGCGTATATGTTCGCCACAAAGCTCGATGCTGCAAAGCGCCCACTCCCGAAAATCCATCTCATTGCGCGCAATCGACTTACCCAGTACATGGGGGATGCCTCGGCGTATGCCGCGGTGTTACAAGCGATCACCCATGACGTGAATGCGCTCTTAAAGACTAACCCCGAGCTGTTTACGTTTAAGCGCGCGAAGGATGGATTCATCAGCATTCGCGACTTTCAGACCACTGGTGTGGTGGCGTTTGCAAAAGGTTTGCCGTTTTCCCGAGTTAAAGCAGCAAAGCAATCCGTGAACGGCCATCGCGTTCAGGTGAAACAGGAATACCTTGACAATTGCATCGCCGCACTTGAGGAACTGGTGAAGCAGCTGTAGCAGCCAGAGCCCTTCTCCATAGGGCAGGCGCGGCGGGTCGTTCGGACCTAGCCGCGCCCCGTCGCATTTAGCCCATCATCGCCACGACCTCGGAAGCCTGAAGGTGCGTGTACCGCTGGAGCATCCGGATATCCTTGTGCCCGGAGATGACCGATAGCTGGATCGGGTTCAGCCCTAACCGGGCGTAGCGCGTGATGGCCGTGTGGCGAAGGTCATGGAACCGCATGTCGCTGATCTTCAGCTTGCGTACGAGCCGCCCGAAGGCGCGCTTGATCGCCTCGGCGGACATTTCGAACACCAGCCCCTTCCCTTCCTCCAAGCGCCCGAGCGCGGTAATCGCGAGGGACGAAAGCGGAACGTCTCGCGGCAGACCGTTCTTGCTCGTGTGGAGGCGCGCAACCTTCCGTGACCAGTCGATATCGCCCCACTTCAGCGCGGCGATCTCACCTTGCCGCATCGCGGTCGCTAGGGCGAACTCGATCACAGGCCGGAGCCGCCCTGAATTCGCCAGCAAGATTTTCTCCTCCGAAGGCGTCAGCACCCGTTCGCGGTGCGGTGGACTCTTGGGTCGCTGAACTTTGATCGGCGGAATATCGCAGCCCCATTCCGACCGGGCGAGGTTGATCGCGCTCATCATGAGGTTCATCTGCCGTGCGACGGACGAACCCGCGCGGCCCTCAAGTTGATCGTCTCGCCACGCGGCCACCTTCGCGGCGTCCAACTGCGCAACCGGTGTCGCCACGAACTCGCGGCATTCGCGGAGCCAGCGGTTGATCCCCAGCACCTCTATCTCGCCGCCCCGATGGTCCGGACAGACCTTATCCCGATACCGGCGTAATACGTCCGCTAGAGTGTTCAACCCGCCCGCGTTCGGCTTCGTAGGTTTCGGCCGGGTCGATACCTCGCCGCGATCCAGCGCGGCCTCCGCCGCCCGTATCCACTTCTCGCACTCCTTCTTCTCCACGAAGGTCTTGGTTTGACTCGGGAAGCCCTTCCGGCGCACTTTGCCTTGGTATGTTACGTCCCCATTCTTAGCGACGTGTTTGCTGATCGTTCCCATGTTCGCGTCCTATACGAGTCCTACGGACCGCAGAACCGCTCGCAAAGGTGCGTCGCTATTGGGTTTTCCACCAGCCTTCACACGGCAGGGGTCACTGGTTCGATCCCAGTACTACCCACCAGAATTCGTGGGTTGTTGGACCCGAAGAATCAGGGGCTTACACGCAAACGTGTAGGCCCCTTTCCTTTTGTGGGAACGGGATAGGGTGCTGTCCGGGACATTTGGCG
>Ga0164242_10006659_pt1 | contig 12698 bp, 11 predicted proteins | sample OricomgcompostMG_FD_108783 | JGI IMG/M metagenome (GOLD analysis project Ga0164242, IMG submission 108783) | Miracle-Growth compost microbial communities from Emeryville, California, USA - Original compost - Miracle growth compost (MG) ... | reverse complement strand
GTACCTTCAGGGCCGGATGGCACGACGGAATGCGCTCTGGTCCACGCAGCAACAGCGCATACCTGACGTCGCTCGGGCTCGACGGGTCCACGATCCTGGCGTTCGAGGACGAAGCCGGATGACTGATATCCCACCCTTCTCGCTGCTACTGCCCGTCTACAACGGTGATTCAGCTCAGTTCCTGGTTCGCGCGTTCCGGACTTCGGTCATGGAACAGACGACGAAGCCGTCCGAGGTCGTTCTCGTACAGGATGGCCCCGTTTCTGCCGCTCTAGTATCGGCGATTGCGGAGCTGGACCGCGCTACGCCGGTGCCGATGAAGATCGTTATCCTTCCCGAAAATCGGGGGCTTGCTGAGGCGCTCACCGCCGGGCTCGCCGAATGCAGCTACGAGGTGGTCGCACGAATGGACGCCGACGACGTATCCGAACCGTGTCGATTTGCCGTACAACTCGGGTTGGTGGGGCAAGGGTATGAGTTGGTGGGCAGCGGACTGCACGAATTCGTTGAGTCCGAGCACGGCGAGCAGCTAGGTGTTCGCCGGATTCCGCCAGTTGACCCTGAAGAGATCTCCCGCTACGCGCGTTTCCACGATCCGTTCAACCACCCCACAGTGGTCTACACGAAGACCGCCGTCGATCGCGCCGGAGGCTACCAACCGCTGGGGATGATGGAGGACTACTGGCTCTTCGCCCGCATGCTCGCCGCAGGCGTTCGAGCAACGAACTCCCCTGATGCGCTGGTCCGATATCGCATCTCCTCCGGCGCATACAAGCGACGCGGTGGCCTCAGACTACTCAAGAGCGAGTGGATGCTGCAGCGGGCGTTCGTCACGAGCGGATTCACGACGCGTCTGCAATTCGTGCGCAACCTGATCGTGCGGGGCGGCTACCGCCTCGTGCCTGAGCCGATCCGGCGCCGCGCGTATCGAAGCATGATCGTCGGCGAGCGAGCCGAGGATCACACGCACACCGGAAGCTAAGAACGCGCTAGAGCGCGGCCCGCTCGAGGATCAGCCGCAGCCGGTCACCTTATACAGGGCGGCAGCGCCGACGTGATCGACCAGGGTCACCGCCTTCGACGTACCCAGGTGGTGCACTCCGGGATACTGATTCGTTGGCCCGAAAACGCCCCTCGTGCCGAAGTCGAGGGCATACGTGACGCCCTCCTCAGCGACCGCGCGGCACACGGCGGATCCCGGCTTGGCGTTGCGTAGCGACTCGAGGATGAGGTTGGCCGCGGGGGGGCGCGAGGCGTAGACATGCGGGGCGATCACGCGCCGGTCTGCCAGCGCCCATGCCAGGGCAGTGCCCGTCCACGGGTCGCCGGCGACTACGGCGCCCGCCGGCACCTCCTTGGGCAGTCGTTCGATCAGAGCACGCTCATCCGTGGACAGCAGAATCGATTTCGGGGTGAGTTCATACGTGCCTGCCGTCCACTGAGTTGCCGCCTGCATCGACGGTTCGACCTGTGCGACCGTACCGAGGACGAGGATCAGTGCGAGGGTCGCCAGCACCGTGCGCGACTCGTTCGATTCCGGCGCGATGGAGTTCCTTCGCACTATGCGCATCACGAGTTCGCCGAGCCAGACCACTCCGATCGCCGCCAGCGGGGTCAGCACGATCGGGAACAGTGCGATGATCCGGTAGATGTCGCTGTACCACGTGCCCGTCAGCCAGAGTCGAGCGTGTCCGATAGGTAGATAGGCAGTGAAGAAGAACAGAGCTTCGACGAGCACTGCCGAAGCGATCAGCCATCTGTGACGACGCCAGACGATGACGTAGACGACTCCTAAGACGGCGAGAGCAGTGATGACGAACGCAGGCACATTGCCGAACTCCGCGTTCAAGAAGCCCATGTAGAGCGACTGCTTCAGTCCTGCGATCGGTCCCCATGATGCAGCGGAAGCCGGCGGCCGCACGTAGACGAACACGGCGGCGTAAGCGACAGCCGCGGCGACCGCGACCGCCGCAGTGGTCGCGATAGTGCGCCATCCCGGCCGGGCGTGCCTCATCCTGCGGAACCACAACCACCATCCCACGCAAACGGCGGGCAGGCCGATGCTGAGCAGCGAAACGAGGGCGTTGGGGTGGGCGAGCGCGATACCCGGGAGAAGCGCGAAGAAGGCGATCCAGCCCAGTATGGAGCCCAATTGGGCGCCAGTGGCGAGGCGCGTCGCAAGCACGAGGGCGCCCATGCCGCACGGGACCAGAGCGAGCCCGAGCAGGTTCGGATATAGCACTCCCCACCCGATGAGGATCGTCGGGAACGAACCGAGTCCCACCGAGAACACGCCGGTGGCCAGTAGCGCGAGCGGTTTTGGACCCAGTACCTGACGCATCAGAAACACGCAGGAGAGCGGCCAGATGACACCGCCAATTACGATGCTGAATGCATTGACGGTGACAGCGATTGACGCGCCGCTGGACTCGGCGATCAGACTCGCGACCGCATGCCAGAGATTCGGGTAGAAGGATCCGAACCCGTGGAACGCGTACTGGAGATCAGAGAACGTCAGTGGGCTCGCCTCACCCGTGTCGATGATGTAGCGAATGCCGTTGAGGTGAAAGTTGTTGTCGAAGGTCTGGGAGATGGCATCAGGATGCACGAAGATGACCGCGAAGCGAATCGCGATCGCGAGAAACGCGACTGCGACGCCGACAACTGCGAACCAGTTCGCTACTCGAGGGTCCCCCGCCCCGGGCCTGATGCCGAACCTTCGCGTGAGGGCCCAGACCGCCAGGGCAACGATAACCACGAGCACGATCGTCCCGATGCACACGGTGAGCAGGTTCCATTTGGCGTGCGGGGCACCGTACACGAGAGCAAGCACGGTGTAGACCGTCATGGAGAGCCCCGGGGCCAGTCCCCAGGCTGTCATTCCTCGTGCCGTTGCCGCGTAGGCGATGACCAGTCCGGGCACCATGACGAGGATCACGCCGGCGATGACCGGTGGAACGATGACCAACCAGCTCACGATGCTCGCTCATCTCGTGATAGCAGGGGCCGATCATGTCGTGAGATGGCGGCGGTCAGGGGTCGAGACACGCCGAAACCCTAGCATCGGGGATGACCGGCATCACGCAGATCGAAAGTACCGCCCGCACCAGTCCCGGCCGACTGGGGAGCGTGGGCGGTGCAAGAGTCTCAGCTACGGTCCCGTACACTTAATGGCTGGTCTTAGGTGCTGGCGCAGTGCCGACGCCGCCCACCTGAAGGACATGCATCCGTGAACCCTGATCTCATCATCGTCGGCTCCGGCTTCTTCGGGCTCACCATCGCCGAACGCGTGGCTGATGACTTGGGCTTGAAGGTACTGGTGATCGACCGTCGGCCGCACATCGGCGGAAACGCGTACAGCGAGGCCGAACCGGAGACCGGCATCGAGGTGCACCGGTACGGTGCCCACCTCTTCCACACCTCCAATCTGCCGGTCTGGGAGTACGTGAACCGCTTCACGAAGTTCACGCCATACGTGCACAGGGTGTACACGAACTATCACGGCGAGGTGTACCCGCTCCCCATCAACCTCGGGACGATCAACCAGTTCTTCCGGGCAGCGTACACGCCGACGGACGCGCGAGCTCTCATCGCGGAACAAGCCTCCGAGTTCGATACCCGAGACGCCGTTAACCTTGAGCAGAAGGGCATCTCGTTGATCGGGCGCCCTCTGTACGAGGCGTTCATCCGCGACTACACGGCGAAGCAGTGGCAGACCCCGGCAGACGAGCTTCCGGCCGAAGTGATCAGCCGCTTGCCCGTGCGCTACTCCTATGACAACCGGTACTTCAACGACACGTATGAAGGCCTCCCGGTCGACGGGTACACCGCCTGGCTGGAGCGAATGGCGGACCATCCGAACATCGAGATCCGCCTGAACACCGACTTCTTCGACGAGACTCAGCCGATCAACAAGGCAACGGTGGTCGGTCGGATCCCCGTCGTCTATACCGGCCCGGTCGACCGTTACTTCGGATATTCGGGCGGCACTCTGTCGTGGCGAACCCTTGACTTCGAGGAGGAGGTCCTGCCGATCGGTGACTTCCAGGGCACGCCGGTGATGAACTACGCGGACGCGTCCGTGCCATACACGCGCATCCACGAGTTCCGGCACTTTCACCCTGAGCGCGAGTACCCGACAGACAAGACGGTCATCATGCGGGAGTTCTCTCGCTTCGCGGACCGTGAGGATGAGCCGTATTACCCGGTGAACACCCCTGCCGACAGGCAGAGCCTGCTCGAATACCGTGACCTGCAGGCCGGGGAACCGGAAGTCTTCTTCGGTGGTCGTCTCGGCACCTATCAATACCTGGACATGCACATGGCCATCGGGTCCGCGCTGTCGATGTACTCCAACAAGCTGCAGCCGCTGTTTTCACGAGCCAGCGTCTGAGTCCGATGTCACGAACCGTTGCGAGCGCCACGAGGGAAGGCTTCGTCCGGCCTGGTCATGGTGCAGGCCTGCTGGACGTCTTCCGCAAGCGGTACCTGCTCACGCTGCTTGTGCGCAAGGAAGTGCGGGTGCGGTACCGCGGGTCGGTGCTCGGATGGCTGTGGTCGTACGTCAAGCCGCTCACCCAGTTCGCCGTCTTCTTCCTGGCCCTGGGCATCTTCCTGCAGCAGAACAGGAATATCGAGAACTACCCGATCTACATGTTCAGTGGGCTCGTCGTCGTCAATCTGTTCAGCGAAGCGTTCAGCAACGGCACGAAGTCATTGGTGGACAACGCGCCACTGATCAAGAAGATCTATCTGCCGAGGGAGATGTTCCCGGTTGCGTCCACGCTCGTCGCGCTCGTCAACTTCGTGCCACAGGTTCTCGTGCTGCTCAGTGTGAGCCTGGTCGTCGGCTGGCATCCTGACCTCACGCAAGGGCTCGCGTTCGTGCTGGGCACGATAATCATCGTGCTGTTCGCTACCGGACTCGGCATGCTGTTCGGCTCGGTCAACGTACTCTTCCGCGATGCACAGAACTTTGTAGAGCTGATCGTTCTCGTGGCAACCTGGGCGTCCCCTGTGCTCTACCAGTGGCAGATGGTCGCGAAAGTGCTGCCCCCACCGTTCATGTTCGTCTATCAGATCAATCCGCTCACGGCGGCCGTCGAGCTCTTCCACGCGACCTTCTGGTACCCGACGACGGATGGGAGATCGGGCCTGCCGCCGGAGCTCGCCGTGCACTCGGTCGTGGCGCTGCTGATCTCGGCCGCCACCCTACTCGTCGGCCAGTTGGTCTTCCGCCGCTTGGAGAACCGCTTTGCTCAAGATCTCTGAGGTCCCCCCCGAGACCCGTGTCGTGATCGAGGACGTGCGCAAGACGTTCAAGCTCCGCCACACGCACTCACTCAAAGAGACGTTCATCGCCGCTTTGCGCCGGAGGCAGATCTCCACGCTTTTCAACGCGCTGGATCAGGTCTCGTTCACGATCGGTGAAGGTGAATCCGTGGCGCTGCTCGGCTTCAACGGCTCGGGAAAGTCGACGCTCCTCAAACTCATCTCAGGGGTGTTCCAACCGGACTCGGGTTCGGTTTTCACCCGCGGCCGCGTGGCGGGCCTCATCGAGGTCGGCGCCGGCTTTCATCCTGACCTCTCTGGCCGGGAGAACATCTTCCTGAACGCGGCGATCCTCGGCATGTCGCGGCGCGAGATCGAGGAGCGGTTCGATGAGATCGTCGAATTCTCCGAGATCGGAGCGTTCATCGACACGGAGGTAAAGCACTATTCGTCAGGCATGTTCCTCCGTCTGGCGTTCTCCGTGGCCATTCACACCGAAGTCGACGTGCTTCTGGTCGACGAGATCCTTTCCGTCGGAGACGAGCCGTTCCAGCGCAAGTGCCTGGCCAAAGTTCGCGAACTCCACGAGCGTGGGAAGACGTTGGTCGTGGTCAGCCACGACCTGGACATGGTTGCGGACCTCTGCGAGCGGGGCATTCTTCTGCGCAAAGGCCAGAAGGTGTTTGACGGACCGTCGCACGAGGCGGTGACCATGATGCGATCGGACGAGGAATGACGACAAGCGGGGAGAACCAGATGAGCGACGACACCAACGAGACGATCCTCCAACGCGTCATCTTCCCCGAGCACGGTGACCCGCAGTCGCTGCCACTGTTCCTGGACCCAGAGACCTGGAGCTGGACCAGCAGACGAGAGTCCGACAACGACTTTCTCGCGAAGATCCGGGGTGTGTTCGATGAGGGGCATGATCGTGATGCCCTGCGCCTCACCAATCGATCCGGACTGGGATGGCTGCGTGGGAGGCGGGGCCTGCGGGTCCCCTCGTTCCGGGGAGTATCCCTTGCTACCTACTTCAACGCTTTCCCAGCCGGCTACTGGACGGCCTGGACCAGCCTGACGTCTGTCCGTCTTCGAGTCAGCACGACGGGGCCGGGCCGCATCATCGTCTTTCGCTCCAATGCGCGCGGCGTGATTCAGCGCGTCGACGCGACGGAGGTGAGCGGCACTAGCACGTCGGAGTTCGACATCCCCCTGACCTCATTCCTCGACGGCGGGTGGCTCTGGTTCGATCTGACCGCAAGCGACGATGCTTTTGAGCTCGTGCAGGCGGACTGGCTCGCTCCGGAGGGGGCGGCCCCGAGGACGGACGGCACAGCGACGGTATCGATCACCACGCTGAATCGCGGCGAGTATTGCACACGGCTGCTGAGTGAGATCGGCAACGATAAGACGGCACTGGCACTACTGGACCGTGTGCTCGTGATCGACCAAGGCACCCAATTGCTCCGCGATGACGCTGGATTTCCGGCCGCCGAGGCCAGCCTCGACGGAAAGCTGACGGTGCTGCGCCAAGGAAACATCGGTGGTTCCGGGGGCTTCTCCCGAGGGATGCTTGAAGTTGTCGAGCGCGGCGAGTCCGATTACGTGGTCCTGCTCGACGACGATGTCGAGATAGAGCCGGAGAGCCTTCGACGGGCCGTCACGTTCGCCAACTTCTGCACGAAGCCGTCGATAGTAGGCGGTCACATGTTCGACATGTACGACAAGTCGCGCCTCCACGCCTACGCGGAAGGAATCCGTTGGAAGCCGTTCATGTGGGGGCCGTTCACGCCAGGGCGCCACGACTTCGGCCAGTCCAACCTTCGACAGACCAATTGGCTGCACCGCCGATACGACGTCGACTACAACGGCTGGTGGATGTCGCTCCTCCCCGTCTCGGCGCTCAAGGAGATAGGTCTCTCCCTCCCCGTCTTCATCAAGTGGGACGATGCCGAGTACTCACTGAGGGCCCGTGAACACGGCATACCCACCGTCACCCTTCCGGGAGCTGCCGTCTGGCATGTTTCCTGGGTGGACAAGGACGACAGCCACGACTGGCAGGCCTTCTTCCACGCTCGGAATCGCCTTGTAGCTGCGCTATTGCACTCGCCCGAGAAGCACGGCGGAAAGCTCTGGCGTTCGAACCTCGCAGGCGATGTCAAGAACCTGCTGACCATGGACTACTACACAGTGGCGATGCGCATGGAAGCGATCCGCAACGTGTTCGCAGGTCCTGGCCAGCTTCACCGGGACATGTTGGATCGGCTCCCTCGTGTACGCGAACTGGCCAAGCACTTCTCCGAGTCGACGGTGATCAAGCAGTCAGCCGACATTCCGCACTTCCCCGCCAGAGAAGTCATGTCCGTCACCACCGGCAAGTCCGAACCAGGACCCCGGGGATTGGGCTTCGTGATCTGGATCCTCCGACAAGTCGCTCGCCACAGTCGCAAGGTCAGCACCGACGTGACAAGACCGCACGGACACCTCGCCTACCAGGATGCCCGTTGGTTCGAGGTTCCGAATTGGGACAGTGTGTTGATCAGCCGGGCGGAAGGGTCCGGCGCGACGTGGCACGTTCGGGATCCGCGCAAGTTTCGGAAGCTTCTACGGGACGCGATCCGGCTCAACCTCCGGTATCGACGGGAGTGGGACAGGCTCGCCCGTGAGTATCGCGAGGCGCTGCCGACGATCACTTCGATCGACGCATGGCGAACGACGCTCGAGGGGGCGCGAATCGAGCCGGTGAACCAGGGCGAACGAGCGCGGTGATCAAGCTTCGGCGATGACCCGCTCCAGATATGCCCCGTACCCGCTCTTGACGAGGGGCGCCGCAAGTTCCTTCAGCTGCTGGGCGTCGATCCACCCCGCTCGCCACGCGATCTCCTCGATGCACCCGATCTTCGTGCCCTGACGGTCCTCGATCACGCGCACGTATTCGGATGCCTGCATCATCGACTCGAACGTTCCGGTATCGAGCCAGGCCGTGCCGCGATCGAGCACCTGAACCTTGAGCGTGCCCGCTTCCAGATATCGCTCATTGACCGTCGAGATCTCGAGTTCGCCTCGAGCACTCGGCATGATCGTCTTAGCAATCCGCACCACGTCGTTGTCGTAGAAGTAGAGCCCGGGAACGGCGTAGTTGCTCTTCGGTCGTGCGGGTTTCTCCTCGATGGAGACCGCTTTGAAGTCCTCGTCGAACTCCACAACGCCGTAAGCCCGTGGATTGCTGACCTGGTAGGCGAAGATCGTCGCGCCTTCCTGGTTCGTCACGTGACGAAGCGCCGTGCCGAGTCCCGTCCCGTGGAAGATGTTGTCTCCGAGCACGAGCGCGACCGACTCGTCACCGATGAAGTCCTCACCGATGATGAACGCCTGCGCTAGCCCATCAGGCGATGGCTGCACCGCGTATTCGAGACGGATCCCGAGCGCCGACCCGTCGCCGAGCAGTGCCTGGAACTGCTCGTGGTACTCCGGCGTCGTGATGATGAGGATTTCACGGATGCCCGCCATCATCAGCGTGGACAGCGGGTAGTAGACCATCGGCTTGTCGTAGATCGGCATCAGCTGCTTCGAGATGCCCTTGGTGATCGGCCAGAGGCGGGTGCCGGAGCCACCGGCGAGGATGATGCCGCGCATGTCAGTTCGCTCCGCTCAACGAGGCGTAGAACGCCTTGGCTGCCTCATATTCCGGCAGAAGTCCCTGCTCATGGGCTGCCGCAAGGCTCGGGGCATCCGTGTCCTTCGGCGACAACAGCAGTTCCGATGCGTCAAGCGGAAACTGGAGCGCGATGTCGGGATCCAGCGGGCTGATTCCGTGCTCTCGCTGCGGGTTGTACACATCTGTCACCAGGTAGCTGACGGTTGCATCGTCGCTCAGTGCGACGAAGCAGTGGCCGAGTCCCTCTGCCAGGTAGATGGCGCGGCGATCGACATCGTCGAGCAGCACGGTGTCCCACGTTCCGAATGCCGGGGACCCGGTGCGGATGTCGATCGCGAAGTCGAGCACAGCGCCTCGCGTGCACATCACGTACTTGGCTTGGCTCGGCGGGATGTCGGCGAAGTGGATGCCTCGCACCGATCCCTTGCGGGAAATCGACGTGTTCGCCTGCCGCAGGTTCAGAGCGTGACCGATCGTCTCCTCGAGTCGGTCGAAGCGGTACCACTCCAGGAACACCCCGCGGTCGTCCCGGTGCTGCACCGGGGTGATCTCGTAGGCGTCGGGCACGGACAGCTCGCGGATTTGCACCGGGCGAGTCTACCAATCGGCCTTCGGTAGACTCGTCGGCAGTCTCACGACCAGAAAGCATCCCGGCACCCATGAAGATCCTCGTCACCGGCGGCGCCGGTTTCATCGGCTCGAACTTCGTCCACTATCTGCTCGACAACACCGATCACGACGTCACGGTGCTGGACAAGCTCACCTATGCCGGCAACCTCGCGTCCCTGGAAGGTCTCCCGGAGAACCGGTTCACGTTCGTCAAGGGCGATATCGCGGACGCCGGACTGGTCGATCGTCTCGTTGCCGAACACGATGCCGTTGTGCACTACGCGGCCGAGAGCCACAACGACAACTCGCTCGCCGAGCCGGAGCCATTCGTTCACACCAACCTGATCGGCACGTTCACACTGCTCGAGGCCGCTCGCCGTCATGGCACGCGGTTCCACCACATCTCCACCGACGAGGTCTACGGAGACCTCGAACTCGACGATCCGGCACGGTTCACGGAGTCGACGCCGTACAACCCCTCCAGTCCCTACTCCTCGACCAAGGCCGGCAGCGACCTGCTGGTCCGCGCCTGGGTGCGATCGTTCGGCGTGAAGGCGACGATCTCGAACTGCTCGAACAACTACGGGCCCTATCAGCACGTCGAGAAGTTCATCCCACGCCAGATCACCAACGTGCTGCGCGGCGAGCGCCCCAAGCTGTACGGCACGGGCGAGAACGTGCGCGACTGGATCCACGCCGACGACCACTCCTCCGCCGTCCTCACCATCCTCGAGAAGGGCCGCATCGGCGAGACCTACCTCATCGGGGCCGACGGTGAGAAGAACAACAAGCAGGTCGTCGAGTTGATACTCACTGAGCTGGGGCACCCAGCGGATGCCTACGACCTCGTCGCCGACCGGCCTGGCCACGACCTGCGCTACGCGATCGACTCCACGAAGCTGCGTTCGGAGCTCGGCTGGACGCCTCAATACGGCGACTTCGCTGCGGGGCTCGCCGCGACGATCCAGTGGTACAAGGACCATGAGGACTGGTGGGTCCCGCAGAAGCAGGCAACCGAGGACCGTTACGCGGCACAGGGACAGTAGCGGTGCGTTACCTGATCACCGGTGCATCCGGAATGCTCGGCCGCGACCTGCAGGCCGCCCTCGCCGAACGCGAGGTCACGGCGCTGTCCCGGGCCGACCTTGACGTCACCGATCGCGACGCCGCGCGCGAAGCGGTGAAAGGTCACGATGTCGTGTTCAACGCTTCGGCCTACACGAAGGTGGATGACGCGGAATCGCACGAAGATGCCGCGTACGCCGTGAACGCGCTGGGCACGCAGAATCTCGCCATCGCGGCTCGAGAGGCAGGCGCGAAGCTCGTCACTATCTCCACGGACTACGTCTTCAAGGGCGATGCGACCGCGCCATATGCGGAGGATGCCGCGCGTGACCCCCTCAACGCATACGGTCGCACGAAGGCCGCCGGCGAGGAACTCGCCCTTGCGGCGCATCCGGAGGGCACGTACATCGTGCGCACAGCCTGGCTCTACGGGGAACACGGGCCGAACTTCGCCAAGACCATGCTGCGCCTGGCTGCTACGCACGACACGGTGACCGTGGTGGACGACCAGCGCGGTCAGCCGACGTGGACCGGCGACCTCGCCGAGCAGCTCCTGCGCCTCGCCGATTCGAACGCCCCCTCCGGCGTCTACCACGGCACTGCCAGCGGTGAGACGACATGGTTCGGCTTCGCACGCGAAGTCTTCCAGCAGGCAGGCCTCGATCCGGCGCGAGTGCAGCCCACCACGAGTGCGGAGTTCGTACGACCCGCCGCTCGCCCTGCGTATTCCGTGCTCGGCCACGATGCCTGGCGTGCGGCCGGGCTCTCCATGATGCGAGACTGGCGAGAAGCGCTGGCCGAAGCGTTCGACCGAAAGGCATTCGATGACAACCCTGCGGGTGATCGTTGACGATGTGCTCACGGACGTGCCAGACGGCATCTCCCGGTACAGCCTCGAACTGACGCGCCAGCTGATCGCTACGGCCCCCCGTGGTTGCGTCGTGGAGGGAATCGTCGCCGCGCGAGGTGAGACGGATCGTCGCCTCTTGCAGCAGCTCCTGCCCGGCCTGGTCGGCGTGCACGCACTGCCGGTCGGATCGCGGGAACTCGCGCTGGCCTGGCAGATGGGTGTGAAACTCCCTCTGGGCGGCGGCCTCATCCATGCCCCGAGCCTGCTCGCCCCGCTCTTCAAGCACGACGCGACGGACTCGCTGGATCAGACGACCGTGACCGTGCACGATGTCTCGGCGTGGACGTCGCCGGATTCCGTCGGTGTGGTCGAGGCGGCCTGGCAGAAGGCGATGGTGAAGCGGGCGCGCAAGTTCGCCGACGCCGTCGTGGTGCCGACGCACGCCGTCGCGGAGCAGCTGGACGATGTCGCGAAGCTCGGCGACCGCATCCGGGTGATCGGCGGCGCCCCCTCCGACACACTTCGCGTTCCCTCGGACGCGGATGCCCGTGCCGAAGCTCTCCATCTGCCCGAACGCTACATCGCCACGGTCTCCAGCCTTGATCCACGCAAGGGACTCCGTCCGTTGATCGCGGCAATGGCGCATCCGTCGGTTGCCGGTCTACCTCTCGTGGTCGTCGGCCCGGAGGAGTTCCACGGGGAGCACGTGTCGACCGTGGCCATGGAGGCCGGACTGCCGGAAGGACGCGTGCGTACGCTCGGCACCCTGGGCGATCCGGACCTCGCCGTAGTGCTCAGCCGCGCAGCGGTTTTCGTGTATCCGAACCTGTCGTCCGGTTTCGGGCTTCCGGTCATCGAAGCGATGCGCTTCGGCACTCCCGTGGTGCACTCCGACGATCCGGCCGTAAGCGAGGTCGCGTTCGGTGCCGGCGTCTCCGTAGCAAAGGACGACGCCGAGCGGTATCCGGTCCGCCTAGCAGACGCGATCGCTTCGGTGCTCGCCGACGAAGCTCGCCGAGAACGGCTGCGCTTCGCCGGCATGGACCGGGCCGCCGCATTCAGCTGGCGCGCGTCCGCCGAACAGGTGTGGCGTCTGCACGCAGAACTGTGATCATCACTCCGACCCCGCACGATGTGCCCGACTGTTCAGGACCCATGCCCTCGATCACCTACCAACCCCGCCTTGTCGCCTTCGACCTCGATGACACACTCGCGGCATCCAAGTCACCGCTCGACCCGTCGATG
>Ga0164242_10006658_pt1 | contig 12699 bp, 10 predicted proteins | sample OricomgcompostMG_FD_108783 | JGI IMG/M metagenome (GOLD analysis project Ga0164242, IMG submission 108783) | Miracle-Growth compost microbial communities from Emeryville, California, USA - Original compost - Miracle growth compost (MG) ... | reverse complement strand
GAAATTTTCGCCCACGCCAGCAAATTATCCCGCACATCGGCGTTTTGATCGCTATCCATCGGCTGGCTGAAATCAGCGCTGATGGGCGCCATGCGAATTAACACATTATGCCCCGGACGAATCGTTTTGGGCGGCTTTTCGCTGTAATGATAGGCCAGCGTTTCCACGATGAAATCGGGATATTGCAGATGAATTTTCTCCGCCACAGCGTTGACGAATTTCAGCAGCGGCGCTGCTGGCGAGCCTTCTGCTTCGATTAATTTCATGCATTCCGGGCAGCGGCAATAACCGTCTTTATTATCATTTTGCGAAATGGAAATATAGCCCGCATCGGGATTTTCTTTAATTAAAGCCAGTGCCTGTTTGGTTAATTCCTCTTCTACGCCGGGCGCATTAAAACAAAGTTGCGTTTGCTGCGCCGCCGGCATTTTGGAATTTGCAGTGCAGGGCAAAAAATGATTGTCGGGATCGGTATACCATTCCGGGTGCTCCTTAAAGTACTTTTCCGGCGGCAGCAACTTGCTGAACGTGTGCACGAATCCCAAAATGGAATAATGGCCGCCCCAATTTTCATCCTGCCGCTGATGATGGCCGTTCTCGCGCAGGATCGTCGCAAATTCAGTATTATAATTTGTCGCGTCCGATAAATGTTCCCGAAAAGAAAAAGGCGGCGTGTATATAATATTTTGTGAATTGATGGTAAAAGTACTTTTATGAGGGATAGTATTTTCCGTCGGTGTCCACCAATGGCAACCAGCCACATCTTCCAAGAATTGAAACACCGCATACAACGCGCCGCGCGGGCGAGTGCCGGTGAGAATTAAATTATTCCCCACTGTTTTGATAATAATGCCGTCTTTTCCAAGCGCGTTCCAGTTTTGCTGCGGCAAAAGTACTTTGACGCGTTGTCCGTTTCCGATAAGGATTTGTGGTGTTTTCGCATCAACTTCAGTTTCAGTTTTAACGGAAAGTTGCACGCCGGTGATTTGAGAAAAGTACTTTTGGAATTGCGCGGCCGCGGTTTTTTCCGCAGGAATGGCATCTTGTGGCAGCGTAATGACGTAGACGCTTTTCTGATCCTGTGCCAAAGTTATCGAATCACAGTAGGCGGTTTGAAACAATCCGAAAAAGGCACACAGCAAAATACACGGTATATAAAAAATTATTTTCATGGCGTTACCTTTTATAGATTGGGATCGACGGCCGCCGAACCGCTGGCAATGCCGCAGGCATTGGAATCCAATCCGAAATCTCTGGCGCAAATGCTATTTTGCAGTTTCCATTTAGCATGGCCGTCAGCAAATAACAAATTGCCGCCGCCAAAGTGATTATTGCTATAAGTGCCGCTTGCCGATAATATGAGCCACGAATCAAATGATGTTCCCGAAGCATTTGAGCGCGGGCGCTGATAGGAAACGTTACGCACCACGTTGTATTCTTGCAGCATAATCCGCGACGCAGGTTGGCTGATGGCAGCCATGCTTAGACCTGCCGGCCGAAAGATAACCGCATTAAGAAAATAAGACGTGGCGCTGGGTGGATTCGGGGCAATTCCCGCAGTTGTGTCTGGAGTTGCAGAGGGACAAACCATGATTTGCCAGCTTTTAGTATAAGGATAAATGGAATAGAAAGTGTTGGTGTTACCACCATCTACTACGCTTTTCGACATAAAATTAGTCACGCCGCCCGCACCGAGATATGTCTGCGCCGGATATTTCTCATCATAGTCTTGCACGTATTGCATGATCCCCAGCCCGAGTTGTTTCATGTTACTCATGCAACTGGCCCGGCGTGCGTTGTCACGAGCGCGCGCGAACACCGGGAATAGAATTGCCGCAAGTATTGAGATAATCGCAATAACGACCAATAATTCTATCAGCGTAAATGCTTTTTTGTTGTGTTCAATATCTCTGACCATAAATACCTCCAGAATTGACTATAGTATTATTATTCCACATCGACAATCTGTTGTGTTGTCGAAAAACAAGCAGGAATAAGCGATTTTCCGCCATATCATCGATTGTCTTGCGTTGACTGCAAAAAAATCTGTCGGTGCCGCGCTGGAGTGGTGCCAAAAGTACTTTTAAAGGTTTGCGAAAAGTGCGAAAGACTGTTGAAACCCAGTTGGTGTGAAATTTCAGCGCAGGTAATATCCGTAGTTTCCAAAAGGCGTTGCGCATGTTGCAAGCGATATTGATGCAAATATTGATGCGGCGGCATTCCCACCCATTGCACGAATAAACGGCGGAATTGCGATTCGCTGAATCCCACTTTCTGCGCCAGATCTTTCACTTTCAAATGCGGCTTGGCTTCGCTCCATTGCAAGACATTGGCGAGCCAATCGGGCAAAGCATCCGGGAAAGAAGACTTGAGATCCCGCGCTGTCCAGCAAAGACTAAAAACCACCTGCGCCAGCGATTGCGCCTGCAGCCGTTCAACAGGTATTAATGAATGCGGCCGCGGCCGCTTTTCGGGAGGTAATAGATGTGGTTCCGTTTCCAGCGGCAAAGCATCAGGGCCATTTTGTAGCGCGTGTAAATAAATGGCACAAGTATTCATCAAGGAAAATTGCCGTTCGTCTAAATGAATTTCGCAAGGCACATCCCAGGAATCCCATAAATTGACACGGCTAAATAAAAACGCATCTAAACCAATGGAATACCATTCGCTCTTTTGATGAAAAACCACGCGGCGGCGCAAACGATGCGGCCAGAGTAGGATGCTGCCCGCCTTTAAATGCCAGTCGCGTATGGACGCACCCTTTTTATCGATTTCACTAACCTGCACTTCGCCGCTTTTAATCAGCCAGATCGCGCACTGTGTCACTTCGGAGCGCTGCGGTGTATTTAAAATACGCCCCGCCGGCCAATGGCTCCAAGTGGTCCATCGGAAATGAATTTGCAGATATGGCAACAACGCGTGGTTCATCATAAAAGTACTTTTCTGCGTGTCTTTTATTTTGACATAAAACACTATTTCGCTGGCGCGAAAATAGGATGAATGTTAATCGTTATTAATTGACGGTTAATCATATTGTCAAAGAGGATAAGGCTTGTTAAAACGTTCCATCGATAACAGGAAAAATATGCAAGCTCGTTTAATATCCGTTCAAAAAATTTGGGATCAGGCGCCGCATAATGCGTTTACGGGATTAACGCGGTTTCAGGATCAATGGTTTTGTGTGTTTCGTGAAGGCGAAAACCATGCTTCGCTGGATGGCAATTTGCGGTTGATTTCTTCGTTCGACGGAAAGACCTGGGAAAGCGCTGGACTATTTTCATCGCCACATCCTCATCTCACCGATATGCGCGATGGCAAAGTGGGTATCGCACCGGACGGGCAACTCATGCTCATCGGCGCGGCGGCGGTTCATGGAGAATGTAAGGAACGACAATCATATAGCTGGCTTTCGCGAGATGGTTTTTCATGGTGCGATCCAACGGCGGTGGGCGAAAAAGATGTTTGGATGTGGGATTTTGCGCACAACGAAAATAAAGTGTATAGCGTTGGATACGGAATGCCGGGAACAGCGCAGGCGCATTCCGGCGTGCGGCTATACAACAGTAATGATGGAATCCATTTTGAGGTGACGGCGACGATTCGCCAGGAAGAGACAGCCGATTCAAACGCGATGCGCGCCAGCGAAACGGCGCTTTTGTTTCATCAGAATCAGGGCATCGCCTTGTCGCGACGCGAATTTTGGAATGGCATGGGACGTGCCAAAGCATTGCTTGGGACGGCGTCAGCGCCTTATCACGATTGGACTTGGAACGAATTGGATTTTCACATTGGCGGTCCCGCACTCCTCGCTTTGCCGGATGGCCGCATTATCGCCGGAGGACGAAAACCGGTTCCGCAATCACACACAGCGCTTTGGGAAGTGGATATTGCGAGCGGCAAATTACATGAACTCATCACGTTGCCATCAGCCAATGACAGCAGTTATCCCGGATTGACGTGGCACGAAAATGTATTATGGGTTAGCTATTATTCCAGCCACGAAGGCAAATCAGATATTTATCTGGCGAAATTGGAAATCCATTAAAAATGGGATATTATTGCATTTGTTTTAATAGTGCCATCTCGACCAAGTGGAGAAATGACACACGTTAAATTTTATGCAATAATGCCAAAGTACTTTTATTATGACTATTTCACACGACGATTCCCGTTTATCCTGGCATGGCCATGTTTCACTGGAACAAACAAAATTATATACACGCCCCTGGCGCATTCCATTCGCGCAAAAAGTACTTTTTGCAGCTCCGTTACAAGTCGCCGCCGCCACACAGGCCGGCGTGCGGCTGTGTTTTCAAAGTAATACGCGCAATCTTTCAGGAAAAATTCTGCCGCTTGAGAAAGCGCGAAACTTAGATTTATATATAGATGGAAATCTTTTTGCGACGGTGAATGTGACGGAGGAAAGTACTTTTACCTTTGCAGATTTGCCAGCTGGTGAAAAGCAATTAGAATTATGGCTGCCACAACGCAGCGATTTCGCGTTGGAATTTTTGGAAATCGATGATAACTCCACGTTAAAACCGCTCGAAGATAATCGTCCAAAATGGGTTACTTATGGAAGTTCCATCACCCATTGCGGCGAGGCAGCTTCGCCATCTTTCACCTGGCCTGGAGTGGTGGCGAGAGAGAGAAATTTAAATTTAACCTGCTTAGGCTACGGCGGCCAATGTCATCTGGATATTCAAATCGGCCGCATGATGCGTGATTTACCGGCAGATTACCTGTCGATTTGCGCGGGAATTAATATCTACAGCGGCAGTTTAAACGCGCGCACTTTTGGGCCAAACCTGATCGGGTTTGTACAACTCCTTCGCGAAAAACATCCCGAAACGCCGCTGGCGTTGATCTCGCCGATATATAGCTTCGATCGCGAAACCACACAGAATGTTGTGGGCTGGACTTTACAAGATTATCGAAACGCTGTGGCAGAAGCCGCGCAAACATTGCAGGATTACGGCGATAAAAATATTATATACATCAACGGGCTGGATTTATTCAACGCAGATTTGGGACATTTGATGCCGGACAATTTGCATCCCAATGCGGAAGGCTACAAAATGTTGGGAGAGAATTTCCTCAAAGCCGCCGCCCCGCTGTTGTTCGGGTAAAAGTACTTCGGGTAAAAGTACTTTTATCTTTAGCTTTCCGGTGGCACGGTGAGTTCCGGTAAAATGCCTTTCTCGCGATAAATGGGGCGCACATAATGGCGCAGCCGCGGCAGCGAACGTCCAAACCATACCGCGCCCGCCACGCAACAAGTGCCGCAAATTATCAAACACCATTCGATGCCGATGCGATGGCTCAGCGCGCCCATCAGCAAACCTCCCAGCGACACCATGCCCATGCCCGACATGGTATAGAAACTCATCACACGGCCACGTTTATCTTCTTCCACGATGGTTTGCAGCAGAGTATTGCTGGAAGCAAACACCAGCATGGAACCAAATCCCACTGCTATCAGCAAAGGCAATGATATCCACAATGAATGCGACAGCGCGAAAAGCACAAGCCCCAAACCAAAAATAGCGGTAGTGAACGCGATTTGCCTGGCTAATCCCAGCACATTGCGTCGCGCCGCCAGCATGGTGGCGCCCACTAATGCCCCCACGGCCGTGGCCGCCAACAAAAAGCCGTAAGTGCCGGAATTGCCATGCAAAACATTGCCCACCACAGCCGGCAGCAAAACGCGATATGGCATGCCCACCAAGCTTAAAAGGCACAACAACAACAGAATGGTGCGGATAGGCATGAACCCCGCAGTGTATCGCCAGCCTTCCAGCAGCTCCACCATCGTGGCACGTTTGGAAGTTGTAATTTCGCGCGCCGTAATATGCATCAGCAGCAATGAAACGATCACCGCGATATAACTAAAACCATCAATAAAAAAGCACCAGCCCTCGCCCAGCATTGCCACAATTAAGCCGGCGATGGATGGGCCAATCATGCGGGCCAGATTAACCATCGAAGAATTCAACGCAATGGCATTCCCCAAATCATTTTTATCCTCCACCATTTCCACCACAAAAGCCTGGCGCGCGGGCATATCAAAGGCGTTGATCAATCCCTGGAAAACGCATAAAACAATCAGCAGAATAATTTTGAGTTGAGGATCCAGATGACTAAAAGCCACCGCGGCCAAACCAAAAGATTGAAACATGGCCATCACTTGCGTGATCACAAGCAGCCGATGCCGATCCATCCGGTCCACCCAGACGCCTGCAAACGGTGCCAGAATAAAAGCCGGTATGCGTTCAGCAAAATTCACCACTCCCAACATCAACGCTGAGTTAGTCAAACGCCACACCAGCCACAAAGCGGCCACGCGCGTCATCCATGTTCCTATCAGTGAAAGGCTTTGTCCGCTGAAAAATAAACGATAGTTGCGTGAATTAAGGGCGCGCACTAAATGAAAAACATTTCTCTCTTGAGAATTTGCCGATTTGGAGTTCATATTTCATTCAATATGACATTATTTGTATCGCACGGCTATGCTTTGCGGGGTAAAAGTACTTTTATCCAGCTTCGCTTGACATTTCTTGAATAACTCGTCTATATTAACGTGCGGAACTAATTTCAGACATCACATGACAGAGGAACAAAAGTACTTTTTAAGCGGTCAGGCAGTTGTGGCCACGAAACCCAATCACGTGGAATTGCAGCAAGTGCAAATTCCCGCGCTGAGCGATGATGACGTGCAGGTGCGCGTGACGCATTCGTGGATCAGCAACGGCACGGAAAGTTCCTACATCCGCGGCGAGCGCATCATGGGCGACACGGCGCGGCGCGAAAATGATCCGTGGCCGTTTCCGCATGTGCCGGGTTATCAGAAATGTGGCATCGTGGAAGCTGTGGGAAAAAACGTGCGTGGCATTGAAACCGGCGCGCGGGTTTTTGTGTCGGTTTCCAAAATTGACGGTATGTTTTGGGATGCGGGCGGGCCGATTTCGCCTGCCGTGGCGCATCAATCGCAGATTTGGAAATTGCCCAATGAAGTGACTGAAGTGGCCGCCAGCGGATCGGTGCTGACGCAAGTCGGCTACAACTGTGGCATCAAAGCGCCCATCGCGCCTGGCGATCGCGCAGTAATTATCGGCGATGGGATGGTGGGACATTGGGCCGCGCAAACGCTGGCCTGGCGCGGCGCGCGCGTGGCATTGCTGGGGCGGCATGATGTACGATTGCAAAAATTCGCGGCGCGCCCGATGGATTTATTGATCAACACCAAACAGCAAGACGCCTTTTCCACTCTGCAAAAATGGGCGCCGCAGGGTTTGCAAGTCGTGGTGGATACAGTCGGCGCGCTCGCCGATCTAAAAGTACTTTTACCGCAGATGCGCGCCAACGGACATTTGGTTTCCGCCGGTTTCTATGGCGAAAACGGCCTTATCAACATTCAGCCATTGCGCACCGGCGAACAAACATTGCACGCGCCATCCGGCTGGAATCGCAAACGCATGGATGCCACACTGGAATTAATGGCGCAGGGCGTGCTGCAAACCGAACATCTCATCACGCACCGCTTTCCAATTGAACAAGCAGTTGCGGCGTATGATCTGATTCTCTCGCGCCGCGAGCCGGTGCTGGGAATTGTGCTTGATTGGGAAAAGAAGTCAGAAGTTAGGAGTTAGGAGTTAGAAGAATAAGACTGGATATTCTAACTTCTGACTTCCAGCTTCTAACTTCTTCAAAAATCCCATAAAAATTCTTCAAATCACCTCGCCCGGACAATTTGTCATCAACGAAATTCCAATTCCCGTTCCCGCTTCCGATCAAGTGATTTTGCGGGTGGAAGCTGTTACCACTTGCCCGCAATGGGATTTGCACATTCGCCACAACGAGCCAATGTTCGTGGGTGGTGAATTTCAATTTCCGCTGACGCCCGGCAAACCCGGCCATGAAGCCAGCGGCGAAATTTATGCCATCGGTTCCGATGTCACGGATTTGGCCGTGGGCGACCGCGCCGCCGCCTGGCGCGATCAGCCGATGCATGTGCCCGGTTGTTATGCGCAATATGTGGCGTTGCCGGCGAATAATGTGATTCGTGTACCAAAAGTACTTTCCGCCGTGGAAACCGCGCCGTTGGAATTGGCAATGTGCGTGGGCGCGACGTTGGTGAAATTGCGTGCGATGAATTTATTGCAAGGCGAACGTTATGGCGTGATGGGACTTGGCCCGGCAGGATTGGTGGCGGCGCAAATGTTGCGTGCGGAAGGCGGATCGGAAATTATCGGTTTCGATCTTTCGCCGGATCGCCGCGCTTTTGCCGCGCCGTTATTAGATGCTTCATACGATCCACGCGAAGCTAGCGAACTGGATAAATTAGATGGTATCATCGATTGCGTGGGCGCGAAAAATTCCGTAGAATGGGCGATGGATCACGCGCAATATTTCGTGGCACTTTTTGGCGTGCAACGGCAGGACTACACTTTCGCGCCACGCCATTATTCCAATTTAAGCTTGATCGGTTATCCCGGCCATTCGCTGCAAGCGGCGCAATATGCGTTGGAATCAGTGGAACGCGGCGCGCTTAATTTAAAAGTACTTTCCACGCATCATCTGCCATTGGAACGCTATAACGAAGGCATCGATTTGCTGGAGAAACAGCAAGCGGTGAAAATATGTTTTCATCCGTGGGAATAATGAATGCCGTGTATTTGTGTTTAGGAAATCACAATTTGACAACGCCGGATACATTAGGGCTTATGGAAAAACAGCTTGCAACAAAAGTACTTTTCCGCTCTACTTTTAAAGTATGTCTCTGCTTTCCAAATCTCTTGTTGAAAAGTTAATCCCCTGGTCGAGACATAACGCGCAAGAGCGTTTCATCGTGGCGCATCCCAAAATGAGCGTGGCACAAATGCCCAATGGCGTTATCTTGAAACGCCGCAAAATTGTGGGGCCGCGAGTGATCGTGAAGAATCGGCGCGAATATGGCAACGTGCGCAGCAGGATTGCAAATTGGCCGGAAGCGGGATTGCAGGAATGGGAACATTATAAGATGATCTGCGTGCTCAAAGGGCAAATGGATTTTCAAGCGGGCAATCATGCGGTGCAATGCGGAGAAGGTTTTTATTTATTATTGCCGCCGGGCATGCCGGAACCGGATGGAATTAAATCCTATCATGGCGAAAGTACTTTTTGCGATGTATTGAATATCATCTTACATCCGCACGCCGTGCAATGTTTTGTATCACACGCCGAGCATGGCCAACATGTGGAATGCCGGGAAAATTACCTCTTCAAAAACAACGGCTTGATAATGATCTTTCAGGCGCTGATGGAAGAAATATTTAGCGGGCGAGATGACAGCTTTCAGATTAGCGCAGATTTGCTGTGCGCATTTTGGACCGTTTTGCAACGTGATGTAAAACAGCAAATGTACATCAATCCCGGCCCTGTGGGGCGCCCGGACATAATGGCACAAAAGAGCGCAGGCTTTGAAGCTGACTTATTGCACTACATCCAAACTCACTTGAACCAATCGCTGACACTGGAAAATGTCACGCGGGGAATGTATCTTTCGCGCGCCCAATTCGCGCGGCGCATGCGCCAGGAAACCGGTAAAACCTTTGTGCAATTTCTTACTGATTATCGCATCGCAGAAGCAAAAGTACTTTTACGAGATTCCGACTGGACAGTGACAACAATCGCCGGTTTCTTGGGTTTTAAATCGAATAATTATTTTCAAACGGTGTTCCGGCGTGCTACTGGAGAAACACCGGGGCAATATCGAACGGTTATTCGGAAAAAGAGATGATTTTGATATAAGTGAGAATATTTTAGAGTTTAATTCATGACCATACAGGGTATAATATAAACGTTTCGTGTTAGTAGACCAAATATTATAGGGAAGAATACTATGGCAAAACAAAAACATGCATTTACTTTAATAGAACTTTTGGTCGTCATTGCAATTATAGCTATTCTCGCAGCGATTCTGTTTCCAGTATTTGCGCGGGCGCGGGAAAATGCGCGGCGCGCCAGTTGCATGAGCAATATGAAACAAATGGGATTGGGCGTGATGATGTATGTGCAGGATTACGATGGCCATTTTCCCTATAGCCAAATTCTCATGACGTCAATGGGCGTGACACCCAGTCAAGTTCCCGGCTACGCGGATTTTCCCAGTACCAGCGTGGTTTGGGAAGAACAGACTTATCCCTACGTTAAAAGCACGCAAATCTATTATTGTCCATCGCGCGCTTTTAGTGACAATGGATTTTATGGCAACTATGGAGCGAATCGAATCATCATGCCCAAGGCATCGGAAGATGGTTCGGCAACGCCTCCCAGCGAGGCGGCGCTGACGTTTCCCGCTCAAACTTATCTTGCGATGGACGCTGGGATTTATGTTCTCAGCCCCGCAAATGTGAAAGCTCCCATTTATAATGGCATTTATCTGCCGGGGACAGGGCCAGGCAGTTTCGCCAATCTAACGGCGACTAATCAATCCAGTTTCAGCAGCGGCGCGTTGGACGATTTCAAAAGCGGCCGGCATTTTGGCGGCGTCAACGTGTGTTTTGCCGATGGGCATGCGAAGTGGCTGAAGACGGAAACTATTTATAAAGAAGCGCTGAATTACAACGGATCAACTCATGCGGCCTCAGCCTGGGATCCCAAATCTATCGGATAAAAGTACTTTTAGTGGGACAACAAAAAAGGAATATTCATGAAGTTACTATTTTTGGGAATATCGTTGTTGGGTATTGTTAGCTCAGCAAGCGCAGTCGTTATCGTGCAAAATCACCAACCTAACGCGACAATTGTCGTGGATAAAAACGCCGACGCGCAAATCAAGAACGCGGCGAAAACATTGCAGACGTACATCCAGAAAAGCACCGGCGCTACTTTGCCGGTCAGCAATACGCCGGGAAAAAGTAATAATATCAATATCGGCGAAACTGATTTCACCAAGCAACATCATCTGAATTCGGGCAATCTCGATCAGGATGGATTTATTTTGCAAGGCGTTGACGCTAAAAATGTTGCGATTATCGGCGGCAGCGATTGGGGAACGGAATTTGGCGTGGATGATTTCCTGGAACGCTATCTTGGTGTGCGCTGGCTAATGCCGACGAATATTGGAACAGATATACCCGAGCACGCATCTCTGGACATTTCTCCAACAATTGTGCGTCAGGAACCGGTTTATTTATCGCGTCAATTATCGCCGATGAATAATCTGGACGCTGACGATCCGGCGGCGCATTGGGCGCGTTTTAATCGCGCGCGTGGGCGCATCGCGTTTCATCATAATATGTTGCATCTTTTTCCGGTCAGTATTTTCGGTAAAACGCATCCCGAATTTTATCCGATGATTGACGGAAAAAGATATATCCCCAAAAGCGGTAGCGATGTTCCCTGGCAACCCAATTTATCGGCGCCAGGGATTGTGGACGCAGCCGTGGAACAGATCGAAAAGTACTTTCAGGAACATCCCGAAGCAACCAGTTATTCGCTGGGGATGAATGATAGTAATCTTTGGGATGAATCAGCCGCCTCCAAAGCGCGGCGTAGCGGCAAGAAAAATTATTTGGGATTGGAAGATATTTCGGATGATTATTTCACCTGGGCCAACGCCGTAGTAGAAAAAGTACTTTTGAAGTATCCGGATAAATGGTTTGGAACATTGGCGTATAACGGCCTTGCCGAACCGCCAACCAAAGTGAAAGTGAATCCGCGCATCGTGCCGTTTATTACCTATGAGCGAATGCGTTGGGAAGATCCCAAACTGCGCGAAGAAGGTCAGCAATTAACGGAACGCTGGGAGAAAGTTTCGCCGGTTTTGGGCTGGTATGATTATGCCTATGGCATTAATTATCTATTGCCGCGCGTCTATTTTCATCGCATGCAAAAGTACTTAAGTTGGGGCGCGGCGCACAACGTGAAATTTCATTACGCCGAACTTTATCCCAACTGGGGCACCGGGCCAAAGGCGTGGGTATTTACAAAATTATTGTGGAATCCCAATCAAGATGTCGATGTTTTATTGGATGATTGGTACGCGCATTTTGCCGGTGACAAAGCCGCGCCGAAGTTGAAAGCCTATTATGCGATCTGGGAAAAATTCTGGACGGTGAATTTGTATCAATCCAAATGGAATTGGGATGTCGGCCAATATTTGCCGTTTAACCAGATTCCGTCCTATTTGGCGGATGTGCCGCAATCGTATGTAACGCAATCTGATCAATTGATGCACGAAGCATTGCAATTAGCCGACACGCCGGAACGCAAGGCGCGCGTGGAAAAATTGGATGAGATGTGGCAATTCTATAAAGCTTCCATCGTTGCTTATCAAAAAGCGAATGCGGGAATGCCTGATCCACAAAACGAAAGCGAGGCTGTCGCATTTTTGAATAATGCAACGGACGTGATGGCTCAATCCCATAAACGTCAAGAGCTATTAGCCGCATTTAAAAAAGATCCTCTTTTTGCGGGAAGCGCCAATTGGATTACGCGCATTGCTGCGACGAGCGGAGAAAATTGGGGCTATTCCTTGTTGTGGCGTTTGCTGCCGTGGGTGGAAAAAAGTCCGCAAATCAAAACGCAGATGATGCAAATTGCCAATGGCACAGATGCAGTTGCCGCCAAACAGGCGCAATGGATTTTGAAAGTTGCAGCCGGAAATCCAACGCTGGCATCGGCCAATCCGTCGTTTGAAGATGGCACGAAAGGATG
>Ga0164242_10006657_pt1 | contig 12700 bp, 11 predicted proteins | sample OricomgcompostMG_FD_108783 | JGI IMG/M metagenome (GOLD analysis project Ga0164242, IMG submission 108783) | Miracle-Growth compost microbial communities from Emeryville, California, USA - Original compost - Miracle growth compost (MG) ... | reverse complement strand
GCCGGGTCCGCAACCGGACCGGCGCGATGGTCGGGGAGTGGGCCGGGCGTGCGCTCGGAGGTATCACCGTCGACGTCGCCTTCATCGGCACGAACGGTGTGTCACCCGAGCACGGGTTGACCACACCCGACCAGGCAGAAGGCACCGTCAAGCGCGCGATGGTCGACTGTGCACGGCGGGTGGTGGCGGTCGCGGACGCCTCCAAGTTCGGTGTCGACCACTTCCACACCTTCGCCGACCTGTCGCAGCTGGATCGCATCATCACCGACAGTTCGCTCGACCGAACCATCGCCGCAGCGGTCGAGGCGCTCGGCCCCGAGGTGACGCGCGCATGATCGTGACGCTCACCCCCAACCCCAGCGTGGACCGGACGATCGCGTTCGACAGCATCCGCATCGGAGAGGTCCAGCGCGCCACTTCCAGTCGAATCGATCCAGGTGGCAAGGGGATCAACGTCTCCCGCGCGCTCATCGCACACGGTGCGGGCACCCGGGCCGTGTTGCCCGTCGGCGGTCCCGAGGGTCGGCTGCTCGCCGAGTTGCTCGAGCTCGCGGGCGTCCCGCGGTGCGAGGTGCCCATCGCCGGCGCCGGCCGGATGAACATCGCCGCCGTGACCCCCGACGGCACCACCACCAAGCTCAACGAGGCGGGACCGGAGCTCACCGGCGAGGAGGCCGATGCGCTTCTCGCGGCAACCTTGGACGCCGCGCAGCCCGGCAGCTGGGTCGTCGGATGCGGCAGCCTGCCACCCGGTGTGCCCCGTGATTTGTATGCCGACCTCGTCGCGCGCGCCCGCAACCTCGGCGCCCATGTCGCGATCGACACGTCGGGCATGCCGTTCAACGACGCCGTCGCGGCCAAACCCTCCCTCATCAAACCCAACCACGATGAACTCGCCGAGCTGGTGGGGCGTCCCCTCCCCACTCTCGGCGACGTCGTCGCCGCCGCCCGCGACCTGGTCGATGACGGAATCGAAGTGGTCGTGGTCAGCCTCGGGGCGGATGGCGCGATCGCGGTCGATGCGACCAGCGCCGAGTCCGGCCCGCTGTGGGCGAACGCCACCGTCGAACGACCGCTCAGCACGGTCGGCGCAGGTGACTGCCTCCTCGCCGGTGTCCTTTTCGGGCTGGACGCCGGGGAAGGTCTCGGGGCGTGCCTAACCCGGGGCGTCGCCTGGGGTGCGGCGGCCGTCGCACTGCCCGGCAGCCGGGTTCCCGGCCCGGCAGACATTGCCGCGGTCACCGTCAGCACCTCCACCGAACCAGACCTGTCCATGCCGATTCGCCTGACCGGCACGCAGGCCCACACTCCCACACCCACCACACCGTAAGGATCCGATCACCGTGTCTCTTATCACCACGGATCAGGTCGTGCTCGACCTGACTGGCGCGGATCGCCACGAGGCGACTGAAACCCTCGCCCGAACGCTCTCCGAGAGCGGGCGCTGCACGGACGTCGAGGTGTTCCTCGCCGATGTGCGCGAACGCGAGTCGAAGATGGCGACCGGGCTCCCCGGCGGCATCGGCATACCGCACGCGCGCAGTGCAGCGATCACCGAGCCGTCGCTCGTCTTCGGACGCTCGAGCGACGGCATCGACTGGGGCGCCAAGGACGGTCCGGCGCACCTGATCTTTCTGATCGCGGCGCCGGCAGGCGGCGGTGAAGCTCACATGCAGATGCTTCCGAAGCTCGCAAAGGCCTTGATGAACAAGGACTTCCGGGCGCAATTGGAGTCTGCGACCACCAGGGAGGAGGTTGTCGACATCGTCAACGAGCACGTTCGGCTCGACGAGCCCGTAGCAGCCGCGGCACCGGCCGCCGCAGCAGCACCCGGCGCGGCGGCACCCGCGGCCGGCACAGCGCCCGACTCGGCCGAGCCGGGGCAAGCAGCGGGAGCGCCGGCGGCCACGAAGCTGAAGCTAGTCGGCGTGACCTCCTGCCCGACCGGCATCGCACACACCTACATGGCTGCGGAGGCGCTGGAGCGGGCCGCCCAGGAGGCCGGTCACTCCATGAAGGTCGAGACCCAGGGCTCCGCCGGCGCCAATCCCGTCAGCCCGCAGGAGATCGCCGAGGCCGACGCAGTGATCTTCGCCCATGACGTGGAGGTCCGGGACAAGGTCCGTTTCCACGGCAAGCCGACGATCGACGTCGGGGTCAAGAAGGCGATCAGCGACGGTCCCGCCCTGATCAAGGAGGCCGAGCGCCTCGCCGCCGAGTGGAGGGCCGACCCGAGCAAGGCACAGGCCGCCGCTGCCACCGCCGGAGGCGGGGCGGGCATGGCGACAAAGGTCGATGACCAGGGCGGCATCGGGACCCGTATCCGCCAGTGGCTGATGACCGGTGTCTCCTACATGATCCCGTTTGTCGCAGCAGGCGGCATCCTGATCGCGATCGGCTTCATGATCGCCCAGTTCGCCGGCGGCAAGACCGGCGCGATCGACGTCACGACCCACTTCACGCTCGATCCGAGCTCGACGGCCAAGGGCGTTGCGATCCTGCAGAACAGCTTCGACCCGACCAGCGGGATGAACTGGGCAGCGCTGTTCTTCCTCATCGGATCTGCCGCGTTCGGCTTCCTGGTGCCCATCCTGTCCGGCTTCATCGCCTACGCTATCGCCGACCGGCCAGGCCTGGTGCCCGGCATCGTCGGTGGTGCGGTCGCCGCGACGATGCACGCCGGCTTCCTCGGCGGCATCGTGACCGGCTTCCTCGCGGGCTTTCTCGCCAAATGGGTCGCGAGTTGGAGGGTTCCCAAGGGCGTGCGCGGTGTGATGCCCGTTGTCGTCATACCTCTGGTCTCGACGCTGATCACGATCGGGCTGTTCATCACGGTCCTCGGTCGTCCGATCAAGGGCTTGTCCGACGGGCTGGCGCATGCACTCAACTCCATGAACGGCACCAGCGCGATCGTGCTCGGCCTGGTCCTGGGCGTCATGATGGGCTTCGACCTCGGTGGCCCGGTCAACAAGGTCGCCTACACGTTCGCGACAACCGGACTGGCTGCGGCCGGGACGGCTACCAATGCACCACAGTTGAAGATCATGGCAGCGGTCATGGCAGCCGGCATGGTCGCTCCGCTCGCGATGGCCCTGGCGACCTCGGTGCGGCCGGCCCTGTTCAGCGAACCGGAGCGTGAGAACGGCAAAGCAGCGTGGCTGCTGGGTGCCTCCTTCATCAGCGAGGGTGCTATCCCGTTCGCAGCGGCCGACCCGTGGCGCGTCATCGTCTCCTCCGTCGTCGGATCGGGCATCACCGGTGCCCTCGCGATGCTCTTCGGCGCGACGCTGCGAGCACCGCACGGAGGGATCTGGGTGCTCCCGTTGATCGGCAACTTCGCGATGTTCGTCGTCGCGCTCGCGGTCGGCGTGCTGGTCAGCGCCGCCATCGTCATCGCGCTCAAGCAGCGTGACCCCGCACGGCTGATGACAGCCGAAAACGCCTGAGCCAGACACCTTTTCACGAACAACGACACCATCTGCACAGCCACCCGAAGGAGAACTCTCATGGCTCAACGCACCGCAACCATCGCCTCGTCCGTCGGACTTCACGCACGCCCCGCAGCGCTCTTCGTCGAAGCCGCCGGCGACACCGGACTCGACGTCGAGATCGCCCGACCCGGTGAGGATCCGGTGGACGCCACCAGCATCCTCGGTGTCATGGCCCTGGGCGCCAAGCACGGCGAGGAGGTCGTCCTCACCGCCGACGGCGAGGGGGCCGACGAGGCGCTCGACAAGTTGGTCGCGCTGTTGTCTCGCGACCTCGACGCGGAGTGATCATGGCCGGCGAATCGTCGGAGACGCTGCGTGGCATCGGGGTCAGCGGAGGCACGGCCCACGGCCCGGTCGTCAAGGTCGCACCGGCCGTGCGTCCGCCGGAGGACGAGCCGGCCACCACCGATCCGGACGCAGCACTGTCGCGCGTCAAGGCGGCATACGAGCAGGTGGCCGTCGACCTGGAGGCCCGCGCCGGCAGGTCCGACGACACCGCGCAGCAGATCCTGAAGGCGACCGCGCTGATCGCGCGTGACAAGGGATTGCACAAGGCGACAGGTAAACAGCTCGTGGCGGGGCTCGGCCCGGCCACGGCCGTCGACGCGGCGGTCGAGGAGTACGCCGCGCAGTTCGAAGCGCTCGGCGGGTATTTCGCCGAACGCGTCACCGACCTGCGGGACGTGGGGTCACGCGTCATCGCGGCCGTCCTCGGGGTGCCCGCACCGGGCATCCCCGACCTCGTGGCGCCGAGCATCGTCCTGGCTCACGACCTGGCGCCGGCGGAGACCGCAACCCTCGATGCGGCTCTGGTCGCGGGCATCGTGACCGAGGCGGGCGGCCGCACGAGTCACACCGCGATCCTGGCGGCCCAGATGGGTATTCCGGCTGTCGTGCACTGCGGCGGCGCGCTGGACATCGCGGCGGGCGCCATGGTGGCCCTGGACGGTGACACGGGTCAGGTCACCATCGACCCGAGCGCCGACTTCGTGTCCGGTATGACGCAGCGACGCGAGCGGCGGGCCGCCGCACTGGCATCGTCCGCCGGACCTGGGCGGACCAGCGACGACCACCACGTGGCGCTCCTGGCGAACATCGGAGGCGTCGAGGACGCGGTCGCCGCCGGAGCGCAGGACCTGGAGGGTGTGGGCCTGTTCCGCACCGAGTTCGTCTTCCTGTCCGCTACGACAGCCCCGACCCTCGAGGAGCAGACCTCGATCTATCGAGCAGTCTTCGAGCCGTTCGGTGGTCGCAAAGTCGTCGTGCGCACGCTCGACGCCGGTGCCGACAAACCACTGTCCTTCGCCGACCTCGGGCCGGAGGAGAACCCTGCACTGGGGCGCCGCGGGCTACGGCTGTCCGCACTTCATCCGGACCTGCTCGACACGCAGCTCGCCGCCGTGGCCGCCGCCGCCCGGGTGACGGAGGTCGACGTGCAGGTCATGGCGCCGATGGTCGCGACGGCGGAGGAGGCGGCGTGGTTCGCCCGGCGTGTCCGCGAGCACGGCCTGCCGAAAGCAGGTGTCATGATCGAGGTGCCGGCCGCGGCACTTCGTTCGCGTCAGGTGCTGGCAGATGTGGACTTCGCCAGCCTCGGCACCAACGACCTGGCGCAGTACACCATGGCGGCCGATCGGATGCAGGGAGAGCTGGCGGATCTGCTGGACCCGTGGCAGCCCGCGGTGCTCGACGTGATCGCGGCGGCGTGCGAGGGCGGCCAGGACACCGGCAAGCCCATCGGAGTGTGCGGTGAAGCCGGTGGTGACCCGCTGCTCGCCCTGGTCCTGGTGGGCCTGGGCGTGGCGTCCTTGTCGATGGCGCCTTCGAAGGTGCCCGTGGTCCGCTACGCGCTCGGTCGCCATACCCTCGCGCAGTGCAAGGACCTCGCGGCGCTCGCCCGCCGGTCGCGCACCGCCGCCGACGCGAGGGATGCCGTCCGGAACGCCGCGGATCAGGACGTCGTCGAGATCCTCTGAGGTTCCCCGCCCGAAATCCCACCACGGTGGCGGTGGGAGCCGTCGGCTCGCTCGTACCTCGCGAGCCTCCTCCCGCTGCATCCAATAAATGAAGTTGGGCCCCGATGAAAAGCGTGTCGGGACCCAACTTCACTCGGCGGTGGCGGTGGGATTTGAACCCACGGTGGAGTCGCCCCCACACAACATTTCGAGTGTTGCACCTTCGGCCGCTCGGACACGCCACCGCCGAAGAGGCTACCGGACGACGCCGTTCACGCCAAAACGGGACTCACGGGGCGATGCTGTCGCATCCGGGTGGCGGAGCGACGGTCGTCGGGGGGACCGATTTGATGACCGGGGCGTTCTCGCCGAGGACCAGGTCGACCGAGTCGTCGGTGCGTCCGTCCTGGACCAGCTTCCCGCCGGGCAGATACTTCTTGACGTATTCGGTGGCGTTCTTCTTGCCCTTCGGCCCGAACCGGATCTGCCCGACCCCGTCGATCGACTCCTTGTAGGGGTCGTTGCTGATGGCGCCGATGTTGAAGCCCCGGGACTGCATGGCGGTCGCGGTCCGGTTGGCCACGCCGGAGTCCGAGGATGCGTTGTAGACGTTGAGGATGAAGATCGACTGGGGAGGCGCGGTGCTCGTCACGGCGCACGACGACGACGCGGCCGGGGTGGACTCACCCGAGGTGTTGATGTAGCCCAGCGCGTAGGCGAAAGCGCCGAAGACGAGCAGGACGGCGATGATCAACACGATGATCGACCGGCGCTTCTTGCGACGGCGGGCATGTGCCAGGCCGTCTTCGCGCACGTAGCTCACAGCACCAGCACCCGTGCGTGCAGCACGGGCCTTTGTTGCAGGGCGGCACGCAGCGCGCGGTGCAGACCGTCCTCGAGGTAGAGGTCGCCCTCCCACGACACGACATGCGCGAAGATGTCGCCGTAGAAGGTGGAGTCCTCCGAGAGCAGCGCCTCGAGGTCCAGGGTGCGCTTGATGGTGATGAGTTCATCGAGGCGGACGACCCGCGGAGACACGGTGCGCCAGTCCTTCGGACTGATCAGCCCATGATCCGGGTAGGGCCGCCCCTCGCCCACCGCCTTGAAGATCACAGGCACAGCTTAAGTGGCGGGACTGCGCGGAACTCTTCGAACCAGGGCGTGGCGCGGCTATTCTCGGGCAACGTGACGGATACCACGGCGAGCGACCAGCTCCAACAGATCAAGAATGGCTACACCTTCGACGGCGAGGCGGTCCAGCTGGGTGCGGCGGTCATCGACGACACGGCACACGCCGACGCCCCGGTCCGGTTGCCGATCGCGATGATGAACCGCCACGGTCTGGTGGCAGGCGCGACGGGCACCGGAAAGACCAAGACGCTGCAGCTGATGGCCGAGCAGCTCTCGGCCGCGGGAGTGCCTGTCTTCCTCGCGGACGTGAAGGGTGACGTGTCCGGCATCGCCTCGCCCGGTGAGGACGGCGACAAGATCGAGGCCCGGGCCAAGGATGTCGGACAGCAGTGGGTGGCGACCGGGTTCCCGACCGAGTTCCTCTCCCTGGGCGGTCAGGGCAAAGGGGTGCCGGTGCGGGCGACGATCACGTCGTTCGGCCCGACGTTGCTGTCCAAGGTGCTCGGACTCAACGACACGCAGGAGTCGTCCCTCGGCCTGGTCTTCCACTACGCGGACAAGCGTGGCCTGAGCCTGCTGGACCTGAAGGACCTGACCGCCGTCATCAAGTTCCTGACGTCCGACGAGGGCAAGGAGGACCTGAAGGGTCTGGGGGGTCTGTCCGCGTCGACGGCGGGCGTCATACTCCGCAACCTGGTCGCCTTCTCCGACCAGGGCGCCGACACGTTCTTCGGTGAGCCGGAGTTCGAGACCTCGGACCTGACGCGCACCACCGACGACGGCAAGGGCGTCATCACGTGCTTGGAGCTGCCCGGGGTGCAGGACAAGCCGGCGCTCTTCTCGACCTTCCTGATGTGGCTGCTGGCCGACCTCTTCCACGAGCTGCCCGAGGTCGGTGACGCCGACAAGCCCAAGCTCGTCTTCTTCTTCGACGAGGCGCACCTGCTCTTCAACGATGCGTCCGACGCGTTCCTGCAGTCGATCGAGCAGACGGTCAAGCTGATCCGGTCCAAGGGTGTGGGCATCTTCTTCGTCACACAGACCCCGAAAGACGTTCCCAACGGTGTTCTTTCGCAGCTCGGCAACCGGGTGCAGCATGCGCTGCGCGCCTTCACCCCGGATGACGCCAAGGCGTTGAAGGCCACGGTGCGGACCTTCCCGACGAGCGGCTACGACCTCGACAAGCTGCTGACCTCGCTCGGCATCGGCGAGGCTGTCGTCACCGTGTTGTCCGAGAAGGGTGCCCCCACGCCGGTTGCCTGGACCCGGATGCGTGCGCCGCTGTCGCTGATGGCGCCCTCGCCGGAGGCGACCATCGACGGGATCATCGCCAAATCGCCTCTCGAGCCGAAGTATTCGAAGGCAGTCGACCGGGAGTCGGCATACGAGATGCTCAACAAGAAGCTCGCCCGAGCAGGCGAGGAGGACGACAAGGCGGCTGCGAAGGCGCCGCAGAAGGCGCAGGCCACCACGAAGGACGACCCGAGCGTCGTCGAACAGGTCGTGAAGTCCTCGGCGTTCAAATCCCTGCTGCGGTCGGCGGGCACCGTGGTCGGTCGCGAGATCACCCGCAGCATCTTCGGGGTCGCCAAGCGGCGCTGACCGCGCTCAGCCCGCGGACTTGTGGGTGACCGGCAGGCAGGAAGGAGTCGGTGACGGCGACGTCGGCTTCGGCGTCGCCCGCGCCGCCGGCACGACCGCGCTGTCGGTCCACTTGCTGCCGATCACCACATCGACCGTCGCACTCTTCCGGTGGTCCTGCACCATCCGGACATCGTGGAACTGCAACGCAACTCGGCGTGCGGCGGGCTCGCCCTTCGCGCCGTAGCGCACGATCACGGCGTGGTCGGGGTAGAAGTGCGAGGTGTCGTTGCCGATCTTGGCGACGTGGAAGCCGCGCTTGCGCATCTCGGTGGCGACGTCGGTCGCGGTGCCCGGGATGACGTAGGCGTTGAAGACGTTGATCGTAATCCTCGACGGCGCCGGCGGCGGCACCGGCACCAGCGCGAACTTCATCCCGATCACGACGTCGACACTGGGGTTGGTGCGGTCGTCCTGCTCCAGCTTCGCGTGCTGGATCTGCTGGGCGAGTGTCAGCGCGATCTGTTTGCCGTTGGGCCCGTAGCGGATGACCGCGTGCTCGGGGGGCTGCCCGGCGCTCGGATCGTTGCCGGTGTCGATGATCTGCACGCCGCGCCAGGACAGCTGTGACGCCACTCGCGCGGCCATGCCGTCCTTGCCGCTGGCGTTCCAGACATTGGCATGGATGGTGCGCAGGGGGATCTTCATCGTCGGCGTCGAGGCCGCGGCACAACTCGACGTCAGGTCGTGGCTCGGCTCGGAGCTGTTGCACGCCGCCACCACCGGCAGCGCGAGTATGACGGCCGCGGCAACTCCCACCACGCGTGTGCCGGTCAACCCCATCGTGCCCACCCTGTGCGCCCCGAACGAATGCTTGTCGACACACAGTATGAGTGGTCCGCCTGCGGAACCGCAGGACGCCACGGTCACGCGTTGGTCACAGGGGGCGCGGGGGGATCGAAGGGCCAACCCCTCGCGCCGGCACTACGTATCGGACGCCGCCCCCATGGCCTGCCGAGTCGCCGGATCCGCCGGATAGCGCGCGACGAGGTGCAACTCGGAGTTCTCCGCGGCGATCAGTTTCGTCTGTCGGAAGGTCAACGGCCCGAGCCTGGGGTGGTCGAAGCGTTTCAGGGCCGGGGTGAAGCCGGCGACGTCGTGGCGATCCCACCGTTGGGCGAACCCCGGGTCGGCCAGCGAAACGTCGTGGACGATCTCGGCGAACCGCGCATCGTCCGGGTGCCGGTCGGCGGAGGCTCGGAACTGCGCCAGGACAGCAGCCGATTCCGACTCCCAGCTCTTCACCAGGGTGCGCATGGTCGGCCAGCCGAAGTACAGCCAGATGAAGTTCCGGCGCGTGGTGGGCAGCTCGTCGAACTCGGGGTAGAGGGATGCCTCGGCCGCGTTGTGGGCCACGATGTCCCAATGGCGGTCCAGCAAGCACGCTGGATTCGGGGTCAACGCCGTCACCGTGGCACGCAGGTGGTCGCCCACGGCGGGACAGCCGTCCGCGATGGCATCGTGCGCGGAGTCCGGCTCGCCGGCGAGGTCGAACACATGGCGTCGTTCGGCCGCGGTCAACCGCAACGTGGTGGCCAGTGCGTCGAGCACCTGTCCCGACGCGGTGATCGGACGCCCCTGCTCCAGCCACGAGTACCAGGAGACGCTGACCCCGGAGAGAAGCGCGACCTCCTCGCGCCGCAGGCCAGGGGTGCGGCGCCGGCCGCCCTCGGCCAGGCCGACGTCCCGCGGGCGAAGCCGTTCGCGCCGGGATCGCAGGAACGCCCCGAGTGCCGCTCTGCGCTGTGCTTCACGGTTTTTCATGGCGAGCACAAGAGTAGGACGGTGCGCGCGCTCAGCTCAGCCTGTTACCGACGCTCCCATGATGAACCGTCAGCGTTCGGGCACCGCCGGCCCTCCTCGACGGCTCCACGATGAGGTCATGAGCACGATCAGCCACGCGACCGCTCCCACGAGGAGCCAAGTGCCGTTGCCTCTCACGGTCGCCGCGTTCACCGCCAACTTCGACCGCTTCGCGATCACACCGATCTTGGTGATCGTCGCGGCCGCCATGCGGACCGGGCTTTCGTCGGTGGTCACGCTGGCGAGCGGCTATACCCTGGCCTACGGGTTGTCGCAGCCGGCGTGGGGGATCCTGTCCGACCGGATCGGCCGCATCCCGGCGATACGTGCCGCGCTCACGCTCGCCACACTCGCGGCCGTCGCCTCAGCGGCCGCTGCCGACCTGACCGCGCTCGTCGCACTGCGCTTCGTCGCGGGGTTCGCCTTCGGCGGGATCGTGCCCACCGCACTGAGTTTCGTCGGAGACACGGTCGCTCCCGAGACGAGGCAGGCCGCACTCGCGGACCTGATGGCCGCGTTGGCGCTCGGGAGTGCGATTGCGGTGCTGGCAGCCGGCGTTCTGGGCAGTTGGCTGACGTGGCGGCTGGTGTTCGCGGTGCCGGCGGTTCCTGCCATGGCGGCCGTGATCGGACTGCACCGGACGCCCGAACCGCAGCGGAGATCCGCTGGTCGGGTGCTCGACCAACTGGGCAAGGTGTTGCGGGAGAAGTACACGTACGTCGTCGTCGCTCTCGGCACGGGCGAGGGTGCGGTGCTGCTCGGCGGTATCACGTTCGTGGCGCCCGCCCTCGAACATCGCGGCCTCGCGGCCGCGATCGCGGGTGCGATCACCGCCGGCTACGGGCTGATGACCCTGGTGGCATCCCAGGCGGTCAAGATCCTGGCGACGCGGGCACCTGCGCACGCGTTGGCAGCGATCGGCGGTGCCTTCGTGACCATCGGCTACGCAATGGCCGCCGTGTCGCCGGGCGTGGGGACCTACGCGGCACTGGCAGGGTTGCTCGGCGCGGGCTGGGCGTTCCTGCACTCCACGATGCAGACCTGGGCGACCTCTGCCGTGCCGCAGGCACGCGGAACCGCGGTTTCGTGTTATGTCGCAGCGTTGTTCGTCGGTGCGTCCTTCGGCGCCTGGTTGGGCGGAGTGCCGGCCGAGCACGCGCGATTCGGGATGGTGTTCGGCTGCGCGGCAATGGCAACTGTGCCGCTGTGCGTCACGATCGTGGCCGCCCGCTCCCGTTTCGCCCCCGCCGGTTAGCGAACCGCACACGTCCCCACCCATCCACATCGACACGCAAGGTAGGAGTCGGTATGCCGCACAGCAGCACCGCATCGTTCAGTTGGCCGGAAGTCACCGCGTTACGGCGTCGGCGCAGCGTGAAATGGACCGAGTTCGGACCGGACGTGCTGCCGATGCGTATCGCCGAGATGGACACTCCGCTCGCAGAACCGATCGCCACGGCGTTGACCCGCGCGATCGCCCGGAGCGACACCGGGTACGCCACCCGTGGCGACCTGCCGGCGTCGTTTGCGCAGTTCGCAGCACAGCGCTATGGCTGGCGGCCGGATGCCTCCGCGACACGCTTGGTGGTCGACGTCATGACCGGCATCGTCGAAGTGCTGCGTATGACGACCCGCCCCGGGGACACCGTCGCGCTCGTCGGTCCCGCCTACCCGCCGTACTTCTCCCAGGTGGCCCGCCTGGGCCTACGGGTCGTCACCGTCCCTCTCATCGCAGAGGGTGGCAGGCATCGCCTGGACATCGATCGTCTTGAGCACGAGTTCGCTGCCGGCACACGGGTTTTGCTGCTGTGTAATCCACACAACCCGACCGGAACGGTCTTCGCGCGCGAGGAGTTGACGGCGGTCGCCGAGGCGGCAACCACTCACGGCGTCCAGGTGGTCACCGACGAGATCTTCGCTCCGATGGTCTTCCCGGGCGGCCACCATGTCCCGTTCCCGTCGCTTGACCCGCCGGCAGCGGCCCGCGCGATCAGCCTGGTCTCCGCGTCGAAGGCCTGGAACCTCGCGGGCTTCAAGGCAGCGCTGATCGTGCCCGGTCCCGCTGCGGCTGCGACGGTCGCTGCACTGGACGCTGAGCTCGACGACGGCGTAGGCCTGTTCGGGGTGCTCGCGTCGGAGGTCGCCTTCGCCGAAGGCACGCCGTGGCTGGACCGCGTTATCGGCGCGCTCGATGAGAACCGGCGGCTGCTTGCGCAGCAAGTCGAGCGCGCCCTTCCGGACGTCTCCTACCGGCCACCGGACGCCGGCTTCACCGCGTGGCTGGATTTCGGGTCCTATCACCTGACCGAGGACGTTGCGGAGTTGCTCCTGGACCGGGCCAGGGTCGGCGTCGCATCGGGAGCCCGCTTCAACCCCCATGCGCAGCCGGGGCAGGCGGGATCCGGGCACGGATTCGTCCGGCTCAATTTCGCGACACGCCCGGATGTCATCCGGACGGCGGTGCGACGGATGGCTGCGGCGGTGCAACCACACTGAGCGGGGCCGCCGCGAACGGAGTGAAGGACCGCCCACGCTTCGGGCGGTCCTTCTTCGTGCTGGCGGAGGATAGGGGATTCGAACCCCTGAGAGCTTTCACTCAACACGCTTTCCAAGCGTGCGCACTAGGCCACTATGCGAATCCTCCGCGCAGGAGAATACCCGCTCACCGCCCGGACACCG
>Ga0164242_10006656_pt1 | contig 12701 bp, 11 predicted proteins | sample OricomgcompostMG_FD_108783 | JGI IMG/M metagenome (GOLD analysis project Ga0164242, IMG submission 108783) | Miracle-Growth compost microbial communities from Emeryville, California, USA - Original compost - Miracle growth compost (MG) ... | reverse complement strand
GACGCCTGGACAGCCTTGCTCAGGGCGAGAGCCATCGAAAACCAGTGCTTTACGGCCGGTGTCAACCGCACCGGTACCGACGGGAACGGGATCCTGTATGCAGGCGGTTCCTGCGTCTTCGGACCCGGCGGCGAAGCATTGCTCCTGGCAAAAGATAAGGAGGAGGCGCTTCGCTGCACCCTTAAAAAAGAACGGATATCGGAGATCAGACAGCAGTTCCCGTTCCTCGACGATGCAGACCAGTTCAGTATCTTAAAAACCTAACAAGACCCATATCCGGGTCACCCCGGCAGTTCATCAAAATAAAGGCAATTATGGCTAAAACGACCTTCTTCTGCGAGGAGATATTTACGGGAGCAGCATTTATCAAAGGGTATGCCGTGGAGGTCCGGGACGGACGCATCAGTGCATTGAGACCCGCTTCCTCCGTCGAAATGGACAGTCCCATCGAGACCCTGAAAGGTGTATTGGCGCCAGCCTTTATCGACCTGCAGATTTATGGCGGTAACGGACGGATGTTTTCCCTCGAGCCGTCTGTGGAATCACTGACGGCGACCTACCAGTACTGTGCGCAAGGGGGCGCTGCACACTTTATGGCCACCGTGGCGACCAATGCCCCGGCGATCATGGAAACGGCCATGGATGCCGTAAGCAGTTACTGGAAACAGGGACTGCCGGGACTGCTGGGCCTCCACCTGGAAGGACCTTACCTGAACCCGGCGAAGAAGGGCGCCCACCTTCCCAGGTACCTGAAGACGCCGACGATGGAGGAAGTAAAAGCATTGCTCCGCAAGGCCAGGGGCACCCTGAAGATGATGACACTCGCACCCGAATGCTGCGAACCCGATATTATCCGTTACCTCATGGACGAGGGCGTACTGGTTTCTGCAGGACACAGCAACGCCTCTTATGAGCAGGCAATGGAAGGTTTCCGGATCGGAATACCAGCAGCCACCCATCTGTACAATGCCATGTCGCCCCTCGAACACCGCGCGCCCGGACTCATCGGCGCGATTTTCGACGGCACCGCCTGTTCCAGTATTGTTGCGGACGGCATCCACGTAAATTTTCCTGCGGTCAGGATCGCCAAAAAAATTCTGAATGAACGCTTATTCCTGATCACCGATGCGGTAACCGATGCCCAAACCGATTCCTATACTTACGTTCGGGACGGTGACCGGTATGTAACGGAAAACGGGACACTTGCGGGATCGACGCTTACCCTGGGGAAAGCGGTCAAAAACCTTATCGACCACGGTATCGCTACGCCCGCCGAGGCGCTTCGCATGGCGTCCCTTTATCCTGCGCGTGTGGCGGGTAAAGACCGGGAACTGGGAAGGATTGCCCCCGGATATGCAGCCGATTGGGTGCTTCTGGACGACGCTTTCAGGGTTACCGGCACGATCACCGCAGGAAAACGTTTCTGAGCGCCCAATTGAAAAACCGGTACGTGATACACGTACCGGTTCAGAAAGGTCAATTGATTGGCCGCCTTTTACTTAATACCAAGCTTTGTTTTCACATCCTTGGTCAAATCGTCTGCAGCCGGTTTCACCACCAGAATCTGGCCGTCTCCCGTATCGTTAAAGACGTAAGCATATCCTTTGGTCTTTGCAACCGCATCCACGGCTTTCTGGGCTTTCTCAATAATAGGCTGCAGCAGTTCGCTCTGCTTCTGGCCCAGTTGCTGCTGTGAATTCTGCTGCATCTGACCGATGCGATTCTGCAGGTCGCGAAGTTCGGAACGCTTCACTTCTTTTATCGCTTCACTCATTTTCAGGCTGTCTTGTACGAATGCGCCAGCCTTCGTCTGCAGTTCCTGCTGCATCGTCTGCATCGTCTGAACCAGGTCATTGCGGTAATTTCCCAGTGCGGTATCCGCCTGTGCATATTCTGGCATACCGGTGACGATGTCCTGCATGTTGACATATCCGATCTTCTGCGCATCGACTTTAGTGGCGACCAGCATGGCTACTAATACAGCTACAAGGATTGTTAGTTTTTTCATTTTTGAAACCAATTTTGTTTTGACTTAATTTTTTAACAGTTAGGCAAACAACATACCAAAAGCCTCCTCCAAAAAAGGCAGGGTGCGAAATTAACTCATTTTTTAATTCCTAATAATTTTAATACTGCATCGCTCTTATCCAGTTTCGGGTCCGCATAAAACACGGAAATGCCTCCCGCTTTATCCAGCACAAAATCATACATGTTCTGGGCGGAAAGCTTTTGGACAGCATTGTATATCTCATCCTGCACGGGCTTTACAAGAGACTCCCGTTTTTTAAACAAATCTCCCTGGTAGCCAAAACGTTGCTGCTGCAGTGCCCGCGCCTCTTTTTCCAGGTTCATGATCTCATCCTGACGCTTTTTTTTCAGCGTATCGGTCAGCATGACCTTCTCCGCATCATACTGCTTGTACAACTTATCCACGTCCTGGAACTTGGCGTCAATCTCGTGCTGCCACTCCTTGGCAATACTATCCAGCTGTTGCTGCGCCCGGGCATACTCGGGCATCTTCTCCAGAATGTAATGCGAATCAATTACCGCGTAGCGCTGCGCGTCGGCGAGGGAAAAGGTGCCTGCTACCAGAAAAGCTATGAGCAATAATTTTTTCATGCAGGGGCAAAGTTGTTAAAAAAAATTTTAATGTATTGTTAAAAAAACCTAAAAAGCACCCTTAATCAGGCTCGTATCCCAGCATAAAGCTGAATTTAGTGGCGTTCTTCAGCCCCTGGCCATGTTGCAAACGATCAAAGCCAACGCCATAGTCAAATCCGAGCAACCCGAACATCGGCAGGAAGAAACGCATGCCGATACCGGCATCCCGCCGGAGCCTGAAAGGATTGAAGTCCTTGAGCCCGTCATACCCGTTGGCGGCGTCCAGGAAGGTCAGCGCATAGATGGTAGAGCTGGGATTCAGGCTGATCGGATAGCGCAACTCTACGGTATACTTGTTGAAAATAGTAAAGCCCTGGTAACCGGAAGGCGGATTCGTATTATCCGGATTTACCTTCGGATCCGACGTATAATAAACGGGGTACCCACGCTGGGAGATAATATCCTTACCATAGTATACGTAGTTGCTGATCCCGTCGCCGCCCATTTCAAAACGTTCGAAAGGCGACAGGGGAACATTGGGGTTGTATTTGGTGACCATACCCATCTTGGCCGCCACATGCAGCACAAAGGTCTTGCTATCCTTCCCCTTGGGACGGCCCAGCGGGAAGAACCATTCGTCCGTAAAGCGGTACTTCTGGTATTCGATAAAGCGGAACCGCTCCTGGGGCGTCAGGTTATTGTAATCCTTTCCGGGATGGAAGGCCGAATACGGCGGCGTAAACTGCCCGTAGAATGTCAGGTGTGATCCGCTAGTCGGGAACAGTGGCTGGTTAGCGGAATTCCGGTCAAGCGTGATCCGGAAATAAATATTATTGGATACCCCCGTAGTCAGTCCCGAGGGCGTGAAGATCGGATCATTGAAATAGCTTCTGAGCTTATATCTTTCATAACTGGCCTGGAATGACAGGCTGAAGAAATCATCCGGCCACTTAAGTTGCTTTCCGTAAGATACACTAAAGCCCGTGGTCTTCAGATAGGAGGTATCGTTAAAAATGGGTATATACCCGGAATAGGACGGGTTGCTGAATTTATTATGGTAAAAGCTAACGGTAAACGGATTATGTCTTTTACCTCCGAGCCAGGGCTCGGTAAAAGAAATATTGTAGGAGCTATAGTATTTTCCATTGGACTGCAGCTGTACGGAAAGCGTCTGTCCGTCCCCGCTCGGAAGCGGGCGCCAGGCACTCTTGTTAAAAATATTGCGTAAAGAAAAGTTATTAAAGGACATGCCGATGGTCCCGGTGATCCCGTAATAACCACCCCATCCGGCAGACAGGTTCAGCTTGTCGGAAGGCTTTTCCTCCACACCCCATCCGATATCAACCGTTCCGTTCTGGGGATTCGGCTGAATATTCGGCGTAACCTTCTGGGGGTCGAAGAATCCCAGCTGGGAAATCTGGCGAATGGAACGGATAACGTCCACACGCGCATATTTCTCGCCCGGAACCGTCCGGAGCTCGCGTCGCACGACATGCTCGTTTGTCTTGTCGTTCCCGGTGATCGTCACCCGGTTGATGTCCGCCTGGGGACCTTCCACCATGCGCATCTCGTAATCAATGGTATCTCCGTGGATAGCGGTCTCCACCGGGGTAATGCGAAAGAAGAGGTATCCGTGATCCTGGTAAAGGCTGGAAATGTCGTCATTGTCTTCGGAAGGTCCGAGTCGCTTGGTCAGCAGATCGATGTTGTATACATCACCTTTTTTAATACTCAATACCCTGTTCAGGACAGAGTCGGGATACTGGGTGTTTCCTTTCCAGGTAATATCCCCAAAATAGTATTTGGTGCCTTCGGTCATCTTCATCGCCACGTCCACTCCGCTGTCGGAAGCATTATAGAGGGTATCCGCATCCATGGTAGCATCCCGGTATCCCTGGGTATTATAATAATTCAGGACCTTGGTCTTGTCTTCCTCGTACTTCGTACCATCGAATTTAGCGGAAGAAAAGAACTTAAACCGTAAATACGGGTCGAGGAAAATTCTGGTCTGGGTAAAGGACAAAAAGCCGTAAGACCGGAGGTAATCATCCAGGCTTTCCGGAGGAGCACCTCCATAAACATTGACATCCGGAACGGGATATAAGCTGATCCGGGAGCGTTCGTGGGTGCCCTTCATCTGCTTTTGCAGGGCGCGGTCGGAAACATGGGTGTTTCCGGCAAAAAAGATATTGCTCACCTTGACCTTCTCTCCCCGGTTAATGTGAAAGGTAAGGTCGACGGTGTTCAGCAATCCGGGACTGGCTTTCTCGGTAATCTTCACCGCTACGTTGCGGTAACCCTTGTCATGAAAATATTTTTCGATCTTATCGGTAGCGCTTCGTGTGGTATTCCCCGTGATGACGGTACCATGCACCAGCCCCACCTTGTCTTTCAGTTCGTCGGAAGCAGTTTTCTTCACACCCGCAAAGTAAAAATTACCCAGTCGCGGGCGTTCGGTGACCGCAATATCCAGAAAGAGACTGTCCCCGACGATCTTATCGACCAGAATGGCCACATTGGAAAAAAGCTTCTGCTCCCACAATTTATGAATGGCATCGCCGAGCGCGTCACCCGGAAGGATCAATTCCTGTCCTTTGTATAAACCCGATACCGAGGCAACCAGCGAATTATCCAAAAACTTGGAGCCCGTAACGGTCAGTCCTGCGAGGATATAGCGTTTGGGATTATCCAGCGAAAAAGGAGAAATAACCGTATCCGGCACCGCGGCTTCCACGGAACCGGGTGCCGGCAGCGCCGTGGTATCTGACGCCGCAGCTCCTCCCGTCGCCGTCGAATCTGTTACCGGAACTGCCGTAGTGTCGGCAGGCGCCCCGTTTACCTGCTGGGCCTCAGCCGATGTAACCCCCGCCAGGCAGAAAACGCCAAAGAAAATAAGGTATTTGATTCGAACGAACGATAATTGCATTCCTAATTTATTTGTTCACTGGTCTTTCCAAAACGGCGTTCCCTGGATTGAAAATCTAAAATGGCCTGGTACAGATTTTCTTTTCTGAAATCCGGCCAACGTGTGTCGGTAAAATATAATTCCGCATAGGCGGCCTGATAAAGCAGGAAATTGCTGATTCTGAAGTCTCCCCCTGTCCGGATCATCAGTTCCGGATCGGGAAAATCCCGGGTACACAAATAAGACGCAAATAAACGGGCATCAATGCTTTGGGGATCCAATGCACCTGCGGCCGCATCCCGCGCAATCTGCCTGGCCGCCTGAAGGATCTCCCAGCGGGCGCTATAGCTGAGGGCCATCACCAGGTTAAGGCCGTCATTGGCTTCTGTGAGTTCCATCGCTTCCCGGAGCTCCGTTTTGCATAAATCCGGCAGCTGCGCGATATCCCCAATCACTTGTAATTTGATATTATTACGGTGCAAGGAATCGATCTCCTTACGGATCGTCGTCACCAAAAGCTCCATGATGCCCTGAACTTCCTGGGTCGGCCGCTCCCAGTTCTCGGTCGAAAAAGCATACAGCGTCAGATAGGGCACCTCCAGCTCGGCGCAGCCTTCCACTATCTGCCGAACGCTCTGCACCCCTTCATGATGACCATAAAGGCGATCCTGGCGCCGTTCCCGGGCCCACCTGCCGTTGCCATCCATGATGATAGCGATGTGCTGGGGTAAACGCTGCGGATCGATTTTTTCTTTCAGGCTCATTGCTGTAAAGCTGTTGACTCAATCATAGGATCAAGAGACATCCGTGTTCCGGTGCCCTTCGTACCGCTTATGAAAGGTGGGCAAAGGTACAAAAATACCTTTATGCCTAAACAGGACAACTCCGGGGTTTTGATTTAACACAACTTTAACTGCCTAAAACTCAGGACAGTGGTAGCTATCCAGCAGATAGGCGATGCTGATTTCAATGCCTATGAACTGATCTTTGTTCCGGCTGTTCCCCCGCTGCCTTCCGGCGATGCCAATGGGCGGTCCGTATACGCCGGAGCGGTCCTGAAGTACGGAAACAATGGTTTGTTTGCCATCGCTTCCCGAGGCAAAGGCCGCGGCCCCTGCATAAGTCGTGCTGACATCGTCCAGGTAATCAGTCCCGGTAAAATAATAGGTAGCCGAGACTGCCACGTTCCACGAACGGTTGAGATTATACTTGATGCCCACGCCCATCGGGATCTCATAGGTCCACAGCGCATAGGGCTTCCGATCCGGGTACAGGGGAGACCCCTGGCCCTCCGTGCCAAGGGGCTGCAGGTAATACTTTTTATCCTGATAATAGGTGTAAGGATTAAAATGGAGGGCGCCGATGCCCAGGGTAAAGAAAGGAGTAAAGCGATAACTCAGGCTTCCGGGTTCGAACTTAAAGAAGTTCAGATCGCCTTGCAGGCTGAAGTCCCAGATATTAGAATCAAAACTCAGGTTACGGGTATGCTGGTAGGTTCCCTTGTTATAATAGTCCGAAAAACCCACTTGGGCAAAATGGAGGTGGGCGCTGGCCCCGAAATATTCGGTAAAAAAATACCGGTAAAAGATCCCGGCGGTCGGTTTGAGCGATTGAAACGAGCTTCGGGTATTCAGATCTCCGAAATAATGAGCCACGCCGCCTTCCAGGCCCAATTCCCCCACATAACGGGTATTGTAATCCCGGAAGTCCGTCTGGGCCTGCAGGTCCATAGACAACAGGAGGGCCAAAAAGACCAGCATGGATATTCTTGGTATGGACATTCCGGTGATGCTAAGCAGGTTGAAAGCAGCGTTTAAAGGCAACTTCTTTAACGTCTGCAGCCTGGTTTTGGTATGAACCGGCGAAAATTGGCTAGGGCTTTCCATATTCAGTTTCGCTTATCGATCCCCCAGAGCAGCTTATTGCGCAGGGTAGTCAGGAAATTGCCTTCGTGTGTCCTGAGCAAGCCCAGGGTGAACTCCTCCCTGCGTACGGCCAGCTGGATCTGGCGGTCCACGGTTTCCATCCGCGAATCCAGGGTACAAAGGAACTGATCTCCCCGTCCCTCGATTTCGAAAGAAATAATGTGATGATCCGGCACCACGATGGGCCGTACATTGAGATTATGCGGCGCCACAGGCGTAATCACGAAACTGGCTGCATCCGGGAAGACCACCGGGCCACCGCAACTCAGAGAATAACCCGTAGATCCGGTGGGCGTCGAAACGATCAGCCCGTCCGCCCAATAGGTATTGAGAAACTCCCCGTTCAGATACGTATGGATCTTGATCATGGCGGAGGTATCCTTCTTATGGATGGTAAACTCATTCAGCGCATAGGGCACCTCTCCAAACAATGGAACATTTGAATCCAGGTGCAGCAATACCCGCCGGTCAATCTGGTAAGTACGGTTGATCAGCGCTTCTACCAGATCCTGCACGTCCTCTTTACCGATCCCTGCCAAAAAGCCCAGTCTGCCGAAGTTGATCCCGATCACCGGAATACCGGTATCCCGGACAAAGCATACCGTATCCAGCAAGGTGCCGTCTCCGCCCATTGAAATCAGGAAATCCACCCCCTCGCCGAGGTCCTCCGGAGCAGCGAAGGTCCTCAATTCGCCGGCGAGTTGCAGGGAAGGCCGGGCCAATGCGTAAAAGGGTTCAAAGACCAGCGGAGTGATCTGGCAGTGTCGCAGCGCATCCAGCAATTGCTGGAGATTGGACACCTCGACATCCGCTGAGGTCCTGCTGTATATGGCTATCTGCATAGGCGGGACTGATCGGATCGCGCTGGATCCGGCGTTAAAAAGTTGACTTAAAATGTAAAAATAAACCTTTTTGACCTAACTGGTTAAAGCTGTACTCTACCCGCAACAAGGCATCGTAAAAGGTAACGATATCGGCTCCAAAACCATATGTATACAGTAGTTTATCGTTCAACTGGCTGGTGCCGGGGCTGTGGCTGAATGAATATCCCAGATCGTTGTATGCCTTCAGGTAAATGTGAACGGGAATCGTGGCGAACTGCTGGGGCAGCAGCCGGGTATGCACCCGGAAGGCCAGCACTTCGCGTTTAAGCGTATTACGCATGATACCAAAATAATCACTTTCCAGTACGAAGTACTCCATACCCCTCAGGTAAGCCTCGTAATAGCCCATTTCCCGAGACAGGAAATAGGGTTGATTTCTGGGCCAGTGTATCCTGCCCAGCACCTCCGATTCTCCATAAGTCTTCGGAAAGAAAGTCCAGTATTTGGCGAGGTCGGCGGACAATTCGGTCTCATTGACATCTCCCAGCAGGCCAAAACCCAGCCGGTCCAGGCCTGCCGCCACGTTAAAGCCCCTGAGCGGATAGGCCCAAACATCTGCACCCGTATAACTGAAATTATAACTCAACTCCAGGTATTTCTGGGTCAGATGCGTATTGGGAAAAAAGTCAGGATTGAGCTTTAGCACCGTATCCTTGACTTTAAACATATTATAGGTAAGACTCAATTTATGCTTAAGCCGGATCGCTTTTTTATAGGTATAATTAAAGCCGAAGGAAAACTGCTGTTTGAGAAAGTAATCTTGCTTGAAGTATACCTGTTTATTGAAATCCGATTTAAAGTTGATCTCCCTGTTGTGGCTATAAGTGATAAATACGCCCAAGCCTTGTTTAAGATTCTTGTCAAAATAAGGCAGTTCGTAATCGATCATGTACTGGCGGGTATACCCGTGCTGAAAGGTCAGCGACAGCCGGTCATTTTTGCCCGTGAGGTTGTTTTCATAGACTTTCAGGCCATAATTCAGGCGGTCCAGTTTATGATGCTCGTCCACCCACCATACATTGAAATTACGATCGGCCAGGCTTAAGGTCGGAATCGCCAGAAAATACTGGCGTTCGAAGACTTCGACATTGAGCTGAATACGATGGGCATCGGGTTGTTCGGGGTAGATGTTTACCGTGAGAAACAGGGAAGTATTTAACAGGGTCTGGCGCTTTTCCTCCAAAAAGGCTGTCAGGTCATCCGCATACAGGGTATCCCCCGGCGTCAGCCGGAGCTCCCGCAAAATGATCGCATCTTTTGTCTTCTTGTTGCCGGCAATATGGATCCCGGTGAGTATCAGGTAACTGGAGTCACCCCGGTGATCCCGGGGGATCTCCCTTTCCGCCAGGGCTTTCTGAGGATGCTCCCGGATGGGTGTGATCGTCAGCCATGGCTCTTTATGGACCTTTTGGCCTTGAGCGGCAAAAGCCCATACTAGCATTAAGATCATAATAGGGATCCACCGAAGCGCCATACGCTTATCCTGCAGTTGGAGATTATCTTGAAAAAGACAAAAATAGGTTATTTAGTCTAGGTTCTTTCCTCCGCTTCCGTCGCCGGGATAACGGTGGCGTCGCACCCGGGTCCCGAAGGCGACGAAAGCCCGCCGGCCGTTATTCCCTGACACAACCGGAATGCCTCATCCTTTAAAGCTTCCGAAGCCAGGCCTTGCATACCCTTCAAAAAAAGGCACGAACAGGAGAGAGGGAAATATGGGATAGCATAGGGGGTATAGTCCAAGCGCCTGGAGCGGCGGCGTCGCTACATGTCGATGTAATTCATCAGCAGATCATAATTCCGTTGAAGCTCCTCATTCGAACGGGGGGCGTCAAAGCGGTTTTCCACAGTATAATGAAACCGTTCCAGGGTGGCCACAAACCCGTTAAGATCCTGCCGGTTCGTCTTCAAAACCACCCCCAATTTGCCCGTGACCGAATCATTAAAGGTGTGAACCCCCAGTATATGAACATCTTCGGACTCCGCCAGCCGGGATATTTCCGAAAGCATAAAATCATTTTGATCCATAGAGAGCACCACGATACCACCCGATTCGTGAACACCGTTAAAGTAAGATAGGGTAAACAGCAGGTTTTCCTGCGGAATGGCTCCCAGGTATGCATCTTTCTCATCCACCACCGGAATAAGACTGAGCTTATAATCACCCGCGAGCTTTAAGGCCTCGAAGAAATGGACATCTTCCCGCACGGCAGGTTTGATGTGGGAAAAATGCAGGTTTTTCAATAACATTTCGGGATCTTCCCAATCCAGGATCACCGACTCTTCCAGAAGACACAGATATTCCTTTTCTTCCACTACCGGCAACTGAGACAGATGAAACTCGTTCATCAGGCTGAGTGCTCTGGCAGCGCTGTCCGTACCACTTACTGTAGGAATTATGGGTGATATCAGATCTCTCGCTAGCATCATACGTATAAACAAATGTAAGACTCTCCGGGGACATTCCATCCAACGATTGCGGCGGGTCCGGAAATGATGCAGCCTCTGGGCGATCTACTGGCGGTGTTTTTTCAGGAATTCATCCAGGATTTGATTGAACGCCGCGGGTACTTCCATCATGGGGGCGTGCCCGCAGCAATCGATATAATGTACCTCGGAATTGGGTATCAGCCGGTGAAATTCCTCTGCGACCATCGGCGGGGTGATCGTGTCGTTCTTGCCCCAGATAAGCAGGGTAGGCACCTTGATATCCTGGAGTTCATCGCCGAGATTGTGACGAATGGCGGATTTAGCCAGGGAAATGATCCTGATGGCTTTCAGCCTGTTGTTGACGATCTCGAATACTTCATCAACCAGCTCTTTGGAAGCCACGGCCGGGTCGTAGAAGGTCAGTTCGGTTTTCTTTTTGATAAATTCGTAATTCCCGCGCTTGGGATACGTTTCTCCCATACCGTTTTCGAATAAGCCTGAACTGCCCGTCAGAATAATGGTCTTGATACGTTCCGGGTGATTCAGTGCATACACCAGGCCGACATGCCCTCCCAGGGAGTTTCCCAGCAAATGAATATCGTGATAATTCCGGGCCTCGATAAACCGGTTGACATACTTGGCCAATCCGCTGACGGTAGTATCCAGCAGATTCAGTTCGTATAACGGTAACATGGGCACGACCACTTTTACATAATCCTTAAAATAATCGATCAGATCCTGAAAATTACTCAGTGCGCCAAATAATCCATGCAATAATACCAGAGGTTCTCCTTCTCCCTCTTCCACATACCGGAATTTACCGTGATGTTTTATTTCGTAATCCATGCAAATGGGCAATTTTTTGCTAAAGTACTTTTTTTCTATGTTCCAAGTTCAAATTATTGGCTGTCAGAGCACCCGTCCGTCCCCGGGACCTTCCCGGCCGTCCAAACGGCCGGAAACCTCCACCTTCCGCGCCCAGCCTTATTGCGGCAAGGGTGATATCTGCTGAAAGAACGTCTCCAGCTGGTGGAAATTATCCTTGAACCAGGGAATCATTTCACCGCTGTAGGAAATGATCCGCGGGCCTAGCGGTGCGATCCATGGATAGGTTTTCGAGCCAGCCTTCAGCGTAGGCGGGATCAGGTATAACTGGTCAGCAAACCACACCAATATGCTGAACAAAATAGCGTAGGTAAAACCGTAGAGTAAAATACCGCCGATCCTGTTGAGCCATCCCAGCATGGCCAATTGCAGCACTTTTTCCAGCATCGTTGCGATGAATCTTACCAACAAGGCCACCACGAGGAAGATGAGTACGAAAGCCACTACCGGCCACAAGGGACTGGGGTGTCCGACTTCCCGGTTCATGTAAAGCGCGAAAGTACCTGAGAGCTTCAAGGCCGCAGCCGCCCCCAAAATCAGTCCCAACAAGGAAAAAACACCCACAATCAACCCCTTGGACCATCCCTTGAAGATGGCCAAAAGCAACGTAACGGCAAGGAGCATGTCGATGACCATAGAAACTAAAACCTCCTATCGAATCTTTCTTGAGAAACTTCCGCCGGTAGGCAATTTCGCCGACACGCAGGGAAATAACGGCACTTTTTTCAACATCGCGGCGAACCGCTACAGCCTGCATGACTTTCCACCTCAGCCTTTCAGCAGGTCTTTCACGACCGCACTGATCGTTTTACCGTCTGCCTTTCCTGCCAATTGCTTGGTAGCCGCACCCATCACCTTTCCCATATCGGCGGGACCGGCTGCTCCCGTATCTGCAATGATCTTTTGCAACACTTCCCGTAACGCACTTTCTCCCATCTGCTGCGGCAAAAAACCCTCGATCACCGCGATTTCCTCCTCTTCCTTTTGGGCAAGATCCGCCCGGTGCTGGGTGCGGTAGATTTCCAGAGAGTCCTTTCGCTGTTTTACCAGCTTTTGCAGCAATTTTATTTCGTC
>Ga0164242_10006655_pt1 | contig 12702 bp, 11 predicted proteins | sample OricomgcompostMG_FD_108783 | JGI IMG/M metagenome (GOLD analysis project Ga0164242, IMG submission 108783) | Miracle-Growth compost microbial communities from Emeryville, California, USA - Original compost - Miracle growth compost (MG) ... | reverse complement strand
TCACTTGTAGCGGTAGATGATGCGACCCCGGGTGAGGTCGTACGGCGAGAGCTCCACCACGACCCGGTCCTCGGGGAGGATCCGGATGTAGTGCTGGCGCATCTTGCCGCTGATGTGGGCGAGCACCTTGTGTCCGTTGGTCAACTCGACCCGGAACATGGCATTGGGAAGGGCCTCCACGACGGAGCCCTCCATCTCAATCACGCCTTCTTTCTTCGGCATGTCCTCCACAATCTCTTTGTCATCGTCTACCCCCGGCCCGGGAACCGCCTCCATGCGGAGTGGACCTCGTGAACCGTCCGTGAGCACCCCATTCCCGGCTGGTTCGGAGCGCACGCGTGAGCGTGGATCGAGCCAGAGTCCCGGGCAGCCGCGAGGCACCACAAAACAGGCCACGTTGGGCCGACGCACCAGTCTAGGGGATCAGGCGCGGTGAGCGTTAATCAGGGCCGACGAGCCCCCTCCGCCCGGGTCAGTCGGTGCACGCGATGTGGTGGCACAGGTCGCGATAGGGGCGCATCCGTACGTGGGCGAGCGTGGCCAGTGCCCGTGCCGAGGTGTTCGACGCCGCGGTGGCGGCCCAGCGACGCGGGTGTGCGTATGCGTACGTCGTCTGGAACGAGACGGGGCCGCCGGTGCCGTGGACGTCGGCAGGCCCGAACCGATCGAAGGAGCCGACCTGGGTCGGCGCCCCGTACTTGCCCGCGTAGTGGTTCGCGAGGATGTCGGCGCTCTTGTAGGCCGAGTAGTAGATCCAGCCCGTGCCGCCACCGTCGAGAGCGACCCGGCACTGGTATGCGTCCGTCTTGGGGCTGCCGTCGGAGTCCCTGAGTGACGCGGGCCGGCAGGCGCCTGCATCCAACTGCGCGTCCAAGGACGGGAACACCCATCGCAGTCCGGCGAGACCGGTGACCGGCCGGCACTCGCGGGCGTCGACCACGCGAGTCCCGTACCAGCACGAGATCGTCACCTGCGGCGCGGAGGAGCTCGCCTGGGGATCCGGCGGAGTCGTGCCCGTGCGCGCGTCCGTGTGCGCCGTGGCGGACTCCGATGCGCTGGCCGCCTCGGGCTGGTCGCTGTCGTTCCCGCGGTGTCCGAGAAGGTAGGCGGTGGCCCCGGTCGCCAGCACGAGTAGGGCGACGAGGGCGCCGATCAGCGGGGCCCAGACCGTTCCGGCCCGCGTTGACGGCTGCGCCGGGGGCGGTTGGGCGGGGAGCGGCGCGTCCGGCGCGGTGTTGGCCCGCAGCACCGTCGCGGCGGCTGCGACCGGTGCGGGCCCCGATGCGCCCTCGACGAGCACGCCCGCCAGGGCGGCACCGAACTCGGCAGCCGACCCGAACCGCTGGCCCGGGTCCTTGGCCATCGCGCGCCGGACGACTGCGTTGAGGCGCACCAGAGACGGGTCGGTCTCGGCCCACTGCGGCACCGGTTGGGTGCGGTGCGCCTGCATCACCACGAACTCGGAACCGACGTAGGGCGCCGTGCCGGTCAGGGCCGCGACGAGAAGACATCCCAGCGCGTACACGTCGCTCGCGGGGCTGGCCGGGGCGCCGTCGATCCGCTCCGGCGCGAGATATCCGGTGGTGCCGACCATGGTGCCGGTGCGGGTCACCTCGGCGCCCTCGACCGAGGCGACTCCGAGATCGCACAGGAAGGCGTGCCAACGTCCGCCGCGGTCACGCAACAAGACGTTCGCAGGTTTGATGTCGCGGTGCAGCACCCCTGCGGCATGCGCGTCCGCGAGACCCTCGGCGAGTTGCTGGCAGACCGCGAGCGCATCGGGGAGCGGCAACGGTCCCTGCGCGGCCAGATATGCGCCGAGATCCGGGCCCTCGACGAACTGCGATGCCAGGAACAGGCACTCGTCGACCTCGCCGTGGTCGACGATCCCGACGACGTACGGCGACTCGACCCTGGCCATCGACGCAGCCTCACGCGCGAACCGCACCCGATACTCGGGATCGCTCGCGAACTGCGGGGCGATGACCTTCACCGCGACGATCCGGCCCGTCGACCGCTGCCGTGCCTTGAAGACGACACCCATGCCGCCGCCGCCCACGCGCTCGAGCAATTCGAAGTTGCCCAGCGTGGAACCTACGGTTGGGAACCCGGGCACTGCCTCATCCTTCTGTCGTCCGAGAGCCACGCAAGGCTACCGATCCTCCCGCCAACGTGTGGACGGTCTACGAGAACGCCCGCCCCTTGGTCGTGAGGGTGAAGGCGGAGACGATCACGTAGGCGACCGCTCCGAGAATGACGACGACCCCGAGGACGGTGAGCGTCACTGCGCTGGTGGTGTCCTCATGGAACCACTCCGTGAGGATGTGCCGCCTGCCGAGGAAGATCAGCGGCGGAACGAGGTAGACGACGCCAGCGAGCAACGCGGCCGCTCCGGCCACGATCCGCAGCACGGGTGGCACGACCACGGCGAGGATGAGCACAACGAGCACGACCACGCCGGCGATCATGGACGCCTTGAGCTCTCCGGGGAGGTAGGTGAGTTCGTCCCAGTCACGGCGCGCGAACGGCATCCACACGTTGTCGTCGGCGAATCCCCACACCTCGACCACGACGTAGACGAACAACAGCACTGCCGCGATGATCCTCGGGGCCTGACTGGCCCGCTGCCGGGCGTACCCGACCGGTGGCGCGTACGCGTATGCGGGCGGCATGGCCTGCGGCGGCGTCACCGGCGCACTGGGCGGGATCGCGGGAGGCATTCCGGTCAACGGCTTCAGGACCGTCGCGCCGGCCTCCGGGCCACCGGCCTCTCCCGTCTCGAGGGGCGCCCCGCACCGCGCGCAGAACTTGAACCCTGCGTCACGGCTCTCCGCGCCGCACTTCGCACAGAATCTGCTGGTCACTCGGCCTCCTCGTCGGCCTGCTGGCCCCTTGGATCGGGCATGTCGATGTCGGCACCCACGGATACGAACGTTCGACGACCCTCGAAGGTCACGGACGCCGCGACTGCCGACGCAAGCGCTTTCAGGCCGTCGCCAAGCTCGGCGACGGGGACCGACATCGTCATCACGAGCGGAGTGGGGATTCCAGTGCCAAGGATCCAGTGGGTTGCGGTGTACCTCTCTTGGATCCCCGATTCGGCCGGGCCCGAGACCTCATGACGCATCGTGCGCACGGCCCACCCGGTGCTGAGCTCCACGGCCCCGTCGTCGTCGCCACGATCGGGGAGGCTCGCGAGAAGCGTGCGCGCGCTCGCCTCGCTGGCATCTGGAACGCTGATCTCATCGGGCCAGGCGATCGTCAGGCTGACCGGGACCCGCACCCCGGGAGCCAATTCCAGGGCCAAGTAGAAGTCGGTACCCCCGACGCGCCTCGCCGCAGCGGCGCCATCGGTGACGGACTGCACGAGCCCGCGACGTAACGCGGCCCGCTCATCCGAGCGCCCGAAGACGTCGAACGCAAGAGCCGAGGCAGCGTTTCGGATCGACTCGTCCGTGTCCAAGCGCACATGCCACCACTGCCCGGGCAAGACGAAGTCCGCACGGGGCGCAACGGCGTTCTGCGTCATTCCTCCACCACCCGGACCGAGGCGAGCACCCTGTTGAACGACTCGGCCGCGTCGTCGAACGATTCCAGGGTGAGCAAGCGTGCTTCCATCCGCACGGCGACGTCGAATTCGGCATCGCGAACGAAGCCGACATAGCACTGGCTCAGCGCATCGCCACCTTCGGTGACATGCTCGAGATCCAAGATGTTCAGCACCGGTCGGTCGTCGACCTCCAGCAAGTCAACCTGACGGCGCAATAGGGACCCAGCCATCGGCTCGACGCGAGCGGCCTGCGCGATCTCATCGAGCGGAGCGTCCGCGCACACGGTCAGCACCGCGAGTCCGTCGACGATCGCGCCTTCCCTGTGGATCTCGAGGCGGATGCCTTCCGGGATGGCGTCAGCCCGCCACTCGGGCGGGGCGTCAAAGACGAACCCGAACACGTCACCGCCCTCCCGAGCCGGCCATTGCGGGCTGCTCTGCGGGCATCCGGCGCTTGATCTCCCCGAAGAGTTCGTGCTTCCCGAGTTCGAATCCGCCCTCGGGGAGGATCCCGGAGACCTCGCGCAGGGTGATCTGACGCTTGAACCATGTGGTGCGGTTCGGGTGAACGGGATCAGCCAAGCGTTGTTCCGCCTGACGGAAACGGCCACCGAAGTCACCCCTCTCCAACGTCTTCGTGCGGTGAACGACACCTCGCTCGGTGTTGAAGAAGATCTTGCGGGTCACGGGGGGCACCTCGCCGTGAAGCGCTTTCACGAGCTTGCCCGTCTTGCCCATCCGCACGAGCTTCGAGAGTGCCTTGCCGCCCGGGATGATCGACAGCACGACGTCAGCTCCGTCGAAGAGCAGGTCACGGCCGTCACGCTCGTGGCGCGCGACCTGGATCGCGGCGACGGTGAATTTCAAGACAGCCACCACCAGCGCCGCGACTGCCAGGATCTCGCCGACCACCGGCACCCAGCACAACAGGACCGCAGCCACGCTGATGACTGTGGACACGACGTCCAAGACGTCGTACACCCGATTGAGGAATTCCTTCCAACTGAACTTCGGCTTCGGATCGTTGAGATGACTCGCCCCGACCGCGTCATGGATCTGTCCCGCAGCGATACGACCGGCGATGTCGACGGAGTCCTTCGCCGCCTGCCACCGCGACTGGGCGGCCGCAGCGGCACGCTGCTGATCCTGCAGGTGCTCCGAGGCACGAGCCGCCTTCGCCTCGGCCTCCGCAACCTCGCTCGGGCCCGCCAGCGGGTTGAACCTGAGCGCGTTGGCCTCCGCGTTCGCCTGCTCACTGTTCCAGTGCGCTCCATGAACATCCGTGGCGTCGAGCGCCGAGATCGCAGCGTTCGCCTCATCCTGGGCAGCACGGAGCACCGGTGCGAAGCGACCCAATGCCACTGCGGTGCCGCGATAGCGCGTCGCAGCTTTGGTCATCGTCTGGTGAAGGTGACCGGCGTTCGACTTGAGAGCGTCGGTCGAGTGACTCGTGAATTCCGACCCGTTCGAGACCGCCTCGAGCGTCTTCGCCGCGCGGGACATCGCCTCGGCGGCTTCCTTCATGCTCGCGGCCTGGGTCTCGACCAGGTCCGGGTCACCGGGGATCGGGTGCATGGGTCCTCACTCCCCCTTCACCGACGACGCGATGCTCTCGTCGAGGCTGTCGAACGTGTCGTGGACCGCGCCGGCCCCGCTGGTCATCTTGTCCAAGGCGTCCAGGAGAGTCGTGCGTGTCTTCGTCCAGCCACTGGAGAAGTCGTGCACCGCCTTCTTGAGATCGTCTTGACCGACTGCTTCGGCCAGTGCGCCGCTCATCGCGTCACCCGAGCGGAACTCCACGGCCGCCGAGTGGAGGTCACGATGCAGCTGTTCCAGAGCGCTCAGGTCGAGCTTGAGGTGATCTGCCATCACGCGCCTCCTTCGTTCGTGCCGTCCTCGTCGTCGCCCCAGCGGAACGTACGCACGATCGCGTCGGTGAAGCCCAGCACTGCGTTCTCGATCTCGGTGAGTGGGGTGAGGAACGCGACGAGCAGGACCCGGGTGCTCCTGGGTCGGGTGAGCCAGTAGGTGACGACCAGGGTTTTCGTCCCGTCCGCGCCGACCTCGAGCCGAGATCCTCGGACGACGCCATGCTTGGGATTCAGACCTTCGACCACCTCCACCCGATCTGCAGCCGCCAGGTCACGGGCGAGGTCCCCCGCGCCGAGGTCAGGAGCAGCGCCCATTCCGACCGGAACCCGTGGCCACATGGTGAGCATCACCATCGGGGTCGCCTCGCCCCGCTCGAGCTCCACGCATACGTGCACCTGCGGGTCGTCCGCATTCTCGACCACGGTCGACGCGAAACCCTCCGGGATGGACGCGCCCGATATCCACCTGCCCGGCAGCACGTAGGTGATGCCCGGCACCGCCGGTGCCTGCTGACCCTCAGACATCCTGTTCACCGTATTTCTTGAGCGACGCGGTGATGAGATCCAGATCGTGATCGAGCACCCGGCCCGGCCCGAGTCGGGATGGATCGAATTGATCGTCGGCATGCACGTAGTACTGCTCGTCAGCGGGCGAGTCATTGGGTGACATGTCCGTGCCGACCGTCCCACTGACGAAGTCCTGATCGGTCGACACGCTGATGATGTGACCATGGGGCGGATTGCCGCCGGCGCCGGCTGCCATCCCCAGGTCGACCGCGCCGATAGACGCTGCGTTGAACACGTACGAAGGCCGGCCGGTCGCGTAGCTGGCCAATTCGGCCTGGGCGCCCCCGAGCGAATGGCCGGTGAATGTCACTTTCTGATCGGGATAGGCCGACGACACCGCGATGGCGAGCTTGATCGCATCGGCTGCTTGCGCCGACGGCAGCGCCTGCATCTGGAAGTCCTCGCGAACGTCGCGTACGTCGCCGAAGTCCGTCCCTTGGAACGCGACGACGATGCTCCCGTCCTTTGCGCGCAGGATCACGGCTTGCATACCTGAAGGCGTATCGAGCATCGACGGGTCGATCTCCAGTGGCGGTTCGCTCGGGTCGACCACCTCGTACCCGTTCTCGGGCTTGGCCTTCGGGTCCTTGTTGTAGGCGTACGCGGCGCAGCCCGCCATGATGAGGAAGGTGGGCACGCGGTCCGGTGAGAATCGATAGTTGAGCAGACCCGCTTGACGGGCAAGCAGCTCAGCCTGGCGCCGCGGCTCGAGGATGTTGCGGCCGTATGCCATCAATAGGCCGGCGATGCCGCCGGAGATCGCAACGACGTCGAGCACGAACTCCTCGAGAGCGATACCGACCTCGCGCAGGAAACCGCGGATGGCCTTGACGACCTCTTCGACGACCATCGCGAGCCCGTCCGCGATGTCCTTCACCCATGCGCCGATCCTGTCCAACGCGCTGTCATTGAGGTGCGAGGCCTTGATCGCGTCCTCGATCTTCGCAATCGCGACGGCGGCTGCCTGTTCGAGCTCGGCCATCGCCCCTTCGTACGCAGCCTGCGCGCCGGCGGCGGCTGCCTTCTGTTCGGCGAGGTGCTGCTCAGAACGGTGCAGGTCCGCCTCTCGGCGCGCGTGCTCGTCGGGATTGAGCAGCAGACCCGGGTCCAAAAGCGCGAGACGGTTGTCTGCGACCTGAGCGTGAGCCCCGAACACGTCGGTCGCATCGTGCTCGTGGATAGCGCGCGTGACGATCCGCTGACACTCGGCGAGCACCGGCGCGTACTCCGCAAGAGCCTCGGCCGTGTGGCCGTATCGAACGGCGGAGGCGGTGATGACGCCCGAGATCGAATTGCCCTCGCTCTTGACGACGTCGATGGCATCACTTCGGAAGACTGCCCGGTCCATCAACGAGGTCACGCTGTGCGCGACCCTCCCCATCGTCTCGCCGCCGGCGCGGAGGTTGTGGGCCTCAGCCGCCACCACCGCGGGATCACCTGTGATCGGTCGCATCTCGTCTCATCCGTCCGCGGCGCGAGCGCCGGCTGCTTCAGCCAGGTCGTGGTCGACCGTCTCGAAGGTGTTCTCGATGACCTGCATGGCCCTCCACAAGACGTCGAGCGCCTCGGTGATCCGCTTGCGGCGAAGGTCCCAGCCGTGGCTGAACTCGTGCACCCGCTTCTCCAAGCCGTGATGCCCGACCGCGCCCTCGATGCGCCCGCTCACGGCATCGATGCCGTCGAACGTCGCCGAGACCCGGAGCAGGTCACTCCAGATCTCGTGGAGTTCACCCATGTCGATTCGTAGCTCGCTGGACATGTTCACCTCTTCTCGTGGGGGGCGGCGTGCGGGTCGGACGTGGCGTTGCCGGCTCCGGATCCCCCGGAAGACCTGGAGCCGGCAACGAACGTCATGCCTTGATCTGCGAGGCCAGCTGGGTGTCGGTGTCGCCGATGGACTGAGCCGCAGCCTCGAGGAAGTGCGCGAGGCCCTCGAGGCCGTCGATCGCGGTCTTCGTGCCCGTCTGGAACTGGGTGAAGTGGTCGAGGTACGCGCCGGAGGCCTGGTCCGTCTTGAAGCCGCCCTCGGTGAGGCCGTGGATCAGCGATCCGAGCTCCTGGAGCTTGCCCTCCATCTCGTCGCGGCCCTGTCGGAGTCGCGCCGCGGCATCGGTCATGTCCGCGTAGGTCACCTGCATGTTCGACATGTTCTTCTCCTTCTGTGATGCGCTTCCGCGCTGATTGGGTGGAAGTCGTGACTGAAACCTAGGGATGGGCCGAGCTGATGGGAATGGGGAGAACTCCCCACCGCCAGGTCAGTCGGCGAGTGGGAGTTGGACGCGCACCACCCTTCCGCCCCTGACGAAATATCCGCGTCCGGCGGGGAACTCGGTCCGCGGAACTCGCGGGAAGGCGGCCTTGAAGATGAGGTCCCCTTCGAGCGCATCGGGTTGGAGCAACACCCCCTTCTTGCCGTTCCTGACTTCGGCGATCAATGGCCAGGACGCGCTCCACCCGCTTGTCTCGTTCTCGGCGATCACCCACGCACCGGAACGCTTTGCGGCCTTGAGCACCTCGACCAGCGGGCCGTCGGCCGGGGTCTGCAGGAAGTCGGTGAGCGCCTCGATCACGATCACGTGCGATGGGCCGTCGCCGCCGGCCATCGCGGCGACGAGATCACGCGCCCAGGTCGCCGCTTCTTCGGGACCATTGCTCACCGTCGTCCACAAGGGCTCGGCTGCGAGTGGCGTTCGGCGCGAAGTGACGAAGTGCATCCGGGCATCCGGTCGGGCCTGTCGGACAGCCCGGCTGAGCACGGTCAATGCGTTCGAACGACCGCTTGCCGGTGGCCCGCCGAGCAGGAAGGCGCCCTCGCCGCTGAACCCGATCGCCTCGAGGTCCTCGTCGGAGATCCCCAGGACGGGGAGACCGTCCACGGAACCCGGGAGCGCCGACAGATCGATCGTCTGGGGCAGCGCGGCCACCCCCGGCGCGGCGATCCGACCGGTGCCGACGAGCCTCTTGGCGAGGGCCGCGATCCGACGAGCCTGGTCGGTGCTGGCCGGGGAACCACCGAGAACGGCCACTTGGATGTCGGTCCCGTCCAGCACGCCCCGGCCAGGTGGCGAATCCGGACCGAGGATGTCGACTGGGACGTCGAGCATCGCGTACATCGTCTCCTCGGCCAACCGCAGGACGAGGCGGCGAGGAACTCGCGAGTTCACCGATCCGGGCACGGAGGCCGGGCGGTCAGCCGTCAGGACGACGTGGATGCCGAGCTGACGTCCTTCCGCGAGCACCTGCAGGAAGTCCGAGTAGGCGCTCGCCCTCCCCACGATGCCCTCGTATTCGGTGCGGAACGTAGGAAAGCCGTCGACGAGCAGCAGGATCCGCGAGATGGCAGCCCCCGGCCGCGATCGCCTGTAGGCGGTGATCGAGTCGGCGTCTGCGGCGGAGAAGTCCCGCGCTCTCTGCTCGATCTCGGCGCGCAGCATCCGGGTGAGTCTCAGCACCCGCTCGGAGTCGTCGCCAGGAACGACCGCACCTACATGGGGAAGGGCCTCGAGCATCCGGAGGCCCCCCGACGCGAAGTCCAGTGCGTACACGTCGACCGGAGCATCCGCGGGCACCGCTCCGGCTCCGGTCGCGAGGGTTCGGAGCAGCACGGTCTTCCCGCTGCCGCCGGTCCCATACACCGCGAGATGGCCGTCGCGGTCCGGATAGAAGTACGCGGGCTGCTGCAACTGCTCGGATGGCAGGTCCGCCATCCCGATGGTGAGCTCCGTGTCACTGACGCCGCTGAAGTCCGCGAGGTCGTAGACGGTCTCGAGCTCGTCCAACCACGGTCGTCGCGGAGGGCGGACCCGAGCGCTCAGTGCTGCGGTCGAGACCGCGCCGACGAGCCGGGACAGGTCGTTCGGCCCCGGATCGGCTGGATCCACGTCCTCCTCGGGTTTCTCCCATGCACGCTCCGCGCCGAACCGGAGCTCGTGGACCGTCGACTGGGCCTTCGGCACCTCGTCGATGCTCCACCCGCCCGCATAGGCCGCCTGGAAGGGCACCAGCCGTCCCGGCCCGGTCTTCGCCAGCGCTCGTCCCGGCACTGCCGGATCGAAGTGCGCGGCGTCCGGCACCCCCGCGACGTCTGCGGAATCCGCTTCGTCCGCCATGCGCAGCGCGATCCGCAGATTGGTGTTGGCCCTCAGGTTGTCCTTGATCACGCCGGCGGGACGTTGGGTTGCCATCACCAGGTGGATCCCCAAAGAGCGCCCGCGCTGGGCGATGTCGACGACACCGTCGACGAACTCGGGCACCTCTCCCACCAGTGCCGCGAACTCGTCGATGATGATGATGAGCGCCGGCGGCGCCTCGGCATCGAAGCGCTTCTCGAGTTCGAGGAGATCCTTGGCCTTCTTGGCATTGAGGATCTCCTCGCGTCGCCGGAGCTCGGCGCGAAGACTCACCAGCGCACGTCGTACGAGGTGCGGACTGAGGTCCGTGACGAGGCCGACACAGTGCGGAAGTTGTACACAGTCGGCGAACGCGGCACCTCCCTTGTAGTCGACGAAGAGGAAGCTCACCCGATCCGGGCTGTACTCCGCCGCCATGGCCAGCACCCACGACTGCAGGAACTCGCTCTTTCCGGCGCCCGTGGTGCCACCGACGAGCGCGTGCGGCCCGTGAGCGCGTAGGTCGAGATGCAGAGCAGCGACCCCTGCCTGGCCGATGAGAGCCCGCAACGTCGGGGCCCGCAGTTGGCGCGTCGGCTTCGGCATGCCCTTCAACGAGTGGTTCTGGCGCCAGCGGTCGAGGACGCCGCTCCCGTCGTCCGCAGCGATCTCCTTGCCCAGCAGGGAGATCAGCGGAACGCTGCTCGGCAGGTCGGAGGCATCGGCCACGAGTGCACCGGAGTCGATCCGCGCACTCATCGACATGGCCAGGTCCATCGCCTCGGCTCTGCCGACCACCTCCGGCGTCACCTCGGGCACGCGTTGGCCATGACGGACGAAGTTCACAACGGCACCAGCCCCCGCGACGTCGAGGTACGTACGGCAACTGGCCGGAAGATCGGCCGCACTCTCGGCGATGAACAGGGGCACGACACCGGCTCCGACCCCTCGCTCGACGACCTGAACGAGCCGAGCTCGATCCACGGGGGCATCGTTGCTCACAAGAAGGAGGACCACCGGGAGCGGAGTGGCATCCTCTGTCTCGCCCTCCCCGACCGCGGAGCCGGCAGCTGTGGCGGAGAGTGCCGCTGACATCGCGGGCTTCCGGGCGTCGATGTCGGCCTCGGCCAGGCGTCCATCGATCAACTCCTCGATACGCGCGAGCAGACCGGCACCGGTCGCCGCGCCGTCAGCGAGATGCAGGCCGGGAAGCGGGCTGTGTGGCGAGGCCGTGTGCGGCAACCACTTGAGCCATTCGTACTCCGCCGCCTCGGCCTGGCTCACGATCGCGGTGACGACCACCTCCGCCGGCGAGTGCAGCGTGACCCATTGCGCCAGCACTCCCCGCGCGACGTCGTGTCGACGCGGAGCGGCGCCGGCCACGCCGATCGCACCGGCGAGGAGCGGATCCTCGACGATGGGGACCTGTTCGATGAAGCGATATGCATCGACGAGCCCCTGGACGCGCTCGACGTACTCTGGGAGTCCGCGGCCCAGGTCACCCTCGTCCTTCACCGTGTTGCGCGAGAGCGTCGTCCCCGTGCCGAGGCGAACGTCGAGGAACGACCAATGCTCGGGCCGGCGCGTCCACAGCAACGATTCGGCGTCGCGGGCGGCACGGATCAGTTCCATGACCCTGGGCGTCTCGCGCTCGCGGATCTCCCGCTCGCGCGGTACCTCCGCCGCGAGGGCGTTCTGGAGCCGCTCGAACTGTCCCTCGAAGCGAGCCACCGCTGCATCACGGTGCGCACGCGTGCGCTTCATGGTCATCAGGTAGTTGGCGAGCATCATCATCGGCGACATCGCGACGAACATCAGCGTCAGAGGGCGTCGCGTCACCAGATACATGGCGACGCCCATGAGTACGGGCACCACCATCAGCATCCATGGGAAGGGCTGCTTCTCGAACTCGGTGGGGATCTCAGGAGGATCGAACTCGGTCCCGGGGTAGCGCAGCTCGACCCGCGGCGACCGGTTGAACGGGACGGAGGCGTTGACGATCGTCGCTGCGGGCGCGGCGCTCGCGCCCCGGACCTCGAATCGGATTTCGGTGTCGCCCAGCACGACGTGTTGACCATCGACGACCGTCAGCCGCGGGACCAATCCCCCGTCGACGAGGATCCCGTTCGCGGAGTTGAGGTCGATGAGCTCGACGCTGTCGCCGATCTCGAGGCGGGCGTGACTCTTGGAGACGAGGAGGTCGTTGAGCACCAGGTCGTTGCCCGGCGCGCGGCCGACGCTGTGACTCCCCCCGCCGAACGTGTGCGAGTGGCCGCGGTCGGCACCGGACTCGACCCGGACCACGACCGTCGCGCCGCTGCGCGGGGCGGGCAGTGCGCCCGCGTCGGGGACCACCTTGATCTGGTAGCCCGACGCGATGCGGGAGTCACCGACCGCACGATCGGGGTCGAGCGCGGCGAAGGCGTCGCTCCCCGGAGGCGCCGCCGCCAGCGTGAGCTCGCGACCCCGCGTGGATTGGTGCCGGCCCTGGGGATCCGAGGACGCGATCTCCTCGGCGATGTCGGCGATGCTCGCGGTCGCATCGGTCGTCACCACCAGGTCGACCGGCGCTCCGGATGCGCGGTGATACGTCAGCTTGAGCTTC
>Ga0164242_10006654_pt1 | contig 12703 bp, 1 predicted proteins | sample OricomgcompostMG_FD_108783 | JGI IMG/M metagenome (GOLD analysis project Ga0164242, IMG submission 108783) | Miracle-Growth compost microbial communities from Emeryville, California, USA - Original compost - Miracle growth compost (MG) ... | reverse complement strand
CGGAGTCATCGACAAGGCGGACCTCGATGCCGGCGTGGCGGTGCTGCGACAAGCCTACGATAATGGCGATTTGAGCGCCGATATTAATGGCGACGGCGCTATCAACTACCTCGACGTTTACAAAACGCCGAACGATACCACAGATGATGTGATCGTCCTCGATGAGGACGGGGTGGCGACGCCGCAGATCGGACTCGGGTTCTCGGTGGCGCAGGCGCCCGACATCCGCGCCGGCGGCGGCCAGGACGAGGTCCGCTACAACATCAACGCTCCCGTCTCCGTCGACGGCGGCACCGGCTTCGACAAGCTGGTCGTGCTCGGCACCGAGTTCGCCGACGATATCGTCATCACCAAGGATGGCATCTTCGGTGCCGGCCTGAACGTTCGCTACTCCACTGTCGAAGTCGTCGAGGTCGACGGTCTGGAGGGCGACGACGAGTTCTTCGTGCAGTCGACTGCCTACGGCGTCTCCTACCGTGTGATCGGCGGTCTCGGTTCCGACGCCATCAATGTAACCGGCGACGTTTCCGAAGATATCATCACCCGTGAATTGGAGGGCGTCTCGGGCGCGGTCGACCATCTGGTGACCTCAGATGACGTGCTCTACAACGGTCTGGTGGCCGATGGCTTCGACTACAATGTCTCGACCGCCCAGGAAGGCCTCGTTGTCATCAACGAGGAGGCTGGCGGCGATACCAGTCAGGGCCGCACAGTGGTGCGCGAGGAATCCGTCCCTGCAGATCAGTTCACCGACTTCTACACGATCCGCCTGTCTCAGCAGCTGACGGGCGACCAGGTAGTGTACGTGACCGTCTCGGCGGCCCGCTCACCGCAGCAAGAGGAGGACAATCTCCTTCACAATCCATCGCCGTTGACCGACGGTCCGGGCGAGTCCATCTGGCTGTCCACCGACCCGCTGTCCCATACCTACAACAACAACTATGCAGGGCTCGCGACCCAGGCTGACGACGCCTTCATGCACAAAGTCATGATCAACGGCCAGGAGGTCTGGCTACCGGATCATGCGGTTGTTCTCAAGTTCGATGCCAGCAATTGGGATCAGGAACAGAAGGTCTATGTTTTTGCGCCGGACGATGCCCGTTCGGAAGGCGACCGCGTGGTCGTGGTCCAGCATTCGGTGATTTCGAACTACGACATCTACGACGGCGCCGATGTGCGCAATGTCGAAGTCCAGGTGCTCGACAACGACACACCAGGCGTCTACGTCAAGCAGATCGACGCGGCCGGCAACGATGATGGACAGACCGTCGTGGTGGAGGGCGACAGCACCACCCAGTTGAACGACCGGATAAGACTCCAGTTGGCCAAGGCTCAGGCCCCCGGCGCCACCGTGGTCGTCGACGTCGTACTCGATGACGCTTCGGACAAGGCGATCCAGCTCACCAGCACCGACAGTCGGTTTCAGGTCCTCGCGACGCCTCAACAAATCGCCGGGGCGGATACGCCGGACGATGCGTCCGACGACAAATTCATCGTCGCGACCGCCACCTTCACCAACGATGGAGGCACGGGGAACGACGCGATTCTCGTCGATGTCCAGGCACGGGACGACGCAGTGCGCGAAGACCTGCAGATCGCGGTGATCAAATTCCAGCGCGACGATGCGACCACGGACGCCAACTACATTTTCCCGAACCTGCGCTCCGGGCTCCAGTCGCTGGATGTCGACGTCTACGATAACGAGACCGCCGGCGCGGTGGTGCTCGAAAGCGGCGGCTCGACGCAGCTCATCCGCGATGTGCCCGCGGGCAGCGGCAAGACCGACAGCTACGATCTGCGCCTGACCAAGCAGCCCACCGACGACGTCAACGTCGCTGTCCTGACCGATGGCCTGGCCAATGTGATCTCGATCAACGGCAGTGCCGTTACGCCGGACGATTACGAGGTCATCGGCGGCCTGCTAGCCAACCAGATCTTCAACGGCTTCATCATCTTCGGCCATGACGGCGCCAATCTGACGCTGATGCGCGGCGCCGGCTCCGATCTGGGCAGCTTCGTCGACGAAGGCTTCTCCGCCGGCGAAATGATCCGGATCGGCGGCAGCGCCGGAAACGATGGCGACTACACGATCGGCTCAATCTCGTCGGACGGCAAAGCCCTGGTCTTGACGGCGACCACGGCGACCCCGTGGACGACCGCGGGCGAATCGGCCGATCCGGTCGTCCTCTCCGATCTGGCTGAAAACTTCATCTTCCATGGCCAAGTCAGCTTTGGCGCGGAGACCGGTCCGAACCTCTTCCCCGGACAGTTCCTCGATCGGATGCTGTCGGGCAGCCAGCAGGGCTGGCTGGCGGAGGGCTTCCTTGAAGGCATGTGGGTGCGGATTTCCGATGGTGCTCATCCGGACGTCGAGGCCAAGGTCCAGCTCATCCGCGGCGACAACGACAGCAAGGATTCCAAGCTTCAGCTCATCGATGTGCGAATGGGCGGCACAGACACAACGTTGGATGCAACTTGGCTGGGTGACGGTGTTGCCGACAACGTCACAGTGGTCAGGATCGCGCCGACCGCGACGTTCACATCCTCCAATTACTACGATCTGCAGACGATCGTGCTTGAGGCGGACGAGAACTACATTGTACCGCCGACCCGCGAAGGCGTGAAAATCTTCCCGGTTTCGACGCATCTCTTGTCGAAGCTGCGTGGTCCGCTGGCGGTCGAAGGCGGCCCGACGGGCGCCGATCGCTCGCTCACCAACGGCGTCAAGCTGCCGGGCGAGAAAGACGGCTTCCTGATCGCCATCGGCGCCCAGCCACCAGAAAGCCAGCAGATCGACGTTCTCAACATCTTCAACGATTCAAGTCAGGCCGATGGCAGCGGCTCGATGACGGAAACCACACTGCGCGGTTTCGGCATGGCGCCCGACCTCAATTTCGGCGTCGTCAGCGGCCCGACCTTCGGCGAAACTGGCTCGTTCCTCGGCCACCTCGACTTCGGCTACAACGGAACCAACCGGACGCTGACGCAATTGGACGTCAACTTCAACGACGTGTTCGGCGTTGGCGACACGATCGGTGTGGATGCCACGGCCGCGGGCGGCTTCAACGCCAATGACGGAACCTACAAGATCGTTGCGATTTCCGCAGACGGCAAGACACTTATCCTGAATAGTGGCAGCGCGTGGCTCGCCTCCGGAACATCCTCCGAGGTCGTCCGCATCAATGCTGAGCTCGTCGTTCCGGGCGGCATCAGCTTCGGCAAGGTCAATTACGGTTCAGGCGGCTTCGGCACCAATGCCATCCAGAGCACGATCGAAGTGTTCAATCTGATGCTCGGCGAAGGCAACGACTTCCTCGACGTCAGCGGCACGCTGAATCCCGCGCCATTCGTTTCGGCTGAAAACGCGTTCGAGACGATTTCAGTGCCGGCAGAAGCCGGTAACGCCGCCGGGAAGGTGGCGATCACACTCGATGGCTTCGACTGGAAGGCGCAAGGCTTCCTGCCTGGCCAGAGCGTCTCGGTCGAAGGTCATGCTGGTACATGGACGGTAGTCGGCGTCTATGATGCGATCAAGCAAGTCTCCGACGGACATGGCGGAACGGTCGATATCCAGGATCCAAACGATAATTCGATCCTCGTCCTTTCCGGTCCCGCACTGACCCTGGACGGCTCTAGCGACGTGCTGATCACCGCCGTCGATCCCCAGGTGATCGAAGATATCAGTGTCGACATCGCCGGCAATCCGGAAGGCGGCGTGATCACGAGGCTCGACGGAAAGAGCTGGGAAGACAGCGGCTTCCTGGAGGGCCACCTGGTTTCCATCGGCGGCTTCGACAATGCGATCCAGTATCGCGTGCTGAAGATCGACGGCGACCAGATGACCGTGCTTGGTCAGGAACTGACGTCCGAACAGAACACCACGAAACTGTTCTGGGTCCAGGGGCCACATGGCGGCCTGACCGTCCTGCACGGCGGTGGCAACCTTTACGTCAACACCATCGGTTCGTTCGATACGAGGACGATCTCCGGCGACAACATCGTCACGCGGCTCGATGGCCGCAGCTGGCAGGAAGCCGGGTTCGAAGTCGGCCAGATCATCCAGGTTGGCACGGAAGGTGAAACGCGGACCGTTCTCGGCTTTGCCGACGCCGGCGAATACGGAATTGCCCGACCAGCCAGTGAATTTGCCAACTGGGGCAAGGACTCCGTCCTGCTTCTCAGTGGTCCTTCGTTCGCGAACACGGATTCGGTTGCGACGACACCGCTGACGCCGGTCGACCTCGATATTCATCTGTCGAAGGCGGAAACAACCGTGACAACCGTCACGCATGTGGAACTGGTGGTCAATCGGCTGGTCCGCAGCGACGGAGGCAACTGGCTGACGGACGGCTTCGAAGCCGGGCAGGTGATCTATATCGACGGTATTGCCGGCGGCTTCACCATTGCCAGCATCAGCGAAGACGGCACCCAACTGGTCTTGCAAGGCGCAGCGCTGGACGAATGTTTCCTCGACAGCACGACGGTGACAATCACCCGGACCGACATCACCAGGGACATGGGCGCCAAGGTTGGCGGCGACCACTTCGTCGTCCGCAACAACGAGCGCGGCGCGCTGGTAGGCGGGCCGGACAGCCCGCTGGTCATCTATGGTGACACGAGCCAGGACGGCGTCTGGTACTCGGGTCATCCGTATGATCGGCTGGGCCAGGAGTTTGGCCAGAAGCCCTTCGATCCGTTCCCGTGGCTGCCCGACGATCAGAACGAGGACAATGAGTTTGTCTTCCCGCTGGCCGATCCCTACCGCTTCGCCGGCGACGACATCATCGATGCCTCGCAACTGTTCTCCGGCATGGGCGTGGCGGCGGATCAGATTACCGTAGGTATCACCGCCTATGGCGGTGCTGGCGACGACCTGATCATCGGCAGCCAGGCCGGCGACCATCTGGCCGGCGGCTCAGGCACCGACACGATACTCGGTCAGCGTGGCGTGGACATGATCTACGGCGACAGCGGCGTCAACGTGAACATCCTGACGCGAGCGCTCGACATCGCGACCGTCGATCGCAATCCCGCTCCGACGATCGATCCGAACCTCGGATCGAGCGATCAGACCTTCGCCCCCGTGCGCATCCCGTACCCGGTCAGCGACAATTTGATCGCGGGCCAGGACATTATCCAGGGTGACGGCCGGGTGAATGGGATCGACAGCGGGTACCAGGACCTGCAGAACGTGGTGTTTGGTGATCACGGCCAAATCGTCCAATTCGTGCACGATCCGAACAGGCCCGATCTGACAGACCTCGATCCAGCGCTGGCGGGTCTCGTGCCGGTTCTTCAGAAGATCCAGACGACAACGCTCGATTCGATCCTCGAGATCAATTCAGCCGCGCCACAAAACGGCGCCGACGATACGATTTACGGCACGGCGGTCGACGATATCCTGATCGGTGGCGCGGGCAACGACATGATCGACGGTGGCGCCGGCGACGATCTGATCTTCGGCGACAACGTCAATCTGACACGCATGGGCGATGCCGACGGCAATCTTGTAGACGACATCCTCAATCTGCGGTTCCAGACCCTTGCCGGCAGCTACATATACAGCCGCTCTGACATCGCGCTTCCGCAAGTCTACGCCGACCTGCTGGGCCATGCCTATCCGGGCGAGTTGGAGAGCGGCATGCTTCTCGTTTCGCTCGATGCAAGCGGCAATCCGATCCCGCGCAATTTCCGCGATCCGAGCGGACCGCAATGGTGGTCGGAATACGAGATCGACTATGCCCAGTATCATACAGTCGAAATGGCAATGGGTCTTGTCGGCGTCGGCTCCTTCGGCAATGACTACATCGCCGGTGGTGCAGGCAACGACGAGCTTTTCGGGCAACTCGGCCTTGACGTGATCCAGGGCGACGGTTCGATCGACTCCGCAGTCAACGCGGAAGCGCACGTCGGTGCGGCTCGCGAACCCATGGGGCCGGAAGATCCGATCGGACCGCTAACGGTCATAGCCAGCTTCGAAGCTGCCTCCGATGGCCAGGATTACATCGAGGGCGGCGGCGGCCAGGACGTGATCTTCGGCGGCCTCGGCCAGGACGACCTGGTCGGCGGCTCCTCATCCTTCTTCAGTCTCGTCAATCCGGAGAACCGTCCCGATAGCGGCGACATCATCTTCGGCGGCGCCGGTACCCAGATCGACCGCAACAACGGCTTCGATCGGGGCGTGGCACCGGGCGATCCGTCTGATGTGATCATTACCGATCCGAACGCTCAGTATGGCTCGGATCAGACGGAACTCACCGACGGAACCCCGAACGTGAACCGTCACGGGCGCGACTCCGACGCCATCGTCGGCGACAACGGGAATATTATCCGCATTGTCGGCATCAACAGCATCGACGTGGCGAGCAACGGCACGGATGACGATCACAACGGCACGGTCGATGACGAACTCTACGTGCAGTTCGCCTACGATCAGAACTCGACGGTCGAGTTGCGCGGCAGCGAGCGGATTGTCGTCCGCGGTATCAGCTTGCTCGACTACGTTGCCGGCGGCCCGGGCTTCTATCCGGACCAATATCTGAGTGCAGACAAGGTTGCGCTGATCCCGGCAAACTATGATCAGCCCTATTACACGGTGGACGGTGTCACCTACCACCTGATGTCGGTCGACAATTGCACCACGCCCTTCTGGGTGCGCATCGATTTCGGCGGTAGCGACGAGATTCATGGCGAGACCGGCGACGACTTCATCTATATGGGTGCCGGCAACGACATAGGCTATGGCGATGCCGAGGACGATGACGTCATCGGCGGCTGGGGCAATGACTGGATTTCCGGCGGCACCGGAACCGATGGCATCATCGGCGATGACGGCCGGATATTCACCAGCCGCAACAAGGGCATTGGCGAAGTTGGCCAGTTCTCCGAAAGTCTCTATGGCGTCGAAGCATTGCTCGACAGGGATCCGGATACCCGCACCAGCCAGGGCAACGTGCTCAACGAACTGATCCATACCCCGGGCAACGTGCAGTCCGAGTTGATAAATGTCCACGACGAGCTGAAGAAGCAGGTCGACATCACGCCCTATGGTCCGGGTTTCATGACGTTGCGCGGCGGTGATCCGGATGCGGCGGATACAGCCTATTCGGATGACATCATCTTCGGTGGCCTTGGTAACGACTTCATCCACGGCGGTGTCGGCAACGACGCCATCGCCGGTGGGGAAGCGCTGCCGGAAAGCTATTCGGTCCGCATCATGGATCATACGACAGATGCGAATGGCGATCCGGTGGACGTTCTCGGTCTGATCAAGATCGACTTCAATTCGCCTTACAATCCAGGCGACGTCCTGATGTTCGGCGACGATACGAATCCGTGGAACGATCCCAAACCGGTTCAGGGTCGGCTGGGTGAGTTCTATCTGTATGACGAGTACGATCCGCGTCGGATCATTCTTTTCCAGCGCGCGGAAGGGCAAGGCGTCGGTGGCGAGGCTGTTGTCTGGAAGGGCGATGTCTATGATCCTGCCGATCCCTATAATCAGGGTACCCTGCTGCGCTACTTCCTGAATCAGGAATCGGACGAAGGCGTCAGCTATATCGGTTATGTCGCCTTCAAGCCCGACGGCCAGACGCCGGATCCGGATGTGGCGCCCGCATTCCGCCAGAGCGACGGCGACGATGCCATCTTCGGCGATCTCGGCAACGACTGGATCGTTGGCGGTACGGGCCGCGATCACATCTATGGCGGCTTCGGCAACGATCTGATGAACGCCGACGATGTGCTCGGCACGATCGATCCCAACCCGCCGGCGAACAATCCCGGCCAACTGCCTCTGCACACCACCGATCAAACGCCGGACACCCATTGGGTGTATGAAGATCGCGTGTTTGGCGGCGGCGGTCTGGATATCCTGATCGGCAACACCAAGGGCGATCGCCTGATCGATTGGGTGGGCGAGTTCAACAGCTACATCGTGCCGTTCGCACCGTTCGGCATTGCCACGGTCAGCCGTCAGGTTCCGCCGCATCTGTTCGACTTCCTCTATGCGCAAGCCTATGGCGATGGCGTCGACATCACACGCCACACTGACACCGGCAGGCAGAACCACAACGAGCGCTACTCGAACGTTACCTTCATTCAGGGCGGCCTTGACGGCGAGATCGCGCTCGTCACCCAGCAAGATCACGGGTTCTGGCAGGATCAGACCGGCGGGCCGACAGATCCGCAGGCCGGCAACGTCCCTGGCGGACGGCGCGACGTGCTGCGCACGTCGGACTTCAACAACGGCTCGATGGATCTGTTTGTCCGCGACACGGGCAAGGCCTCGGTTGAAAACGGCCGGATGTTGATCGCCGCGGATTCCAACAATACCGAGGCATCGTTTATCTATAACCTGGATGCGTATCTGCCGATATACTACGAAGTGACGGCGACGTTCATCGCCGACAAGCCTACGGGCGGCGCCAAGGCCAACTTCTACATCATCTTCGACTATCAGTCGGACATCGACTTCAAGTATGCCGGCATCAACGTTTCGAACAACCAGATCGAGATGGGCTATCGCGACGGCAGCGGCTGGCACAAGCTCGTTCAGTCCACTAAGCCGCTTCACTTCAAAGCGAATACCGCCTATCAGGTCACGCTGGCAGTCAATGGTACAAACGCGACAGTGGTCGTCGACGGCGTGAATTGGTTCAGCTACAACTACACGCCGCGCCTGGATGAGAATGGACAGCCAATTGCGCTCAATAAAGGCTTCGTGGGCGTAGGCCTCGACGGCGGTTCGGGCACGGTGGACAATTTTGCGGTCCAGGTGCTGCCGCCGGAAATTACGCTTGAGATCAAGGACGATTTCGCGGGTCCGGACGCGGCAAGCATCTACCAGCCGCAATCGGGCGCCTGGACGATCGGAAGCGGCGTCTATAGCGGCTTGGCGCAGGCCGGGGAACCCGCCCTCACGCTCGCCGATATAGGCCATAGGGTATCGACCAGTTCGATCCTCGAACTGGCGACCAGCGTCGCCGGAGGCGAGGGCGGGCTTGCCTTCGACTATTATGGTCCTCACGATTTCAAGTTTGTGACGCTGGATGCGGTCAAAGACAAGGTACTGATAGGTCACGTCAGCGGTAGATCCGGCCCGGTGATCGATCATACCTACGACTGGATGCTGAGCGATACGAGTGCGAACACCCTCAAGTTGCTGTTTAGCGGTGCGTCGCTCAGTCTGACGGTCAACAATGCATTTGTCGGCAGCGTCGGGTTCAACTCGGCACTGGTCGATGGTCGGTTCGGCCTAGTGTCCATGGGCGGCCAGGCCAGCTTCGACGATGTATCGATCCGTACCAATGACCCGGCTTTCGATACGCCCCAGGACGAACTGGCCGGCTCTGTCACGACCGCAATCGGCATGGGCGTTACGATCGAACGTAGCGATGTGCTGTCGCTTCTCGACGATGGGATCGCCATCTGGGCCAAGACAGGGTTGCTTGACGCAGCCCAGATGGCCAAGCTCGAGACTGTGGATGTGCGCGTCGGTGATCTTGGTCCTGGCGAACTTGCGCGTTACAGCCGAAGCGAGATCATCATCGATCGTGATGCCGTCGGCCAGGGCTGGTTCGTCGACCTCACGCCCATGACTAATGAAGAATACCGGGCGTCTGCTGACGACGAGCTTCTTGCAGTGACGGCCAGCGCGGCACAGCACGGTTTTGATCTGCTCACGGTCCTCCTCCATGAGCTCGGCCATGCAGCGGGTCTCAGCCACGAGAACAATGTGGCGGCCCTCGGCGGGATTATGTCCGAAACGCTTGATGTCGGCACGCGCAGACTGCCGCTCCAAGGCGAGGCATCCGATGACGACGGAGCACGCTTCTTCGATGAGGAAACCGGCCTGTTCGGCAACGAAACGATGCTGAGCCTGATGAAGTTCGCCGGCGTGTCGCCGGTGCATGTAGCGGCAAGGGGCGACTTCATGACGATCAACGACGTTCCTGCCGACAGTCCGTTGCCGGGCATCCAGGCCTTTGAAGCCATTGCGACAGTCCCTGTTCCGAACGGCTACAGTCACGCCAATGGCAAGAAGGTCGCGGACGCCGATGAAACCGAAACCGGCGCGACGGGCATTCCGCCATTCGAAATGTCGCCGTTCTCCGATCTGACGAACGACGATGGTTCGGCCGCCCTTGTCCCGCAAAATAGCGACACCCCGCCGCGACCGAGCCAGCCTCACCAGGACGCCAAAGGAACCGACGGAAACGATGCGGGTGACAATTCGGCGACGGACGATCTTAACGGCATGAGCGATTGGGAGGCTCGCAAGGGCTTGTTCTCCAGACTGGCGGAGTTGTTCAAGAGGAGCAATACGGCGCCGTAGTATCGACCGAGTTCGCGTATGAATGATGAGCGGGGAAGGCATGGAAGAGGCGGGTTCAGCCTACGGCGCTGAAGGTCCGGCGGTCGATTATGCGATCCTCGATCAGGCGTTGTGGCAGAAATTCCGCAATGCCGAAACGCCCGAGGAATTCATCGGGACCTGGCTGGCGATGCTGTGCCGGCGCGTTCCGGGCGCTACGGCGGCGCTAGTGACATTGGGTGAACCCGATGTCGGCCCGTTTTCTCCCTTCGCATTCTGGCCTGAACGGGGCATCGTCGCCGAAAGCCTGTCGATCATCTCCGAAAAGGCCGTCTCGCAGCGCCAGGGCGCAATCATGAACGCCGGCACCGCAGCCAATGGCCTTGCCGTGCAGCAATTGGCTTACCCTTTCCTCGTTGACGGATCGGTTTATGGCGGCTGCGCCATCGCCTTCGTTGGCCAGCATGGGTTGGTCAACGACATCATGCGCCGCATCCAGTGGGCTACCGGTTGGGTGGAAGTGTTGTTGCGGCGCCGGCTGCACGAGGAGGAGGAAAATCTCAGGGAACGCAGTAGCCTTGTATTCGATGTATTGGCGACAGTTCTCGAGAACCGCAAGTTCAATGCCGCTGCGGCGGCTCTGGTCACCGAACTTGCATTGCATCTCAAATGCGATCCGGTCTCCATAGGCCTTGTGCGCCGCAGGCGCTGTCGTGTGGCGCAGATCTCTCACGCCGCCGGGTTCGGCAAGAAGATGAACCTGGTCCGCGACATCAGGACAGCGATGGAGGAGGCGGTCGATCAACGGGCCATCGTTCTTTATCCACCGAACAAGGCATGGGAATACCGCATCACCCGTGCTCACGAGGAACTGGCGAAATCGAACGTCGGGCACTGCGTTCTCACCGTGCCGATGCAATCCGACCACGAGATCATCGGGGCCCTCACATTCCAGCGGCCATCCGACCAGCCCTTCGACGAAGCAGCAATCGACCTGTGCGACGCGGTCGCATCGGTCGTAGGGCCGGTTCTCAAGGAGAAGCAACAAAACGATCGCAACATTCTGATCAAGCTGGGCGAATCTCTTGTCACCCAGCTCAGGCGGCTGTTCGGTTCCAACTATTTTGGACGAAAACTGGCAACGGCGCTGGCGATCGTCGCGGTCGCCTATTTCAGCTTTGCGACCATGCTCCATACGGTGACATCCCCCGCTGTCGTTCGCGGAACCATCGAGCGCACGATCGTGGCGCCCTTCAGGGGGTACGTCGCCAGCGAGTCGGCCCGCGCCGGCGAGGTGGTCAGGAAAGGTCAAACGCTCGCGAGGCTCGACGATCAGGATCTCAATCTCGAACACATACGTCTCATGACAACACGAGAGCAGAAGCTCGTCGAATATGATCGCGCGTTGTCGAAACATGACCGAGCGGAGACACTGATCGTCAAATCGCAGATTGATGAAGCCGATGCACAACTGGCGCTCATCGACGAACAATTGAAACGGATCCGATTGGTCGCCCCATTCGATGGCTATGTCGTGTCGGGCGATCTGAGCCAATCCATCGGCGCCGCGGTCGAGCGAGGCGAAGAGCTGTTCAAGATCGCGCCGCTCAACTCATACCGCGTCATGCTTGAGGTGGACGAGGATGACATTGACGAGATCTCCGTCGGACAAGCCGGCGAGCTGAGGGTGGCCGCGCTTCCAGAGGTGCCTATGGACTACCGCATCGAACGGATCACAGCGATCTCACAGCAGAAGGACGGTCGCAACTATTTCTCCGTAGAGGCCAGACTTGAAAACAGCGACGATCATCTCAGGCCAGGAATGGAGGGCATTGCCAAGACGGCAATCGGAGAGCGTCTGCAGATCGTCAACTACACGGCGAAGCTGGTCGATTGGGCAAGGTTGAAGATCTGGCGGTGGACGCCATGGGGCGTCGATGCCGGGCATCGACCGCGGAGTTGAGCTGGATGGAACGGTCCTATTTCAGTTCCTCATGGTACCGCGTGGAGAACCTTCGCCTGAAGCTGCGCGATCATGTACGGCTGCACCGCGCGCTCTATCGCGATCAGGTCTGGTACGTCATGCAGGACCGCACGTCCGGTCGCTTTCATCGCTTCACGCCCGATACCTATTTCGTCATCTCTTTGATGGACGGGCGCCATACGGTGCAACAGATATGGGACATCGCCTGCGAGCAGCTGCACGACAAAGTATTGAGCCAAGACGAATTCATCAGGTTGCTGGCTCAACTGCATCAGGCCGACGTGTTGTCTGGAGACGTACCACCCGACATCGAGGAACTTGCCGAGCGCGGGCAGAAGCTGCGCACGCGCAAGCTGCTCACCAGCTTCATGAATCCGTTGGCCATGCGGCTGGGAATTCTGGAT
>Ga0164242_10006653_pt1 | contig 12705 bp, 9 predicted proteins | sample OricomgcompostMG_FD_108783 | JGI IMG/M metagenome (GOLD analysis project Ga0164242, IMG submission 108783) | Miracle-Growth compost microbial communities from Emeryville, California, USA - Original compost - Miracle growth compost (MG) ... | reverse complement strand
TTCGACTGGGGCGTGCAGGACGACGACGGCTACGTGACGATCCTCGGCCGCACCGACGACGTGATCAACGTCGCCGGCCACCGGCTCGGCACGCGCGAGATCGAGGAGGCGCTGTCGAGCCACGCGGCCGTCGCCGAAGTCGCGGTGGTCGGCGTCAACGACGCGGTGAAGGGCCAGGCGGCGCTCGCGTTCGTCGTGCTGCGCGACGCCGGCGCAGCGGCCGACCCGGCTTCGGCCGCGCAACTCGAAGCTGCGCTCGTGGCGACCGTAGACCGCCAGTTGGGCGCGATCGCTCGGCCTGCGCGCGTGCATTTCGTCGCGCTGCTGCCGAAGACCCGCTCGGGCAAGCTGTTGCGTCGCGCGATCGCCGCGCTCGCCGAAGGCAGGGCGCCGGGCGACCTGCCAACGATCGAGGATCCGGCCGCGCTCGAACAGATCCGCGACGCGCTGCGCGGCCGCGCGTGATGCGGCGCCGGCGTTCGCGAAGTTCGTCTAGTTGAAGCTGATGCCGCCGTTGACCGGCATCGTCTGGCCGGTGATGAACGCATTGCCGACGATCATCAGCACGACGTCGGCGACCTCGTCCGCGTCGCCGAGGCGTCCGACCGGCAGCCGGTCCGCGACGTTGGACGCCTTCAGCGGCCCGGCCATTTCCGTATCGATCGGGCCGGGCGCCACCGCGTTGACGGTGATCCCTTCGCGCGCGAGCCGGGCCGCATAGCCGCGCGTCAGCCCTTCGACGCCGGCCTTCGACGCGTTGTAATGCACGCCGATCAGCCCCGCGCCGCGCGCCGCCGCCGACGACACGTTGACGACGCGCCCCCAGCGCTTCGCGCGCATGCCGGGCAGCACGGCCTGCGTGCATAGAAATGCCGACTTCAGATTGACCGCGAGCGTGCGGTCGAACTCCGCTTCGCTCAGGTGCTCGATGTCGGCGACCGTCGCGGTGCCCGCGTTGTTCACGAGCACGTCGATCGCGCCGACGCGGCTTTGCACGTCGCGCACCATCGCGTCGACGTCGGCGGCGACGGACACGTCCGCGCGGACCGCGAACGCGCGCCCGCCGTCGCGTTCGATCGCGGCGACGACGGCCGCCGCGTCGGCCTCGCGCTGCCGGTAGTTGACGGCGACCGCCGCGCCGGCCGACGCGAGCGCCAGCGCGATCGCGCGGCCGATGCCGCGCGAGCCGCCGGTCACGAGCGCGACGCGGCCTTCGAGATTCGGCGAATGCGCAGCCATGCTGACGACTCCGTTGTTCGACTCGATCCTCGCAGTGTGCCCGCTTCGCCGCGTTACTGCTGAATCCGCGCGCCGCCGCCCGCGACGATCCGGCTGCCGCCGATATCGAGCCGATCGTTGCCCGCGTTATGCGCCTTGCTGCACGCGGCGGCGCCGAGTCCGACCAGCGCGACCGCCACCGCGACGCGAATAAACCGTTTCATGTTCCCTCCTTGCCGGCGCGCTTCGGTGCGCGCGGAGCATTCATACGCAGCAGCGCCCATACCCGATGCGCATCGACGCCCGCGACGGCTCGCGCAAAGGTGCGCCGTCAGGCACGGGGTATGCGCGACGCAGGCCGGCCGCCGTCGCGCGGCCGGTCCGGCCTGTGCCGGCGCATCGTCACCGTGTCTTTGCCTCGAGAAAGGATCGACTCATGACTCCAGCCACACCGCTTCCGACCTACCGGTCGAGATTCGCGACCGCGATCTTCGACCTGCTCAACCCGGTGCCGTACGGCCTCTTCGTCGGCACACTGATTTTCGACGTGGTCTATGCGATCACGCGCAACGTGTTCTGGGGCAAAGGCGCCGCCTGGCTCGTCACGACCGGCCTGCTGTTCGCGATCATTCCGCGCCTCATCAACCTCTGTCACGTGTGGATACCGTCGCGCCGCTATCCGGTCACCCGCCTCGAACGGGTCGAGTTCTGGCTGAACCTGTTCGGCATCGCCGCGGCGATCCTGAACGCGTTCGTGCATACCCGCGACGCGTACGCGATCGTGCCGCTGAACGTGATCCTGTCGATCATCACCGTCGCGCTGCTGAGCATCGGCCAGATCGTGCATGCGCTGGACAAGTTCCGCATCCGGGAGGTGATCCGTGACTAAGCCCAACCCGCCCGTCCTGAAGCGCTTCGCCGTGGCGGCCGCATGCGCGGCGATGCTCGGCGGATGCAACCCGCATGCGCAATACGACGCCTCGCACCAGGCCGGCAGCAACCCGCCGCTGCCCAGCCTGCGCTACTTCTTCTCGCCGCCGATGCAGGTGCCGACCTATGTCGGCTGGCACAACGGCGACACGCCGAAAGTGCCGGACGGCCTGAAGATCGAGAAGATCGCGTCCGGCCTGCACCATCCGCGCCAGGTATACGTGCTGCCGAACGGCGACATTCTGGTCGCCGAGTCGAACAGCCCGAACGAAGAGCCGGTGACGACGCCCAAGCAGGTGATCGCCGGGCTCATTACGCACAAGGCCGGCAAGGCGGCGAAGGGCGCGAACCGCATCACGCTGCTGCGCCGGCGCGGCGACGGCAGCGGCGAATGGGACAAGACGGTGTTCATCGACCATCTGCATTCGCCGTTCGGCATGCAACTCGTCGGCAACACACTGTATGTCGCCGACACCGATGCGATCCTCGCGTTTCCGTACCAGACCGGCGAGACGCGCATCACGACGCGCGGCGTCGAGCTTGCCGATCTGCCGAACACGATCAACCACCACTGGACCAAGTCGCTGCTCGCGAGTCCCGACGGCAAGAAGCTGTTCGTCGGCGTCGGCTCGAACAGCAACGTCGGCGAAAACGGGCTCGACGTCGAATACCGGCGCGCGGACGTGCTCGAAGTCGATATCGCGACGGGCGGCAGCCGCATCTATGCGGCCGGCATCCGCAACCCGACCGGCCTGCAATGGGAGCCGAAAACCGGCCAGCTATGGGCGATCGCGAACGAGCGCGACGAAGTCGGCCCGGACCTCGTGCCCGACTACCTGACCTCGGTGAAGGAAGGCGCGTTCTACGGCTGGCCGTACAGCTACTACGGGCAGCACGTCGACCGGCGCGCGCAGCCGCAGCGGCCGGACCTCGTCGCGAAGGCGATCCCGCCGGACTATGCGATCGGCTCGCACGTCGCGCCGCTCGGGCTGCTGTTCTACACCGGCAACAACCTGCCCGCGCAGTACCAGGGCGGCGCGTTCATCGGCGAGCACGGCAGTTGGGACCGCACGCCGCTCTCCGGCTACATGGTCGCGTACGTGCCGTTCCAGGACGGCAAGCCGTCCGGGCCGCCGCAGCCGGTCGTGACCGGATTCGTGTCGGCCGACCAGAAACACATCTATGGCGCGCCGGTCGGACTTGCGCAGGACCGCGACGGTGCGCTGATCGTTGCGGACGATGTCGGCAATGCGGTGTGGCGGGTGACGAAGGAGTGAGTGAGCGCGGCGTGCGGCGGGGAGCGGCGACCCGCAGGCGGTAAGCGGCGCGAAGGCCGCTGCGGTCGCCGCAGCCGGCCAGCCGCCGGGCCGCTCGCCACATCGGCCGCGCGGCGGGCCCGCGCGATGGCGCCAATGCCGCCGTGGCCGCCGCGCCGGTCGCCATATCGGCAACAGGGTTTAATACCAGGGTTTGCACGGGCGCGCCGGAACACAGGCACAATAGCCGCCCAGCGCACCGCCGCGCCCCGCCCGGGCGACGCGGCGGCGCCGCCGCGCATTCCGCTTCCTCGACGCTTTCATGACCGACCCTGTTGCCGACCTCCCCGCTCGACCCGAGCGCGCGCGCAATTCGCCGCGCTTCCTGCTGCTGCTGATCTGCCTGTTCGCGTCCGCCGGACAAATGGCGATCGACATCTACGTGCCCGCGCTGCCGGCAATGGCGCACTATTTCGCGACCTCGCCGCAGGCCATCCAGTGGACCGTGTCCGGCTACATGATGGCCTATGCGTTCGGCCAATTGATGTTCGGGCCGATCGCCGACGCGTACGGCCGCAAGCCGGTGCTCGCGTTCGGCCTGCTGCTGTTCACGCTCGGCAGCGTGTTGTCGCTCGCCGCGCCGAACCTCGAAACCTTTGTGCTCGCGCGCTGCCTGCAAGGCTTCGGGATCGCGAGCACCAACCTGCTCGCGAAGACCATCATCACCGATTCGTTCACCGGCGTCGCGCTGATGCACGCGTTCACGTACATGTCGACCACGTGGGGGCTCGCGCCGATCGTCGCGCCGGTGATCGGCGCGCATCTGCAGACGTGGTTCGGCTGGCGCGCGTGCCTCGTGTTCCTGCTCGTCTATTCGATCGTGATGTGGGCGCTGCTGGCGCGCTATCGCGAGACGCTGGCGCGGCCCGTGCATCTCGAACCGCGCACGCTCGCCGCGAATGCGCGCAAGGTGCTTGCGAGCCCGGTGTTCCAGAGCTGTTTTCTCGCGCAGGGCCTGTGCTACAGCATCCTGCTGGTGTTCAACATCGTCGGGCCGTTCATGGTGCAGAACACGCTGCACAAGCCGCCGACCTACTTCGGCTACCTCGCGCTCGGCATCGGGCTCGTGTACTTTCTCGGCGGCCTGTCGAACCGCCTGCACGGCCCGCGGCTGCCGGGCACCGAACAGCGGCTGCGCATCGGCGTGCGCGTGATGGCCGGCGCGGCGGTCGCGATGCTCGTGCTGTCGCTCGTCGTCGGCCTGCGCGTGTGGACGCTCGCCACGCCGGTGCTGGTGATGGGCTTCTGCGCGGGCGCGCTGTACCCGACGCTGATGGCGAAGGGCAACTCGCTGTTTCCGCACATCGCGGGGCTGACGAGCGCGATCCTCGGCTGCGCGCTGCTGCTCGTGTCGTCCGCGATGATGGGGCTGGCCGGCTTCGTGTCCGTGCACACGCTCGCGCCGCTCGCGGCGTTCTTCGTGCTGCTGTCGCTGACCGTGATCGCGATGGTCACGCGTCTATTGCGCTTTCTCGCGACATCGCCCGACGAGGCCGTCGCCCGGTGCAGCAGCGAAGCGGCGTGATCGTGACGGCCGGCCGCCGGCCGCGCGTTACCGATGCGTCGGCGTCCGCGCGTACGCGGCGAAGAAGCGTTTGAGGATGCCGGTCGAATAGGCGCCGGCCAGTTCCGTCAGGAACGACGCGAACGACGCGCTCGCGTGTTCGTCCGCGGTATCGGAGATCGTGCGCACGACCGCGCACGGCACGTCGTACTCGTGACACACCTGCGCGATCGCCGCGCCTTCCATCTCGACCGCGAGCGCGTCCGGCAGCCGCGCGCGCAGCGTGCCGACCGCCTCGGCGCTCGCGACGAACTGGTCGCCGCTGATCACGAGCCCGCGGTGCACGCGCGGCGGCCGGATCCGGAAGCGCGTCGCGAGCGTCGCGCCCTCGTCGGCGAGGAAGCGCTCGCACGCGTCGGCGAGCGCGGCCGCGAGCGCGCGATCGGCGTCGAACTGCGCGCGCCCGAGCAGCGGAATCTCGAAGCACGGAAAGAACGGCGACGCGTTCATGTCGTGCTGTAGCAGCGTATCGCCGACCACCACGTCGCCGACATGCACGCCGGGCCCGACACCGCCCGCGACGCCGGTGAACACGATCGCATCGACGTCGAACGCGTGGATCAGCGCGCTCGCGGTCGCGGCCGCGGCGACCTTGCCGACCCGCGCGAGCGTGACCACGCACGACGCGCCGTGCACGGTGCCGACGTGATAATCGCGTCGCCCAAGCGTGTGCGTGACGACGCCGGACTCGGCGCGCATCGTCGCGAGCAGGTCGCCGAGTTCCTCGGGCAGCGCGGCGAGCACGCCGAGCGGACGGGCGTCGGCGAGCGCGTCGGCGCGAATCTTCATCGGTGACTTTTCCGGTATCGACATCGCTTACTCGACCGCCTGCAGCTTCGCGACCGCGAGCGCGAGCCACTTCTCGCCGTGGCGCTTGAAGCGGACCTGCGCCCTGGCGTCCGCGCCGCTGCCTTCGAGCGCGGTGACGGTGCCTTCGCCGAACTTCGTGTGGAACACCTGCTGGCCGACCTTGAAGCCGGTATCCGCCGCGCGTTGCTCGTTCGCGAACGCGGGCAGCGGCGCCGATGCGGCCACGTAGCTGTCGCGCGCGCCGCCGCCGCGCGAGTCGGACCGCCCGAACCAGTCGCGCCCCCAGCCCGCGTTGTCCGAACGGCCGCCCCAGCGCGCGCCCGCCTCGACCTTCGGCGTGAGCCACTTCAGCGTTTCCTGCGGCAGTTCGTCGAAAAAGCGCGAGCGGATGTTGTAGCGCGTCTGGCCATGCAGCAGCCGGCTCTGCGCGAACGACAGATAAAGCCGCTCCTTCGCGCGCGTGATCGCGACGTACATCAGCCGGCGTTCCTCTTCGAGGCCGTCGGCTTCCGTCGCGCTGTTTTCGTGCGGGAACAGCCCCTCTTCGAGACCGGTGATGAACACGGCAGTGAATTCGAGGCCCTTCGCCGCGTGCACGGTCATCAGTTGCACCGCGTCCTGGCCCGCCTGCGCCTGGTTGTCGCCGGCTTCGAGCGACGCGTGCGACAGGAAGCCCGCGAGCGGCGTCATCAGGTCGGGATTCTGCGCGGGATCGGTGATCGTCGGCGCGTCGAGCACCTCGATTTCGCCGTCGACCGACACGATCTCCGGCGCGGACGTCGCGCCCGGACGCAGCGGAATCGAGCGCGCGGGCGTGTCGAGCCCGTAGCCCTCCTCGCTGACGAACGCGGTCGCCGCATTCACGAGTTCCTGCAGGTTCTCCAGCCGGTCCTGGCCTTCGCGCTCGTTCTGGTAGAACTCCGAAAGACCGCTCGCCCGCACCGTGTATTCGACGGTTTCCGGCAGACTCATCTGCTGCGTTTCCGCGCGCATCCTGCCGACGAGCGTCGCGAACGCCGCGAGGCTCGACCCGGCCTTGCCCGCTACGTACGGCACCGCGGCCGCCATCGAACAGTTGTACTGGCGCGCGGCGTCCGCAAGCTGTTCGAGCGTGCGCGCGCCGATGCCGCGCGCCGGGAAATTGACGACGCGTGCGAACGCGGTGTCGTCGTTCGGATTATCGATGAGGCGCAGATACGCGAGCGCGTGCTTCACTTCCTGACGCTCGAAGAAGCGCAACCCGCCGTACACGCGATACGGCAGGCCCGCGTTCACGAGCGTGTGCTCGATCGTGCGCGACTGCGCGTTGCTGCGATAGAGCACCGCGATCTCGTTGCGCGCGAGGCCGGTGTTGATCAGCGCGCGGATCTCCTCGACGATCCAGCCGGCCTCCTGCGAATCGGTCGCCGCTTCGTACACGCGCACCGGCTCGCCGTGGCCCGCGTCGGTGCGCAGGTTCTTGCCGAGCCGGTGCGCGTTGTGTTCGATCAGCCGGTTCGCCGCATCGAGAATGTGGCCATGCGAGCGGTAGTTCTGTTCGAGCTTGATCAGATGCTTCACGCGGAATTCTTCTTCGAAGTCGCGCATGTTGCCGACGTTCGCGCCGCGGAACGCGTAGATCGACTGGTCGTCGTCGCCGACCGCGAAGATCGCGTTGCCCGGCCCGGCAAGCATCTTCAGCCACGCGTACTGGAGCTTGTTGGTGTCCTGGAACTCGTCGACGAGGATGTCGCGAAAACGCGCCTGATAATGCGCGCGCAGCGGCGGGTTGTAGGCGAGCAGTTCGTAGCAGCGCAACAGCAGTTCCGCGAAATCGACCACGCCCTCGCGCTGGCACTGCTGGTCGTAAGCCTCGTAAAGCTCGACGAACTTGCGGTTGAAGTTGTCGGTCACGTCGACGTCCTTCGGCCGCAGCCCCTGCTCCTTCGCGTTGTTGATGAAGTATTGCAGGTTCTTCGGCGGATATTTCTCGTCGTCGACGTTCAGGCCCTTCAGGAGCCGCTTGATCGCCGATAGCTGGTCCGCGGTGTCGAGGATCTGAAAGGTCTGCGGCAGGCCCGCGTCGCGGTAATGCGCGCGCAGCATCCGGTTGCACAAACCGTGGAAGGTGCCGATCCACATGCCGCGCGTGTCGATCGGCAGCAGCGCCTGCAGGCGGCCCATCATCTCGCGCGCGGCCTTGTTCGTAAAGGTGACCGCGAGCACCGTTGGCGGCGACGCGAGCCCCTGCTGGATCAGCCACGCGATGCGTGTGATCAGCACGCGCGTCTTGCCGCTGCCGGCCCCGGCGAGAATCAGCGCCGGTTCGTTCGGCAACGTGACGGCGGCGAGTTGTTCGGGGTTCAGGTTCGCGAGCAGATCGGGCATGTGGAGCGCGGCCAGTAAGGATGCGCGCGGGACGCGCGCCGGTGAAAGGCGGACCGACATTATAAGTCTCGGCTGTCGTCGTCGCCGCGCGCCCCGGGGGCCTTGTGGAAGCGGAGGGGACGGGGACGCCGGGCCTGCGTTGCGGCGCTGCTCTGTTCGGCGCTAGAGGTCAGCGGGTAATTCGTCCGGTTTTCGGGCCGATTACCGTCTGTCGATATGCTCTTCTATTGCGCGGCGGGCGATGGGTTTTTCGGGTCGGATTCGGCTGGAGGTGGCGCGTCAACGAATTCGACAGACTCCAGAATCGCCTTGATTTTCCATAGATCGTTGCGCTTTTTACGGTCGGCGAGCCATTGAACGGGAGCTTTGCCACAGAGCGCATGCGACTTATGAATAAGACAGAAGTAAAGCATGCGGTGGCGGCTTTCTTCATCTCCGGTGGTGCTATCAACCGTGAGGCCAATGCCAGTCCAGTTCCTGCCCTCGAGCGGGATCGTTCGTGGACGGGCACCCGGATCGAACGGCATTAACTCCGGTATGTTTTCATTCGGCCACGGGTTATACTGCATCCATTGTCCATTGACCTTCTTGGCATTCAACTTTGTGCCGATTTTTTTATCGCTGGCGTCGACACAAACCAAAGCGAAACTCCGGAGAACTGCGGGCGCTTGAGCCCCGGTGTCAGGAAGGTCATAGATCCCTTGTGGAGAATAAGTGCTATTCTCCGGGATCATGACCTTCCCACCGAACATATTTTTTATTTTGAATTTACATTCTTCCACCGCAACGGTTGATTCGGGCGGGATGATCGGCTGATTCACTTGAGCCGCAGCATGCTCGCCAATAGCCGACAGCAATGCAATAAAGACGAGCATGGCCGAAATCGTTGTTTTCTTCATATTAATTCCCAAATCCTAAAAAAAGAACTGGATGCGATTAAATTAATCAGGTGCGGCGATCGGTCGAAACCTCCAGCCGGTCGGACAACGCCCTCAACGCGCTCGTATAAGCCTGGAAGCGTGCCTGCACGCCATAGATGCTGGAAAACGACGCGGATGGGTGGCCGACATTGACCGTTGCCGCGACCTTTCCGAACGACTCGCAACGGTAATAGGCGTATGACTTCCCCCCGCTCAGCTTCGCCTCAGGTCGCAGAACGGGCTTCTCGTCGGCATACCTTGCCGCCCCCGACCATGCCCAATATGCGCCGGCGCTGTTAGCGGCCTCGGAATAACTGGAAGCGACTGACCTTCGCCATTCCCGCATCTCCGCCGGTATCGCCTTCTCAACCGCCATCAACGCACTGTTATTGCGGGTGTTGTCGGACGTTTTTGCAGCTTTGTTCAGCCGGTCCGCGAGAGCCGGATCCACCTTTCGACCGCGGAAGCGCCAGTACCTGATGTAGTTGTCGGGCCAGCTCAGTTGCAGAAAGCCGCGTCCGGTCCACGGTGCATATCGGGCCGGAGGCTTGCCCTCGCTTTCGGCCAATAGCGAAAACCACTGCGTTTCCTGCATCGCATTGCCGAGAAAGGCCGCTTGCCGCAGAGGCGTCGTGATACCGAATCTGTGCATGGCCCGGTTGAGTTCGGGGCCGCATCCATCGATGTCGTCACGCGACGGCGAAACCTTTTCCGAAACCCACTGGTGAAGCCCCACGGAACGCAACGCGGCAGGCGGAAACGCCCGCTCCAATTCGTCCGCACTCAGCCACCCACACTTCCGAAAATGCCGGATAAACGCCAGCGGATGAAAAAACCAGAACTTCTGCCCGGCCGGCAGGCCGGTCACGTCCCAGAACTGGATCGCCTTGAGGTAGTCGAGAAACTTCCTGTACCCCGCCTCGTTGCCATGATAAAAGCCGCCCTCATCGAGCAGCCTCACATAGCGCGTCTCGTTGTGCGTGCTGTCCCACTCGCTCGGTGCGTGGCAGATCAACCCGCGCAACGCCTCGCGCACGCGGCGGTCGCCCCTGACGTAGTACGAAAGCTCTCTCGCTTTTTGCACCTCTGCCGTTTCCACCGCGACCCACTGCGGTGGATGATCGTCGGCGACCTTCACGATCGCCTTCAGCGCGTCGATATCGCACATCCCGTCGTCGCCGAACAGCGCATTGCCCTCGCTGATCTTGTGCCATCCCATGAATGACGGGAAATCCGCGTCCGACATCTTCCTGATGGCCGGGGCGCTGATGTCGATATAGCCGTGCTTTCCCGGCGCGTAGGTGACTTTCACCCACGTCGCGCAGGCCGCGCCGGTAAGCGTCACGGGCTTCGAGAGGATGCGCCCGAAGCGCAGCAATTCGTACCCGTCACCTGGACAGGGGCCGTAAAGCGCCGTCGCGCGGTGATAAAGGTCGTATTCGTAATCGACCTCGGCGACCGGCTGATCCGTCAGCAGCGTTCGCGAACCGTCCGGCTCGACGCTCCAGACATTCGTGTATTTCGCGCCGTGGCTGAAATACGTTTCGACGACGAGCGGCTTTATGTTCGAACCGTGCTCACCGGGCGGAAACTCGATGCCATGCAGTTTGTGGTCCGGTCCGGTTCCCCGCGGCAATGCGACGAACGTCTGTTCCGCGGGAATCAGGTAGTACGTATGCCCCCAGCAGTCAGGACCTGTCGGCGTGTCCGGGTTGGCGTTGCCCAGCTGCATATGGCTGAAGTACGCATCGAAATCGCCCGGCGTCATGAAAATCTCGAAGTGCAGGTGCGTCACGTCCTGGTAGCGTCCGATAAAGCCGAGAACGTCCTTGCGCCGAACCTTGTGCCCGCCGCCGCCGACCGCCGGCTCCACCGCGCCCCGGTTCACCCGGCCCGTGGGCATGCACAGGAATTCGGGCAACCCTCTGCCGTCGCGCCCGAACGACCCGTACTCCGCCAGTGGCAGCAGATGCATGTAGAGCGAATAAAACGTCAGCCGGCGACCTTCACCGGTCTCGGTCGAGTGCCGGAGCAAAACGAAGCCTGCGTTACCTCTGCCAGAATCCATCGCGTGCTGGCATACCCGGTAAGCAATGACCTCGCCGTCCGCGATGGCATGGACGGGACCATGCTCATCAGGCGCCAGATGGGCGCCGCAATGCCAGCGACGGTCGAACGCAATCGGATAGATGCCGTGCGCGAGTTCGAACTCGTCGACGATGTCCATCATGAGGTCCGGTTTCGAGTGGTCCGTAGACGTAAGACCGGATTTGGGCAAAAAGGGAGGGCTGATGATCATCGCGTGTCCCGGTGGTTCGATCGAACGATAAAAACCGCCGGATCGACTGCCCCGGCGAACCCGGTATAGGAACACCGCAATAAAACGTCAATTGGCTGAAGGAGAACATCGCTGAAAATCGATGACTGCCCTATCAAGCGTCATCGAATTGCTTTTCTCTGGTTTTTTGCGACAGGATCCTGTGTTAGCCACGTCGATTCGACGACCGGGAAAGATTGGACCCAGACGCCCGGCAGCCCAGGCGGGCACGGGCGCTTCTGCCGGATTCCGGGAGCGCCCCGCCCGTGGGCACGCCGCCGCTTCCCCTTATAATCGATCGTTTTCCGCATCCATTTTCGGCAGATTTCACCCATGAGCGACAGCAGCACGCTAGCGAAGAGCTTCGAGCCCCAGACGATCGAGGCCTACTGGGGCCCCGAATGGGAGCGTCGCGGCTACGCCGCGGCAACCTTCGAGCCCGGCCGCAACAATTTCTCGATCCAGTTGCCGCCGCCCAACGTCACCGGCACGCTGCACATGGGGCACGCGTTCAACCAGACGATCATGGACGGCCTCGCGCGCTATCACCGGATGCTCGGCGACAACACGCTGTGGGTGCCCGGCACCGACCACGCGGGCATCGCGACGCAGATCGTCGTCGAGCGCCAGCTGGACGCGCAGAAGGTGTCGCGCCACGACCTCGGCCGCGAGAAGTTCGTCGAGCGCGTGTGGGAATGGAAGCAGCAGTCCGGCTCGACGATCACGAGCCAGGTGCGCCGGCTCGGCGCGTCGATCGACTGGTCGCGCGAATACTTCACGATGGACGACAGAATGTCGGCCGCCGTGCGCGACGTGTTCGTGCGTCTCTACGAACAGGGCCTGATCTATCGCGGCAAACGCCTCGTGAACTGGGATCCGGTGCTCGGCACCGCGGTGTCCGATCTCGAAGTGCTCAGCGAGGAAGAGAACGGCTCGCTGTGGCACATCCGCTATCCGCTCGCGGACGGCTCCGGCCACCTGACGGTCGCGACCACGCGTCCGGAGACGATGCTCGGCGACACCGCCGCGATGGTCCATCCGGAAGACGAGCGCTACGCGCACCTGATCGGCAAAACCATCAAGCTGCCGTTGTCCGACCGCGAAATCCCGATCATCGCGGACGACTACGTCGATCGCGAATTCGGCACCGGCGTCGTGAAGGTGACGCCCGCGCACGACTTCAACGACTACCAGGTCGGCCAGCGCCACAACCTGCCGCAGATCGAGATCCTGACGCTCGACGCGAAGATCAACGACAACGCG
>Ga0164242_10006652_pt1 | contig 12705 bp, 6 predicted proteins | sample OricomgcompostMG_FD_108783 | JGI IMG/M metagenome (GOLD analysis project Ga0164242, IMG submission 108783) | Miracle-Growth compost microbial communities from Emeryville, California, USA - Original compost - Miracle growth compost (MG) ... | reverse complement strand
TTCTCGCCTTTCAAGTGACCCTTTGGCCCGACGAGAACGACTCTTACTGCAATTGTGGCAGCAAAATCGAGCCTTGTCATCATATTGTTGCGGTCGCCCTCGCCGTTCAGAACGGGCTCGTGAGCGAATCCACGCAAGACTCGCTTCCGAAGCTCGAATACTCTTGGCGAATCGACCTCTCCGCGCGGAAGATTCACTTTCAGCGCGCCCTTCGCATTCCCAACCCGGATCAGCGCCGCCCCCTCACCGGCTCGCTCGTCAGCCTGATCGGTGGCATTCAAAGCGGACGGATCTCGGGGCCCCTTCCCCCAGCGACCCCGCTCGATCTGAAGATCGATTCCATCTTAAGTCAGTCGATTTTACGATGGAACGAATTACTCTCGGCCCTGCGCGAGCTTCCCGACCTAAGCGCCGAAGGACTCGAAGGCGTGTCGACGCTGTCTCTGCGTCGCGGTCAGAACCGTCCCGGATTGGTCATCGATCGACTCGCAGGTGATTCAGCCTTTACACTAAGATTGAAGCTTCAGGATACGCGTCCGGAGTGGACCTTTCAAGAAAACCTGGCGATCTGGAAGGGCGAAAGCGGCGCCTACGAATTAGGATTGCAAACCCGCGAAGCCATTCCCACTTACCCAAAGCGCATCGCATGCGACGATGATGCGGCCTTGGAAGTTTTTTTGCGCGAGACCCTGCCCAAATTGCGCGCCGTCTGTGACGTCGAGATCCGGGCCCCCGGTTTTCCCGAGCTCGTGGAGTTGGACCCGGCGATCGTTTTTCATGCGCATCCACTGAAGGACGGAAACGTCTCGCTCACGGCGCGGATTGAATACCCCGCACCGTCGTCCGAAGGTACGGCCCCGAACGACCAGGACCGTCGGCTCATCGCCCGCCGCGATTTCGACCGTGAACGCGCCTTGCATCGGCAACTCAAGCAGGATTACTCGATGAGCCCCGAGCAGCCGATTACCTTGGACAGCGAGGCCGCCTTCGCGCTCAGAGCCCGCACGGGCTTAACGGCGCTCGATCCTTACCTTCAGACCACGCTTCAGACCTTGGGTGGTCTTTCGCTCGAACCTGCGCTGGCGCGTCCTGAAGAGGTGTTGCATTTGTTACGCCTGAAGGCCAATGCCCCCGCTTCGACTCTGCCAAATTCGTCGTCAATTTTTTCGTCGATTCTGGGTTCCGCGCCCGAAGCCTTGCCCGAAGTCCGTCCGTCGAGTGTTTCGCCCGAACTCTGGGCGCGCCTTCGCGATTACCAAAAACAAGGCGTGACCTGGCTCAGACAGCGCGCGGACGAAGCGGGCAATTCAAACGGAGCGATTTTAGCCGACGACATGGGGCTTGGAAAAACCCTGCAAACGCTTTGCGCGGTTCCGACGCCCGCCCTCGTGATCGTGCCGACGAGTCTTATTCATAATTGGATGACCGAGGCCCGCACCTTCCGCCCCGAATGGAAGGTGTGCCTTTATCACGGTCCGGAACGCGCGCTCGACGAAACGGCCGACCTGACGATCACGACTTACGGAACTTTACGGCAGGAAGTGCAAACCCGCGCGCCGAAACTGCTGGCGCGGGCTTGGGCCTCGGCCGTCCTCGATGAAGCGCATTGGATTCGAAACCCCGACACGCAGGCCGCGATCGCCTCGTTTCAGATTCAGGCTCGGCTGAAGCTCGCCCTGACGGGGACTCCGATTCAAAACCGGACGCGCGACCTTTGGAGTTTGTTTCAGTTCATCGCCCCGGGATGGTTCGCCGGCGAAAGCGAGATGACGCCCGCGCTGATTGCGCCCTTTGTGCTTCGCCGGACGAAGGATGAAGTGCTGCGCGAACTCCCGCCGAAAACTTATCTTGAACACTCGGTCGAACTCCCGGACGACGAACGGGCCACTTACGAATCGGCCCTGGCTGCGGCGAAGCGAGAAGTGGCGGAGCGGTATGCGGATCAAGAGGCGCTCCATCCGCTCACTCTTTTTGAGACCCTGCTTCGGGCCCGTCAGACCTGCGACCATGCGGGCTTGTTCGATCCCACCCGCTGGAGCCGAAGCTCGGCCAAGCTCGATGCCTTGCTCGAACTCATTGAAGAACTCCACGAGGCCGGACATTCGGTGCTGGTTTTTTCGCAATGGACGCGGTTTTTGGATCGGATTCAGGAATCGCTCAGTCAGGAAACTTCAAACCGGAAGAAATGGCTCAGACTCGACGGCGCCACCCGCAACCGCGCCGAGGTGTTGGAGAAATTTCAAAACTCGAAAGAAGCCTGCGTGTTCTTGCTCTCACTCCATGCCGGCGGCGTGGGGCTGAACCTGACCCGCGCCGATCACGTCATTTTTTGCGATCCGTGGTGGAACCCTTTCGTCGAGTTGCAGGCCGAAGACCGGGTGTACCGCATGGGCCAGGAAAAGCCCGTGACGATCCATCGTCTGATCTGCGAGGGAACGATCGAGGAGCGCATCCGTTTGCTTCAAGCTGAAAAGCAAAAGCTCGGGGAAGTATTTCTGACCTCGCCCGAGCTTTCGAAATCGGATTTAGAGATGCTGCTTTAACCGCAGTGATCTAACGGCATTGCGAGATCGAGCGCGCCGTGGTGCTGATGACCTTGTATTCAAGGCAATTCCCGCCGCTCGGAAGATCACCCGTGGGTTGCCACTTCGTGCACTTCACTTTTTCTTCGGTCCAGCGCAAAACATCGCCGTCGACGCTCAGGTCTTTGATCGAAAGGTACCAATAACGGTGCAGGTCTTGAGCGGCCGCGTTCAGATCGCCGCCGATGCAGGCGCCGTTCTCGCCTTGGGTCAGCACCGTTTGTTGAAGGTGTTCGGGATGATCGTCGATCGAGATCGTGCCGTCGGCCGCGCGATAGTAAAACGCGTGCTCTTCGGGCAGTTCGCAGCGGGCGATTCCGAAAATTTTCGAGTTCCCGAAGGTTCCGCCCAATGCATCACTGATCTGCGGATTGAAAAACGCTCCCGCCGGAAGACTGGATGCCGTGACACCGTAGCCGAACGAATCGGGGCTCGTGCGCTCTTCCGTCAATTTGACTTGGAACGAAGGATAGATCGAATCGACGGCGTTCTCGCGAAGGTAGCGGATGCCGCTCGAAAGTTCGGCGCCCGAATCTTTATCGTAAACAGAGACCGTACATCTTGAAATAGGAAGCGCGAACGCAGTGGAAGAAGCCAAGGTTGCGATCGCAACCGCCAGAGTGCCGGAAAAACGGGTTTTCATGCGTTGCATAATAGCAAAATTTGCGATCGCCGTCATGTCAAAATCAGGTAAGAACGCGGCGAGCGAGACGATTTCTTTCAACAAAAATCGTTGAAACTCCGCTAGACAGGCCGCCTTCATCGTGCTATTGAGAATCATTATCATTTAAACGAAGGAGATCCGACCGTGGCATCCAAAATGGGCACTCATCAGACGAAATTCAAAATCCAACGCTCGCTTTTAGTCGAGCTGCCGGGCTTGGGCAAACCCGGGGCGCTGGAGCGTCGGTCCTACCCGCCCGGGCAGCACGGTCAAATGCGCCGGAAATTTTCAGAGTACGGCCTGCGCCTTCGCGAAAAACAAAAACTCCGCTTTCATTTCGGCCTTCGGGAAGAGCAGCTTCGCCGCCTCGTCAAAGGCGCGAAGAAAAAATCGCACGGAAACTGGATCGATCATCTGATCTCGACCCTCGAAAGCCGCGTCGATAACGTCGTTTTTCGTCTGGGTTTCGCGCCCAGCATGGCGGCGTCCAAGCAGCTTGTTCGTCATGGGCACGTACTCGTCAACGGTCAGCGCGAAACCATCGCTTCGCGAATTTTGAAACCGGGCGACCAAGTCGAGATGACCGAAGCCGCAGTTCGCCTGCCCGTCGTCCAATGGTCGATCAAACAGCCGCGTCTGGAGCTGGCCGATTTTCTCGATCGCGACGTCTCCGAAACGAAAGCTTCGGGCAAACTGAAGTACCGCCCCGATGGCGACGCCCTTCCGTTTCCGTTCACGAAAAGCCTCGTGGCCGAACATTACAGCGGAGTTTAAATGAAAACCCCCTTCCCTCGCATTCCGGCACCCGCGCGGAATTTTGAATTTTCACACCTGCGGGACCAGCTCGTTAAAATTCGCTTCGACGACACTTCGGTGTATCTCGACGAAGAAACGGCTTGGGACGTGCTGTATGAGATGGCCGCTTTTCTCGCTCAAAACGACGAAAAAGATTACCCGGAGCAGGATGACGATCACTCCGTTGACGACGATCGGATTCGAGAAAGCAAGCGGACATTGAGCCTGCTTCAGCAATTCTCGTCCCCACAACACCGTAAGTATTATTCTTAATTCCGAGCCGAGGTTTCAGCTACGACTTTGTTCGCGTTCAGAATCAGATCGAACGTCAGCTGCTCGGGCAATTCATGGGCAGGTAGCGGCTTTAACTCGTAACGGGTGCGATTCAGCGACAGCTTGCCTTTCGCCTGAAAACTGAAGTCGTCCGCCGAAAAGAAAACCCGAATCGTTTCGGGATGAGTGATTCCCAAAATCGTAAGATCGCCACTCATTCTTCCGTTCGGTTGCCCGGGTACGAAGTTATGAACTTCGGTAAAGGAACGCACGCGAAAAAATGCGACCGACGAACGATGCTCGGACGGCTTGCCGAAATCGAAATCCTTCATCAGCGGTGAAAGGTCGATGACGAATTGGCCCGTCATCCGGCCCTGTCCTTTCATCGAGCTTTTTCGGATGAGCAGCTTTCCGGACAGGATCTTCAAAGTGCCGTGAAGTTTTCCGTCAGTCCAGGCGGCCGAGCTGGTCTTCGAATCGATCTTCAGAGTTTGCGCCGGAAGCGGGGCCGCGATTCCGTTGGACGCAACCATTCCCAAAAGCAGCAAAAGAGAAATTATTTTCAGCATTTTTCAACTTTAAACAAAGATTCCTGTCCTTCCAACGAAAAGTTCACTATAAAGAAACGGAGCGTCTCTTTAAGGAATCTTTATGTGTGGAATCGTCGGATACGTCGGCCAAAAGCCTGTGAAACCCATTCTTCTCGACGGACTGAAGCGTCTGGAATACCGCGGCTATGACTCTGCGGGCCTGGCTCTTTTTTCGGCGAAGGATTTCGTCATCCGCAGAAACGCAGGCCCCGTCCAAGGGCTGATCGACGCCAGCGCTTCGATCGGCGAGGCCGAGACTCAAGGCATCGCTCACACCCGCTGGGCCACGCATGGGGCGCCCACCGAAAACAACGCTCATCCGCATCGCGCGGGCGATCTCGTGCTCGTTCATAACGGCATCATCGAAAATTACGCCGCGATCAAAGAAAAACTTTCGGCCGAAGGCGTTCACTTCGAATCGCAGACCGACACCGAGGTCTTCGCTCAATTGATCGAGTCGCATCGCCATCGCGTGCTTCGCGAAAACAAATCCCTCTCGGACGAAGATGCCCTTCTGCAGGCGCTCATGCGCGCGATGAAGGAAGTCGAAGGGCATTACGCGATCCTCGTCATGCTGCAATCGTTGCCCGGAAAGATCTACGGCATCCAAAACGGAGCGCCCCTCGTGGCCTCGCAACTGCCGACCGGAAACCTGATCGCCAGCGACATTCAGGCCATCATCCCTTATCACAACGTCGTTTCTTTTTTGCCGAAGGGCGAGATTTTGATCGCGTCGGCCGGCGTGTTTGAAACGCTCGATCCGCGCACCGGCGCCCGTCATCCGCTTCGCACCGAAAAAATCGACTGGACCGCCGACAAGGTCGAGAAAGACGGATTCGAAAGCTTCATGCTGAAAGAAATTTTTCAGCAGCCGATGGTCGTGGCCGACACCTTAAGCGGACGCCTGCCCGCGAACGAGACCGAACCCTTCATTTGGGACCACCTGAAAGCGCACGAAGTGCTCTGGAAGAACGTAAAGCGGCTTTACCTCGTCGCCTGCGGCACGTCTTATCATGCCGCCTTGACCGCCAAGTACTTTTTCGAGAAATGGGCGCGCCTCGACTGCCAGGTCGACATCGCGAGCGAGTTCCGCTACCGCGACCCCGTCCTCGAACCCGGCACCGTCGTCGGCGTCATCTCGCAATCGGGCGAAACGGCCGATACGTTGGCGGCGCTGAGGCTCGCCAACGCGGCGGGCGCCTCGACCTTTTCGATCTGCAACGTGCCCAGTTCGACGATCACGCGCGAAAGCGGCTTTCAATACCCTACCAACGCCGGGCCTGAAATCGGAGTGGCCTCGACGAAGGCGTTCACCGCCCAGCTCACCGTTTTGTGCGCTTTAGCCCTCGACGTCGCGCGCTTGCGCGGAAAGCCCGAGCTGACGTCGTTTCAAGCACTCGCAAGATTGCCGCACGACCTCGATCGCGTGCTCGGCCAAAGCGAGACGTTCATCCGCATGGGCGAGAAGGTCAAAGATCAGCGGATCATCCTGTTCGTCGGCCGGGGCACGATGTTTCCGATCGCGCTCGAAGGGGCGCTCAAGTTTAAGGAGCTGACGTATCTGCCGGCCGAAGGCTTCGCCGCAGGCGAACTGAAACACGGTCCGATCGCCTACATCGATTCGAAGGTGTCGGTGGTCGTCCTCGCGCCGAAAGACGAATGGTATTTCAAGACGCTTTCGAATCTCGAAGAGATCCGCGCGCGCGGCGGGCACATTCTGACGATCGGAACCGAAGGCGACGAGGTGGCGAAAACACTTTCGGATGAATTCATCGGGATTCCGGTCGGAAATCCAGCCGATGCCTGGGGAACGATGCCGATCCTATCGGCCATTCCGCTTCAGCTCCTGGCCTACGGATGCGCGCGGGCCTTGGGCCGCAACATCGACAAGCCTCGTAATCTGGCGAAGTCGGTCACGGTCGAATAGGTCGGGCCCATCGTTTGGTACACCGTTTGGTAGCAATACCGCGTCACTTCACGGTGACGTCGATGTTTCCGTCTTTCATCGCGAATGACAAATTCATTTTTGAGTTTTTGTCTCCATGAGCCGCCAATATCGCAATCATCGACTTGATGGTCGTCATCTGGTTCGGATCCAGAGTCGGCGTCGTGCCCTTTTGACAGGCTAAACACTTCTTTATTTGGGGATCAAGGTCTTTGAAAGCGTCCGCCAACTCGGCATCGACTTCCTTGTTCAAAGCATCCATCCTCGATGCCATCTGACTTTGAGAAAGCTTCGCCTTTTTATCGCTACCACCATTCGCCCACAGATAAACTCGCGTCGAGAAATTCATCCAGTTCCCTTTCTCGGTTCCGATATCCGCATGCGGCGTCGCTTCGCGGACCTGCTCCATCGCCCACACCGAAGCGGCATCGGCCTCGGTAATTCCGGCCGGATTGGACGAATTCTGCGAAAACAGCAACAACAAAGCCGACGCGTTTTCGTTCGTCAAACGCGTTTTTCCGTTTTGAGTGAAGTAATCCAATTTATCGAGGTCATTGTCCATGCCGTATTGCTCGTATATCTTTTGGATCTCCGATCGCGAATCCTGACCCGCTTTTGCAATGTCCGCCTCTTTTTGCTTGATCAAATCTTCAAGCGTGTTCTGACTTCCGCCCGCGACTTGGTTGGCCATCTTCAACGCGGAAAGATCGAACATATCGTTCAAAATTTTCGGGTTCTTTCTGATGACGCTTTCGGCGATCGCTTTTAAGGCCTGACTTTTCTGTTCGGGCGGGCAGGTCGCGTCTTGGGTCGCGTCTTTGGTTTCGTCTGTTTTTTGCTGGTTTTTGAATGCGTGGGACATCGTTTCGCATTTGGCTTTCACATCCGATCTCAACGCGGCCGACGCCTTCTTCATCGATGCTGCCAGATTATCATCCGGGGAAGAAGCGATCGAATGGGCCGAAGCCCCCGTAAATCCCATCAGTTGCCCTTCTGCTCCGGCGATCTCGCTGATTTTAAACGATTCGCAACTTTCCGACAAGGCATCCGCTTTCTGCAGATCGTCCTTTTCAAAGTTTTCGCAATCCAGACCCGAAGATTGTTTTACTTTCTCGATCGCGTCCTTGGAAATTTGATCTTTCATTGCGACCAACTGATTCATGGCGGCATGGCAGGAATCCCGCATCTCGCTCGTACTCGCCACGTCGTTCTGCGGCTGAGACACTTGCGACTGCGCGGTCGGAAGCTGAGGCACCCGTTCGGAAGGATGCGCGTTTTCAAAATCCAATTTTGCCATTTGCATCGCATTGGCTTCCAATTGATTCGTCGTCGCGAAGCTCGCTCCGTCCGAGGTCGCTTGGCTTAATATTTTTTTACCGCGTTTGATGTTGCTTTTGTCATTCGCCGAAGCGTTGCTGTATGCAATCTTCGCCGCTTGATCCAATTGCTGCCGGATATCCGCGGGGTCCAGGGTCTCGGCTTTAGTCTTCGCCGCGTTCAAATCGGCCTGATCCTTTTGATCCTGTTGATTGAGGTTGTCCAATTGGCGAGCGAGATCGTCTTTTTTCTTTTCCAACATCGATTTGGTTTTGTCGTTCAAGTTCGGACCTTGCAAAAGATTCGCATTGTCCTGGATCTGCGCTTCGAGCGTTTTTCGTTGAGCATCGTTCTTCGAAACGCGCTCTTGCGCGCGTTCCTGTTCGTATTGGGCGAAGTAATAACGCTGCATCTGTTGTTGATAGGTATTCTTCGCCGTCTGCCAATCGGCATCCGTCGCACGCATCGCCTGCCGCCAAGTATCCCCATGCGCCGGTACTCCGGCGGTCAACATGAACCCCAATCCCAACACCCCGATCCAGCAAGGAAATTTCTTCATAGCACCTCTCGTATCGGTCAAATCTTCCGGAAAACTAAAGTGTCCCCAGGAACTATTTTAACCCAATGCGACGCAAATGAACAAGTCATTGTGATTCTATGACTTTCATTGAGCTTTAACGCGAGTGCGAAACGAAAGGGTGAGGCTCACCCTTTTACTGTTGAGTTTGGTTATAGCCGGTGTTGAGGAAGATCGGGGCCGGGTCCGAATCGATGGTCAGATTCTGGGTGGCATCGTCGTTCCGCGAAAACATCACGCCGTAGTACTGGTGGGACGCGATCACGCGCAAGGCTTCGAAGTTGAGCTTCCAGTCGCGGGCGGCTTCGGTGACGATCCCGCGATAGCGTTTCAACTGAAGTTTGTTCGCGGTCGGAAGCGCCGAGCGTACTTCATCGAGGCGGATCTCAAGCCCGCACTCTTTGGCGAAGATGATGTTCTTCGCGTTTTCGAGCGCCGGAATCACCTCGCGCAGGGCTTTCACGCGGACGGCATTACTCACCGGCATCATGTAGCCGAAGAGCGACCCGTACCGGGCGAGCTGATGATCGTAAGCGGCTCCGCCTTTGATCAATCCTTCGCGAACGTCTTGAATGACGGGCGTGAAGAACTGAGTGACCATCCGATCGGCCAGACCGAAGACGGGCTTGCGACTTTGAGACTGGTCGGCTTTGTGGCTTTCCAGTGACTTCGCGGCCAGCGACATAAAGTTTCCGAAATAGTTCAGAAACCGCGAAAACGCGAGCGGTCCCTCGCGGAACGCGTCTTCTTCCATCTCGAACACTTCCTTGATTTGGGCCGCGTGAATCAACTCGTGCCCGATCGTGTAAAGCTGGATCAACGGGCTTTGCTCCTGGCTCACCCACAGGTAGCGGTCGCTCTGCGAGATCAAGCCGTGACGCTCGCGTTTCTTCGCGAAGCATTCGCCCGAATACTGATCGAGGCTCAATTTCTCGTCGAGGCGAGCCTGACGATTCAAAATCGAAATGCGTTCCGGCACGAGCGCTTTGGTCGTGAAGACGTCGGGATAGCTCACGCCCTGCTCGATCGCGTATTGGCGGATGTTGTACGCGGCGTAAGGCATCACGCTCATCAAGGCCGTAATCGAGTGAATGTCGGCGTTTTCGCGACGATCGACGATGGTTTGCAATTCTTTGATGCGCGGATGTTTCGCGAAGTGCTCCTTGCGCGACCGGCGAAGGAATGCCTCGCGGTCGGCGCCCTTCAGACGACGAGCCTCGGCCATCACCTTCATCCAATCGCGACGGGCGGCCTGAATGTCGACTTCGATGAAATCCGACTCCGAAAGGCGACACTGATTCAGCATCTCCCACTCGCTCGCCGAACGGGGCGCTTGTCCGTGGTGCGAGGTCATGAACGTCTCGCGGTACAAAAACTGGCTTTGCGCGATTTCTCCGGTGAACAGCTCGGCGAAATCGGCGGCATACACCGAATGTTTGAGCCGGCGCGAAGCCAGATCGCAAAACTGATCGAGCAGCGACTCCAGCCGCTGGGTGACCAGCGGATTCATCGGCTGATGCGGGAATTTCAGCGTGATCATCTCTTTGATCATCGAACGCAGACGGTTCAGGTTGCGGCGAGCCTGCGGGTTCGCCTCGGCTATCTGACGAATCAGGTAGCTCAGATGCCCGAAGTTGAACAGATCCGTGCGCTTCATCTCGTAAGTGTATCCGCGATTGACGGCGTCTTGGTTCAGCACGTTCAATTCGTCGAGCACGAGGTAAAAATCAGAAGTCAGGACGAGATCGAGCTGCTGAAGCAAGGACACGAGCCTTGCCTGATAGGCATTGATCTTGAGGAAGTATGCCGCGATCGTCTTGCTGTCGATGCGCTTTTCGATGACTTCGATCATGCTGTAGATCGTTTCCATACAGCGGGGATGGATGAACGAGGCGATCTCGCGGACCTGAAGCTTGAGCGAATAAAGATAACCCGAAACCCGGTAAAGGTCGGCCCTAGTCGGAAGCGCACTCGCGCTGGACGAAAGCACGGTAGTGCTGGACGAAGAAGCGCTGCGAACGAGTTTGCGAAGTTCGTGGACGATGTTCGCCACTTGAACCATCTGCGCGCCGACGAAAGCCGGCAACGACGACTGGAACGGAACCGGTTCGCGCGGAGTCGCGGCTTCGACCGCCGAAACGGCGTTTTCCGAGTTCAGATCGTCCACCACTACGAATGGCGCGTATCCGCCGCCTTTCGAGGTGTTCACGATCGAACTCATCGGGCCTTTTTCTTTCGGCGCGTAGCGGACGAGCGCGTTGTGGGTCATGCGCGGAAGCGTGTCGTTCGCGCCGTAGAACACCCACATGCGGATGTCGGCCGCCAGGTTCGCGAAACGGAATCCGGATCGGCTGTTCTGGCGGACGGCGACGGGAATGCGTCCGATGCGGACGACCCGTTGATACGCGAACTGTTCGGGCGATTTTTTGGCTTCCTTCAGCACTTCACGGCGTTTTTTCTCGTCGAGGGTCATCAGGATGTGCACGCCGGTTCCGCCCGAAAGATTCGGCGCTTTGATCACCCAATTCTGGGGATCGCGCGCGATCAGGTCGAGCGATTCGGCCTTCGAAGGCAGACATTCCGGCGGACGAATGCGGGCCTGATCGGGGTCCAGCCCCATTTTCTCAAGCTCGTCGCGATAGAATTCGGGAGCGAACTCGGTCAACGTGGCCAGAATGATCTTGTTGTCGAGCAGGCGATTTAAACCGCCCATGTAAAGCTTGCGGTTGACGATCGCATCGGCCGCGCCCGGAATCGCGTAATCGGATTCGAGCGGAACCGGATCGCCGTCTTCGCCGATGAGACATTCGGGCTTGCCCTTCTTCCAAGGCTTCAGCACGTCCACGCAGTAAATCGGATCGCCGTTTTCGGGGTCGCGAAGCAGGATTCCTTTTTCGCGGTCGAACAGAGCGCTGTCGCTGTTCACGCGCGAGTAGATCGCGGTCACGACCGGATCGGAACCGTCGACGGTGCGCAGACGGATCCAGCCTTCCGAATCCGAGTAAAGTTGCCCGGCATCGCAGTAAATCAGGCCCGAATACGCCGCCAACTGATGAATTTCAGGAGAAGCTCCGTTCGCTCCGCCCGGCGGAAGCAGGACTTGCACGCCGTCTTTGCGGCCCGTCCATCCCTCGCCCAGCGAGCGGTAAGTATCGCGCAAAACTTCGAAGTGATCGTTCGGAATGATTTTGCCGACCGATTCGAGAATCGACGGATCTTCGCGAAGAATGCCTTCCATGATGTTCAAGTTGTTCGACGCTCCCGAAGGCGAGCCTGCGTTCAGCTCCAGCACTCGGAACGGAAGATCAGGAAGCTCGTCGGTCCGGCCTTCTTCGATGATGCGCGAAAGCGTTCCGCGCTTCTGGAAGTATTCTTCGATCAGGACCAGATCAAGCCCGACGTTGTCGAGAAACGGATACTCGCTCATGTTCTCATGGTGCAGCTGCGGAATGTAATGAGGGGAATGCTCGGTCGCGTCGAGGAACGCCTTCCGGACGCCTTCGGGGAGCGCGCGCACGAACTCGCTGTCATGGATGCTGCCGGCGCCGTAGATGCTTTGAAGCACCTTGCGCAGCGAGATCATCAGAATCTGAGCGGCGGCTTCGACCGAGTTGAAAACCGACTTCGGCAAAGGCACGATGGTCGTCGTGACGGGCACGGTAAAAATGCGGTAAGTTCCGTCTTTATCGGTCTTTTGGAAAGTCAGGTCGCGTTTCTTCAGAAAGCGGGTCAAACGCTGGCTTGTGTTGTGGTGTTCCTGGATCGTCTTGCCGAGAATCGCTTCGACGAGCGACTGCGAGTGGGTGTACCCCAACTTCCCTTTCGAGCGGAAAAGATAGTTGGCGACGTCGACTTCGTATTTTCCGATGTATCCTTTGTTGGGTTTGTAATTGATGCGACTTTTCGTGCGAATGCGAAGATTCATCAAACGAGTTGCAAGCACAGTCAAATCTCCTTTTTTG
>Ga0164242_10006651_pt1 | contig 12706 bp, 12 predicted proteins | sample OricomgcompostMG_FD_108783 | JGI IMG/M metagenome (GOLD analysis project Ga0164242, IMG submission 108783) | Miracle-Growth compost microbial communities from Emeryville, California, USA - Original compost - Miracle growth compost (MG) ... | reverse complement strand
TTGTCTGACTGTATTTTGCCATATTATGATTACAGAAGAACAAGTTTTAAAAGCGCTCAGCAATGTCGATGATCCCGATTTTAAAAAGGACATCGTTACGCTGAACATGGTCAAAGATATTGCTATCGATGGCCGGAAATTATCTTTCACTGTGGAACTGACCACACCGGCCTGCCCGATGAAAGATCACATCCGTAACGCCTGCCTGAACGCCATTAAATTATTTGTGGATAAGGAAGCGGAAGTGGAAATTAAAATGACCGCCCGGGTCAATACCCGTCGTCAGGAAGCGGAAAAAGTGCTGAGTAAAGTAAAAAATATCATTGCCGTTGCCTCGGGAAAGGGTGGGGTAGGGAAATCTACCGTTGCCACTAACCTGGCGTTATCTTTGGCGCAACAGGGTGCCAAGGTGGGGATTCTGGATGCTGATATTTACGGCCCTTCGGTACCGATGATGCTGGGCATTCGCGGCGAACGCCCCATGATGCGTCAGGTGGACGGCCGCAGCATGATTGAACCGATTGAACGCTTTGGTCTGAAAGCTATTTCCATTGGTTTGCTGATTGATGAGCGGCAGGCCGTTATCTGGCGCGGTCCTATGGTGACCTCGGCTTTCCGGCAGTTTATTAATGATGTGCATTGGGGTGAATTAGATTATTTAATTCTGGACTTACCTCCCGGCACCGGCGATATTCACTTAACCATGGTGCAAACCATTCCCGTGACCGGCGCGGTGATCGTAACCACACCTCAGGCGGTCGCCATGGCCGATGCTAAGAAAGCGATGGTCATGTTTAAGCAAGGCCAGATTAATGTGCCGATTCTTGGCGTTATTGAAAACATGGCTTATTTCACACCTGAAGAGCTTCCGGATAATAAGTATTACATCTTTGGTAAAAACGGCGGCAAAATGCTGGCCGATCAGTTTGAAGTGCCGTTTTTGGGCGAGGTGCCCATCGTTCAAAGTATCCGTGAAGGCGGCGATAGAGGCTTACCGGCAGTAATGGATGATGAAATAGTTTCTAAAACCGCTTTTAGCAAAATTGCCGGAGAGGTGGCGCGGAATGTGGCCATGCGGAATGCCAATCTTGACCCTACAAAATTAGTGGAGGTGAACGCTTAGGATAATAGTACGTGGAAAATATCAGAATTGCTGCTCGTTACAAGCAGCAATTTTTTTGTTCTGAAACGACATTAGTCCTTGTCGTTAAGGCCTGATTTTTCCAGAATATTTTTGACTTCCAACTCTGTGGTATGTAGTTTCTGCTTGCAAATGTTCATTAAGAATGAGGCCCTGTGGACCTTTTCGCTTAAATCGTCCAATGATACATTTCCGGCCTCAATTTCATCAATAATTTCATGAATTTCCTTGAAGGCCTCCTGATAGGTAATGTTATTTTCCGGCATGATATGAATTTAGTTGCTTTCTATTGAGTAACGACACTTTTAATTTTGCCCTGATAAAATTCGGTTTCTACAATTTGTCCTTTTTGGGGCAATTCCTCATCGGGCTGAATGGATTTTCCGGCTATCCGGGTAATGCTGTATCCCCGTTTCAGTACATTTTTGGGGTCAATTAAAATCAGGTTCTTTTCAAACTGACTGCATTGTTTTTGTTCTTCTTTTAGCCGGGTGCCTGCGACCACGGCTAAATTATCCATAAGAGCCTGCATCGTCTCCTTATTATTTTCTAAAAGCCGGTTGCAATAGGTATTCATTAACTGATATTGTAAATGCAATTTCAGTTCCTGCTGTGCGGTCAGATGCTTTGTGGCATTGACTAATGTCGCGGCAGTTTGATGAAGTAAATAGTGTTCCGTATCCACTTTGCGTTGCACAATATTGTTTAATTTTAAGACGGCTTGTGTCAAAGACTGGTTGGCCTGTTCGAATTTGTCTAATAAAAACTGAGCACATTCGGTGGGTGTAATGGCGTTTTTAAAGGCTACCATTTCAGCAATAGTTTCATTGGTGGCATGACCGATACCGGTGAGCACCGGAATGGGAAATCCGGCGATAGCCTTGGCTAATTTATAGTCGTTAAATGCCGCCAGCCCTACTTCTCCGCCGCCCCCTCTGATGATGGCCACGACGTCAAATTCTTCGGCATTCGCTTTGATTTTTTGCAATTGGGCGGTAATGTCGTTGATGGCCCAGTCACCCTGCAACCGTGCCGGAAACAGCCGTAGGTCGAGACGATAACCCGAAGGGTTGTGTTGAATGATTTTGATGAAATCGGCATAGCCCTTACTCGTTTCGACCGAAATGACGGCTACTCTTTGAGGCAACAAGGGCAGCGTCAGGTTTTTATTAAGGTAAAACAGGTCCTCCTGTTTTAGTCGGTTGATATTTTCCTGTTTTTCGCGCTCTAAAAGACCAAGCGAGTAGGAGGGGTCGATATCTAAGATTTGCAGGCTGAGGCCATGCAGCGGGGTAAAGGTAATCTTGGCTAAAAACAGAATATTGATGCCGTCTTTCAGCGGTTCTTTCAGTATTTCCAGAAACTTTTTGTTGATGGTCTGAAAGGTAGTGTTCCAGATAATGGCTCTGGTTTGCGCCACCACTTTACTATCCTGTTTTTCGACCAGATCGGGATAGCAATGCCCGGAATAAGTGTAAAAATTAAGCTTATTCATCTCCGCCTTCATCCAGTAGGCACGCTGATAGCGTGCGGCCAGCGTTTTGCCGACGCTGGCCAGAACTTCATTAAGGCTGAAAATCCGTTGATTATGATAGGTTTCTGACAATAGGTGCTAAATGGTTTACTGCAAGTTACGGTATTTTGTATTGTCGAAGTCGGAGACTTTTAGCATAAAGGCTTGATTGAAGAATGAATGTTGAACATTTGCACAAATGTCCAATTGAAGTCGTTCCACCCTTCTTTTTGCAGTACTTTGGTGGCTGTGCTGTGTTCTTTCAGACAGCTATTTTTTTGTATTGTTGCTTTGAAATGTAAGATTCAACAGCCGACATAAATTCACTCAAGAAGCCAAATACATTGCTTTTTGCTTCTTCTAATTGTCCAAAAGAACTTGTACTACCGACTTCGATAAATGACTGTTCTCCGTGTGCTAACCAATTACGTTTTTGCTTTATCTCCTTTAAAATTTGTCCGTGTTTATTTTCGTCATAAATTCTATGGACATTTCCAATATCTATTTTCATTGATTTTGCAGTTGCAAAAATAGTATTTGCATCTAGCGAACCTCCGTAGTTAATTTCATTAGAAGCTAATACAATTGTGTCGTTGAAAATTTGAATGGCAACATTCATTATTGTTTCAATAATGGTTTCCTTTTTCTTTTTGTCATCGTGTTTGTACAGATTGTTTAGCCAATATTTTTGTACATCTTCAACAATATCAAAATACTTCAAACCTTTGTCGCTGATTTCATCAAAAATAGAAATGACTGAATTATATACAGTCGATTCTATTAGGTTGTATAAAAGCAAATAGGTTGTTGAACGAAGTGTATCAACTTTTGAAGAATTAATTTGTAGTTCTGTTTCTACTACACTTTCATCTTCAATTTTATTTGCAGAAATATGAGGATTTTCCAACTCAATTATGCTTAGAATTTCATAAAATGAGTTTATTTCAGCTACTCTTTTATCAAATTCTTTTCTAATTGTCATAAGTTAGTTGTGTTAAGTCTTTGTTTCCTAATAAACAATCTCTTACAAATTCAATTCTGCCGATAACTTTAGATTTGTTATTTGCTGCATCTGATGTTGTCCATTGTTTAAATTCATTTGAATTTACCCATTCAACACTATTGATAGTTAAATTTGAGTTTTCTCTCAAAGCCAAATTAGTACCAACTGCAATTGCTTCAAAACGTACACGTGGAATTGATTTTGAATTTTCCGATTTTCTAAAGCCATTAGGGAAATTAGTTTCTACGAATTGCAAGGTATTAAACAATTCTTTTTTCATTTCCTCTTTCTTTGTATCATCAAAAGTTTTGTTTGCCTCAATAATATATTCATCTAAAAAACCTTTTACTGAGTGCACAAAACCTTGATAGTTATTGGATAATGCAAAAAAGCGAGAAATTAATTCTTCTTTTTCTCCTCTTAGCTTATCTGAATCTTTGGTTGAACTGAATAATTTTTTAAACTTGTCTGATTCTGACATTTCTAAAATAAAGGAATACAAGTTATTTCCGATAAATTTACCTTTTCTGATTTCGGCAGGTTCTAATCGTTTACCGCCCTCATTTACTCTTCTAAAAATATCTGCACGAATACCTTCGTCTGTGTTTTCGTTGATTATATATAACTTCAATTGGGTGTTAAGGAATTTTCTTTTTCTTGCCGTATTCAAATCGTTAAATGTAAAACCATTCAGCAAGTCTAATTCTTCCAATTCGGCAAGAGTAAGTTTATTATCTGCAAAAGATTTTATCGAAGATAATCGCTGAACACCGTCTAACAATTCCAAGTTACCGTCTTCGTCTAATTCAAATGCAAACAATGGTTGTATCGGAACATTCATAAAAATGGATTCGATAAATTTCGATTGCATTTTTTCTGCCCAAACAAAATCCCTTTGATATTGAGGAACGAAAAGCCCTGAAATCGAATCATCTTCAAAATTTGGGTCTTGTCCTTTAACCACGAACTTTTTTAAAAGTTCTCCGATAGAATAATCAGCTAAACGATATTTATAATCCTTTTGAACTTCAATAATCTGTTCTTCAGCTCTTTCTATATCTTCTTGTGTTTTCATTTGAATTGCTTTAAATGTTCTTTTATGCTTTTCGCAACCACTTCCCCCAATCTTACCGGAACGGCATTGCCGATTTGTCGGGCAATTACGACCGATGAAAAAGTTTCTTCTTTTTCGTCAAAAAATTTGTAATCAATCGGAAATGTTTGTAGCAATGAAGCCTCTCTTAATGAAATTGCCCGGTCTTGTTCGGGGTGTCCGAAACGTCCGTTCCCGTAACCGATACAATGTGTTGTCATTGTTGGTGATGGTTCTTCCCATTTCATTCTACCATAAACACTCGGGTAAGATTTTCCCGATTCTTTTTTATGACATTCTAATTTCAAATCGTCAGACCAATCTTTCCAACTACCTCCATAAGGAGTTTTCTGAATCCTTTTTTTATTAAGAGGACTTAGTTTTCGTGCAAAATGCAATCTATCTTTTTTATAAAACTCTCCGTCCTGTATTTTGGGAAGTTTACCGATAGCTTCTTTTACCGTAACATAATTTCCTTTGCTGTGAGTTTTGGGAATTAGTTGAATTTCTCCCAACTTAGAGGCTAATAACACAAGTCGTTTTCTGTTTTGAGGAATGCCGTAATCAGGACAATTTACAACTTCATAATGGACGAAATAGCCTATTTTTTTCAGAGAACTAAGGAAATCCTCAAATACAGGAGCTTTTTTAAAGTTAATTAGTTGAGAAACATTTTCCATTGAGATTATATCGGGTTCAGTTTCTTTAACTAACCTTGCAAATTCATATAAAAGCTTCCATTTATTGTTGTCGTTTTTCTCTCCGTCTTTAAATGTATATGAAGAAAAAGGCTGACAAGGAGCACAGCCGACTAATACTCTATATTTTGTTTTACCAAACAGTTCATTGATTTCTTCCTTTGAAATATCAGAAACACTTTTCGCGATAAACGTTGAGTTATTATTTGCTTCAAATGAATATTTACACGATTCGTCTATGTCTATACCTGCCACCACTTTGAAATTCTCTTTTACAAATCCATGTGACAAACCACCTATTCCGCAGAATAGGTCAATTATAGCCACATTTTTAATTCTTTTTGACATAAATGTCCAATATAAACGCTACGAAGGTAGCAAAAAAAAATGCTTAGGCTATCCATATTTGGTCGGAAAATGATAAAACTTACGCTACCCAATCTCCAAGTTTTTGTTTCAAGTTGTCTATTTTTTGATTGCGTTTCAATGGTCTAACTTTCAATTTAACACGGTTGTCCGTTAGCATTGCCAATATGTCAAAATTTCCTATCGGTGGAGCTTTGATTTTTCTGTTTTTGATGCCGGAATATCTTTTGTCAGTATATAAAGCCTGAGTATCTTTGCGGGACTTTCAAAAATAATCATACACATGCGGCGTTCGTTTTATATTTCTATGGTGATTGCCTTCCTGTTTATCTGCGGGCTGGTGTTTTTTCTGCATACACAAAACGCCCGTTTTGCTATCGCTCCGCTAATGATTGGCAATGTTGTTCTGGCATGCATTTCACTTCTGGCGTTCCGGATGATTTGCAAAGGATTGGACAGTAAAAACGGGCATGCTTTTTTGCGTGCCAAATATTCGGCCATGCTGCTTAAGTTTTTCCTGTGTGTGGGCTTGCTGGTGGGGTATATTTTCTGGGAAGGGAAGGCCAATATTTATAAGCCCGCCATTTTCCTCCTGCTGGGGATGTATATCGTCTATGCGGCTTTGGAAGCGATTCCATTATCTAAGATGGCTAAAATGAATTAAAGTATGCCCGTAGTAGAAAATGCTGCGCAAAAGTTTGCCGGTCTGAAACCCTATTTGCCCAAAGGCAGCTTCCGGAAAGTGTTACCTTATTTTGAAAATTATCCGATCTTTCTGAAGATAACCCGTGAGCGCCGGACCATTCTGGGCGATTACCGTCATCCCAGCCGGGAACACCCTCTGCATCGGATTAGCGTCAACGGTACGCTTAATGCTTATAGTTTCTTAGTCACACTGCTGCATGAACTGGCGCATATGCTTACCTATGTCGCCTATGGCCGGAAAGCTTTGCCTCATGGTGCTGAATGGCAAAACCAATACCGGCAAGTGTTTAAGCCCTTTTTAAATAAAGGCATTTTTCCGCCGGAGCTGGAAGCTGTTATCAAATCTTCGCTCAATAAGGTTAAGGCGGCCACCTGCAGTGACCCGGATTTGTACCGCGCTTTAAAAGCCTATGACCCTCGGCCAAAGTCTGTTCGCTATGTTGAGGAGATTGCTGTCGGGGATGTTTTTCAAATTGAAGATGGCCGTCGTTTCAAGATGATCGGCAAAATGCGTACCCGTTATAAATGTCAGGAAATGGGTTCTAAAAGGCTTTATTATTTCAATGCCATGGTGGAAGTGGTGGAGCTGAAAAAAGAGGCTTAGTTTAATAGCGGATTACTGTAATTCATTTTCGTTGTTCGTGCAGTGGCCAAAGCAAATTAAATGCGGGTTATATTTTATAACTTTGAAACCATGCATCCCGAATATATTATCTGGTTCATATTGGCACTGTTTCTGTTTACGGCTTTTCTTTTGTCACAAACCATAGGAACGGATGAGGAGCGCGCAGTTGAAATTGAGGATGGAAATCCTGTTCTCGAAACCACGCCGGATAAATTTGCATCAACTGTGATACAACTCAGGCTGGCCGGTCTCTTCTTTTCCATTTTGCTGTTGGTGATACCGCTTTATCATTTTGGATATGGTAGTGCCCCCACAAGTTTTGGGGGCAATGGTTGGGAGGAAAACAAGTATTCAGATTTTGAACTTATTTTCTACCAGATGTTACCCGGTATTACTTTTACCTCATATTTTGTCCTTTTCTTTTTAGTAAAAAAGCCACTTAAAGCCAAAATTCGCAATGCATTTTTATTGCTTTTTATTTATTTTTTGGCTTATCTCATTTCAGAATTTACAATTGGAATATTTGCCACTTTGGCCGGTGGAATTGCTGCTTTACAACTCAAAAACTTATTGCCTCAAAAATTTATAGTGAAAAACAGACTTTTTTATCTTACCGGTTTTCTTGCTGGTGCTATAGGTGTAATTCTTGTCTATAAATTCTCAGAGCCTATTAACACAGAATTTGAAGGTTTGACAATCTTACTTGGTTGTGTGCCTTGGCAGCTTAGCATGGGCATATTGTTTACAGTATTGTGTAACAACAGAAAATTGCACAGTAAGACTTAAGGTTACGTAGTCGGTTGGCCTCTGATATCAAATTGAGAATATGTCGATTTTTTTAGGGCAGATTCTTGTTGCCTGATATGAGTGATTATAATACTAAAAACAGCCCTCAATATTTTTAACTATTGAGGGCTGTTTTTATATTCTTTCTGCAAGATTTTTTGCACTCTTAATGGCGGAAATGCCGTTGGCCGGTGATAACCATAGCGATGCCGTTTGCCTGACAATAAGCAATGGTGTCTTTATCCCGGATAGAGCCTCCCGGTTGGATTACGGCATTAATACCTTCCTGATGTGCCATCTTCACACAGTCATCAAAGGGGAAAAAAGCATCGGAAGCCATCACGGCATTTTGAAGATTAAAATTAAAGGACTTGGCTTTTTCAATGGCATGGCGCAGGGCATCCACGCGGCTGGTTTGTCCGCAACCTTTACCTAAAAGCTGTTTGTTTTTCACTAAGGCAATGGCATTTGATTTAAGGTGCTTACAAACTAAATTGCCAAAAATCATGTCTTCTTTCTGCTGTTCAGTGGCTTCCTGAGCACCGGCATTTTCCCATTTTTCAAAATTACCTTCATCAATATCCTGAGTCAAAATACCGTTTAAAACGTTTTTAAATACTGTCTTTACACCATCGTTTTGTTTGAGCTGGAGCAGGATCCTGTTTTTCTTACTTTTTAATAGTTCTAAAGCATCAGCAGCAAATGACGGAGCAATCAATACCTCGAAAAAGAGTTGATTGATTTTTTCTGCCGTTGCTAAATTGATTTCCTTATTGCAAATAAGCACGCCGCCAAAGGCGCTTTCCGGGTCACCGGCCAATGCCGCGTCCCAGGCATCTTCAAGCGTTGCTCTTTGGGCAATACCGCAAACATTGGTATGTTTGAAAATCGCAAAAACAGCTTCCTCAGTGCCGCTGAAATCACGCATTAAGGTCAGTGCGGCATCGACGTCCACTAAGTTATTATAGGATAATTCCTTACCGTTGAGTTTATTGAAAGTTTCCGTTAAATCGCCATAAAAAACACCTTTCTGATGCGGGTTTTCGCCATAGCGCAACACATTGGCCTGATTGAGGTTCGGAATAATCTGACCATTGAAATAATTGTTGATGGCAATGTCGTAATTCATGGCCACCCAAAACGCCTTGGCGGCAAACTCCCGGCGTTGTTCAATGGAAAGCGCACCGTCCTGTGCTTTCAGTAGCCCGTTCAGCTTTTCATAATCTTCTTTTGCAGAAATGACCGTGACGTTTTTGTAATTCTTGGCTGCTGCCCGAATCATCGAGGGTCCGCCGATGTCAATTTTCTCAATAATACTTTTCTCTTCAGAGGTATTTTTCAGGGTTTCCTCAAAAGGATATAAATCCACAATCACCAAATCAATTTCAGGAATCCCGTACTCCGTCATTTCCGCAACGTCACTGTCTAAATCACGACGTCCCAGAATACCACCAAATACTTTGGGATGCAGCGTTTTTACACGACCACCAAGAATGGAAGGATAGCTGGTAACCGCCTCGACAGGGGTGCAGGAAATACCGCGGTCTTCAATGAATTTTTGGGTACCGCCGGTAGAATAGATCTGAACATCGTTTTGCTGAAGGGTTTCCAAAAGGGATTCCAGTCCGTCTTTATAAAAGACAGAAATGAGGGCTGATTTAATTTTTTGCATGATAGCTGGTTTGAGCAATTGTATTTGAATGATATAGAACGCTGAGTTTTATACTTCAACTGTAATTACCGAATCAGTGGCGCCAAGTTCTTTCAGGTTTTCCTGCATGGCCTGAACCATCGGATCCGGGCCGCAAATGTAAAAATTTTGGCTGACATCACCGATTTTCTCTTTCAAATAGTCTTTTGTAATCATGCCATAATTATATTCATCGGTTTTTTCGTTGGAGAGAATATTGATGAAATTTTTACCCAGCATGGCTTCAAAATCATCTTTTAAAATGATGTCGGCACTCGTTTTATTAGCGAATACTAATTGATTTTTGCCAATTTTTCCATCCTTCTGTAACTGACGGAAAATAGCAATAAAAGGCGTAATGCCCGCGCCTCCGGCAATGAATGTCCCTTCGCCTTTATATTGAATCGCTCCCCAGACATCGTGAATAATGAGTTCATCACCGGCATGTAAGCTGCCAATTTTTTTGGTGACACCGTTATGGTCGCTATATACTTTAATAGTAAATTCCAGATATGGATCTTCATTGAGACAGGTAAAGGTAAAGGGGCGTCGTTCCTCTTTCCATTGAGCTTCATTGACCGCCACTTCCGTAGCTTGGCCGGGTTCAAAATGATACCCTGCCGGTTTTTCAACGCGAATTCTGCGCACGTCATGGGTGAGGGGACTGATGTCCAGTATTTTGACAATATGTTGTTCCATAAGAGTTTGAATTTTCTGTAAAGCTAACGAGTTTTTTGTTATTTGCCAATGGGTTATAATCATGAATAGTCTTTATTCAGAGAGATTGGAGTGCCCGGACAGTGTTTTGGTGAACTGCTATTGTCATAATACTGTCAATTGTCAGGGGGCGGCTTAAAAATGTTACGACGAAAATACTAAAGGGGTGGTAGCGGCGTTTTACTAAATAAGGATTAAAACAATGAACCTATGAAACAACTCTTACCCATTATCCAATTAAACCAGTTAAAAGAACTTCCTGAACCGCCTCTGCGGCCGGATAGAGAAACAATTGCCATCATCAGAACCGGTAACTCCGGCCCGATTTTGAATAGCCTGAGAAAGCACGGCCTGAAGCCCGATCCAAGAGTATTGGCCTCACTTATAGAAAAAATAAAACAAAAACAACAGGCGGAATAGCCGGTGCAATTGTGTTTGTTCATAAAAGGCATGCCCAAAGCGGTTTTTTTAGCGAGGGGCTTCAGTTAGCCGCTGCTACCATCGGGTAAACTCTTTTGGTGCTTTTACGTTTAAAGCGAGAAACTAAAGGCAAAAATAAAGTTGAGGATTATACCAATTGGATATTTATTTGGCACAGTAATCCTCCCCCTTCGGTTGGTGTCCACACCAATCGAAAATTTGGTGGTCGGTGAGGACGCCGACCACAGGAGGCAAGAAAGTTATGGTGCCAAATATTTGTCTAAACGGTTTAGAACTTACAGCCGAAACATTATGTGCTTAAAAAAGCACCTGCAACCGATGAACTGTTATATGTGCTGTGTTATTGGGCCTTTGGAGTAATGTTTAGGGCAGGTAGTGTTTCAAAGAATCCAAAGGCGTATCGCCTTTAAAAATCTTGACTAATCTGGCATTGTTATCGTAGATATTAATTTGGGGGAGGGCCCCGTAAGTATATAATTTGTCCACGGCATAGGCGCTGTCCACACCCACCACAAACTCAGGATGTTTAAAAACCTGTGTTTCGGTATAGAAATCATTCAGGTAACTCATCATAGTGGCAGGTGCCATGAAAGCCACTTTCGTATCTTTAAATAAACCGGCGTTTGCACAGATGAGCTTGGTCATGTTAATGCAATGGCCACAGGTAGGATTGAACATGACCAGGAAAAAATGATGCTTCGACTTAAAATCCCCGTTGGTAAAAGTTTTGTATTTGCCGGTCACAACTTTAAGCTCCGGTAAGGCACCGCCCGGTTCCTGGTATTTTTCAAAACCGGTTTTAGTCTGTTGCTTTTGCTGTGCCTGAATCGGTTGGATACATAATGCCAGCAAAGCCATTACCGGAAGAATTTTTTTGAACATGAATATTTGCATTTTAAAGATAACCAAAGGTATCAACTTTTTGGGTTTTCCGTTTTCAAATTCTGTTAATTAGCCGGCTGTAATTTTTTTGCCTCCCGCTTTCGGCTTATTTTTAGGGTTTACAAGAATTTTATGGACACAGAAAAAACACCTTCAAAACCACTGGCGGAAAGGATGCGGCCGGAATCGCTGGCCACGTTTGTGGGTCAGGATAATTTAACCGGCGAAGGAAAAATTATCTGGCAGATGATCCGGAGCGGACAGCCGGCCTCGATGATATTCTGGGGACCGCCGGGCGTAGGCAAAACCACTTTGGCCAATATCATTGCGCAGGAAACAGAAATGCCTTTTTTTCAGCTGAGTGCTATTGAAAGCGGGGTTAAGGAAGTGCGCCAGGCCATTGAAATGGCGCGGCGGGCCGGGAAAGCGATTTTGTTTATTGATGAAATCCATCGGTTTAATAAAGCACAGCAGGACAGTCTGCTCGGCGCGGTGGAGAAAGGCATTATTATCCTGATCGGCGCCACCACGGAAAATCCTTCGTTTGAAGTGATCAGCGCTTTGTTGAGTCGTTGTCAGGTGTATGTTTTAGAACCTTTTTCAGAAGATGAATTAAAACGTTTGGTGCAGCAGGCGATGGAGAATGATTCATGGCTGAAAGCACGTCAATTACAAATTGAAAACTGGGGTGCCCTGATTCGTTTGAGTGGCGGTGACGGGCGGCGCATTTTAAATTTGCTGGAGATCGTGGCGCAGAATGTTCCTGAAGGCACAAGCATCACGGATAATATTGTTCAGGCTATTATTCAGCAAAATCTGCTGCGTTTTGACAAGTCGGGAGAGCAGCATTATGATTTGATTTCGGCTTTTATCAAGTCCATGCGGGGCAGCGATCCGAACGCGGCGGTTTATTATCTGGCACGGATGATAGAAGGAGGGGAAGACCCTAAGTTTATTGCCCGCCGTATGCTTATTCTGGCCAGCGAAGATATCGGCAACGCGAATCCCAATGCCCTGTTGATGGCCACGCAATGTTTTCAGGCCGT
>Ga0164242_10006650_pt1 | contig 12707 bp, 4 predicted proteins | sample OricomgcompostMG_FD_108783 | JGI IMG/M metagenome (GOLD analysis project Ga0164242, IMG submission 108783) | Miracle-Growth compost microbial communities from Emeryville, California, USA - Original compost - Miracle growth compost (MG) ... | reverse complement strand
GGTGCTCCCCGGCGTATCCTGCCCACAATTTGTCAGGCGCCAATCCGGCTTCATCCACCAACCACGTCGATGCCATGTCCTCTATCTCTCCGGTGCACGAAAGTTCCCCATCGCTTGCAGTGTTTGATGAGCTGAAGAAGCTCGGTTTGTCGCCCCAGCGCCTGGCTACGGCCCAAGTCTTCTGCGACGCGTTTTTTGCGCGCGTGAGCGGCGGCGATGCGGAACTGCATACGCCGGCGCAATGGGCGGTGGTCATCGCCAGCCTGCTGGACTTCATGCAGCAGCGCCAGCCGACGCAGACCCTCGTGCGCGTGCTCAACCCGAAGGAGTCGCATGGCGGGCGCAGCCTGCTGCAGATCGTCACCGACGACATGCCGTTCCTCGTGGATTCGACGAGCATGATCCTCGCCCACCACCAGGTGGTGCATGCGGCTATCCATCCTGTGATCTGCGTGGGCCGCTCGCCGGTGGGCGAACTGCTGGGCATGGGCAAGGACGCGGCAGGCCCGGAAGGCAAGCTGGAATCGGTGATGCATTTCGAGATCGACCGGGTGCAGGACGCCGAACGCGCCGCGCTGGTGGAAAAGGTCGAGCGCGCGCTGGACGACGTCCGCGCCGCGGTGCGGGACTGGGGCGCGATGCGGGACAAGGCGCTGGCGGTGGCCCAGGAGCTGCCCCAGCGCCACCTGCCGCTGAGCGCCGCCCGGGTCGAGGAAGCCAGCGAATTCCTGAAGTGGCTGACCGCGGACAACTTCACCTTCCTCGGCTACCGCGAATACGAGGTGACGCGGGACGGCGGCGAAGCGGTGTTGCGCGCGGTCGCGTCGTCCGGCCTGGGCATCCTGCGCAACGACGCGCGCACCATGACGCCGCGGTCGCTGCAGTCGCTGGCGGCGACGGGGTTGCCGCACTCGGGCGCCACCGATACCATCATCCTGACCAAGACCAATGCCCGCTCGGACGTGCATCGCGCCGGCTACATGGATTACATCGGCGTGCTGAAGTTCGACGCCGAGGGCAAGCCGGTCGCCGAGCAGCGCTTCCTGGGCCTGTTCTCTTCCAACGCCTACATGGCGCGCCCGCAGGACGTGCCCCTGCTGCGGCACCGGGTGGCGGCGGTACTGGCCCGCTCCGGCCTCGCCCGCGATTCGTATTCCGGGAAGGCCCTGCTGCACGTCCTGGAAGTGCTGCCGCGCGAGGAGCTGCTGCAGAGCAGCGAGGACGAGCTCTTCACCACGGCGATGGGCGTCCTCGAGCTGCGGCAGCGGCCCCGCACGCGCCTGTTCGTGCGGCGCGACCGCTACGGGCGCTTCTTCAGCTGCATGGTGTTCGTGCCCCGCGACCGCTTCAACACCTCGGTGCGCGAACGCATCGAGGCCCTGCTCGCCAGCGCCCTGCGCGCCGAGCAGATGGATTCGACGGTGCAGATGGGCGAGGGCAGCCTGGCGCGGATCACCCTGGTGCTCCGTCCGAAGATCGGGGACCGTCCCGAATTCGACCTGCCGGAGCTGGAGCGGAGCGTGGCCGGCATCGTGCGCGACTTCGCCGACGACGTGCGCGACGAGCTCGTGCGCCTGCACGGCGAGCAGGACGGCGTGGTGCTGGCCAACCGCTTCGCGCGGTCGCTGCCGGCCGGCTACGTCGCCGACGTGAGCCCCACGGTGGCGGCGCAGGACATCCACCAGCTGTCGCTGCTGCAGGGCGACGACGCCCTGCTCACCTCGCTCTACCACCCGGCCGGCGCGACCGACACCTTGCGCTTCAAGGTCTATCGCAGCGGCGGCGACATCGCGCTTTCCGAAGTGCTGCCGCAGCTGGAAAACCTCGGCTTGCGCGTGCTCACCGAGCACGTGTACGAGATCACCGGGAGCGCGCCGCCGCTGTCGATCCAGGACTTCGAGGTGCAGCCGGTGGGCGAGCTGGCGTTCGACGTCGAACAGGTCGGCGCCCTGTTCGAGGACGCGTTCGCGCACGTGTGGCGGAACGACGCCGAGAGCGACGGCTTCAACCGGCTGGTGCTCGGCGCCAAGCTGAGCTGGCGCCAGGTGGCCATGCTGCGCGGCTACTGCAAGTACCTGCTGCAGGTCGGCGTGACCTTCTCCCAGGCCTACATGGAGAACGCGCTCAATCACTACCCGGCCGTGGCGGGGCTGCTGGTCGAGCTGTTCCTGGCCAAGTTCGACCCGGAGCGGGAAACGCGCAGCGCCGGCGAGACCGCCTCGGCTGCCGAGGCCCTGGTTGCGGAGATGGAAGTGCTGATCCCGGAGAAGGTGCAGAAGACGCATCCGGGGTTGATCGCAGGGATCGGCGAGGCGTTCACCAAGGCGCGCGACGTGCAGATGGCAGCGATCGAGCGCGCCATCGGCGTGCTCCTGGAGAACGTCGACAGCCTGGACGAGGACCGCATCCTGCGCAGCTTCATCGGCGTCATCCGCGCCACCCTGCGCACGAGTTATTTCCAGGTCTGGGACGGCGAATCGCGCGAGTACATCAGCTACAAGTTCGATTCGCACAAGGTCCCTGACCTGCCCAAGCCGGTCCCGTACCGGGAGATCTGGGTCTATGCCCCGCGCATCGAAGGCGTGCACCTGCGGTTCGGTCCGGTGGCCCGCGGCGGATTGCGCTGGTCCGACCGGCGCGAGGATTTCCGCACTGAGGTGCTGGGCCTGGTCAAGGCGCAGATGGTCAAGAACACGGTCATCGTCCCGGTCGGCTCCAAGGGCGGCTTCTTCGTCAAGATGCCGCCGGCCGGAGGCGACCGCGATGCCCAGCTGGCCGAAGGCATCGCCTGCTACCAGATGTTCAACAAGGGCATGCTGGACATCACCGACAACCTGGTGGACGGCAAGGTGGCGTACCCGGCGAACGTGGTGCGCCACGACGCCGACGACCCGTACCTGGTGGTCGCCGCCGACAAGGGCACGGCGAAGTTCTCCGACATCGCCAACGCCATCTCCGAAGGCCACCATTACTGGCTGGGCGACGCCTACGCCTCCGGCGGCTCGCACGGCTACGACCACAAGGGCATGGGCATCACCGCGCGCGGGGCGTGGGAATCGGTCAAGCGCCACTTCCGCGCGCTCGGTCGCGATTGCCAGACGCAGGACTTCACCTGCGTCGGCATCGGCGACATGTCCGGTGACGTGTTCGGCAACGGCATGCTGCTGTCCAGGCACACGTGCCTGGTGGTGGCGTTCGACCACCGGCACATCTTCCTCGACCCGCACCCGGACGCCGCACGCTCGTTCGCCGAGCGCGAGCGCATGTTCAAGCTGCCCCGTTCCAGCTGGGACGATTACGACCGTTCGCTGATCTCGGCGGGCGGCGGCGTGTACGCGCGCACCCTGAAGTCCATCCCGATCTCGCCGGAAGTGCGCGAGGTGCTGGGCCTGGCCGAGAGCGTGGAGCATCTCGCGCCGAACGAACTGCTCAGCGCCGCGCTGAAGGCGCCGGTCGACCTGCTCTACAACGGCGGCATCGGTACCTACATCAAGGCCTCCACGGAAACGCAGGCCGACGCCAGCGACCGCGCGAACAACGCGCTGCGCATCAACGGCAACGAGGTGCGCGCCAAGATCATCGGCGAAGGCGGCAACCTCGGCATGACCCAGAAGGGCCGCATCGAGGCCGCGCAGAACGGCGTGCTGCTGAATACCGACTTCATCGACAATTCCGCGGGCGTCGATACCTCGGACCACGAGGTCAACATCAAGATCCTGCTGAACGACGCCGTGAGCCGCGGCGAGATCACGGTGGACGAGCGCAACGTCCAGCTCGCGTCCATGTCGGACGAAGTGGGCCGGCTGGTGCTGCTGGACAACTACCGGCAGAACCAGGCCATCACGCTCATGGAACAGCAGTCGGTATCCCGCCTCGGTTCGATGGCGCATTTCATCCGTACGCTGGAGGCCGAGGGCACGCTGGATCGCCAAGTGGAGAACCTGCCGACCGACGCCGAGCTGGCCGAGCGCCGGAGCCGCGGCCTGGGCCTCACCCGGCCGGAGCTGGCGATCCTGCTGTCCTACGACAAGATCCGCCTCTACCAGCAGCTGCTCGATTCCGACGTGCCGGAAGATCCGCACCTGTCCAAGGAGCTGATGCGCTACTTCCCGGTGCCGCTGCAGGAGAAATACGCGGCCAACATGGAACGCCACCGCCTGAAGCGGGAGATCATCGCGACCGCGGTGACCAATTCCACGATCAACCGCATGGGCGCGACCTTCATGATGCGCATGCAGGAGGACACGGGGCAGGGCCCCGGCGCGATCGCCAAGGCGTACACGGCGGCGCGCGAGATCCTCGACGCGCGGGACCTCTGGGCGCAAATCGAGGCCCAGGACAACAAGGTGGCCGAGAGCACGCAGATGGACGCCATCCGGCAGATCTGGTCGCTGCTGCGCCACCTCACGCGCTGGCTGCTCAATCGTCCCGGCGGTTCGCCGGGCATCGCCGCCGACGTCGAGCGCTACCAGAGCGGCGTGTCCGCGCTGCGCAATGCCTTGCCCGGGGTGCTGACGGAAAAGGGCAAGGCGGCGTTCGAGGAAGAACGCAACGAATGGCTGGAGCGCGGCCTTCCGGCCGAGCTGGCGCTGCGCCTGGCGCACTTGCCGATGCTGCGCGCGGCGCTCGACATGGTCGAAGTCGCGACGCAGTCCAAGCGGCCGATCGAGCAGGTGGCGAGCGTGTTCTACGAACTCGGCGAATCGCTGGACCTGGAATGGCTGCGAACCCAGATCGAAGCCTTGCCGGTGGAAGGGCGCTGGCACGCCCAGGCGCGGGGCTCGCTGCTGGACGAGCTGAACCACCAGCATCGGGCGCTGGCCTCGCAGGTCCTGGCGTCGTCGGACGGCGGCGCGGACGGGCATGCCCAGGTGGAGGCGTGGCTGCAGCGCGACGATCCCACCCTGCAGTACACGCGCAGCATGCTCGCGGAGATCTTCACGCAGACGGCGGACTATCCGATCGCCTCGGTCGCCGTGCGGCGCCTAGCGCAACTGGCGCAAGTGCCGCTCGGCTGAGGCGCCGCGGCGGACGCGGGCGGTGCCGGGGATGCGAGGCGCCAAGCCCGGCGCCGGGCGGATCCAGCACACGGCACGGGGCGGGCGCGCCGGTCCCGGCGCGTCCGCCCCGCTCGCCGCAAATGCTTCTTCGCCACCGGACCTGCCCATGCGCCTCGCGATCGTCGCCAGTGAAACCGATGTTGCCCAGCACGCCCGGCGCCGGCTCGTCGAGCGCTACGGCGACGTGCCGGTGGCGCAGGCCGACGTGATCGTCGCCCTCGGCGGCGACGGCTTCATGCTGCGCACGCTGCACGCCCACCGGGAGCGGGCGGTCCCGGTCTACGGCATGAAGCTGGGGCGCGTCGGCTTCCTCATGAACAAGTACCGGCTGGCCGGGCTCGCCGCGCGCATCGCCAAGGCCCATGCCGCGGAGCTGCATCCGCTGGAGATGCGCGTGCGCGACGGTTCCGGCAAGTTGCACACGGGTCTGGCGTTCAACGAGGTATCGCTGCTGCGCCAGAGCAACCAGGCCGCGCACCTGGAGGTCAAGCTCAACGGCATGATCAAGTTGTCGGCCCTGATCTGCGACGGCATCCTGGTTTCCACCCCGGCGGGCTCCACGGCCTACAACCTGTCGGTGCACGGTCCGATCCTGCCGCTGGACGCGAACGTGCTGGCCCTCACCCCGATCAGCGCGTTCCGCCCGCGGCACTGGCGGGGCGCGATCCTGCCGCATCGCACCGAGGTCCGCATCCGGGTGCTGGATGCCGGCAAGCGGCCGGTCAGCGCCACCGCGGATTTCCTCGAGGTGCGCGACGTGCATACGGTCGCCATCCGGCAGACGGAAGGCGCCGGGCTGCGCCTGTTGTTCGACCCGGAGCACAACCTCGAACAGCGGATCCTCGACGAACAGTTCGCTTCGGAATAGAAGATCAGGAGTGAGTGGAGGAATAAGGGATTAGGAGTGAGTGGAGAGGAGCGGGGAGCGAGAGGGAGCAGCTCGGCTTTCTCTCACTCCCCGCTCCTCTTCACTCACTCCTCTCACTCCTCGCCCATTGCGCTAGATTCAAGCCATGAATTCTTCCACAGCCCACGATCCCGCCGCCTCCACCGACAACCGCCTGGTCGTGGCCATCTCGTCGCGGGCGCTGTTCGACCTCGCCGCCAGCCACGAGCTGTTCCAGCGCGAGGGCCTGGACGCCTACCGCGCGTTCCAGATCGCGCACGAAGACGAGCTGCTGGCTCCCGGCGTGGCCTTCCCACTGGTGCAGAAGCTGCTCGGGCTCAACAAGCTTTCCGGGGTGGTGCCGCCGGTCGAGGTCATCCTGCTGTCGCGCAACTCGGGCGACACCGGCCTGCGCATCTTCAACGCGATCCAGCACTACGGCCTGGAAATCAGCCGCGCCGCGTTCACCAGCGGGGCGCCCACGTCGGACTACATCGCGCCGTTCAAGGCGGATCTCTTCCTCTCTGCGAACGCGGAAGACGTCGGCCGCGCCCTGGCCGCCGGCGTCGCCGCGGCCACCATCCTGCCCAGCACGGCGGCGCCGCGCGCGGGGGAACAGCTGCGCATCGCCTTCGACGGCGATGCCGTGCTGTTCGGGGACGAGGGCGAACGGGTCTCGCGCGAGGAAGGCCTGGAGGCCTTCCACCGCAGCGAAGCCGAACATGCCGCGGAGCCGCTCTCGGTGGGGCCGTTCCGCGGCTTCCTCACGGCGCTGCACCACCTGCAGACCGCGTTCCCGGCCGAACATTCGCCGATCCGCACGGCCCTCGTCACCGCGCGTTCCGCGCCGGCCCACAAGCGCGTCATCCTCACGTTGCGCAAATGGGGCGTGCGCATCGACGAGGCGTTGTTCCTCGGCGGCCGGGACAAGGGTCCATTCCTCGATGCCTTCGGGGCCGACATCTTTTTCGACGACTCCCCGGCCAACGTGGAATCCGCCCGCAAGCACGTGGCCACCGGGCACGTGCCGCATGGCGTGAGCAACCGGTGACGGGGAGGCAAGGCGCGGGAAACGTGCGCATGCGCGGATTCCCAGCCGCATCGGCGGCAAGTACCCTGGCCTTTTCCCCTTGGCGGAACGCTGACGCTGACGCTGGCCGTGGCCGGCGCCGGTCCGTCGTCGCCTTTCCGTCCATCGGACCCGTGATCGGCGCATAACGCCTGCGCCGCTGGCGCAAGGGCCGCAGCGCCGGCGCGGTGCCAGGCTGCGGTAGTCTTGCAGCCTCTTCCGTCGCATGCCATCGAGGTGCCGGTGCTGATCGCCGTCCTGACGATACTGTTCGTCGCCAGCTTCGTCCGTTCGGCCTTCGGTTTCGGCGAGGCGCTGGTCGCGGTGCCTCTGCTGGCTTTCGCCATGCCGGTGGATACGGCGGCCCCGATCGCCGCGCTGGTTTCGATCACGGTGGCGGGCGTGGCCATCGTGCAGGATTGGCGGCACATCCATTTCCGCAGCGCGGGCCGGTTGTTCCTGGCCACCGCGGTGGGTACGCCGCTCGGCCTGTGGGCGCTGCATGCCCTGGACGAGCACTTGGTGAAGATGGCGCTGGGCGCGGTGGTGACGGCGTTCTCGGTGTTCGCCCTGCTGCGCCGTCGGCAGGCGGTGCTGCACGACGACCGCCATGCCTGGGCCTTCGGCTTCGGCGCCGGCGTGCTCGGCGGCGCGTACGGCATGAACGGGCCGCCGCTGGTGGTGTACGGCGCGTTGCGGGGCTGGTCGCCACGGCACTTTCGCGCCACGCTGCAGGGCTATTTCCTTCCGGCCAGCTTGATGGCCATGGCCGGCTACGGCCTTACCGGCCTGTGGACGCCCACCGTGACCCGCTGCTACCTGCTGGCCTTGCCGGCAGTGCTGGGCGCCACGCTGCTCGGCCGCGCGCTCAACGAGCGGCTGAGCGGCGAGGTCTTCGTGCGTTGCCTGTACCTCGGCCTGGCATCGACCGGTGCGTTGCTGCTGTTGCAGTCGCAGGGCTGGCTGGGCGGCTAGCGCCTGGCTCCGGCCTGCGGCGCAGCGCCCAGTCCGTCCGCCGACCAGCCGCCGCCCAGGTCGCCGATCAGCGACACCGTGTCGAGCAGGCGCTGCTGGCGCACGTTCAGCGCATCCTGCTGGGTGCTCAGCTGGGTGGCGCGGGCGGTGGCCGCGGTGGTGTAGTCGACGGTGCCGGTCCGGTATTCGTTGAGCGCGATGGCGGCGCCGCGGCTGGCATCGCGCACGGCGTCGTCGAGCACGCCGGCCTGTCGGGCGAGGATGTGCAGGCCGGAGAGATCGTTCTCCACGTCTTGCAGCGCAGCCAGCACGGTGCCGCGGTAGTTGGCCACCGCGGCCTCGTAGTCGGCCCTGGCGGCGGCGACCTCGCCGCTGCGTTCGCCGCCGTCGAACAGGGTGGTGCCGACTTCGGCCCCCAGCGACCAGACGTGGTTGGCGACGTGCAGCAGGCCGGCCAGCGGCGACTGCGAGAAGCCGTCCGCGCCCGACAGCGACAGCGTGGGGTAGTACGCCGCCTCGGCCACGCCGATCGCCGCGTTCTGCGCCGCCATCTGGCGTTCGGCGGCGGCGATGTCGGGCCGGCGCTGCAGCAGCGTCGAGGGCACGCCCGGCGGCACTTCCGGCAGGGTCGGCAGCGTACCGTCGTGGGGAATCCGCAGGTCCTCCGGGTTCCTGCCGACCAGCACCGCGATGGCGTGGACGTACTGCGCGCGGGCGATGCCCAGGGCGAGCAGGCTGGACTGCACGTTCTCGAGCTGGGTGCGCGCGCTGACCAGGTCGGATGGCGGCACGGTGCCCGCAGCATCCTGGTTGCCCACCACGCGCAGGTATTCCCTGTAGGCCTCGACGGTCTGCCGGAGGAGGTCGATGCTGGCGTCCGTCGTCCGCAGTTCGATCACCACGCCCGCCAGTGCGGTCTGTTCGGACAGCGTGGCGTTGGCCAGGATGGCCGCGCTGGCCTGCGCGTTCGCCTTGTTCTCCTGGAGCGTGCGCCGCACCTTGCCCCACAGGTCCGGGGCCCAGCTCACGCTGCCTTCCAGGGAACCGGAAGTGCTCACCGTGTGCAGGCGTTCCACGCCGCTGACGGCGCTGCCGGCTGCCGACCGCTGCCTGCTGGCCGTGCCGTCGATGCCGATGGCGGGAAACAAGGCGCCGCGGGCCACCCGTACCTCGGCCAGCGCCGCCTGGTAGTTGGCGTAGCTCTGGCGCACGGTCTGGTTGGAAACCGCTACCTGCGGTTCCAGTTCCTCCAGCAGCGGGTCGCCGAACATCGTCCACCACGCGCCCTTGGGCGCCGCCGCGGCCGGCGCGGCCGCCGCCCAGCCCGGCAGGGGCCGGTACTGGGCGGGCATCGCCACCGCCGGGCGGCGGTAGTCCGGGCCGACCATGCAGCCGCCGAGCAGCAGGGCCAGCGTGCCGGCCAGCACGCTCCGGGAGAAGGTCACGCGGGAAGGCAGCTTGATGTTCATGCGCTTGCGTCCGATCGGTTCCACGGCAGGGTGGCGGACCACGCGGCGAGCCTGGCGCGCACGCGGTCGAAGTACAGGTAGATCACCGGCGTGGTGTACAGGGTGAAGACCTGGCTGAGGATCAGCCCGCCCGCCACGGTGATGCCCAGCGGCTGGCGCAGCGCGGCGCCCTGGCCGAAGCCGATGGCCAGCGGGATGGCGCCGAGCACGGCGGCGGCGGTGGTCATCATGATCGGGCGCAGGCGTACCACGGCGGCATCGTGGATCGCCCGCCGCGGGTCGCGGCCCTCGTCGCGCTGCAGGTGTATGGCCACGTCGATCATCATGATCGCGTTCTTCTTGACGATGCCGATCAGCAGGATGATGCCGATCATCGCGATCACCGAGAACGGCGTGCCGAAGATCAGCAGCGCCAGCGTGGCGCCGATGCCGGCGGAGGGCAGGGTGGAGAGGATGGTGACGGGATGCACGGTGTTCTCGTAGAGCATGCCCAGCACGATATACACCGCCGCCAGCGCGGCGAGGATCAGCAGCGGCATGGTGGACATCGACTGCGAATAGACCTGGGCCGCGCCGGCGGTGGCGCCGCGGATGGACGCCGGCATGTGGATGTCCTGTTCGGCCTGGTCGATCGCCTGCAGCGCCTTGCTCAGCGAACCGCCGGGCGGCAGGTTGAACGAGATGGTGGTGGCGACCAGCCCGCTCTGGTGGTTGACCTGGGTGGGCGTGTGGTCGCTGACGTAGCTGGCCAGCGCCGGGAATGGCACCATCGTTTCGGCCGCCGTGCTGTCGGCGCTGCCGCTGGAAGTTCCGCCGCGCGCGTTGGCGATGGCGTTGGTGAGCAGGTTGGCCTCGGCGTTGGCGTTGTTCGCGTTGGTGCCGGGGGCCGTGCCGTCCGCCGGGGCGCCGACTGCCGCTGCGGCTGGCGCCGCCTTGACCAGGCTGCCCGACATCTGCGTCTGCCCGGTGCCGGTGGCCGTGCCGGCCGCGCCGCTGAAGCGCACGCGATCGAGCATCTGCGGGTACTGCCAATATGGCGGCGCCACTTCCATCACCACGTAGTACTGGTTGAGCTCGTTGTAGACGGTGGACACGGTGCGCTGGCCGAAGGCGTCGTACAGCACGTTGTCGAGCTGGGTCGGCGTGAAGCCGTAGCGCTTCATCGTGGCGCGGTCGAAATGGATGTCGATCTGCAGGCCGTGCTGCTGCAGGTCCGAGTTCACGCTGGTCAGCTGGCTGCGGTACTTGCCCAGCGCGTCCACCAGCCGGGGTACCCATGTATAGAGCTGGCCGGCGTCGTCGCCGGTCAGCGTGTACTGGTATTCGGCGGCGGACTGCCGTCCGCCGATGTGCAGGTCCTGCGCGGCCTGCAGGAACAGCCTGGCGCCGGAAACCCTGGCCAGCTTCGGCCGCAGGCGCTCGACCACCGCTGCGGCGGAGATCTTGCGCACCGCCAGCGGCTTCAGCTCCACGAACGTGGAGGCGGTGTTCAGGGTGCGCCCGCCGGTGAAGCCGGCCACCGAGGCCACGGCAGGGTCCTGCTGCACGATGGCCTGCAGCTGCGCCAGCTTCTGCTCCATCGCCTGGAAGGAGATGCTCTGGTCGGCGATGATCTGCCCCATCAGGATGCCGTTGTCCTGCTCCGGGAAGAAGGTGGACGGCACCAGCCTGAACAGCACCACGTTCAGCGCGATCAGGCCCAGCAGGGTCAGGCCCACCAGCAGCGCGTGGTCGAGCACGGTGTCGAGCGAATGCGAATAGGCCTGCCGGAAGCGCTCGAACTGCCGCTCGTACCACAGCGCCCAGCGCGCCCTGGAATGCAGCGCCCCGCGGTCGAGCACGTACGCGGCCAGCGTCGGCGTGACCGTGAGCGAGATCACCAGCGAAAGCAGGATGGCGATCGACAGCGTCACCGCGAACTCGTGGAACAGCAGGCCGACGACGCCCGGCATCAGCATGATCGGCAGGAACACGGCGATCAGCGACAGGCTCATCGAGATCACCGTGAAGCTGACCTCGGTGCTGCCGCGCAGCGCCGCCTCGCGCACGTCCATGCCCGCTTCCACGTGGCGCACGATGTTCTCCAGCACCACCACCGCGTCGTCCACCACGAAGCCGGTGCCGATGGTCAGCGCCATCAGCGACAGGTTGTCGATGCTGTAGCCCAGGAGGTACATCGGCCCGAACGTGCCGACGATGGACAGCGGCAGCGCCACCGCCGGGATCAGGATCGCCCGCGGCGACTGCAGGAACACGAACACCACGCCGACCACCAGCAGCACCGCGATGAGCAGGGTGCGTTCGGTGTCGCTCACCGCGCCGCGCACCGAGACCGAGCGGTCCAGCGCGACGCTGGCGTGGATGCCGGCCGGCAGCGCGGCCTCGATGGAAGGCAGCACGCGGTGGATTTCGCCCACGGTCTTGACGATGTTGCCGCCGGGCCGCGGGAAGACGATGACGAGCACCGCCGGCTTGCCGTCGTACAGGCCCATGTTGCGGATGTTCTCCGCCGAATCCTGCACGTCGGCGACGTCGCGCAGCAGCACCGGCGCGCCGTTGCGGTAGGCCACCACCAGGTCGCGGTAGGGCGCGGCCCTGCCGATCTGGTCGTTGGAGGTGACCTCGTAGCGCAGGCCGTCCTGGTCGATGTGGCCCTTGGCGCTGTTCGCGTTCGCGGCGCTGATCGCCGCGCGCACGTCCTCCAGGCCGATGCCGTAGCTGTCCAGCTTGTCCGGCTGCAGTTCCACGCGCACCGAGGGCAGGGCGCTGCCGCCCAGGGTGATCTGGCCGACGCCGTCGATCTGCGACAGCTGCTGCTGGATCACCGAATCGGCCGAATCGTAGAGCTGGGCCCGGGTCAGCGTGTCCGAGGTCAGCGCCAGGATCATGATCGGCGAATCGGCCGGGTTGTACTCGCGGTAGGTGGGATTGCCGCGCAGCGTGGAGGGCAGGTCCGCGCGCGCGGCCTGGATCGCCGCCTGCACGTCGCGGGCGGCGCCGTTGATGTCGCGGTCCAGCCCGAACTGGACGACGATCCTGGCCGAGCCGACCGAGCTGGTCGAGGTCATCTCGTTGACGTCGGCGATGGTGCCCAGGCGGCGCTCCAGCGGCGCGGTCACGGTGGAGGCCATGATGTCCGGGCTGGCGCCCGCCATGCTGACCTGCACCACCACCACCGGATAGGTCACGTTCGGCAGCGGCGCCACCGGCAGGTGGAAGTAGGCCAGCAGGCCGGACAGCAGGATGGC
>Ga0164242_10006649_pt1 | contig 12707 bp, 11 predicted proteins | sample OricomgcompostMG_FD_108783 | JGI IMG/M metagenome (GOLD analysis project Ga0164242, IMG submission 108783) | Miracle-Growth compost microbial communities from Emeryville, California, USA - Original compost - Miracle growth compost (MG) ... | reverse complement strand
GCGAACGGCAGTCACCCACTCCCGAAGGGAACACAGTGAAGTTCAACAAAGCAGCTGCGGCGAGTGCCATCGCCCTCGCCTCCGTGCTCGCGCTCAGCGCCTGCTCGGGAGACGGCGGCGCCAAGAGCTCCGGCACGCCCGCTGCCTCCACGACCGACTCGGCCGCGGACTACAGCTCGCTCTCCGGCACGATCACCGCAGGCGGCTCGAGCGCACAGGCCAATGCTCAGGCCGCGTGGACCGCAGCCTTCCAGGCGCAGGCCAAGGGTGTGACCATCAACTACGACAAGTCGCAGGGCTCGGGCGGCGGCGTCACGAACTGGCTGAACGGCTCCTACGACTTCGCCGGGACCGACGCCGGACTCACCGCCGACCAGCAGACCCAGTCGCAGGCGAACTGCGGCCCCAACGGCGCGCTCAACCTCCCGACCTACCTCTCCGGCGTGGCCATCATCTACAACCTGCCCGGCGTGAAGCTGCAGCTGTCGAACAAGACGGTCGCCGACATCTTCAGCCTCAAGGTGACGAAGTGGAACGACCCGGAGATCACGGCCGACAACCCGGGACAGAACCTTCCGGACTCGGCCATCACCGTGGTCTCCCGCGCTGACGGCTCCGGCACGACGGCCAACTTCACGAGCTACCTGAGCCAGACGCAGCCCAGCGTGTGGACCTACCCGGTCTCGACCGCATGGCCGGTTCAGGGCACGAGCGGCCAGCAGGGCGGCAGCGGCGTGGTGAACACCGTCACGGCCGGAACGGGGACGATCGGATACGCCGACCACAGTTCCATCGGCAACGCCGAGGCCGCGAAGATCCAGGTCGGCACGAGCAAGACGTTCGTCGACTACTCCGCCGCCGGCGCCACCAAGGCGTTCGACTCGGCCGCATCCGCCACACCGCAGGTGAAGGGCGATCTGCTCCAGAAGATCGACTACACGAAGATCACCGACAAGTCGGCGTACCCGATCCCGCTGCTCTCCTATGACGTCGTCTGCACGACGTTCAAGGATGCGGCTCAGGCCAAGCTGACGGCCGCCTACCTCGGCTTCGTCGCCAGCGAGACCGGTCAGAAGGTCGCCGCCGCGAACGCCGGTTCGGCTCCGCTTCCGAGCAAGGTCCAGGCGGATGTCGCCGCGAGCCTGAAGCTCGTCAAGTAGCAGCACCGCAGAGGGCATCCGCGTCCCGACCCGAACGTCGACGTCGTCAGAGAGAGTGAAGTGACAGAGAATACCGCTGTGCGACCTCCGCTGAACGATGCGGTCGACCGCAGGACGGACGGGGATGCCCTCCGCGCATCCGGATCGGACCGGTCACGACACGACCGGTCCACACAGGGCCGTCCCGACTCGGGCGGCCGTGGCCGGCGTCGCAGTGAGGACAGAGTCAAGGCCCGCCCCGCCGACCGGATCTTCCGGTTCCTGAGCACGGGCTCGGCCGCCCTGATCATGGTGATCCTGGCCGGCGTCGCGCTCTTCCTCATCATCAAGGCCAGCCCCGCGATCACGGCGAACTGGGCCACGAACCCGGACCTGTCCCACGGCACGACGCAGGGACACTCCTCGTTCTGGGCGTACGTCGGCCCCCTCGTCTGGGGAACGCTGTGGTCCGCTCTCATCGCCCTCGTGCTGGGCGCCCCCGTCGCCATCGGCATCGCGCTGTTCATCTCGCACTATGCGCCGAGACGTCTGGCGGGCGTGCTCGGCTACCTCGTCGATCTTCTGGCGGCCGTTCCGTCCGTCGTGTTCGGCCTCTGGGGCATCTTCGTCATCCGGCCGTTCATCGTTCCCTTCCAGGACTGGCTGAACCAGTACCTCGGCTGGATCCCGCTGTTCGGTGGCCCCGTGTCACGTACGGGTTCGACCATGCTGGCCGGAGGCGTCGTGCTGGCCGTCATGATCCTCCCGATCATCACGTCGATCTCGCGCGAGATCTTCCTGCAGACACCTCGCCTGCACGAGGAGGCGGCGCTCGCGCTCGGCTCGACCAAGTGGGAGATGATCAAGCTCGCGGTGTTCCCGTACGCCAGAAGCGGCATCGTCAGCGCCACGCTGCTCGGTCTCGGCCGAGCACTCGGCGAGACCATGGCCATCGCGCTCATCATCTCGCCCTCGCTGATCTACTCCGTCCACCTGATCACCGACACGAAGAACTCGCAGACCATCGCGGCGAACGCCGCCCTCAACTTCCCGGAGTCGAACCCGCTGCAGCGCGATGCGCTCATCGCCACCGGCCTCGCGCTGTTCATCATCTCGTTCGGCGTGAACTTCGTGGCCAGGTGGGTCATCTCGCGAACCGGGTCCGGCGCCAGGCGCAAGACGAGAGCGGCGCGCTCGCTGCCGCCGTCCGATCCGACATCCACGCTCTCCACGGATGCCGCGGCCAGCCCCCTACTCGCACACCGCGCCGTGGAGAAGGCCGAGGAGGCCGCCGACCGATGACCGCCACCCTCACCCAGAACGGCCGCAGGCCGCGCGGACCCGTTCCGAACGCGCTCACCTCCGGACAGTTGCCGCGTTTCGTCGAGCTCTACACACTCATCGGCGCCCTGGCCGTCAGCGCTGCCGTGCTCGCGATGACCGGGTTCAGCATCGTCGGCTGGCTCGTCCTCAGCGCCGTCGTCTACCTGGTCGGCCTCGGCATCCTGTCCACGGTCGTGGAGAACCGCCGGAAGGCGACAGACCGCGTCATCCGCGGGCTCGTCACGATCGCGTTCCTGCTCGCGCTCATCCCACTGGTCTCGACGCTGATCACGGTCATCGTGGGCGGCGCGCCGGCGCTCACCTGGGACTTCATCACGAAGACCGGCGGCAGCGTCTTCGACCCCAAGACGCTCAAGGTCACCGTCGTGACCGGCGCGTGGCAGGCCATCGTCGGAACGCTCATCATCACCGGCATCGCCGCCCTCATCTCGATTCCGATCGGCATCATGGCCGCCATCTACCTGGTGGAGTACGCGCAGCCCAAGCAGTGGATGGCGCGGGTCGTGACGTTCCTGGTCGACGTGATGACGGGCATCCCGTCGATCGTGGCCGGCCTGTTCGCGTTCTCGCTGTTCACGCTGATCGTCGGGCCCAAGGCGTTCAGCGGCTTCTCCGCCTCCATCGCACTCTCGGTGCTCATGATCCCGATCGTGATCCGCTCGACAGAGGAGATGCTCAAGCTCGTCTCGAACGACCTGCGGGAGGCGTCGTACGCGCTGGGCGTGACGAAGTTCTCGACCATCGTGCGCATCGTGCTTCCCACCGCCATCGCCGGGATCATCACGGGCGTCATGCTCGCCATCTCGCGCGTGATCGGCGAGACGGCGCCCATCTTCATCGCCGCGAGCTTCACCGACAACTTCAACGCCAATCCGTTCAACGGGCCCATGCAGACCGTCGCGGTGATGGTGTACACGGACTACAAGTTCCCTTCGCAGGACATCGCGTCCTCGTACCAGTCGGCGTGGGGCGCGGCTCTGCTGCTCGTGCTGCTCGTCGTCATCCTGAATCTCATCGCGCGTATCGTCGCCAGGGTGTTCGCACCCAAGGGTCTGCGGTAGAAACCTGACAGGAGCAAGCGTGTCCAAGCGCATCAATGTGAACGACCTCGACGTGTACTACGGCGACTTCCTCGCCGTCGAGGGCGTGAGCATGACCATCGAGCCGCGCACCGTCACGGCGTTCATCGGGCCGAGCGGATGCGGCAAGTCCACCTTCCTGCGCACGCTCAACCGCATGCACGAGGTGATCCCCGGGGCGCACGTCTCCGGCGAGGTGCTCATCGACGGCGACAACCTGTATGCGCCCGGCGTCGACCCGGTTCTCGTGCGGCGCCAGGTGGGCATGGTGTTCCAGCGCGCGAACCCGTTCCCGACCATGTCGATCCGCGACAACGTGCTGGCCGGAGTCAAGCTCAACAACCGCAGGATGTCGAAGAGCGATCAGGACGCACTCGTCGAGCAGTCCCTACGCGGCGCGAACCTGTGGAACGAGGTCAAGGACCGCTTGCACCTACCCGGCTCCGGTCTCTCCGGCGGCCAGCAGCAGCGTCTGTGCATCGCGCGGGCGATCGCGGTGTCGCCTGACATCCTGCTGATGGACGAGCCGTGCTCGGCCCTCGACCCGATCTCCACGCTCGCCATCGAAGACCTCATCGAGGAGCTGAAGCGCGAGTACACGATCGTGATCGTGACGCACAACATGCAGCAAGCAACCAGGGTCTCCGACCGCACGGCGTTCTTCAACATCGCCGGAACCGGCAAGCCGGGCAAGCTCATCGAGTACGACGACACGGCGACGATCTTCACGAAGCCGTCCGTGCAGGCGACGGAGGACTACGTCTCGGGCCGATTCGGATAGGGGCGGATTCCGCTTCCCCGTCTGGACTCGATGCGGCATGCGTCGATGCGGCATGCGAGAGCCCGGATGCGCCGACCGAGAGCGGAGACGCAAGTGCCGGGCCGCAGAACGCCTCTCGGCGCGAGGCCGCTCGAAGCGGCGAATGATGGAGCCCGGGGTTACTGCGGCCCGGCCACGTAAGTCTAACGAATCAGCCCCCGGGGTATTCCCGAACAGCCTGACTTCCGCCGACGGAAGCCCCGGTTAGACTCGGGCCCCGATGGCTCCGCACACCCGCCTCCCGATAGCGCCGCCGGCTCCTCCTGCGTCGCGCATGCCGACGCGCCTGCCCGGTCTTGACGGTCTGCGGGCGCTCGCGGTGATCGCCGTCATCGTGTACCACTACGTGCCCGGCGCGCTGCCCGGCGGATACATCGGCGTCGACGTGTTCTTCGTGATCAGCGGGTTTCTCATCACGTCATTGCTCACCGGTTCCCTCGGGCGCAAGGAGCGGCTGGGCTCGTTCTGGATGCGCAGAGCTCGCCGCCTGCTCCCCGCCCTCGTCGTGCTCGTGCTCACGTGCTGCACCGCTGCGCTGTTCGTCGGCAAGGACGTGCTCGCAGGCATCGGCGCGCAGATCGCCGGCGCGCTCACGTTCAGCAGCAACTGGGTGTACATCGCCCTGGATCAGAGCTACTTCGCGCAGGGCTCGCCCCAGCTGTTCCGCAATCTGTGGTCGCTCGCGGTCGAGGAACAGTTCTACCTCGTCTGGCCGTTCGTGGTGCTCGCACTCGTGGCGTGGATGCCGCGCCGCGGCCGCGCGATCGTCCCGCTGCTGCTCGCACTGGCATCCGTCGCCGCCATGGCCGCGCTGTACCGTCCGGGCTCCGATCCGAGCGGCGTCTACTACGGCACGGGAACCCACTTCTTCGGGCTGGCGCTGGGTGCGGGGCTCGCCTTCGTGCTCGACCGGCAGCGAAGGTGGAACCTGTACGGGCACGAGTCGTGGGGCGAACGGTTCGCCAGGCGGTCCGCGCCGGCCGTCGGCATCCTGTCGCTGGTCGCCCTGACCTGCTACGCGGTGTTCGTGCACGACAGCGACGCGTTCAACTACGACGGCGGTCTCGGCGTCGTATCGCTGCTCTCGGTCGGCGTGGTGTGGGCGGCGACGAGGCCGGGATCGGCTCTGGGTGCAGCGCTCGACGTGCGGCCGCTGCGAGCGGTTGGCGTGCGGTCGTACGGGCTTTACCTCTGGCACTGGCCGGTGCTCGTGCTGGTCGCGGCAGCACTGCCCGGGCCGCCGGCCGGGGCCTGGGCGTGGCTCGTTCCGTCGATCGCTCTCGCCATCAGCGCCGTGGCCACGGCACTCTCCTACCGCTTCGTCGAGACGCCCATCAGGCGCGGTGGCTTCCGGATGCTGACCCGCCCGTTCACGAGCGCTCGCCGCGCCCGTCCCGCCCTGTTCGCCGCAGCGAGCGCGGGCTGTGTCGCGCTACTGGTGGGTGTGGTGGGCACGTCCGCCGCCGCCGTCGAGGGCATGAAGGGCACGATCGCCGAACAGCAGGTGGCGGCGGGACAACGCGCGATCGACGCCGCACGACACCAGCAGCCGAGCACGGGCACCCCGACCGCTGCTCCCCCGACACCGTCCGCGACCGGCGCGTCGCCGTCGGCCACGCCGACACCGCAGCCCACGACCACGCGGCCGGGCCCCGTCGTGCCGCCCGAGCCGAGGAACGGGGCAGGCATCACGGCGATCGGCGACTCGGTGATGCTCGCCTCCGCCCCAGCGCTGCTGACCGCCTTCCCCGGGATCGACATCGACGCCGTCGTGTCACGATCGCCGCGCGACGCTCCCACCCTTCTGGCGCAGAAGGCCGCTGCCGGAACGCTCAGGGACACGGTCGTGATCGGCCTGGGGACCAACGGATACCTCGGAACGGGCACGCTCGACCGCGACCTCGCGGCCGTCGGACCGGGCCGCCGCATCGTGTTCGTGAACATCTTCGCGGATCGGCCGTGGCTGCAGGAGGTGAACGGCGATCTCGCCGGCTTCGTCGCGGCGCATCCGCAGACCGCGCTCGCCGACTGGCACGATGCGATCGCGGCGCATCCCGAGCTTCTGGGACCTGACGGCATCCATCCGGGATCGCAGGGCGGCGTGCTCTACGCCGACTGCGTGGCGTCGGCGCTCGACCGCCTGGGCTGAGCGTCCGGGCTGCGCGCCGCCCGGGTTGTCGCAGCTCTGCTCGTCACTCCAGCGAGTCGTCGCGCCAGAGCCGGGCCGCTGTCGTCAGCTCGGAGGCGAACTGCGAGAACCTCAGTGCACGCCGCGTGAGCAGGCTCGCCCGCTCCGGTTCGGTGTGGTCGGCGTCATCCGCGAGGCTCGTGCATCCGGCGGCGCTCACGCGACAGAATGCCGCCGCCCTGTCGAGCGCCACGGCGAAGTCACCCTCGAACACCCCGCGCAGAATGCGGTCGGCGAGCTCGATGATCTCGTTCGGACCCGTCGGTGTCTCCGCTCCCGCGACCACCTCGTCGATGGACTGGAGCACCTCGGTTCCGCGCTGGAACTGGAGACTCGTGGCGTGCGGATCCTCCTTGATCGCGAGCCGGATCAGGTAGATGCGCCAGAGCGCGCCGGGCAGGCTGTGCGCGGCCGCCCGCGACCAGAGCTCGGCGATGGCGTCGATGCCGTTGTCGTCGGTGTACGCGACGAGCCGGGAGACGATCTCGGGGTCAGGATGCCTGCGCACGCGCTCCAGCAGCGCTGCGGCCGTCTCGTGCGCGACTCGGCTCGTGGTGGCGGGATCTTCCGCGCCATGCATGTCGTCGAACTTGAAGCCGGGGAACTTCGTCGGCTTGTGGTACGGGCGTTTCGAGTCTGTCACCCGACAAGGATTCCGCATCTGGCGCACGTCCGCACCCGTCGGGCATCCGCGCCGATTCTGCGGCTCTCCGCGGCCGATACGCATGAATCGGAGCCTCTTGTCAAGGGACTACCCCCGTGGGAGGGGCCGCCGATAGCGTGACGGCCATGAACATTTTGCTGATCATCGTGGCGATCATCGCCGTCATTCTGCTCTTCACGGGCGGTTTCGTTCAGGCGGTCAGCTGGCTGCTCTGGGTCGGAATCGTTCTGCTGGTCTTGGCCATCATCGTGTGGATCGTTCGGGCGCTCACCGGAAGGCGGCGTGTCTGACACCCCCACTCCTACTCGCACAGGCGGGCGTTGCAGACAGATGTCGCGGCGCCCGCCTTCGTCTGTCATCCGCCCTGCGCCTGCGGCGTCTCCCAGGCGATGTGCTCGCCCGGTAGATTGGTCTGCGCGCCCCTCTAGCTCAGTTGGTAGAGCATCGGACTTTTAATCCGCGGGTCGCCGGTTCGAGCCCGGCGGGGGGCACTGAGGATCGGCGGGATCAAGCCGTTCGATGACGGAACAGCTGTCCTCGAATGAAGGATTCGCATTGGTTTCGCAATCCCGAGGATCCCGATGCGTGCCAGCGCACGATCAATTGAGGACTCGGTCAGCGATCCGCCCGGCGATATCGGTGACGGAAAGACTCGTACTATCGAGAACCAACTCGGACGGGAATTCGACGCGTTCGAGGATTTCGGCCAGCTCCGGATGCCGTCGTTCATGCCACTCAAGTTCGTTCGTGTTCTCGCCGTGCCGAAACCTCAGCCGGGCCAGTGCGATATCGGGGTCCAGAACCAGACGCACCAGTAGCGAGTGCTCGGCTTCAAGCGCCCCTACGCAGCGGTCGAACTGCTCGGTCGTCTCCACCACGCCAGCAGCCACGATGATCTGCGCACCGCGAGCACGAAACTGCCTGGCGACAGCCCTGATGTTTGCCACAGCCAGCTCGAACTGGAATGGGTCATCTCGTGGAGACGGCCAGGCGCGACGGAGCCAGTCGACATCAATCACCGCACCCGGGATGCCGCGATTCTCCAACTCTTCACCCAACCGATCAGCGGTTGTGGTTTTGCCCGCGCCGACGCTCCCGTTGATCCACACCGCGTCGTAAGCAGGTCGAGTCATACGCGAGACCATACCGCCGCACTTGCGGCTCACGCCTTGACCACGCGTAGCGGGATCCGCTGACGAATTGATCGAGGGCGTGAGCCGGGCAGGTGAACGGGATTACGGTGTCTGCGTGACCAGTCTGGAGCCGGTGGGGCAGGTGCTCTGCGTCTGGTTGGCAGCATTCGAGCCCGGCGGGGCACGCTGATAAGTCATTAGGGCACCCCGAGCCGGTACCGCCGACCTACTGCACGCACGGGCATCGGCGAGCGGACACGAATGGTGCAAACGGCAAGCTTGTGCCGAGGTCGTTGACGGCCAGCAGCGCGTCAGCGGTCGTTGCTGCGACCGCGAAAGCATCCGAGACTTCGTCGACTACGTGCGTGGGCTCAAGCTCAAGCACTCGTTCCCCATTCAGGCATTGGCAAGCAGAGGGGGGATGCCCGCATCCAATCGGCGACCCGGGGGGGCAGCCACTACCTCGGGATGCGGCCCGATGGCACGTATGAGATGTGGTGTGCATTGGAATCCCTATGCCGCTGTGAGTGCGTCGCCAACGAACGCCAGCTGTGCGGGAGCGAGGCGGCGCCAGAACCCGGGGTCGTGGGCCCCGGGTTCGAAACCGCCGGCGGGACGCGCTGAGAAGCCGGCGGCATAGTCGCGGGCGTTGGGGTAGAAGCCGTCGCCCGTGCCGCAATCGATCCGGACGGCGACGCCGGCCAAGTCAGACTGGCGCCCGAAAACGGTGTTGCGCGCGAAGTCCGCCGCGTCGTCGAAGGCGCCTTTGGCAGCCTGGCCGAACGTGTGCCACAGGGCCGGGCTCTCGGCCGCGACCGCGGCAACCCGCGAGTTTCCGAGTAAACCGCCGAGTCGGAGCACACCGTAGCCTCCCATCGACCAGCCCATGAGGGCGATGCGATCAGCCCGCCCCCCGCGCAGGCCCCGCGCCGCGAGTTGCGGAAGCAAGTCGTCGACGACCATCGCGCCGGCATCCGTTCCGTCTGCCCGCGGATGCCAGTAGCCGTTACCCCAGCGACGGATGCCAGCGCGAACGGCTTACGCGTCTGGACCGCCTGCGCGAGATAGGCATCGAAACGCATTGATGGCGAGAACGCGGCCCTTTGGTCGTCACCGTATCCGTGCAGAACTACAGCGACGGGCAACTCAGCCCCGGGTTTCGTGCCCGGTGGGTACGCGATCTCGTACCCGACCTGGCGACCACCCATATGCTTTGACGTGAGCGATCCGGCGACCAGCGGGCCGGACGCGATCGCCGGAACGACGCCGTCGGGCCCGTCAAGGCCGAGCGCGCGGTACATGGTGGATCGCCCAGGAAGCAGATTCTCATTGACGGCGAGGCCGGCACCGGCGAGTACAGCGCCCGCGGCAATCCCGATACCGGTTCCCAACACGACGCGGCGAGAAACGGGACGGCTGACCATGGCGACATTCTGACAGCGCTCACCCAACCCACCGACACCGCTCCGAATACGACGTGGGCGCGCATCCAGCCCGCACGCTCCGGAATTGGTTCCGCGGGCTTCTATCGCTGCCTGCAGGGTCGACTCACGAAGAGCCACGCCGTCGTCGCGGAATCGCGCAGTTTGCGTGGGGTGCGGCCACGAGCGGCATGCTCCGAGACACGGCAGCACCGCACGAATCCGGGAGGCAAAGGACCTTGATACTTGCGTGATGCGCTAGCATTATGCATGTGCGGTTCGCGGATCGGGACGTCGAGTCGTATTGGCTCGGCGGTCCGGCCCCGCGGCGCGTGCCGGCCGACGTGCGAAAACGTTTGGTGCGCAAGCTTCAGATGCTTGACGCGGCGGCCGAGCTGAACGACCTGAGGGTTCCGCCCTCAAACCACCTCGAGAAGCTGCAAGGAGACCGTGCGGGCAGCTACAGCATCCGGGTGACCGACAAGCGGCGCCTGGTCTTCAACTGGGACGGAGGAGAGGCACACGATGTCGCATTCATCGACTATCACTGACGACTTGTCCACGCCGGGTGAGATCCTGCTCGAGGAGTTCCTCGTGCCGCTCGGGGTGACCCAGTACGAGTTGGCCAAGCGCATCGGCGTCGACCAGTCCCGCATCTCCCGAATCATCCGCGGCCGCCAGGCGATCACCGCCGACACCGCCCTGCGCCTCAGCGCCTTCTTCGGCACCACCCCGCAGTTCTGGCTCCGGTTGCAGGAGGGCTACGACCTCGCCCTCGCACGCGCAACCGCCTCGCTCAACACAATCCAGCCGCTCAGCGCCTGATGTCAGTCCCCGACCAGTGCGTGGTACTGCTCGTTGATCGCGCTGACCGATACCTGGTAGCGCGCCGAGGAATGCCCTAGTGACTCCCTTGCCGGATTGTGGTCGCTCGTCAGTCTTACGGCGATGCTGGTCCACGTCCTGCCCCCGCTCAGCTCCGCAAGAACTCCGCGAGTGCTGCGGCGAGCAGCTCGGGCTGCTCCTCGGCGACGTGGTGGCCTGAGTCGATGCCGCGCCCCTGCACCTGGTCGGCCCAGCTCTTCCAGATCGGGATGGGGTCGCCGAAGAGGTCGACCAGGTCGTCGCGTTCCGACCACAGCACCAGCAGCGGCATGCTGAGACGCCGTCCTTCCCTGCGGTCGGCACGTTCATCCTCGACGTTCACGGTGAGGCCCGCGCGATAGTCCTCGATCATCGCTCGCACGACGTCGGGGTGGTGAATCGCGGCACGACGTTCGGCGAAGTTCTCGGCGCCCATGGATTCTGGGTCACCCCGGTACCAGCTGTCCGGGTCCGCGAGGATCGCGCGCTCCGGCTTGTCGGGTTGTGCGTAGAAGAACCAGTGCCACCACGCCGTGGCGAAAGCGGGTGTGATGCGGTCGAGATGCTCCGTGATGGGCAGACAGTCCATCAGTACCAGCCTGCGAACCCGGTCCGGCTCGTCCATCGCCAGGCGCATGGCGACGTAGCTGCCCCGGTCATGCCCGACGACATCCGCCTGGTCATGACCCAGTCGATCGAGCAGAGCGAGGATGTCGCGGGCCATCGCCCGTTTCGAGTGGGGCCGGTGGTCGGCGGTCGCGGCGGGACCGCGCGAGCGTCCGTAACCCCGGAGGTCCGGGCAGATGACGGTGTGGCCGGCTGCCGCGACCAGAGGGGCGACCCGATGCCAGGTGGCGGATGTCCGCGGATGCCCGTGCAGGAGCACGACAGGCGATCCTCTCCCACCGCGGCGGAGGAACACGCTGGATTCACCTAACTCGATCGTCTCTTCGGTGAACCCCTCGAACACGACTCGACGCTATCGATGCGGCCCGTGCCTGTGGACCGGCTGCATTTCGAGTCGCAGCGGGGAATGATGGACCTGGGTCGCGCGTTCCATGTCTATGCAAACGCATACACACGACAATGAACCGCTCTGCGGTTCCGACGAGGGGGCATCCCAATGCAGTTCGGCATCTTCTCGGTCAGCGATATCACGCGCGACCCGACGACGGGCGTCACGCCCAGCGAGGCCGAGCGCATCGACGCCACGGTCCAGATGGCGTTGAAAGCCGAGGAGGTGGGCCTGGATGTCTTCGCGATCGGCGAGCACCACAATCCGCCCTTCTTCTCCTCGTCGCCGACGACGCTCCTCGCCCACATCGCGGCCCTGACGAAGCGGCTGATCGTGACGACGTCGACGACGCTCATCACGACGAACGACCCGGTGCGCATCGCCGAGGAGTACGCCATGCTGCAGCACCTGTCGAAGGGCCGCATGGATCTCATGCTCGGCCGCGGGAACACCGCGCCGGTCTACCCGTGGTTCGGGCAGGACATCCGCCAGGGCCTCCCGCTCGCCCTCGAGCACTACAACCTGCTGCACAGCCTCTGGCGCGAGGACGTCGTGGACTGGGAAGGCCACTTCCGCACTCCGCTTCAGGGGTTCACGTCGGTGCCGCGACCTCTGGATGACGTGCCGCCCTTCGTGTGGCACGGCTCCATCCGCACGCCCGAGATCGCCGAGCAGGCCGCGTTCTACGGCGACGGCTTCTTCGCCAACCACATCTTCTGGCCCAAGGAGCACACCCAGCGCATGGTGGAGTTCTACCGTCAGCGCTTCGAGCACTACGGACACGGCAGCGCCAAGCAGGCCATCGTCGGACTGGGCGGCCAGACGTACATCGCGAAGAACTCGCAGGATGCCAAGCGCGAGTTCCGCCCCTACTTCGACGAGGCCCCGGTGTACGGCAACGGCCCCACGATGGAGCAGTTCACCGACATGACACCGCTCACCGTCGGCAGCCCGCAGGAGGTCATCGACAAGACGCTGGGATTCCGCGACTACGTCGGCGACTACCAGCGCCAGCTCTTCCTCGTCGACCACGCCGGCCT
>Ga0164242_10006648_pt1 | contig 12709 bp, 9 predicted proteins | sample OricomgcompostMG_FD_108783 | JGI IMG/M metagenome (GOLD analysis project Ga0164242, IMG submission 108783) | Miracle-Growth compost microbial communities from Emeryville, California, USA - Original compost - Miracle growth compost (MG) ... | reverse complement strand
TTAGATGTTTACGGAACGTTGAACCCATCAATTTACGAACCGCCGTATACGAGACCCGTACGTACGGTGGTGTGAGAGGCGCACTCCGTCAGTTTATCTGGCGGAGCCGTCTACTCGATTACCGGCTGGTGTTCTGTCCTCCGTCCTTGCAAACCATTGTCAATACTACGTTTCTCTGTCTTTGTCGTGTCGGTTTGTGCGGTTGCGTATTTTTTATTTTCAGAAGGGAGGAAAGATTTTTTTAATTCAATTTTGTCAGGGTGGGACAGACACACTCTTTGCCAAGCTTTGGTCTGTGCGTTGGCTTGTGCGGCTTGGCAATGTGTGTGGCTTTTGGGTTGGCTATTCATTTTCTTGTCATTATTTATAACTGTCCTCCAACTCCTTTAAACTTCTCTACAAACGAAACTAACTTTTGAAAAACACTTTGCTTCTTTGTCAAATACTGAGGATTTAAAGGACTCATTTTCGGCAATAGTGAATTCAATTCTGTTCCGTTTTCACTTGCATATTCTCGCTTCAAGGAATTTATTATGTAACGCTTTGCTGCTTCTTCATTTAGATTTTCTTCTGTGATTAATTCCAATGCTTCTGCTTTCTGTTTGCCTTGAGCGTAAGCAAAGAATGAATCTATCACATTTGCCTTGTCTTGAAGGGTGTCAAGATCGGTTTCATTGATGAAATCAACCACCAAACTCTCTTTTGCTCTATTTCCAACACTTGCACGAATAACCCTGCGTATTTCAGTTATTAATGTGTCTTTGTCTTTCGTCTTCTTGTTATGCTCAAAAATCAATTCAAGAATGTAGTCAAGGTTTATTTCTTGTGATTTTAACAAGTCAACCTCAAACACAACATCGTCCCAATCAATTGTTGATTCTTCCGATTCTTTACCGCTTTTCTCTCGTCTTAACCAGTCACGAATATCATTGTAAGTTGAACGGTAATCCTGAACAGTTCTTTCTTTGAGCAATGCAATTTTCTGCATTGCTGCAATGTCTTCATCTGTTACAAAATGAGCTTTTTTAAATTCTTCAACTGCTTCTGGATTATTTATGTCAATTGCTTGAAGTGCTTTGAGATGGTTAAATTCATCGTAGTTCTGGAGTATATTTTCTACTCTCAAATACTCTCCGAATAGTTTTGCAAATTCCTTTTTGTCCTTCTCTTTTACAATTTCGTCAGGATTGGGGAATTTCTCATTTAACTCTTTTACTACTTCAACATAACCTCTACGTGCTTCACCTGTAACAATGTCCGTGAATCCTTCTAAATACTCTTTATAGCTCTTTTCAAGAACCACATTTTTAGTATTGCTATCACCGAATAACGTAATAGCGTCAATTGTTGCTTTTTCTAAATCACGGAATGTAACAATGTTGCCAAAGGTTTTTGTTGCATCATAAATTCTATTTGTTCGTGAAAAGGCTTGAATTAAACCGTGATAACGCAAGTTCTTATCAACAAAAAGTGTATTGAGTGTTGGAGCATCAAAGCCAGTGAGAAACATTCCTACTACAATGATTAGGTCAATCTCTTTGTTCTTTACTCGTTTGGCAAGGTCACGGTAATAATTCTGAAACTCATTGCTGTCAACTCCATAACTGGTTTTGAACATTGCGTTATAGTCATTGATAGCTTTGGATAAAAACTCTTTGGCTGTAACATCCATTGCAGAAGGTTCAAAAGTCTCGTCAACTATTTCACCTATTGCACTCTGTTCTTCGTTTGCTGCAAAAGAGAAGATTGTAGCAATTTTTAAAGGCTTGTCGCTTTCTTTTTGCAGGTTGTTTAATTCCTCATAATAGCATTTGGCTGCATCAACACTACTCACGGCAAACATGGCGTTAAAGCCTTTGTTGCTACCTTGGTTTCTGTGTGTTTTAATCCTGAAATTCTGTAAGATGTATTGAGATATTTCTTTAATACGTTCAGGGTGAAGCAAAGCTTTTTTGTTTTCTGCTGCACTTAATTTTTTCTCATCTATTTCAGTTTCTATGCTCTTAAATTGAGGACGAACATCATTATAGTCAACTTTGAATTTCAGAACTTTTTCATCACGAATTGCATCCGTAATTACATAAGAGTGAAGTTCACGACCGAAAACACTTGCAGTAGTTTCAGAACCTAACGCATTTTGAACGAAGATTGGTGTTCCTGTAAATCCAAACTGATAGAACTTTTTAAACTTCTTGTTCAGGTTCTTTTGTGCTTCACCAAACTGAGAACGGTGACATTCGTCAAAAATAAATACTACCTGTTTTTGATATATAGCTAAATCGCCCTCGCTTTTTATGAGGTTATTCAGCTTTTGTATGGTTGTTACAATAATCTTATTGTCGTCTTTTTCTATATTTCGTTTTAAACCCGCTGTACTTTCTGAACCATTCACACTATCGGGAGAGAATCGCTGATATTCCTTCATAGTTTGATAGTCTAAATCTTTACGGTCAACTACAAAGAATACTTTATCAATAAAATCCAATTGGGTTGCTAAACGTGCCGCTTTAAAACTGGTAAGCGTTTTTCCTGAACCTGTAGTGTGCCAAATATATCCGCCTCCTTCATTGGTTGACCATTTTTTTGCCAAATACGAACTTTCAATTTTCCATAAGATTCTCTCTGTTGCTGCAATTTGATACGGTCTCATTACAAGCAGCGTATCGCTTGTATCAAAAACTGAATACTTTAGTAACACTTCTAAAAGAGTCTTTTTTTGAAAAAAGGTAGTTGTAAAATCTTTGAGGTCTTTTATCAGTGTATTGTCAGCCTTTGCCCAGTTCATTGTAAAGTCAAAGCTGTTTTTGTTTCGCTCAACGGTGTTTGCAAAATATCGGCTGTCAGTACCGTTTGAAATGACAAAAATCTGAATGTATTTATACAGCGAGTTATTACTATTAAAACTTTCTTTTGAATATCTGTGAACTTGATTAAACGCTTCACGGATAGCAACTCCACGTTTCTTTAATTCAACTTGAACTAAAGGCAAACCATTTACTAAAATGGTTACATCATAGCGATTGGCATGAGAGCCTTTCTGTTCAAATTGAGAAATTACCTGTAATTTGTTTCGTGTGATATTCTTTTTGTCTAACAAGTAGATGTTTTGAATATGACCATCATCAAAAACGAAATCATAGATATAGTTGTCGTGGATTTTTCTTGTTTTCTCAACAAGGTTATCGCTTGGCTTATCTAAATATTCTTCAACAAAACGTGTCCATTCACTATCTGAAAACTCTACATTGTTAAGCGATTGCAGTTGTACTCTTACATTTGCCAACATCGCTTCAAGCGTATTTAAGTTTGTCGGATTTTCATAGCCTTGATTGATTAGGTCTTGAATAAATTCCTTCTCCAATGCTGCCTCTGTTTGATAAACAGCAGGTGCTTCATTCACCTCAAAATGTTTCGTGAATTTATCCAACACAATAAAGTTGTTAGATTCTGCTATGGTTTTATATGATGCCATTTGATGTATTAAGACTTAAAAAACTCAAAAATTTTAGTATTGTCCATTAAATACCCCAAAACACGTTTGTCATTTTCAGTTATATCAAATACCTCTTCATTCGCATTTTTTGAATGACTTGAAAGATTGATAATTCGTGATAAATAAGCATCACGTTCCCCTGGTGTTCTTTCTGGCAAAAGGTCTCCCCAATTTTGATGTCCTAGAAATGTTGATGTTTTTTCTAAAATGTTTCTGAGAAAATTGAAGTGGTATTTACTCAGTTGACCAGAATCAATAGCTCTTTTAATTTCTGATTTTAGGAAAAGATGATATGAAAAGGGTGAATCATGTGGCTGATTAACTAATTCAAATGTTCCGTCTTCTAATATTTTTAATAGATATTTTTTATACCTCTCATCTCTAAGCTCATTATGGAGAACATTATAAAAAAGCGGATTATGAGTTGTAATTACAAATTTTAAATTTGATTGACTTCTTTTTATCAATTTTGCAATATCTACAGCAAGCTCAATCAAATGATTTTCATCTAATGAACTTACAGGGTCATCAATAAATACCCATTCTAATTCGTTAAATTTTTCTGTGCTTCGTTCAGCTATATCAGGAACATTTAAAACATCGATAACTTGAGACAATAATGTGTAGAAAACACTCCAAATAAAGCAGCTTTCTTCTCCTTTTGAAATTTTCACATTTTCTGGTTGTTCATCATTTCCACGCTCAAACGAAAATTGTATTTCTGTAAAATTCTCATCAAAATTTGGTGTTAATTTATCATTGGTATATCGCTGGAAGTTGGTTGCAATATTTTGGTCTTGCCCCTCATCTTTTAGAATCCAATCTGTAAATTGGTTGTTTTGAATTTTCAGTTTTAGTTCATCATTAACCCAATAGAATAGGTCTTCAGTAAATGCATTGTAATAAAGAATCTTTTCAAATGCCTCGGTTGATTGTTGTTCATCAGCTACAATTTCAGTTTGTGCAATCAAATTTTTAAATACTCTAGATAACCGTGTTTTACCTGTACCATTGAAAGCATAAATCAATTGCACTTTCACATCAAGTGTTCTTTCCGCAACAGCTTGTCTTGTATGTGTTGCCGCTCTCAAATTCTGAGCTATTTGTATTAACGACTGTCCCATGTTATGATTCTATATTATTCTTAGGAAAGGTTAATAATAAATTTCGATAATATTCATATTGCTTTTCACGAGCTGTAAGCTCTGCTGTAAGCTCTGCTGTAAGCTCTGCTGTAAGCTCTGAAAAGGTATCTAAATTCTGAACTAATTCCTTTTGAAATTCAAGAGATTTCTCATTGTCTTCAGGATATGGAATTGGTATTTGAAGTTTTTCAATTACAAATGCATCCAATGTTGGAATGCCTGCTTTTCTTACTCTTGATTTAAGAAAATGCTGCTCGCCAAGTAGAAAATAATACAAAAATTTACTATTTAACTTATCCGAATGCTCAATACTATAACAACCATCCGATGACCAAAAATCTACTGAACTATAACCGACAGTTCCAGCAGACGCTCCAACATTTATTATCATTACTGAATTAGCTGGTCGATTAAATGAAGAATAATATCCTAATGGTTCTAAACCACCGTGAAATACTGGATATTGTTCGGAGTTTGATAATAATTCCCTTGTTAATCTTCTACCTCTCAAAACGCTAGTTACTTCATCCAAATTTTGCCATTCTACTGGAACACCTTCCAGCATTTTGTTAATTGAGCTTGAATCTGAAATTTTCTTGATTAACGTATCAATATTTGTTTGCAGACCATTTATTTTATTTACTGATTCTGAAATCTTCTGATTTAATGAAATTATATCAACCTTCTCACGATTGTCTTTTGCCTCTACATATGAACTTACAGATAGGTTGTAATCATTTTCTGCAATTTTTGAATTGTCTATTGATTTAGAAATATGTTCTTTGTCCTCTTTTGAGTCGAAGATTTCCATAATTTTTTCAATGTGCTTATCATTAAGCACATTGTTGTTCGTTTCTTTTTTGAAGAAATCTTCTCCGCTTGCATCAATAAACTGCGTTCTATTTTCTATTTTATGTTTTGAAAGAACGAGAATAGTTACAGAAATAGATGTGCCGTAAAACAGATTTGGAGCTAAAGAAATTACGGATTCAACAAAGTTATTGTCCACCAAATACTTTCTAATTTTCTGTTCAGCACCGCTTCTGTAAAAGATGCCAGGGAAACAAACAATGGCTGCTCTGCCTTTACTGGATAGATAACTGAGGGCATGAAGTACAAAGGCAAAATCTGCCTTCGATTTTGGAGCCAAAACACCTGCGGGTGCAAAACGGTCATCATTAATCAACGTTGGGTCATCATCACCAATCCATTTTATAGAATATGGTGGATTTGAAACGATTGCATCAAAAGGTTTTTCATCGCCATAATGAGGGTCAATAAGTGTATTGCCAAGGGCAATATTAAACTTGTCGTAGTTGATGTTGTGCAAAAACATGTTCATACGAGCAAGGTTGTAAGTGGTGTGGTTCACTTCCTGCCCGTAAAAGCCTTCTTCAATAATATGATTGTCGAAATGCTTTTTGGCTTGTAACAATAACGAGCCTGAACCAGCCGCAGGGTCGTAAATCTTGTTTACTTTGTCTTGCTTGTGCATTGCCAATTGTGCAATGAGTTTGGATACGTGCTGTGGTGTAAAAAATTCACCGCCTGATTTTCCAGCATTGGCTGCATAATTGGAAATCAAAAACTCATAAGCATCACCAAAAAGGTCAATTTGATTTTCTTCAAAATTCCCAAAGTCAAGCTCTTCAATTCCTTTTAAGACCTTAGCCAACGTATTGTTTTTGGCTTCAACGGTATTCCCTAATCGTGTGCTTGTGGTGTCAAAGTCAGCAAACAAACCTTTAATGTCGGGTTCAGATGGATAGCCATTTGCAGAACTTTCAATAGCGTCATAAATCGCTTTTAAGTCTGTGTTTAGATTGGGGTTTGTATTGGCAGTTTTGGCAACATTCACAAACAATTGACTTGGATAAATGAAGTAACCTTTTGTTTTTATCGCATCGTCTTTTATTTCAGGTGTAATGTCTTTGTCAGGATAGTTTGCATAGTTTACGCTTTCATCACCACCTTCAATGTAATTGGTGAAGTTTTCACTAATGAAGCGATAGAACAGCGTACCTAAGACAAACTGTTTAAAGTCCCATCCATCCACTGAGCCACGAACATCGTTGGCTATTTTCCATATTTTGGCTTGCAATTCTTGTCGTTGCGCTATGCTTGTCATTTTTTCTCTTTTATTAAGTCTTGTGGTTTAACACCTAGTATTTTGGCAATTTCAAAAAGCACTTCAAGTCTTGGCTGTTGTCGGTTTTGCACATAGCCGTTCACCATGTTGTAACTTTTCCCCAGTTGTTCAGCCAACCAAGTCTGTTTTACTCCTTTTTCTTCCAACACTTCTTTTATTCTGTTCATGTCATTTTGAAATGTGACCGCAAAGATAGATTTATTATTTTGTCTATCTCGTTTTTCAATATAAAAACTGTTTGAATTATTGTCAGCTTGTTTGTTGGTGCGTTGGTAAAAAATGGCTCTTTTGGTTTTGCGAAGGGTTGGCTTGTGTGTCGGGCAAAACCAAATGTGCCATTTGTGCGGTGGCAATAAAATTGAATTAAAAAAATGTGCGGTGGGGAAAATAAAAAATACAGAAGGGTCGGCAATGAGTGTCGGCTTACTCGTTGTCCGTTTGCAATATGGTCTGTATGTTGTTCACCTGTCAAAATGGTTTGTCCTTGTTTTACTGTTTAAATTTTGGTCGGTCTGTGTCATGGTTGCAGTGTCGTTTTACACTTGCCGGTAACGGTTTGGCAGCTTGGCGTTTGTGGCGGATTTTTAGCACAAAAGTTTAATAGAATTACAAATGTTGAACCTTGCACAAATGTTCAATCGAAACCGTTCACCCGCCATAACGCCAAACTGCTTGTTATGGGAAGTGCTAATCCTCATCTTGTGGTATCGGTTCGTTGTTCATAAATGCTTCAAATGAGCCAATCGGTGCAAAGTCAATGTTTATCGTTGAATAATCATCCTTATCACGCCAAAGTCGAACGCTGTCTGTTCCCTTTTTTTGTAACCATTCACGAGTTACTAATTTTCTGTCTTTCAGCCCCAAAACATCAACTAAAAGCCATTGTCCGAGTGCAGATTGTCCGTAACGTTTTCCGTTTTCATCTCGTTCAGTGTTGCTTCCTGACTGCAAACCTTTCATATTACTTTGTGTTACCAAAGACGGAATTTTCTTACCATTCGGAAGTTGCAAATAAAAACGAACTTCTGGTTTATTTTCCTTGTCGCCTTGATAACTTTTTTGTTCATTTTCAAATTCAAAAATGTCTTTCGTGAAAAAGTTTGGGTGCTTTTTGTGAAATTCTCTCGGAATAGGAATATAAACTTCGTTTAAAGGACGTAAAGTTTCACTTCCTTTGTTTTTTGGTGCTGCGTTCCAAGCATTTAAGCCCGATTTTTCTTCAACTTCTTTTGATTGATAAGAATATAGCGGAAGATAAACTTCAACGATATTTTTGACAGCAACTTTTGCTTTGTCAATAAAGTTAAAATATGCTTCTAATAAAAACGAAAATGGGTCTTCAATAATTTGAATATCAAATTGATGAAGTAAAAAAGTGTCTTTTTTTGATGAGTCAAATTTTTGATGAATTTGCGAATCTCCAAACGTGTATTTATAGTCTTTGAGTCCGTCTGACCAAGAAAATGCAGTAGGTGTTAAATTGAATTTTTCAAGTTTGTTCAAATCAATCAAAGGATAAGCACATTCGTTGATTACAAAACGCCCCTCATCACGAGTTACATAATGATAAATATTTTTGTCTTCCGATAATCCCAAACGTTCGTAGTCGCTTTTCATTCGCTCGTTTTTGATTTCGGAAATTTTGTAAGCTAATGCTTCAACATCTTTATTTTTAAAAACTGTGTTGATGTCATTTTGGTAGCGTTTGAGTTGCATTACTTTTTGAAAAGACGGTTTGCTATTCATCCAAGTTTTTAAACCAATTCCAATTCTGTTATTTCCGAAAACAGAAACAACATCGTGAGGAGTGTTTCCAATATCTGCATTTTGGCTATCGAAAATTTTTGCAAAAACTGTTTCTTGAAATTTGGAATCAAGATACGGAATCATATCGCCTTGTTTTTGGCGAAAAAGATTAGATAAAGCTCCGTAAACTTGTAGAAATTTTATGTATTCTTCTCTTTGTTCCGTAGAATATTGTTCCCAAACACTCATTTACAAAACCTTTATTATCTCATTACTAATTCTTTCAATCAACGGTGTTGTTACCGAATTTCCTGCCTGCATATAAAGTTTGCTATTTGCGACAGGTGGCAAAATATATTTGTCCATTGGATAACCTTGAAAAGCAAAACATTCTTTTGGTGTTAGTTTTCTAATTCCAAAATCATCTTTTATCAATGGCACGTTGTGTCCACCTGCTCCCATATTTGCGGTCAAAGTTGGGCAAACATTACTTTTATTTTCTCTCACATAAACTCTTCGCCATTGATAAACTGTATCTTTTTTTGTAATCGTTTTTGCAAGTTCAGGGTAGTATTGATGAGTTTCAGGATAATAATATTTATCATCTTGTTTGCCTTGTTCCAAAATGTCGTGAATGGTTTTTGTCAATTTAATTTCTTCTGGAAACTTAAATTTTTTGTAATTCTTAACTTGTTTTGGGTCAAATGCAACGATAAAAATTCGCTCTCTGTTTTGTGGCACGTTTGCGTGTGTCATTGAGTTTAGAACTTTATGAAACACTTTATAACCTAATTTTTCTTCTAAAATTTCGATGATTACTTTAAAGGTTTTTCCGTTGTCGTGAGAAACTAAATTTTTGACATTTTCTAAAAACACGACCTTTGGTCGGTGTTTTTCGATAATTTTTTCAATGTCAAAAAACAATGTTCCTCGTGTATCTGTAAATCCTTTTTGATAACCTGCAATTGAAAATGCTTGACAAGGAAAACCTGCACAAAGCACATCAAATTCTGTTGGGATATAATTTTTTATTCGGTCTTTTGTAATATCCCCAAATGGAATTTCGCCAAAATTTTCACGATACGTTTTTTGAGCGTCTTTGTTCCATTCACTTGTATAAACACACTTTCCACCTACATTTTGCATTGCAATTCGGAAACCTCCAATTCCTGCAAAAAGGTCGATGAATTTAAAAGTGTAATTTTCAGGCGTTGGAAACGGAACGTTTTCAACTTCAAATAAAAATTGTTGTAATGCTTCTTCGGCTACAATAGAAATTTCGCTTTCATTCTTGTATTCAACGTAATTTTTTAAAACAGTTAAAGCCTCGTCTTTGTAGTATTTTGAAACTCCGTTGTGAATGTTATGAAGATAATGAGTTAAAACAGCTTTTTCTTCTTCAAAAGGTTCAATAAGTCTAATTTGATAACTTTTGTCATCAAATTCTTCAATGCTTATTTTCTCTTTTATCAACATATTTTGTTCGCTTAATCGTTTCAAGTCGCAAGTTAAGAATTAAATTCCATTTTGGTTATAATCGGTTCGTCTTTTGCCGAAATTTCTTTTTATGACCGAGCGTTCAAAAAGCATTTCCCATAACGGCTGACGCTTGGCGCCGTTTTTCTGTGTTGCGCCTGCGGCAGAAAAATGGAGCTAAGCGTTTGTTATAGCCTGTGGTTATTTTTTCACAAAAGGCAATATTGTTTTTAATACTTTTTCAAGGCCATTTATAGAAATATCTTCATCTTTTGGATCAGAGGTTGATATTTGATTACCAAAATATTTTTTTACTAATTCTTCTTTTATTGCTTGTTTTTTATCTTCAGGCAACAACTCAATAAATGGTCCGATAGAGGCTAACTCAAGTTCAAGATTTCTGTTTTGAGTTTCTAAAACTCTGTGTTTATTTGATTCGCGAGAAGAGTATATTGCAGGATACGTCAATACTGCAGCAGCCAAAATCCTAACAAGAGATTTATACAGGTCGAATTCAGCTTTACTTAAATCCACAATAGACCAAATTAATAGACCAGACATTACAACCATAAACGCTAAAGCGACCCATCTAAAAAAATTAGCACTTTCCTTATGTTGGTTTGCAATTTTTTGATAATTACCAGTTACACCAACGTTCCCAACAATATTGACAATTTTATTTGCTTCTGCAAGCTTAGAATTCAATTTGTCAATTACTTCCGTAGATTTATTTTCAAAGTTTTTTGACTGATCTTCAAAAGCTTTCTGAAAGGCATTTTGATCTTCATCGAATTGTTCACCAAATGATTTTCTATCGCTTTCGATACTTTCATTAAATTTCTTTTTTTCTTCTTCTAAAGTGTTATGGCTATTTGTCTTAAGATTTTCAAATTCTGTTGTGTAGTTATTCAGGAAATTTGAAATTTCAATTTCTTTGTTAGCTATTTGCTGTTCTAAAGCAGTTATTTGAGCATTTTTAGCTGTGAGATTATCTTTCAAGGATTTAACGTCTTCTTGCAACTTCTTATTTATTTCATTCAAATTTGAATAAGAAGTTTTTATTGTTTCCTCGAAAGTTGCGATAGCCTTTGAAAAATCAAAATCCCCTTTAGATATAGGAACAGGAAGTGTTCTCACCCTGTTTAAAGCGGAATTGAAATTATTTATTGCGTTTTGTACATGCCCAGTATTATTGTTGCCAAAGAATGTGTTTAGTTGAACTGTACCAGCTTCAATTTCAGTTGAAAGTGCATTAAGTTCTGCTTCTTGTATTAAAGTTGGTATTGTTAATTTTAATCTGTCTTTAATAAAAAGTTGAAAAGAATCGAAATAAACATAATTTTCAGATCCTAATTTTTCATTAGCATTTTCTATTGAAAGAACTTGTTTTAATTGATCAAGTTTTTCAAAAACAGGATGATTTTTAAAGTTTTCAGCTATCATTCTTCGTTTGTCGGTATATGTTTTTCTCTACAATAGTTTTCAACTTCTGTGTCGTTCGCAAAGTAGCCGTCACAAAATTCGTCCAATTCTTTTTCTGCTCCAGAAACATATTTTTCGCTTGCAGTCATTAGTTTTTCTGTTTGTTCGATGAATTTTTCAAATTCCTTATTCATCTTGCAAAGTTTGTCAATCGTCTTAAAATCCAAGTCACGAAATACAGCAGGATAAAGCACTTTGCTTTGGTAAGGATTTGCGTTTAATTCGATAATTCCAATTCCAAACGATTGATTAAGTCTTGCCATTTCTTCGTTCAAACTATCACTAAACTCAAACGCTACTAAATATCCATAATTCGCCCAGCTTGAATTTGAAACTGCCTGAAAAAATGCTTTTTTTAGTTCGCTGTCGCTGTTAATTTCTCGTTTCAATTCGTATGAACTCAATTTAAAAGTGTCAACTCGATTTATGGATTTTAAAAAGTTTTGACTTGCCTTTGTTTGTAAATTCAAGAACTTAATTCCAACCATATCAGGGTGTGTCCAAATTTGGTTGTTGTCTTTTCCGTTGGATTGTTCGTGAAAGATTGTCTTTGAGTAAGTGTCAGTATTTTTTAGATAACTACTCAAAAGTTTGTGCAAATCTCTTTCTTCGTAAGTTTTTAACTTATTTATTTTTGTCGGTTTTACAATTTGAGTTTCGGTGTCCCCACTCAAAATCTCAATTCCAATGTTTTGCTCGTTTTTTGTCAAGTAGTAAGAATAAGTTCCACCGTCTTGTTTGATACGTTTCACTCTTGTGTCGCCATTGCGAATAAAGTCGCCTAAAACCGCTGAAATTGTCGAACCTGGTGTTTTTGCACCGCCAAAGTCATAATAGTTTTTTTCGTTTATGTGATTAAGAACTGCCAAATAATTGGTGATGTCGTTAATGTCTTCTAAACTTTTTAATACGGCTTCTTTTAATGTCATTTTCTGGTTGTTTTTCTGTTACGGTTCGGTCGTCCTACCATTGGCTATAACGGTCAAGTATAAGAGCAGTAGCGGATTTCAAGGCGATTACCTGTCCGCCACCACAAAAGTTTATTAAATACAAAGACCTATATTTTACCACTTCACCCGCTATTGCTCTTATACAATGTGTGTGCTCTGCATGAGCAGAAGCACACGCTTGTGTAAGCTATCATAAAAATTCAAAAATACAAATATATTTTATGATATCAAACTAAGTGTGTGTGATTTTTCCAGAGGGTGTAAGTCC
>Ga0164242_10006647_pt1 | contig 12709 bp, 12 predicted proteins | sample OricomgcompostMG_FD_108783 | JGI IMG/M metagenome (GOLD analysis project Ga0164242, IMG submission 108783) | Miracle-Growth compost microbial communities from Emeryville, California, USA - Original compost - Miracle growth compost (MG) ... | reverse complement strand
CCGGTCGAGCGCCCAGGCGAGGCACGTGGCTGAGTCCTGGCCGCCGGAAAACAGCACGAGCGCGCCGTTTTTGGCGTCTGTACGAATCACCGTGAGGCTCCGTGTCGAAGGTCGTCGCGTTGCGCGACACAGAAGAGAGAAATTGCGCCCGGCGCATCGCGCGGGCCTTCGGCAGCCTGCCGAATGCGCGGAAGCGGCTGCCGGCGTGGCGCCATGAATGTCCGCCGGTCCGCTCTCGACCCTACGCCGGGAACGGCCGGCGCGGCCGGTTGGTGCCGGCGCGCTGGCCCGTGTCGGCTTGGCTCATGCCAGCGTACCGCAAGTGCATTGGCCGCCGGCTAGTCGCTCGTTACCCGCGCGCAGAGCGGAAAACAGCTGGCATTTTACCATGTGGTGCCATTCGGCCGTGAGGCCCGCATGGCACGGCTTGGCGTGGCCGGGCGGGGCTTCGGCGCAGTCTGATGTGTATAATTCTTTATTCCAATACACATCGACGGATACATCATGCGCACCAACATCGAAATCGACGACGACTTGATGGCGGAAGCACTCGCCGCGACTGGCATCAAGACCAAGCGGGAAGCGGTCGAACTGGGCTTGAAGACGATCATCCGGCTCAAACAGCAAGAACAGATTCGCCAGTTCCGAGGGAAGCTCCATTGGGAAGGCGACCTTGATGCGATGAGGGCGGATCGATGACGCTCGTCGATTCGAGCGTCTGGATCGATTACTTCCGGGGCGGGGTTTCACCGGAAACCGACAAGCTCGATACCTTGCTGGGCAGGGAAGCCCTGATAACTGGCGACCTCATTGTCGCCGAAGTGTTGCAGGGTTTTTCGTCCGAATCCGAATTCAATACGGCCCGGCAGTTGATGACCATGCGGTTCGAGGTCGTGCCCCTCGTCGGTCCCGACAACGCTATCCAGGCTGCACGAAATTACCGAGCCTTGAGAGCGCAGGGCGTGACGACGAGGAAGACCATCGATACGCTGATCGCCACCTACTGTATTGAAAACGGCGTTTCGCTACTGTTCAGCGATCGGGATTTCAATCCATTCGTCGATTATCTTGGTCTTCGATCCGCCATGCTGGACGACTGACCAGAAACAAAAACATTACCGGGTCACTCCGCAAGGAATCGTTCGACGAGACGCGTCCAGAACGCGGCGCCGATCGTCAGGTTGTCGTCGTTGAAGTCGTAGTGCGCGTTGTGCAGCATCGCCCGGCCCTCTCCGTTGCCGAGCCGCACGAAGCAGCCGGGCCGCCGCTGCAGGTAGTACGCGAAGTCCTCGCTACCCGAGATCGGCGGGAACGGCGCAATCACGTGTTCCGGCCCGACGAGCTCTTCGGCGACTTCGCGCGCGAACGCGGTTTCGGCCTCGCTGTTGACGAGCACCGGATAGCCGCGGATGAAGTCGATCTCGACCGTCGCGCCGTACGATTGCGCCTGCGCGTCTACGAGCGCGCGGATGCGCGTTTCGAGCGTTTCGCGCACCTGCGGCGAGAACGAGCGCACGCTCATCTGCAACACCGCATCCTCGGGGATCACGTTCGGCGCATGGCCGGCCTGGAACGAGCCGACCGTGACCACCGCCGCCTCGTTCGGATCGACGTTGCGGCCGACGATCGACTGCAGCGCCATCACGATGCTGCTGCCGACCACGACCGGATCGACCGCGAACTGCGGGCGCGCCGCGTGGCCGCCGCGCCCGACGATGCGCAGCTTCACCGTATCGCAGGCGGCCATGAGCGGCCCGGCGCGAAAGCCGAACGTGCCGGCCGGCACGCCCGGATGGTTGTGCAGCCCGAAGATCGCATCGCACGGGAAGCGCTCGAACAGGCCGTCGGCGATCATGCGTTCGGCGCCGCTGTCCGACCCGGCCTCTTCGGCTGGCTGAAAGATCAGGTGCACGGTGCCGTCGAAGTTGCGCGTCTTCGCGAGCTGCTGCGCTGCGCCGAGCAGCACGGCCGTGTGGCCGTCGTGGCCGCACGCGTGCATCTTGCCGTCGCGGATGCTCGCGTAGTCGAGGCCGGTCTGCTCGTGGATCGGCAGCGCGTCCATGTCGGCGCGCACGCCGACCGTGCGCGTGCCGGTGCCGACCTTCAGTGACGCGACGAGTCCGTGGCCACCGACGTTGCGCGTCACGTCGTAGCCCCACGCTGCGAGTTTTTCGGCGACGAAGCGCGACGTGTCGGCCTCCTCGTACGACAGTTCCGGATGGCGGTGCAGGTGATGACGGATCTCGTCGAGCTGCGCCCTGACGTCGACCAGATCGGCAACTTCGCAGTAACGATTGGTGCTCATGGTGTGGTGTTTCTCCCCTTCAGAGGCGGACGGCAACGGGTTCATCGTCGGGCCAGCCGCGCAGCGCGAATCCGCTCGCCTTCCTCGCCAAGATCCCAGAACAGGCCGGCCATGATCTGCAGACCTTCGCGGGCGACACTGCCAAGCAGATGCTCGTTCGGCGCGTGCTGCGAGCAGGCCGGGTACGAGTGCGGTACCCATAGCGTCGGCAATCCGAGGATGTCGGCGAACACGTCGTTGGGCAACGAGCCGCCGAGATTCGGCAGCAGCGCCGGCACCGTGCCGAGCGTCGCCGAGATCGAGCGTACACCCCATTCGACCCACGGGTCGTCCGGATCGAGGCGTGTCGCCGCCATGAAACTCGTGTACGGGGAGACCTGCACGTCGGTGAAGCCGTGCGCATCCAGATGGGCACGCAGGTGGGCGAGGAAACGTGCGGAGTCGCTACCGACGACGAAGCGCATCTGGCAATGCGCATACGCGTGGCCAGGAATCGCGTTGGCCGGCCTTTCCGGGTTGCCGGTCTTGAACGCCAGTATCTCGAACGTGTTCCAGCCGAACACCCGTTCGACCGGCGTGAGATTTTCCTCGCCCCAGTCGGGGTCGACGGCCGGGTCGTTCGGGCCACCGCCGACAGACAGCGACGCGAGCGCGGCGCGCACGCCCGGCGAAATCGCCGGCGGCCGCAGGCCGTCGACACGAATCTGGCCGCGCGCGTCGACGATCGACGCCAGCGCGTGCGCGAGCCGGATGCCCGGACTGCGTAGCAGGCCGCCCCAGTTGCCCGAGTGATGGGCGCCGTTGCGCAGTTCTACCGACAATGTGAAGTTGGCGCTGCCGCGGGAGCCCATGAAAAGCGTCGGGCGTTCGGCCCTCACGCGCGGTCCGTCGGACGCGATGAACAGGTCTGCGCGCAGCGCGTCCCGGTTCGCCTCGCACATTTCAGCGAGGCCCGGCGAACCGGCTTCCTCGCCCATCTCGATGATCGCCTTCACGTTGTAGCCAAGCCGGCCGCCGCGCGCGCGCAGCACCTGCGCAAGCGCAGCGAGATTGATGGTGTGCTGCCCCTTGTTGTCGGCGGTGCCCCGGCCGTACCAGCGGTCGCCGTCGACGGTCAGCGTCCACGGCGCGAGGCCCGTTTGCCACTGCTTGTCGTAGCCGTGCACGACGTCGCCATGTCCGTAAGTCAGCAGCGTGAGCGCGGCCGGGTCCTCGATCCGTTCGGCGAGCAGGAACGGGCCGCGCCCCGACACAGGGTTCGATACGCAGCGGCAACTGAAGCCGAGCGCCTCGAACGCGGGAATCAGGTTCCCGTCCAGATAGCCCTGCAAGGCAGGCAGACTGTCGCTGGCCTGGCTCTCGGTACGGTGTGCGATGCGTTCGCCTAGCACCTGCCGGAAACTGCCGTCGTCGAAATATCCGGTGGCATACGCAATGGCTTGCTCGCGGCTCATAAAGGAAATCCTCGCTCGGTTCGTGGTTGATTCAATTCGTGGTGGGAAGGGGGACAAGCTCTGGAAGTCCGAGGCCGGGCTCCGGCGTGAGCGCAGACGACAGCAGCTGGCGCGTATACGGGTGGGCTGGATGCTCGAAGATTGTTTCCCGGTCTGCGAGTTCGACGATCTGTCCGCGATACATCACCGCGACGCGGTCGGCAAGATGCTCGACCACGCCGAGGTCGTGGCTGATGAACAGATAGCTGAGCCCGAACTCGGCCTTCAGGTCGAGCAGCAGGTTCAGGATCTGCGCCTGGACCGACACGTCCAGCGCGGAAGTCGGCTCGTCGCAGACCAGGATGTCCGGGCGCAGGATGAGCGCCCGTGCAATCGCTACGCGCTGCCGCTGGCCACCCGAGAGCTGGCCCGGGTACTGGTCGTGTGTGCGGGCGGGCATGCCGACGAGGTCCAGCATCGTGCGGACCTCGGCTCGCTGGGCGGACGCGCTGTCTTTGCCGTGCAGCTTCAGCGGCAGCCCGACGATCTGCGCGACCGTCTTGCGCGGGTTCAGCGACGAGTACGGGTCCTGGAAGATCGGCTGGATGCAGCGCGCCATCGCGCGCCGTTCGCGCGGATCGATTTCCCGGCCGCCGATCAGCACGTTGCCGGAGGTCGGTTCGAGCAGCCCGAGCAGCATCTTTGCGAGCGTGCTCTTGCCGCAGCCCGATTCGCCGACCAGCCCGAGCGTCTCGCCTCGATGCAGCCGCAACGACACGTCATCCACCGCGCGCAGTGTCGTGGCGGCCCCGAATAGCCCGCGCCGCAGCGTGAACGTGCGCCGAAGCGAACAGAGTTCGAGGGCGATGTCGTCGCTCATCGCAGCGTCTCCGTCGGCATCGCCGGCTCACCGGCGGCGAGCACGCAGCGCACCCGATGGCCGGCTTCGATTTCGGGGTACGGGGGCGTCTGCGTGCACGCGTCGTGCGCGTGCGCGCAGCGGTTCGCGAACGCACAACCGGCCAGTTCGCCGAGCAGCGACGGCACGACGCCCGGTATTGCCGTCAGATGCGCACCGGGCTGCTGCCGGCCGCGTACCGGAATGCAGTTCAGCAGTCCGCGCGTGTAAGGATGCGCGGGCTGCGCGAACAACGTGCGCACCGGCGCGGTCTCGACGATTTGCCCGGCGTACATCACAGCGACCCGGTCGGCGATGCGCGCGACGACGCCGAGGTCGTGCGTGATGAACAGCACGGCGGTGCCGAACTCCTGCTGCAGCTCGCGCAGCATGCGCAGGATCTGGGCCTGGATCGTCACGTCGAGCGCGGTCGTCGGTTCGTCGGCGATGATCAAGTCGGGCTCGCACATCAGTGCCATCGCGATCATTACGCGCTGCCGCAGCCCGCCGGACAACTGGTGCGGATACTGGCCAAGCCGTTGCGCGGCATTCGTCATGCCGGTGCGTTCGAGCAGGTAGACCGCGCGGTCACGCGCCTGCGCGCGCGTCACGTTGCGATGCTGGTGCAGCGCCTCGACGAGCTGGCTGCCGAGTGTGTGCGACGGATTCAGCGAGGTCATGGGCTCCTGGAAAATCATCGCGATCCGGTTGCCGCGCAGCTTCGCCATGTCGCGGTCTCTCAGCGCAGCCAGGTCCTGACCGTCGAGCCGCAGCCGCTTGGCGGTGCGCGTCGCGCGGCGCGGCAGCAGCCCCATCAGCGCGAGCGAAGTCATCGACTTGCCGCAGCCGGATTCGCCGACGAGGCATAGCATCTCGCCGCGCTCGACTTCGATGTCGATGCCGCGCACCGCGCGCAGCGGCCCGTTCGGCGTGGGCAGTTCCACCTGCAGCTGTTCCACTTCGAGCAACGCGCTCATCGCTGGCTTCCTCCGTGATGGCGGCCGTCGAGCGCGTTCAGGTCGCGCAGGCCGTCGCCGACCAGATTGATCGCGAGCACGAGCGCCGCGAGCGCGACGCCCGGGATCACGATGACCCACGGCTGGAAGAACATGTATGTCTTGCCCTCGGAGATCATCAGCCCCCACGAAGGCAGCGGCGGCGGCACGCCGAGCCCGAGAAACGACAGCGCGGCCTCGAGCAGGATCGCGTGGGCCATTTCGAGCGTCAGCACGACGATCAGCGCGTTCGCGATGTTCGGCAGCAGCTCGCGCAACAGGATGTACGGAGTGGATGCGCCGACGGCCTTCGCGGCCGCGATGAATTCGGCGTCGCGCAACTGCTGCGTGACCGAACGCGCCACGACCGCGAAGCGGTCCCAGATCAGGAAGCCCAGCAGCAGGATCACGTTTTTCAGCGACGTGCCGAGCAGCGACGACAGTGCGAGCGCGACGAGGATCACCGGCATCGCGAGGCGTGTCGTGAGCACGTAGCTGATCGCGCTGTCGATACGGCCGCCGAAGTAGCCGGCGAGTACGCCGAGTGTCGTGCCGATCAGACCGGACAGCGCAGCGGCCGCGACGCCGATCGCGAGCGACACGCGCGCACCGTACAGCAGTCGGCTCAGGTAGTCCCGGCCAAGCTTGTCTGTGCCCAGCGGATGCTGCCAACTGCCGGTCGCATGCCATACCGGCGGAATCAGCCGGCTGCCGAGATCCTGTGCGTACGGATCGTGCGGCGCGAGCCAGGGCGCCAGCAGCGCGGCGAGCACGATCACGCCGAGCAGCGCCGCGCCGATCGCGAGGCCGCGATGGCCGACGATTCGCCGCAACGCGCGGTGCCACGCGGGTGCTGGAACATGCAGATCGAGCGAGGTGGTATCGCTGCGCGCCGGAGAGAGCCCTGTCGTCATGGCGAGTCCTCGGGTTAGCTGGCACGCAGCCGCGGATCGAGCGCGGCGTTCGCGACGTCGGCGAGAAAAGTCAGGCCGATGTAGAACATCGCGATCAGCAGCACCACTGCCTGCACGACCGGGAAGTCGCTGCGCGCGATGGCGTCCCACGCGAGCTGCCCGAGCCCCTGCAGCGAGAACACCGATTCGATCACGACCGAGCCGCCGAGCATGAAGCCCAGCTCGACGGCCGCGAGCGCGACGACGGGGATCAGCGCGTTGCGCAGCGCGTGGCGGAAGATCACGCGCGCGGGCGAGAGCCCCTTGGCGCGCGCAGTGCGGATGTAGTCGGCGCCCAGCACGTCGAGCATGCCCGCGCGCGTGAGACGCATCATCGACGGCGTTGCGTAATAGCCGAGCGCGATGGCCGGCAGCACAAAGTTCTGCCAGTGCGCGTTGCCTGCGACCGGCAGCCAGCGCAGCCAGACCGAGAACACGAGGATCAGCGTAAGGCCGAACCAGAAGCTCGGCATGGCTTGGCCGATGACCGCGACGAACAGCGACAGGCGGTCGACCCACGTATCGCGGAAGATCGCCGCCAGCACACCGAGCGGAATCGCGATGGCCACCGCCAGCGCGAGCGACACGGCGCCCAGCTTCAGCGTGACCGGCAGACGCTGGCCGATCAGGTCCATCACCGTGTCCTGGAAGAAGAACGAGCGGCCGAAGTCCAGATGAACCGCGTGCCACAGCCAGTCGAGATATTGCGCGGGCAGCGGCCGGTCAAGCCCGTACTGCGCGCGGATCTCCGCGACCTGTTGAGCCGACGCCTCGGGTCCCGCGATCGACGTGGCGAGATCGCCGGAGAGGTGCAGCAGGGCGAAGCTGACGAGCGACACGGTGAAGGCTACCGCGAGCGCGAGCCCGAAGCGGCGGACGACGTAGGAGAGCATCGTTGGCTCCGTGACGAAGAGTTGGCACCGTGGACGGTTACTTCCAGCTCGACTGGTAGAAGCGCGGCAGTTCGTCGGGCCACGGCTGGAAATTCAGGTCCGACGTAAACGCATAGTTCGTCGAGTACGAGAACAGCGGCGCCCAGTACGCCTGCTCGCTGATGCGCTTCAATGCGGCTGCGTAGTGGGCCTTGCGCTCCGCCGGATCGTTGGACGCGTCCGCGATGCCGATGTCCTTCATCACGGCCGGATCTTTCGCGGTGTCGTCGGGACCGCCCTTGAAGAAGGCGCCGAGCGACGCGGACGCGTCGTTGACCGAGTACGAGGCCCAGGCCTGGAAGGTCATCGGCGTCTTTCCCGCGCGGTATGCCTTGCGTAGTGCCGCGTACTGGAGGTAGTGCAGGTGCGCGATGATCCCGACCTTGCGCAGATCGCCGATGATGGCTTCCGCATAGTCACGCTCGCGATACGCATACAAATCGGTTTCGAAGCCGTTCGGGTAGCCGGCCTGCTTCAGCAGCTCGCGCGCCTTCGCCGGGTCGTAGCCGTACTTGACCACAACGTCTGCATCGCAGCCGAACTGGGTGCGGAAGCACGGCGTATAGACGGGCTGGCTGCCGCCGCGCACGAGATCATTCGCGAGCGCGGCCCGGTTGACCGCATAGTTGACGGCCTGCCGCACGCGCACGTCCTTGAATGGCGAGTTGGGTGCCGACGTGCCCTGATCGTCCATGGTCAGGAAGCCGAAGCGCATCGTCTCGCCGCCAACGACCGTCAGGTTCGGCACTGCCTTCAGCGACTGAGCCTGGTCGGCCGGTACGCGCCAGATCCAGTCGACTGCGCCCGTCATCAGTTGTGCGGCGCGGGTCTCCGGATCGGGGATCACCACGAAACGGATTGTGCCGATCTTCGGCTGGCCGAGCGGGCTGCCGCTGAAATAGTTGGGATTCTTAACGAGCGTCACGCCGACGCCGGGCTGGATGGACGTGACGCGATACGGGCCGGTGCCGATCGGCGCCTTGCTGAAGCCTTCGAGGCCGACTTTCCTGAAGTACGCCTCCGGATAGATCGGCAACGGGCCGGCGAGATATTCGAGCGCAGCCGGGAAAGGCGCTTTGAGCAGGATACGCACCTGGTAGTCGCTGACCTTCTGTGCGCTCTTGATCCAGTCGACGTTCTGCCGGGTGATGACCTTCGAATCGGGCGCCGTCATGTAGTTGAACGTGAACGCAACGTCAGCCGCGGTGAACGGATCGCCGTTCTGGAACTTTACGTCGTGGCGCAGATCGACCAGCAGCGAGGTCGGCGACTCCCATTTCCACGCCGTAGCCAGCTCCGGCTTGAACTGGCCGGTCGCAGGATCCCGGTAGATCAGGTTGTCCCAGATGAGGTGCGCAAGAATGACGCCTTCGCGCAGGTTGTTATGGTACGCGGAGACGTTATCGACCTCGCTGTCCGACGCGTAGACCAGCGTGTCATTCGCCTTGCTCGCGATCGCGTGCGTCGTGCATAGCAGCGATGACAGCGCGACGGACGAGCAGGCGACGAGGCGGATTGCATTCCGGATTCGACTGGCGTGAAGCGTCATGAATGGGTTCCCCGGGGCAGGACTTCACTGTTGAACTTGAGAGGCTGGTGTCGAGACTATCTGGGGAATTTTGTTGCGACTATGATCGAATAAATAATGCTGCGTTGCCGGAACGGCAATTCGGGCCGCCGCCAAGCCGCGCGTTTCCGGTCCAGTGGAGAGGACATGAAACAGCATCACCTGCAGGAAACGGCGCTGCGTTATTTTCTCGACGTCGTGCGGACCGGCTCCATCAGCGTGTCGTCGGAGCGGCTGAACGTGGCCGGATCCGCGATCAGCCGGCAGATCGCGGGGCTCGAAAGTGCGCTGGACACGGCGCTGTTCGAGCGCAGGCCGCGCGGCATGGTGGCGACTGCGGCAGGGGAGATGCTGGCGGCGTACGCGTCGCGCGTCGCGCTCGAAGCGGACCGCATCGTGCAGGACATCGAGGCGCTGCGGGGCGCGCGGCGCGGCAAGGTCCGGCTCGCATCGTCGGACGGGGGTGCGATCGAATTCCTGCCGCACGTGATGGCGGCTTTTCGCGCCGATTACCCGGGGATCCACTTCGATCTGGCCGTCAGTGCACCGGCAGAGGCGACGCGGCGCGTGCGCGAAGGGGATGCCGACATCGGGCTGGTCTTCAGCCGGACAACATATACAGACATCGAGGTCGTGCATCGCAGTCGCGCGCCGATGATGGCGGTGATGCGTAGCGGGCATCCGCTTGCCCATTTCGAGCGTGTGAGCCTCGCGCAATTGCGCGGATATCCGCTGGCGCTGCCGGATACGAACACCACGATACGGCAACTGTTCGACATTACGGTGAGCCAGCAGCGGCTCGTCTTCGAGCCAGCCGTCGTGAGCAACTATGCTGAGTCACTGCACAATCTTGCGGCGCTGACGGATACCGTGTCGATCGCTGCCGAAGTGACGATCCGGCACCGGGCCGCCCGCGGGGAGCTGGTTGCGGTGCCGATTCGGGACCGCGGGCTGAGCGAACGGTACATCGAAGTACAGACGCTGGTCGGCCGGACACTGCCGAAAGTCGTGCAGCTATTCCTGGATTTTCTGTGCGCGCGACTCTGAACCGGAACGCTGGCAGCGCTCCTTTCCGTATCGACGTCCTGGCCTTCAGAGGCTTGCCGCAAATTCGCGCGGCGACTGCGGCTAGACCGGCAGCTCAGTGGCCGACAGGATCTCGCGCAGCACGATAAACGTGCGGACTTGCCGCACACCCGGCAGGTACAGCAGCTTTTCCGCGTGCAGCCGGTTGAAGCTGTCGCTGTCGCGTGTGCGGATCAGCATGAAGTAGTCGAATTCGCCGGTCACGACATGGCATTCCATGCAGCCGGGTACCTTCTGCGCCGCCTTCTCAAAAGCGGTGAACGACTCGGGCGTCGAGCGGTCGAGCATCACGCCGATCAGCACCAGCATGCCGGCGCCCAGCTTCTTCGGATCGAGCAGCGCGACAGTGGCCCGGATCAGGCCCGCTTCCCTGAGCCGTTCGACGCGTCGCAGGCACGCCGGCGCGCTGAGATTGACCTTCGCGGCAAGCGCGACATTCGTGATCGACGCGTCACGTTGCAACTGCCGCAGGATCGCGCGATCCACCCGGTCGATCTGGACGCCCGGCTGCTGCGGGGCTGTGCGGGTCGGGGTTATTTTCATTGCGTATCGACGTGGTCCGGCGAAATCGGAAAGGGATGAAATCCGGCTGAACTTCATAAAGTTAGGCTCGACGATTTATCTTTGCAACCCGGCTGAGAGCGGAATTCCCTACGATTCTCATCACGCGCTGCGAAGTTCGGCGGCGGCGCCCGATCATCCATCGAGAGGAACCCTCCAACATGAACCTGCAACGCTTTCCGCGCTATCCGCTCACCTTCGGCCCCACGCCTGTCCAGCCCTTGAAGCGCCTCAGCGCACACCTTGGCGGCAAGGTCGAGCTGTACGCTAAACGTGAGGACTGCAATAGCGGGCTTGCGTTCGGCGGCAACAAGACCCGCAAGCTCGAATTCCTGATTCCCGAGGCACTCGCGCAGGGTTGCGACACGCTCGTGTCGATCGGTGGAATCCAGTCGAACCAGACGCGCCAGGTGGCGGCCGTCGCCGCGCATCTCGGCATGAAGTGCGTGCTGGTGCAGGAAAACTGGGTCAACTATTCGGACGCCGTGTACGACCGCGTCGGCAATATCCAGTTATCCCGGATGATGGGCGCCGACGTGCGGCTCGTGGCCGACGGCTTCGACATCGGCATCCGCAAGAGCTGGCAGGACGCGATGGACAGTGTGCGGGAGGCGGGCGGCAAGCCGTTCCCGATTCCGGCGGGCTGCTCCGAGCACCCGTACGGTGGCCTCGGCTTCGTTGGCTTCGCAGAAGAGGTCAGGCAGCAGGAGGCGGAACTGGGCTTCAGGTTCGACTATATCGTCGTCTGCTCGGTGACAGGCAGCACGCAGGCCGGCATGGTTGTCGGCTTCGCTGCGGACGGGCGCGCGCGGCGCGTGATCGGCATCGACGCATCGGCGAAGCCGGAGCAGACGCACGAGCAGATCACTCGTATAGCGAAGCACACAGCGGAACTCGTCGAACTGGGTCAGTACATTACGCGCGAGGATGTGATCCTCGATACGCGTTTCGGCGGCCCCGAGTATGGCCTGCCGAATGAGGGCACGCTCGAGGCAATCCGCCTGTGCGCGCGGCTCGAAGGAGTGCTGACGGACCCGGTCTACGAAGGCAAGTCGATGGACGGGATGATCCAGATGGTGCGCAACGGTGAATTCCCGGCGGGCTCGAAGGTGCTGTACGCGCATCTCGGCGGCGTGCCCGCGCTGAACGCATACAGCTTCCTCTTTCGCAACGGCTGAGCCGCCGGATTGCGGGCGGGATGAGTGCCGTGCCAGAGCGTCCGGTCAGATTCTGCCCCAGAAAAAAAAGCCCAGTCGTCATGACTGGGCTTTTTCCTTGAATCGTTTGGTGGCCTGGGGCGGAATCGAACCACCGACACGCGGATTTTCAATCCGCTGCTCTACCAACTGAGCTACCGGGCCAACGAAGAAAAAAGATTATAGAGAGTTCCGGCCGGCTCTTCAAGCCCCTCTCGCAGATTATTCGCCCTTGCTCTTGCCGAGATCCACGCCAAGCTGCTTGAGCTTGCGGTACAGGTGCGTGCGCTCGAGCCCGGTCTTCTCCGCGACGCGCGTCATGCTGCCATTCTCGCGCGCGAGGTGATACTCGAAGTACGCGCGCTCGAACGCGTCGCGCGCGTCGCGCAGCGGAATGTCGAACGAGATCGACGCCGTCTGCGCGGCGAGCACGCCTCCTGGCGCGCCATCGGTGTTCAGCATCGGCAGCGCGGCCGCCGACGCGACCGCCGCCGGTCCGCCCGTCACCGCCGGCTTGCCCGCCGCCGCGTTGACCGGCGCCGCGGCGGTGCCGCGCGCGAGCCCCTGTTCGACCGCATTCAGGAGCTTCTGCAGCGCGATCGGCTTTTCGAGGAAGTTCAGCGCGCCGATCTTCGTCGCCTCGACGGCGGTGTCGATCGTCGCATGCCCCGACATCATGATCACCGGCATCGTGAGCTGCCCCTGCGCCGCCCACTCCTTGAGCAGCGTGACGCCGTCGGTGTCCGGCATCCAGATGTCGAGCAGCACCAGGTCCGGCACCTG
>Ga0164242_10006646_pt1 | contig 12712 bp, 13 predicted proteins | sample OricomgcompostMG_FD_108783 | JGI IMG/M metagenome (GOLD analysis project Ga0164242, IMG submission 108783) | Miracle-Growth compost microbial communities from Emeryville, California, USA - Original compost - Miracle growth compost (MG) ... | reverse complement strand
GGAGTTCGTCGCGGTCAAGCTGGCGGTCGCGCGACTCGGCGCGGTCGCCGTCCCGATCAACTTCGCCTACCACGCGCAGGAGCTGGCCACCGTGCTGGCCACCTCCGAGGCGAGCGTGCTGATCAGCATCGACTCCTCGATCGGCGTGGACCACCTGGCCGACCTTGACGACCTGGTTCCCGGCTGGGAGCGCGGCGGGACCGGTGATCGGCTGCCGCTGCTGCGGCACGTCCTGCTCGTGGACGCCGGCGCGCGCCCGGGCGCGCCCGACCTGGCCGGGCTGGCCGCACGGGGCGAGCGGGTCGCCGCGGACGTGGTCGACCGGCTGGAACGCGAGGTCGACCCGGACGCGCTGTGCGACGTGGTGTTCACGTCCGGCACCTCCGGCCACCCGCTCGGCGCGACGCTCACCCACGACATGGTGACGCGCAGTGCGTACGGCTCGGCCTACCACCGCGCGTTCGACGTCGACGACTGGCGGATCTGCTTCTCGCTGCCGATGTACCACGTGTTCGGCTATATCGAGGGACTGCTGGCCGCGATCTTCGCCGGCGGCGCGATCGTGCCGCACCAGGTGTTCAACCCGCGCAGCATCCTCACCTCGATCCAGAACCACCGGGTCAGCGAGGTGCTGTTCGTGCCGACGATGAGCGTGGCCGTGGTCGAGGAGGCCGCCCGCAATCGCTACGACACGTCCAGCCTGGAGTCTGTCTTTTCGGCGGCGGCCCCCGCGCCGGTCTGGCTCTGGCAGCGCATCGACAAGGAATTGGCCCCGCGCCAGGTGTTCACCGGCTACGGCCAGACCGAGGTCTCCGCGGCGACCGCGCTCACCCTGCCCGAGGACCCGATCGAGCTGGTCGCCTCGGTGGTCGGCCACCTCAAGCTCGGCGGCCTCGCCGCGGTGGACGACCCCGACCGCTATCTGGCGCGCTACCGCACCGTCGACCCGTTCGACGGCACGCCGCTGCCCGAGGGCGCCGAGGGTGAGCTGTCGGTACGCGGCCCGATCGTCACGCGCGGCTACTTCCGCGACCCGGAACGCACGGCCGAGGCGATCGACGCCGACGGTTGGCTGCGCACCGGCGACCTGGGCCGGCTTCGTCCCGACGGCTACCTCGAGCTGACCGGCCGCAGCAAGGAGCTCTTCAAGGTCGGCGGCGAGTTGGTCGCGCCCAAGGAGGTCGAGCAGGTGCTCACCGGCCACCCGTCCGTCGAGCAGGCTTACGTCGCCGGCGTCCCGGACGAGCGGCTCGGCGAGGTCGGCTGGGCCTGGGTCGTGCTGACCGAGGGCTCCGAGGCCACCGCGGAGGATCTGGTGCGGCACTGCCGCGCCGCCCTCGCCGGCTTCAAGACCCCGCGCGGGATCACCCTGCTGCCGGTCGAGGGGTTGCCGATGACGACCACCGGCAAGATCCAGAAGTTCCGCCTCGTCGACCGCTGGGTGGAGACCGGCGCCTGACCGGTCGCCTGATCAGTCGAAGGTGCGCGGCTGCACGATGTCGTGGTCGTGCGAGCGGTCGGGCTTCCGGTCGCCGCCTCGGCTGTTCCCCCGGTCGTCGTGGGCCGAGGGGCCGAGCGCCCTCGCCGGACCGATCGTCTCGGCGATGTCGGCGAGCGAGTCGAAGCCGGCGATCTCGCCGCGAGCCGGTACCCGGGTGTTCCACCACTGCTGGCCGGTGACCGGGGCACGGTGGCCGAGCGCCTCCTGGCGCATCTCGACGATCACCTGCACCTCGGCGGCCATCCGGATCAGCTCCTCGTAGACCGGATGTCCCTTGATCGGCATCGTCGAGGTCGCCTGGTGCTCGACCATGAAGTCGACCAGCCGGTCGGCGATCGGCAGGAGGTCGACCACCCGGCCGAGCCGCTCGTCGTTGACGCCGAGCTCGACCAAGACGAACGGCGCGTCGCGCACCGTCTCGTAGGCGTCCGCGACGTCGGTGCGGACCACGCGCCCGTGCGGGCGCAGGTTCTCCCAGTGGTCCTGCGAGCGGAGCAGCAGCACGAAGCAGCCGACCACCACGCCGGCGACCACGACCACGGTCAGGCTGCGCGCACCGGCGGAGGTCGTGTCGTCGCCGATGATGCGGACGGCCAGAGCCACCGCGATCACGGCGCAGAAGCCGATGATGCCGACGGTCGCCAGCGGCACCCAGACGGCCGCGCGCCGGTCGACCTGGCGCAGCCGCTCCCTCTCCTGCGGGGTGTGGATCACCCGGTGGAGGTTGTTGGCGTAGCGCAGCAGCGGGACCTTGAGGTCGACGCGCTCGCGGAAGGTCGGCGGTCGGTAGACGTCGTCCGGCTCGCCCGCGTCCGGGTGGCCGTGGCCCCCTTCGGGGGCCCCGGACTCGCCCCCGGCGTGGTCCTCGACCAGCTCGGCGTCGACGGGCTCCTCCTCCGGGCGCGGAGACGACACGGCGCGTGAGGCGGCGTACTCCGCGGCCTGCTGCGCGAAGCGGATCGCAGCCTCCTGCTCGGTCTCACCCCGCCATCCGTGGTTCTCCGCCATATCACAGGCATCGGCAGCGCACAGCGGTTCGTGAGGCTCTTCCCGGTCCGGTCCCAGCCGGGTCCCGGGCCCGGGCGCGCCTCCGTGCCATCTTTGGACCGACCACCCACACTGTCCGGGTGAAGTCGCAGAACCGCAGTCTCGGGTCCATCACGAAGGTCGTCCTGAAGGGCGCCGTCCCGCTCGTCGCAGCCTCGCTCGCACTCACCGCGTGCGGTGGTGGCGGCTCCAGCGACGACTCGCAGAACAAGGGCGGCAGCAGCTCCAGCTCGCCGAGCACGCCGCCTCCGCCGCCGACCTGGCCGCTCACCGGCGAGGTCGACTCCGGCGCGACGACGACCGCCGAGCACCACCCGGTGCTGATCGCGAAGATCGACAACACCTCCGACTCCGAGCCGCAGTACGGCCTCGGCAAGGCCGACATGGTCACCGAGGAGCTGGTCGAGGGCGGCATCACCCGCCTGGCCGTCTTCTTCTACTCCGACCTGCCGGCCAAGGTCGGCCCGATCCGGTCGATGCGCCTCACCGACATCGGCATCGCCAAGCCGATCCACGCGCGGCTGGTCACCTCCGGCGCCGCGTCGGTCACGCTGCACGGTCTGCACAAGGCCGGTGTGAAGTACTACGACATGGAGAACCCGGCAATCGTGCGCGACTACAACGGCACGCACGACTACCTGCACAGCGTGATCGCCGACCTGAAGAAGCTCGGCGCCACCAGTGCGCACCTGAAGAACGCCGTCCGCCCGCGCGACTACATGCCGTGGGGCAGCGAGGCGAGCTACCAGGGCAAGAAGCTCGCCGGCAGCATCGACGCGACGTTCTCGAGCTACCGCACCGACGAGTGGAAGTACCGGGGCGGCAAGTACGTCCTGGAGAACAACTACGAGGAGAACGGCGACGTCTTCTATCCCGACACGGTGATCGCCTGCTACGTGACCACCTCGATGGCGCCGTACAAGGACCCGGCCGGCAACCCGGTGCCGGTCTCGCACTTCACCGGTCACGGCAAGGCGCTGATCTTCCACGACGGCAAGGTCGAGAAGGCCACCTGGGTCAAGAAGGGCGAGGGCAAGACGGTGACGTTCCAGACCTCGTCCGGTGCCCAGGTCAAGGTCCCGGCCGGCAAGGTGTGGCTCGAGCTGATCCCGCAGAACGACGGCGGCCACGTCACCTGGAAGGCGCACTGAGTCCGGCTCCGGGCGGCTGCGGCGGGTAGGCTGGCGGCTATGGGTTTTCTCGGTTTCGGCTCCGGTGGGACGGCGCTCGACGAGCGCGTCGAGCAGGAGGAACGCACCGTCCCGACCGACGAAGGCGACCACGACCGGTTCTCGCACTTCGTCGAGAAGAGCAAGCTCACCGAGGCGATGGTGATGGGCACGCCGGTGGTCGCGCTGTGCGGCAAGGTGTGGGTGCCGAGCCGTGACGGCACGAAGTTCCCGGTCTGCCCGGAGTGCAAGGAGATCTGGGAGTCGTTGCCGCCCGGCGACGAGAGCTGATCGATGTCGGTGGCACAGCTGCGCGCCTGGCAACAGGCGGCGATGTCGAAGTACCTGACCGATCTCCCGCGTGACTTCCTGGCCGTGGCGACGCCCGGCGCCGGCAAGACGACGTTCGCCCTGTCGGTCGCGGCCGAGCTGCTCGGCCGCCGGCTGATCGACCGGATCACGATCGTCGCGCCGACCGAGCACCTCAAGACCCAGTGGGCCGAGGCGGCGGGACGGTTCGGCATCCCGATCGACCCGAACTACTCGGCCGGCCAGGGCAAGACCTCCGGCGACTTCGTCGGCATCGCGGTCACCTACGCGGGTGTGGCGGTCAACCCGCTGGCGATGCGGATCCGCACCGAGCGGTTCAAGACCCTCGTCATCCTGGACGAGGTGCACCACGCCGGTGACGCGCTGGCCTGGGGCGAGGGCGTCCGGGAGGCGTTCGAGCCCGCGGTCCGGCGTCTCGCGCTGACCGGCACGCCGTTCCGCTCGGACGTCAACCCGATCCCGTTCGTCACCTACGCGCCCGGGCCGGACGGCATCCCGCGCTCGGTCGCCGACTACACCTACGGCTACGCCGAGGCGCTCGCCGACAGTGTGGTGCGGCCGGTGCTCTTCATGGCGTACTCCGGCCACATGACGTGGCGCACGCGCGCCGGCGACGAGATGGCCGTCCACCTCGGCGAGCCGCTGACCAAGGACCTCACCGCCCAGGCGCTGCGCACCGCGCTCGACCCGAACGGCTCGTGGATCCCGGCCGTGCTGGAGGCCGCCGACAAGCGGCTCTCCGAGGTGCGCCGTCACGTCCCGGACGCGGGCGGCCTGGTCATCGCGACCGACCAGGACTCGGCGCGCGCGTACGCCAAGACGCTCAAGCAGCTGACCGGGGAGTCGGCGACGGTCGTGCTCTCCGACGAGAAGGCGTCGTCGAAGAAGATCGCGACCTTCAGCGCGGGCGACTCGCGCTGGATGGTCGCGGTCCGGATGGTCTCCGAGGGCGTGGACGTGCCGCGGCTGGCCGTCGGCGTCTACGCCACCACGACCTCGACGCCGCTCTTCTTCGCCCAGGCGATCGGGCGCTTCGTCCGGGCGCGCACCCGTGGCGAGACGGCCTCGGTCTTCCTGCCGTCCGTGCCGCAACTGCTGACCTTCGCCGCCGAGCTGGAGGTCGAGCGCGACCACGTGCTCGGCAAGCGGGTGCGCGACGAGGGCGACCTCTTCTCGCCCGAGGACGCGCTGGTCGCCCAGGCGCAGGCCGGCGAGGCCGCGAGCGCCGAGGAGCAGGCGCTGCCGTTCGAGGCGCTCGGCAGCGAGGCGCGCTTCGATCGCGTCCTCTTCGACGGCGGCGAGTTCGGCCACTTCGGCGAGGTGCACGTCGGCTCCGAGGAGGAGATGGACTTCCTCGGCATCCCGGGCCTGCTCGAGCCCGAGCAGATGCGCGAGCTGCTCCGCCAGCGTCAGTCCGAACGAGCGAAGCAGCAGCGCACCGCCGCGGCGACCACGACCCGCCCGGCGGAGGTGGTCGCCGAGGTCTCGACGCACGAGCAGCTGTCGCTGCTGCGCCGCGAGCTCAACGGCCTGGTGGCCGCCTGGCACCACCGCACCGGCCAGGCCCATGGCATCACCCACGCGGCGCTGCGGCGCGAGTGCGGTGGACCGGCGGCGGCGACGGCGAACGCCGAGCAGCTCCGCGCCCGGATCGACCGCATCCGCGAGTGGGCGATCAAGGCGACCTCGTAGCGCGTTTGGTCGCGGGCTTTGGGCCTTTCCCCGGTTAACCGGGGAAAGGCCCGCTTCGCACGGGAAATTCCCCATGGGAAGCGATCCATTGGCGTGCGGAGTGTTGCCGGTGTGGCGTCGAACGCTTGTTCGACAGGACGCTATCGTGGGTGGCGTGGACTTCCAGGGCAGCTTGTTCGCCGACGTCGCCGAGGCGACCTGCTCTGAGCGGGCGTTCGAGCGCGTGCCGCTGAGCCGCGGCGCCTGGGTGGACGTCTGCCGCAACTGGCTGCCCGAGGCGGACGACGTCCTGGAGACGCTGGTGCGCGATGTCCCATGGCGAGCCGAGCGGCGGGAGATGTACGAGCGGGTGGTCGACGTCCCGCGGCTGCTGCACACCTGCTTCGAGGGCGAGGCGCTGCCGCATCCGGCGCTGGAACGTGCTCGTGACGTCCTCAGCGAGCACTACCGCGACGAGCTGGGGGAGCCGTTCGTCACGGCCGGCCTCTGCTTCTACCGGGACGGCCGCGACTCGGTGGCGTGGCACGGCGACCGGATCGGCCGCGGCTCGACCCACGACACCATGGTCGCGATCGTCTCGCTCGGCGACACCCGCCGGCTCCTGCTCCGTCCGGCCGGTGGCGGCCCGTCGCTCTCCTTCGAGACCGGCCACGGCGACCTGGTCGTCATGGGCGGCAGCTGCCAGCGCACCTGGGAGCACTGCGTTCCCAAGACCGCCCATGCCGGGCCGCGCCTCTCCGTCCAGTACCGCCCCGCCGGCGTCTTCTGATCGGACATCCGCCCCAGGCGGGCTTGACAAGGCCCCCTTGTGACGCTGGTGGCCGGCTATCGCGAGGCGCGACGCGACGAGGAGATCGCGCGGCTGCGTCGCGTCCTCGCGCTGCGTGCCATGACCGCGAACGGCGTGAGTCGGCGGCAGGCCGCCCGGGCGCTGGCCGTCAGTCAGCAGCTCAGGGCCGCTCCGGAGCTGGATCGCGTGCACCCCGAGGCGCTGCTCGAGGCGGCGGTCCGTCCCCTCGAGAGCATTGGCCGACGAGCACGGCCACGCACGCCCGGCGGCCTCGGGTCGGTGGCGCGTCGTCAGGCGCGCCGGGACTCCGGCGTCGACCTCCTCGCGCCAGCGCCGGCGGGCGCTTCGACCTTCGGATCGTCCGGTCCAAGCAGCTCGTCGAGCGCGACCGCGGCGCTGACCCGGGAACGGCGTGACCGAGTCGGCTCGTCAGTCGGCGTCGGCGGCCTCGAGGAGCTCGGCCTCGTCCTCGGTGCCGTGGACCGGGGCGGTGCTCGTGGGCACGAACCGCCGGAGGCTGAGGAGCAGCACGACCGCCAGGGCGGTGGCGCCGGCGCCCATCCAGAACGGCGCGTGGCCGTTGTGCACGTACAGCTTGCCGGCGAGGAAGGGGCCGAGTGAGGCGCCGGCGAAGCGCACGAACGAGTACGCCGCCGAGGCGACCGGTCGCGGCACCGGCGCCGAACCCATCACCAGCGTGGTGATCACGGTGTTGTTGATGCCGAGGAACGCACCGGCCAGGATCACGCAGAGCACCAGGACGGTCTTGTGGGCCGAGGAGACCGTGCCCGGCTCTCCGGACACGACGGCCATGATCGCCAGCACGGCGGCGAAGCCGACCAGCGCGATCACGATCGCGGCCACGGTGCCGACCTTCGACTCGAGCCACGGCGCGCCCCAGATCGACATGAAGGCGAGCAGCACGCCCCAGCCGAAGAAGACCCAGCCGACGTTCGCCGCGCTGGTGTCCAGCGGGTACGGCGCGATCGCCATCAGGGTGAAGAACCCGAAGTTGTAGAGCAGCGAGGTCAGCGCGACGACCAGCAGCCCCGGGTAGCGAAGCGCCTTGATCGGGGCGGCGATCGAGGTCTTCTCGCCCGGCGCCGGGATCGGCGGCAAGAAGAAGAACGTCGCCACCAGGCCGATCAGCATCAGGACGGCGACGCCGAAGAACGGCGCCCGCCAGCTGATGCCGCCCAGCTGGCCGCCGACGATCGGGCCGAGCCCGATGCCGATGCCGAGCGCCGACTCGTAGAGCAGCACGGCCTGCTTGAGCGAGCCGGCGGCGAGGTTGACGATCGTCGCCAGCGAGGTGGCGATGAAGAGCGCGTTGCCGAGACCCCAGAACGCCCGGGCGACGACGATGCCGCCGACGCTGTTCATCAGGCCGGCGACCGCGGAGAAGACCACGATGATCACGAGCCCGGCGAGCAGCGTCCTCTTCGGCCCGATCCGGCTGGAGACGAAGCCGGTGATGAGCATGGCCACGCCGGTCACGGCCATGTAGCTGGTGAACATGAGCGACACCTGGCCGGCGTTCGCGTGCAGGCTCTTGGCGATCGAGGTCAGGATCGGGTCGACCAGGCCCAGCCCCATGAACGAGATCACGCAGGCGAACGCGACGGCCCACACCGCCTTGGGTTGCTTCAACATGCCGGAGCTGGCGCTCATGCGTCTTCCTTTCCGAGTCTCAGGAGTCCTGGCCGACGAGGTCCGCCATCACCGCGACCGCGGTGGCGAGCTCGTCGAGCGAGCGACCGCGCGCCTCCAGGCGCGCGATCACGAGGTCGTTGTGCCGCCGGCGGATCCCGGCCAGCTCGGCCCGGCCCTGGTCGGTGAGCGCGACGATGCTGCTGCGCGCGTCCGCCGGGTTGCTCTCCTTGCTCGCCAGCCCCTGCGACACCAGCGCGGCGATCGCGGACGACATGGTCGGCTGGGAGCAGTTGTCGGCCTGGGCGAGCTGGCTGACGCCCTGCGGGCCGAGCTCGTCGAGGATGGAGAGGATGCGCACCCAGGCCGGCAGGTGCAGCTGGCGGCGCATGGCGCGCACCAGGCGCGCGGAGTACATCACCAGCTCGCTGCCGAGCCGGCTGGTCGGGTCGTTGCTCTCGGACACGCCATCAAGATACATAGCCATCCTATGTAATGCAACCCGGTACGGCGCTAGGCTCGCCGTCATGACGCGCGCACTGATCGTGGTCGACGTCCAGAACGACTTCTGCGAGGGCGGGTCGCTGCCCGTCGACGGGGGAGCGAAGGTGGCCGAACGCGTCGCCGAGCTGGTCCGGTCCCAGGTCGGCGAGGACGCCGACTATGACCACGTCGTCGCCACCAAGGACCACCACATCGCGCCGGGCGATCACTTCGGCAGCCCGCCCGACTACGCCGACAGCTGGCCGGCGCACTGCGTCGTCGGGTCGGCGGGCGAGGAGTTCCATCCCGCGCTCGACGGGGCGGTGCGGGACGGCGTGGTCGACGAGGTCTTCCTCAAGGGTGAGTATCAGGCCGCGTACTCGGGCTTCGAGGGCCGGTCGACCGACGGCGCCACCCTCGGCGCCTGGCTGCAGGCGAACGGCGTCACCGAGGTGGACGTCTGCGGCCTCGCCACCGACCACTGCGTGCGCGCCACCGCGCTGGATGCCGTGCGCGAGGGGTTCGCGACCCGGGTGCTCACCGACTACGCGGCCGGCGTCGCGCCGGACACCACCGCGTCCGCGCTCGCGGACCTGGCCGACGCCGGCGTCACCGTCGTCTGAGCGCTGGCCTGAGCGCTAGACGAACAGGGTCGGGATGACCGGCTCGCCCTTCGCCATCGACTGCGCCTCGACCGGCAGCTCGGCGAGCGCCACGGCGTGACGGGCGCGGGCCGCGTCGAGCGGCTCACGGCCGACGACCTCGCCGCCACGGACCAGCGGCACCAGCAGCTCGCGGTCGTTGCCGTCGTTGGCCGGCACCGCGCCGACGCCGATCACCTCGGCCTCGGCGACGCCGGCGGGCGAGAGCCGCCGCAGCGCGTACTTGCGCCCGCCGATCGACGCCTTCTCGGTGCTCCTCTTGGCGACGGCGAGCATCCGGCCGTCCTCGTCCTCGCGCGCCACCAGCTTGTAGACCAGGCCCACCGTCGGCGCGCCCGAGCCGGTGACGAGCTGGGTGCCGACGCCGTACCCGTCCACCGGGGCGGCGGCGAGCGCGGCGATGGCGTGCTCGTCCAGGTCGTTGGTGACGATGATCCGGGTCTGCAGGGCGCCCAGCGCGTCCAGCTCCATCCGCACGGCGTGGGCGAGCGTCCGCAGGTCGCCGGAGTCGATCCGCACCGCCCCGAGCTCGGGGCCGGCCACCTCGACGCCGAGCCGGACCGCCTCGGCGATGTCGTAGGTGTCGACCAGCAGCGTGGTGCCGCGGCCCAGCGAGTCGACCTGCGCCTGGAACGCCTGGCGCTCGGTGTCGTGCAGCAGCGTGAACGCGTGCGCGCTGGTGCCGGTGGTCGGCACGCCGTAGCGGGCGCGGGCGGCGAGGTTCGAGGACGCCCGGAAGCCGGCGATGTACGCGGCCCGCGCCGCCGCGACCGCCGCCTCCTCGTGCGTGCGCCGCGAGCCCATCTCGATGCAGGGACGCCCGTCGGCGGCCACGATCATCCGCGACGCTGCCGACGCCACCGCCGAGTCGTGGTTGTAGACCGAGAGCAGCAGCGTCTCGAGCAGCACGGCCTCGGCGAAGCTCGACTCGACCACCAGCAGGGGCGACTGCGGGAAGTAGAGCTCGCCCTCGGGGTAGCCCCAGACGTCGCCGGAGAAGCGGAACTCCGCCAGCCAGGCCAGCGTCCGCTCGTCCACCACGCCGTCGAGCGCGGCGAGCGTCGCGTCGTCGAAGCGGAACCGCTCGATCGCGTCCAGCGCGCGACCCACGCCGGCCACGACGCCGTACCGGCGGCCGTCGGGCAGGCGGCGCCCGAAGACCTCGAAGACCGAGCGGCGCGAGGCGGTGCCCGACGCGAGCGCGGCCTGGAGCATGGTCAGCTCGTAGTGGTCGGTGAGCAGTGCCGTCGAGGGCGCGCCGGTGCTATCCACGGGGTCACTGTGCCATGGTTCGACTCCGCCTCCGTGTCGCGGTTCGGCTCCGCCTCTGTGCCACGATGGGGACATGACCGCGTCCAGCCCTGTCGAGCTCGACGAGCCGGTGACCGAGGACATCATCGTGACGGCCACGCCGTGGGTCACGGTCGTCTGGAACGATCCGGTCAACCTCATGTCCTATGTCACGTTCGTCTTCCAGAAGTACTTCGGCTACGAGAAGAAGAAGGCGCAGAAGCTGATGATGGAGGTGCACGAGGACGGCCGCTCGGCCGTCAGCGCGGGCAGCCGCGAGGAGATGGAGCGTGACGTGCAGGCGATGCACGAGTACGGCCTCTGGGCCACCCTGGAGAAGCAGTCTTGAGCACCCCGCGAAGCCACTCGCTGGCGCTCGCGCCTCCGCGAGGACCCCGCTCATGACCGGTTTCGAACGTGACCGGCGCAGCGGGCGGATCATCGCGACGTTCACCGGCTTCGAGGCCGACCTGCTGCGTTCCCTGGCCGGCCAGCTGGTCGAGCTGTTGCACAACGAGTCGGCGCTGCCGGCCGAGCACGCCGACCCGCTGGAGGCGATGCTCGACTTCAGCGGGCCCACCACCGAGCCCGAGGACCCGGTGCTCGCGCGGCTCTTCCCGACGGCGTACCACGACGACGAGGAGGCGGCGGCCGAGTTCCGGCGCTTCACCGAGGGCACGCTCCGCGACGGCAAGGCGGCGGCCGCCTCGGCGGTCATCGACGCCCTCGAGGACGCGGGCCTGCCGCCCGAGCTGACCGAGGAGGGCCTGGTCATCGACGTCGAGCTCGACGACGCGGCCGCCGAGACCTGGATGAAGTCGTTCACCGACGTGCGCCTCGCCGTCGCCACCCGCCTCGGCGTCGAGGAGGGCGACGAGGAGTACTGGGAGACGCTCGACACCGCCGCCGCGGCCGGCAACGCCGACGCGGAGAGCGCCCGGCTCGCGCAGGTGTACGGCATCTACCAGTGGGTCGGCTACCTGCAGGAGACCCTGGTCGACGCCCTATCAGACGTCTGAGGGTCGCCCCGTCCGCGTCCGCCAGCCGAGCGGTGCGGGCAACGCCTCCGGTCGCGTCTAGGGTTGGGCCCGTGCTGACCGTCCCGCAGGAGATCCACGACGCGATCGTCGAGCACGCCAAGCGCGACCATCCGGACGAGGCGTGCGGCGTCGTCGCCGGCCCCGAGGGCAGCGACAGCCCCGAGCGGTTCGTGCCGATGGTCAACGCGGCCGGGTCGCCCACGTTCTACGAGTTCGACTCGACCGACCTGCTGCGGCTCTACCGCGAGATGGACGACAACGACGAGGAGCCGGTGATCGTCTACCACTCGCACACCGCCACCGAGGCGTACCCGAGCCGCACCGACATCGGCCTGGCGAGCGAGCCCAACGCGCACTACGTGCTGGTCAGCACACGCGAGCACGGGAATAGCGCCGGTCCGGTGGAGTTCCGTAGTTACCGCATCGTCGACGGTGTCGTCACCGAAGAAGAGATCATCATCAAGGAGAACCGATGACCATCGAGGTCAAGATCCCGACCATCCTGCGCACCTACACCGGCGGCGAGAAGTCCGTCACCGCCAGCGGCGCCAGCCTGAGCGCGCTCATCGACGACCTCGAGGCCAACCACCCCGGCATCAAGGACCGTCTGCTCGACAACGGCGACCTGCGCCGTTTCGTCAACGTCTACGTCAACGACGAGGACGTCCGCTTCATCGGCGGCCTCGAGGCCTCGCTCAACGACGGCGACGCGGTGGTCATCCTGCCCGCGGTCGCGGGCGGCTCGCTCGACCGGGCGACGCGCTGACCAGGTACGACAACCTGATCGCCTCCGTCGGGGGCACGCCGCTGGTCGGCCTGCCCCGGCTGACGGAGATGATCGGCGGCGGCCCGATGTCGGAGGAGGGCGGCGTCCGGCTCTGGGCGAAGCTCGAGGACCGCAACCCCACCGGCTCGATCAAGGACCGCCCGGCCCTGCGGATGATCGAGGAGGCCGAGCGGGACGGCACCCTGCGTCCCGGCCGCACCATCCTGGAGCCGACGTCGGGTAACACCGGCATCTCGCTCGCGATGGCGGCGAAGCTCAAGGGCTACCGGAT
>Ga0164242_10006645_pt1 | contig 12712 bp, 12 predicted proteins | sample OricomgcompostMG_FD_108783 | JGI IMG/M metagenome (GOLD analysis project Ga0164242, IMG submission 108783) | Miracle-Growth compost microbial communities from Emeryville, California, USA - Original compost - Miracle growth compost (MG) ... | reverse complement strand
CCTGCTCGCGGCCCAGTCCGCGCTGACCGTGCACTCGGCCGCAGGGGGCGAGCCCGCCGCCTTCCTTCTGCGCAAGGGCTCGTCCGCGCGCGCCTGAGCGCACCTGCTGGTGCGGATGCCCCGGCCAGGGCATCCGCACACAGCGCACAGCTAGGCTGTGCACGCCATGCCACGTCCCAGCAACGCCCCGCAGCCCGCTCGTCTCGCCCTCGCGCCCGGCTTCCTGGGCGCCATCGTCGTCATGGCGGGGCTCGCCCTCATCGGCTCGAAGTCCTGGGAGTGGATCGAGTACCCCGTCGCGATCCTCGCAGCGATCACCGGCTGGTTCGCCATCCAGGGCAGAGTCTGGTGGGCCGTCGCGGCGCTCGCCGCAATCGTCGTGATCTGGAACCCGGTGTGGCCGCTGCCGCTGCCGGACATCGCCTTCCAGGGCCTCAGCATCGCGGCTGCCGCGACGTTCATCGCCGCGGGCGTGCTCATCAAGGTCACGCCGAAGGACTGATCGCGCACAGCGCGCGGCGCACCGTCGCGTCGCGAGGCGAGTTCCGAGGCGGGTCGCATACACTGGAGGTGCGACGGATGCCCGCTCCGCCGCGGCCCGCAGCGCTTCTGCTCTGCGTTCGTGCCGTGGACGAGGCATCCGCACAATATCGGCCCTATCGAGGTGGAACCCCCGCCGGGCCTGCAGATCGTCGTGGAGGCACATGTCCCAGACCGGTGAGCGCGTCGCGCAGCAGCGACGCACCGGACGCCGTCATCAGAACAATGACGGCCTCATCCCCGTCCTCGCGCGCCGCGTGCGCGAGGTCGAGGCGAAAGCCCAGGGCGGCAAGAAGCTCGGGCCCACCAACCGCACCAAGTTCCAGGTGATCGCGCTGCTCATGCGCGAGGAGCGCTCGCGCGCCAAGTCGGACGCGGCGCTCACCGACGCGCAGCGCGCCGAGCAGCTCAAGCGCCTCGACGGCATCGCGCAGATCCTCGCGAAGACCGCGGCGCGCGACACGAGCCTGATCCAGCTGCTCGAGACTGACGCCCCGCCGTCGGCCGCCGCGCAGACCATGCGCCGCGACTGGCTGCTCGAGGCCGGCGCCGAGATGAGCCCCGACGACCTGATCATCACGGTCGAGGAGCCCAAGGTCCTGTCGAACAAGCCCGTGCTGTCCGCCGACCTGCTCGAGAAGCAGGTCGTGCCGCAGTCCGTGAAGGCGCGCCAGCTGTCGAACCCGTTCCTCGCGCCCGACTTCGAGCGCTACGCCGCAGCGGCGGCCCCGCAGCCGCACCGCCGCCTCGACTCGTGGGAGCTCCTCGGCCCGCTGTTCAAATCGTTCGAGCAGGGTGCGGGCGGCCGCATCGCCAGCATGGAGCTGCCCGCGGCGCCGAAGATCGACCGCTACGCCCCGCACGGCATGGAGCTGATGCACCACCAGGCGCAGTTCGTCGAGTCGGCCCGCCTCGGCCACCGCCGTTACCTGCTCGCCGACGAGCCCGGCCTCGGCAAGACCGCGCAGTCGCTGCTCGCCGCCTCGGTCGCTGACGCGTACCCGCTGCTCGTCGTCGTGCCGAACGTCGTGAAGATGAACTGGCAGCGCGAGGTCGAGAAGTGGACCCCGCGCCGCCGCGCGACCGTGATCCACGGCGACGGGGCCGGCCTCGACGCCTTCGCCGACGTCGTGATCGTGAACTACGAGGTCCTCGACCGCCACCTCGCCTGGATCGCCCAGATGGGCTTCAAGGGCATGGTGGTCGACGAGGCCCACTTCATCAAGAACCTGCACTCGCAGCGCTCGCAGCACGTGCTCGCGCTCGCCGACACGATCCGCAAGACGGCGCCGAACGGCGAGCCGCTGCTGATCGCGCTGACGGGCACGCCGCTCATCAACGACATCGACGACTTCCGCGCGATCTGGCAGTTCCTCGGCTGGATCGACGGAACCAAGCCGTCGCGCGAGCTCATGGACCGCCTCGAGGAGACCGGTCTGACGCCGGCCGACCACGAGTTCTATCCCGAGGCGCGCGAGTCGGTCATCGACCTCGGCATCGTCCGCCGCCGCAAGATCGACGTCGCCGCCGACCTGCCGTCGCGCCGTGTCGTAGACATGCCCGTGGAGCTCGACGACGACTTCGGCCGCTCGATCAAGGCGGCCGAGCGTGAGCTCGCGGCCCGCCTCGTCGCGCGCTTCGAGCGCGCGCTGGCGGCCGGCGTCGGCGAGCGCGTCGAGGGCGATGCGGATGCCCGGCGCGAGCACCTCATCCGGATGGTCGCCCACGCCGAGCTCGAGGAGTCGAAGAACGCCAAGTCCGGCGAGAACGTCTTCACGATGGTGCGCAGGATCGGCCAGGCGAAGGCCGGGCTCGCCGCGGACTACGCGGCCCAGCTCGCCCGTTCGACCGGCAAGGTCGTGTTCTTCGCGAAGCACATCGACGTCATGGACCAGGCGGAGGCGCTGTTCGCGGCCCGCGAGCTGAAGGCGGTGTCGATCCGCGGCGACCAGACCGCGATCGAGCGCCAGAAGGCGATCGACGCGTTCACGAACGACCCCGAGGTCTCGGTCGTCGTCTGCTCGCTCACCGCGGCCGGCGTCGGCATCAACCTGCAGGTCTCGTCCAACGTCGTGCTCGCCGAGCTGTCGTGGACGTCCGCCGAGCAGACCCAGGCCATCGACCGCGTGCACCGCATCGGCCAGGAGGAGCCCGTCACCGCGTGGCGCATCATCGCCGCGCAGACGATCGACTCGAAGATCGCCGAGCTCATCGACGCGAAGCAGGGCCTGGCCCTGCGCGCGCTCGACGGCATCGACGTCGAGCCCGGCTCGGAGGCCTCGGTCCAGCTCGACGCGCTCGTCGGCCTGCTCCGCGACGCGCTGAAGTGAGTCCGCTGGTCGACTGAGCCGCTTGCGGCGAATGGAGACCGAAAGGCCGCTTACTCGACCTCGTCGAAGTCGTCGAACTCCTCGTTGTCTTCCTCGTCCTCGTCGCCGTAGCCGGTGGGGCGCTCCTCATCGGGGAACGCCTCCTGGTCGGATTCGAAGTCGTCGTCGAGGTCGAGATCGTCCTCGTCGAGCACGTTCGGCTCGGGCTCGTAGTCTTCCGCGTCTTCCGGGAATTCGTCTTCGATGTCGACCTCGTCGTCATCGAAGCCGTCTGCTCGACTGTCGCTCATGGCGCCAGGGTACGCCGGGCCGCAATGGCGGAAAAGAGCGCGTTTCGAGAACCCGGCGGGCATGCTCCACACTGGATCCATGAGTGCGGGCGCGGTGGAGATCGAGCGGAAGTACGACGTCGGCGAGGCGGCGCGGGTGCCGTCTCTCGTCGGCGCCGGGCGCGTGGCATCCGCAGACGAGCCGGACGGCTTCGACCTGGACGCGACCTACTACGACACCGCCGGGCTCGCCCTCGCGCAGCGCAAGATCGCCATGCGGCGCCGGGTCGGCGGGCACGACGCGGGCTGGCACATCAAGTGGCCGCCGCTCGAAGAGGGGCGCCGCGAGCAGCAGTTCGAGCTCGGGGACGACGAGGGGGTGCCCGACGGCATCCGCATCGCCCTCGCCGAGTACATCGGCGACGCGCCCCTCGTCCCGATCGCGCGCGTGCAGAACCACCGCGTCGCGACGGTGCTCCGGGACGCGGACGGCGCCGCCCTCGTAGAGCTCGCGGACGACCACGTGCTCGCGACCGACCTCCGCGAGGGGCCCGAGCGCGGCACCGAGCGGCGCTGGCAGGAATGGGAGGTCGAGCTGCTCGAGGCGGGCACGGCGGGCGAGGCGTCCGACCGCGACGCGCTGCTCGACGCGATCGAGGCGCGCCTCATCGAGGCCGGCGCCCAGCCGCCCTCGTCCGGCTCGAAGCTGGCCCGCGCGCTCGGTCTCGCCTGACCGCGACCCCGGATTGGACCGGAGTGCCCATCGGGCGCGCTCCGATGGATAGGCTCACGAGCAGAAGGAGCGGCGATGCGCATCGGAATTCTCACCTCGGGGGGCGACTGCCCGGGTCTCAACGCGGTCATCCGTGCCGCAGTGCTGAAGGGCGAGCGCGTCTACGGCCATGACTTCGTCGGCTTCAAGTGGGGCTGGAAGGGCGTCGTCGAGGGCGACATCATGGAACTCCCGCGCCATCGCGTCCGCGGCCTCTCGAAAGAGGGCGGCACGATCCTCGGCTCGAGCCGCACCAACCCGTATGAGGCGGGCGGCGGCCCCGAGAACATCCAGAAGGTGCTCGACAAGAACGGCATCGACGCGATCATCGCGATCGGCGGCGAGGGCACGCTGACGGCGGCCCGCCGCCTGTCGGACGACGGCCTCAAGATCGTCGGCGTGCCGAAGACCATCGACAACGACCTCTACGCGACCGACTACACGTTCGGCTTCGACACCGCCGTCGGCATCGCGACCGAGGCGATCGACCGCCTGCGCACGACCGCCGAGTCGCACGCGCGCTGCATGGTCGTCGAGGTCATGGGCCGCTATGTCGGCTGGATCGCGCTGCACGCGGGCATGGCCGGCGGCGCCCACGCGATCCTCATCCCCGAGGTGTCCACGACGATCGAGCAGATCTGCGAGTGGGTCGAGTCGGTGCGCGACCGCGGCCGAGCGCCCGTCATCGTCGTGAGCGAGGGCTTCCACCTGCCCACCATGGACGGCGCGCACTCGCACAAGGGCCTCGACCCCTTCGGCCGTCCGCTGCTCGGCGGCATCGCCGACGTGCTCGCGCCCATGATCGAGGAGCGCACGGGCATCGAGTCGCGCGCGACCGTCATCGGGCACATCCAGCGCGGCGGCGCCCCGAGCGCCTTCGACCGCGTGCTCGCGACCCGCTTCGGCATGGCCGCGGTGGATGCCGTGCAGGACGGCCGCTGGGGCACGATGGTGGCGCTGCGCGGCACCGATGTCGTCGACGTGAGCATCACCGAGGCCACGCGCCGCCTCAACTCCGTGCCGCGCAAGCGGTGGGAAGAGGCGGCGCTGCTCTTCGGCTAGGCCGAGGGCGCCGCCAGGCCGAGCCGGTCGAGGAGCCACGCGAGCTCCCATGCGCGCTGGCGCCACGCGTTGTAGCGGCCCGAGACCCCGCCGTGGCCGGCCGCCATCTCGATCTTGAGCTGGGCATCCGCACCCAGCGCGCGCAGCGCGGCCACCCACTTGGCGGGCTCGACGTACAGCACCCGGGTGTCGTTGAGGCTCGTCGCCGCGAGGATCGGCGGGTACGCGGCATCCGCGCGCAGGTTCTCGTACGGCGAGTACGAGCGCATGTACGCGTAGACGCCGGCGTCGTGCAGCGGATCGCCCCACTCGTCCCACTCGATGACGGTGAGCGGCAGCGAGGGGTCGAGGATCGAGGTCAGCGCGTCGACGAACGGCACGTCGGCGAGGATGCCGGCGAACAGCTCGGGCGCGAGATTAGCGACCGCGCCCATCAGCAGGCCGCCGGCGCTGCCGCCCTCGGCGACCATGCGGTCGGGGGTCGTCCAGCCGGTGTCGACGAGGTGGCGGGCCGCGGCGACGAAGTCGGTGAAGGTGTTCTTCTTCGCGAGCTTCTTGCCGTCTTCGTACCAGAACCGGCCGAGCTCGCCGCCGCCGCGCACGTGCGCGATCGCGAACACGACGCCGCGGTCGAGCAGCGAGAGCCGCGCGATCGAGAAAGACGGGTCGATGCTGTGCTCGTACGAGCCGTAGCCGTAAAGCTCGAGCGGGGCGGGCGTGCCCGGGGCCACCAGGTCGGCGCGGTAGACGAGCGAGACCGGCACGCGGGTGCCGTCGGCGGCGGTCGCCCACTCGCGGCGCTGCGTGTAGCGCGCCGGGTCGTAGCCGCCGAGCACGGGCTGCTGCTTGAGCACGCGGCGCTCGCCGGTCGCGGGCGTGTATTCGAGCACGGTCGACGGGGTCACCATCGAGCCGTAGCCGAGGCGGATCGTCGGCTGCTCCCACTCGGGGTTGCCGCCCGAGCCGACCGTGTAGAGCGGCTCGTCGAAATCGAGCTCGGCGAGCTCGCCGTAGCCCTCGGCGGTCAGCGGCATGATGCCCACGCGGCTCAGCCCCTCGCGCCGGTATTCGAGCACGAGCCGCTCGGCGAAGGCGTCGACGCCCTCGAGGCGCACGGCCGGGTCATGGGCGATGAGCACGCGCGGCGCTGCGGCGGGGTCGGCGGCGGGCACGTCGACGAGCTCGAAGTTGAGGGCGCCGTCGTTGTGCGTGATGAGCAGGCGGTCCTCGCCGGCGACGACCGCGTGCTCGACCTCGTATTCGACGCCGTCGCGGCGGGGCCAGACGAGGCGCGGTGCGGATGTCGGGGCATCCGCATCGATCAGCCACGACTCGCTCGTGACCGAGCTCGACGCGCCCACCTCGATGAAGCGGCGGCTGCGGGTGAGCCCCGCGCCGACCCAGAACGCCTCATCGGGCTCGTGGAAGACCTTGACGTCGGCGGAGGCCGCGGTTCCGAGCTCGTGCCGCCAGACGGTGTCCGGCCGCCAGGCCTCGTCGACCGTCGTGTAGAAGAGGAAGCGGCCGTCGGGGGAGAAGAACGCCCCGGCCGAGGTGTCGGGGATCTCGTCGTCGAGATCCGCGCCGGTCGCGATCTCGCGCACGCGCAGCGTGTAGCGCTCGTCGCCCTCGACGTCGATCGCATAGGCGAGCAGCGCGCCGTCGGTCGAGACGTCGAAGGTGCCGAGCGAGAAGAACTCGTGCCCGTCGGCCTCGAGGTTCGCGTCGAAGAGCACCTGCTCGCCCGGCAGCGCGGGCTGCGCGGCATCGACCTCGGCGGGGCGGGGCGGGGCCCAGTCGCCGGGGCCGGCGATCGGGGCGCGGCACTGCACGCCGTACTGCCTGCCCTCGAAGGAGCGCGAGTAGTACCAGAAGCCGCCCTCGCGCACCGGCACGCTCAGATCTGTCTCGAGCGTGCGCGACTTGATCTCCTCGAAGATCGCCTCGCGCAGCGGGGCGAGGTGTGCGTTGCGGGCCTCGGTGTACGCATTCTCGGCCGTGAGGTGCGCGACGACCTCGGGGTCGTCCTTGGCGCGCAGCCATTCGTACTCGTCCACGACGGTGTCGCCGTGGAAGGTGCGCTCGGAAGGGACTCTCTTGGCCACAGGGGCGGACTCGGTCACCCTGTCCACGTTAGCGTTGCGGGCATGGCTCGCTTCGCCCGGTTCGACCGATTCGGCCCCGCCCCCGAGGTGGTGCGCATCGTCCACGAGGACCCGCCGCACCCCGGCCCCGGCGAGGTGCGCGTGCAGGTCCGGGCCGCGGGCCTCAACCCCGTCGACTTCAAGATCATGGGCTCGGCTGCGGTCGCCGCGAACTACGGCCTCGTCGACGTGTCCGGCGGGGCGGGCATCGGCTTCGACTTCGCGGGCGACATCGACGAGCTCGGCCCCGGTGTGACCGGCTTCGCGCTCGGCGACACCGTCCTCGGCGGTCGGCGGCACCACGCGGTCGGCGACTTCGTCATCGTGAAGGCCGCGGGTGCGGATGTCGAGCGCGACGGCGTCCTGATCGCGAAGCCCGACGCGCTCGACTACGACACGGCCGCCGCGCTGCCGGTCGTCGGGCGCACCGCGATCGCGGCGCTCGACAGGGTCGGCGTCGGCGCCTCCGACACGGTGCTCGTGAGTGCGGCCGCCGGGGGAGTGGGCGTCATCGTAGCTCAGCTCGCACGGCTGCGCGGTGCGACCGTCGTTGGCACCGCGAGCGCCCGGAACCACGATTTCCTGCGCTCGCTCGGCGTGATCCCGGTGGCCTACGGTGACGGCATGCTCGCGCGCCTGCGGGATGCGGCGCCCCAGGGCTTCACCGCGGCGCTCGACAACAACGGCCCCGAATCCGTCGACGCCGCGCTCGAGCTCGGCGTCCCCCTCGAGCGCATCAACACGATCGCCGCCCGCGGGCACCGCGGCGCGCAGGGCGTCGGCAACCCGCAGGCGACGATGGAGCAGTTCGCCGAGATCGTGCGGCTCGCGGCATCCGGCGAGGTCATCGTGCCCATCGAGGCGTGCTACCCGCTCGAGCGCGTCGACGAGGCATACGCGCTGCTGGCCGCGGGCCATGTCCGCGGCAAGGTGATCGCGGTCACGCGGTAGGGGCGGTCCCTCGGCGGCGAGGCGTGCGCGCTTGCGCGCGTCGGATCCGCGATGCGCTGCCCGGATCCGGGGCGCGGAACGCGGATCCGAGCAGCGCGTGCGGGGTCGGGCGCCGGGCTCGGGGCCCGGTTCAGCGCGAATCGGGGCGTGGCGTCAGAGTCCGGCGTGCGACACACCGAATTCGGCCTGGGCCGCGGTGAAGCCGTCGTACTCCAGCTGCTGGACCAGGCCCGAATGCGAGAACGCGGTGAGGTTCAGATAGTCCTTTGCTTTGGCGACGGCCTGGGCGTTCCAATCGGCGTGCTGGGCATCGACGCCGGAGGCGGCGTCCGCAGCCGAGAAGCCGTCGAACTCGAGCTGCTTGATGAGTCCGTCTCGCGAGAACGACGTGAACGAGAGATAGCTCGCGGCCTTATCGGAAGCGTTGGATTGCGCAACGGTGATTCGAGGCGCGGCTGGTTTCGTCGGTGCGGCGGGCTTCGGGGTGTTCGGAGCGGCGGAAGAGGCGGATGCCGCCGGGGGTGCAGAGGTCGGGACATCCGCATCCGCAGTCTGAACGGCCGCAGGGACCGTGTCGCGAGCGGTCGTGTCCGGACCGGACACACCGTGATGAGTCGAGCCCAGCACGATCCCCAGGATCATGGCGCCTGCGGTGACTCCCCAGGCGAGCCGGCGAACAGTCTGGTTGCCGGTGCCGTTGAGGGGGCGTCCGAGCTTGTCGTGCCGGGCCCCGGCGAGGGTGACGACCAGGTCGATCAGCGTCCAGATGCCGAAGCCGCCGAGGGTGACGAGCTTGAGGACGCCGGTGCCGATCTTTCCGAGATAGAAGCGATCGGCGCCGAGCCCGCCGAGCAGCAGGGAGAGCAGCCAGGTCGCGACGAAGGATTTATCGGAAGCCTCAGCCGGAGCCGGGGGAACGGCCTGCTGGTACCCGGGTGCGGAGGCGGCGGGGTCCGCCGACCCGGCCGGCGGCATCGGCGGAATGGGCGACTGGGATTGCTCGGACATGCGTGGACCTCCTGGTGCGAGCCGAGACGTTCCCGGCGACGACATCAGATTCCCGGTGCGGATGCCTGTGCCGGATCGGCCGGTCGGGTGGGGTTATCCAGCCGATCGGCTACTCGGCCCCGCCGACTGGGGGACCCGCGATGTCGGAGGCTCCCCATACGCTCGCGGCATGAGTTCTCGGCCGTCCGCTTCCGTTGCGCGGGGCACCACCATCCCCCGCCGCATCGCGCAGGGCGGGTGGTCGACGGGGCTGTACGCGATCGGCGTCGTTGTCGACTGCATGTCGCTGGCGAATGTGCCAGGCACTACGCATGTCGCCGATGGTGAGATTGCAGTCAACGATTTCGGGACCGTGCTGTTCCTGATCGAGCTGATCGCCTGGGTCAGCGTGTTCTGGCGCCGCAGAATGCCCTTGGCGCCCCTGATCGCCGGACTCGTATTGGCCGCTATCGGCATGTCCTATTTGCTGCTTCTGGTCGGGGTGTTCGAGGCGCTTCTCGCATGGCCGGCGCGAACCAAGAGGCTCCTTTATGTGGCCTGCGTGGCGATCGGCGGGTTCTCTCTGCGGGAGGTGCTCACGCCGTGGGGCGGGGCCTTCACCAAGGTGTTCTCATCTGAGGTGGGCACGACGGGTCGTCCTGTCGCCGAAGCGATCACGTCCATCACGTTTGCCGCCGTGTCGTTCGCCTCGGTCTTCGGCTTCCTCGCCTACCGGCGGGCGCGCGGCGAGGCGGATGTCAACCGCTCGCGCGCCGATCAGGAAGAACGGCGGGCCGACGCTCTGAGTGTCGCCGTCGCACGCCAGCAGGAGCGCGAGAGCGTCGCGCGCGATCTGCACGACACCTTGGCGGGCAGTCTGGCCGTGATCTCTCTGCAGGCCGGTGCGCTTGAGGTGACGGCGGCCAACTCGTCGCCCGACGAGGTCGCCGGGCGCGCACAGAATCTGCAGCAGCAGGCCCATCAGGCGCTCGAGCAGGTCCGCGAACTGCTCGGGGCGCTGCGCACGCCGGGCGCCGAAGGCGCGACCTCCGTGACCATCACACTCAAGTCCCTCGGCCCGCTGCTGCGGCGCTTCCGAGAGCATGGCGTCGCCGTCGAGCCGTACGTGCTCATCGAGGACGCCGACAAGGCCTCGGATCAGTTCGAGGCCACGGTGTTCCGCGTCGTGCAGGAATCCCTGACGAATGCGTTCAAGCACGCACAGGGCGCCCCGGTCTCGGTGTTCGTCGAAGTCTCCGAGGCGAGCGGCGCCCGAATCCGCGTGAGCAATCCGCTGCGGGCGTTCGTCGGCGCCGCGGTCCCGAGCCCCCGGCAAGGCACCCGGGGGATCAGAGAACGGGCGGCAGCGCTCGGCGGTACGGCCTGGATCGGCGAGTACCAGGGCGCGTTCGTCGTCGATGTGAAGTTGCCGTGGCACGGGCGCGCGTAACCGCGCCGCCAATGTCGAAGCGGCTCGATACGCTCGCAGCGTGACTCTCGAAGCCCCGGAATCCAGCTCCGCGCCCGTCGCCGAGACGCGCCCCTGGCGCGTACTCATCGCCGATGACGACGCGATGGCGCGTCGCCACATGGCAGACATCCTGGGGTCACAGCCCGACTTCGAGATCGTCGCCCAGGCCGCGGACGGCGCAGAGGCGATCGAGGCGGCGCGGCGGCACCACCCGGACGTCATCTTGATGGACGTGAAGATGCCGAACATGACCGGGGTCGAGGCGACCGAGGCTGTGCTCGCCCAATTGTCGACGAGCATCATCGCGGTCACGGCCCTCGCGACGCAGGAGGTCGTCGACCGCATGCTCATCGCCGGGGCGATGGGCTTCCTGCACAAGGATCTGAGCCCGCACGCCCTCATCCAGGGCGTCCGTACGGTCGCGCGCGGCGAGGGCTTCGTGTCGGGTGCCGAGATGTCCGGTCTGATCCGCCGCTACGTGCAGCAGACCGCCGACCCGGCACGCCGCGAAGCCGTGCGCCGTTTCGAGACGCTCAGCGAGCGCGAGCGGGCGATCGCTCAGCGTGTGGCTGCGGGCCAGACGAACCCCGAGATCGCAGCGCATCTGCACCTTTCGCCGGCGACGGTGAAGACCCACCTCGAGCAGGTCTTCGCCAAACTCGGGCAGCGCGACCGGGTCGGCGTCGCCGTCCTGGTTGAGCGCGCGGGATTCGGGCCGGCCTGAGCCCGGAGGCACGGAAAAGGGCCCCGGCGAATCGCCGGGGCCCTTGTGCAGCGGGGCTACGCCTGCGCGGGCGCGGCCTCTGCGCCGTGCTCGCCCTGCTCGACGGCCGGACGCACGGTGTCCGGGCGGGCGGCGACCGTGATCTTGCGCGGCTTCGCCTTCTCGCTCATCGGGATCGTGATCGAGAGCACGCCGTTCGAGTAGTCGGCGGCGATGCGCTCGGTGTCGATGCCCTGGCCGAGGCTGAGCTGGCGCAGGAACGTGCCGCCCTGGCGCTCGCGGGTCAGCCACTTCACCCCCTCGCCGGCGGCGAGGGTGCGCTGGGCGCGGATGGTCAGCAGCTGGCCGTCGACGTCGACATCGACGGAACCCGGGTCGATGCCGGGCAGATCCGCGGACAGGACGTAGGTGTCCCCGTCCCTGTACAGATCCATCGGCATCAGGCGCGGGCCGGCGGGCCGGTCGAGGAACGAGCCCGCGAGACGGTCGAATTCGCGGAACGGGTCGAAGTTCGTTGCCATAGGAATCAGCTCCTTCTCTGTGGTCTCAGAGTTGAGTCACATCGACTCAACCTGGCCTCACATTAGCACTCGAACAGGGAGAGTGCCAGCGCTATTCCACTCACGGCGTTCACAGAGCAAGTCCCTCGGGAAAGCGGCGATTCGCGGGTCATAATGGCCGTGTGATCGCGAGTCCGCTCGCTCGGCGCCTGCGGGATGCCGGGCTCGAATGGCACCCGGCGTCCGGCGACTTCTTCCGGATCGACGGGCCCGAGTTCCTGGGCGACGAGGTCTTCACGGTGTCCGAGATGACGGTCGAGCCGCACGAGTTCGACACCGGCACGATCCTCGGCTTCAACGGCACCACCGAGTGGGCGCTCGACTCCGTCTCGCTCGAGCAGGCGCTGTGGATGCCTCGCGAAGACCAGCTGCGCACCGCCCTCGGCGCCGCGTTCACCTCTCTGACCTCACTCGGCGACGGCCGATGGCGGGTTTCGCTGCGCGACGGCGCCGAACGGCAGGACTTCGATGCAGACGACGCCGAGACCGCCTATGCCGGGGCCCTCCTGGCGGAACTCGATGCCGCGCCGCTCCGGTAGCCGCACCGCACCCTTCCCGGTCGGGCCCTGGCTGTGGACGGCCATGATGCTGCCGTTCCTGCCCTTCCAGTCGCGCAGCCTCAACGCGAACCCGGTCCGCTCGGTCGACTACCTGCTCGACGTCGACTACGTCGGCGACCACCATCCGGGCCACCGCCTCGACGTGCTCACCCCGCGCCGCGCCATCGAGAACGAGCAGAAGCTGCCCGTGTACGTGTACTTCCACGGCGGCGGCTGGACGAGCGGCGACAAGTCGGCGCTCACCAAGTACTGCGCCGTGCAGGCCGACACCGGCATCGTGGTCGTCAACGTCAACTACCGCCGCGCGGGCCTCGCGGGCGGCGGCTTCGGCATGCGGCACAT
>Ga0164242_10006644_pt1 | contig 12713 bp, 10 predicted proteins | sample OricomgcompostMG_FD_108783 | JGI IMG/M metagenome (GOLD analysis project Ga0164242, IMG submission 108783) | Miracle-Growth compost microbial communities from Emeryville, California, USA - Original compost - Miracle growth compost (MG) ... | reverse complement strand
GAATTCGACGTCCTCGAAGTACCGTGTGAATGCCTGTTCGAAGACCGCGTTATACCCTGCCGGCATCGTCTGCGCCGGCACCTTCTGCTGAAGGATGTAGTTGTACTGCTGCAGGACCGCCTTTACGCCCGGTGACACCGGGTCTGCGATCTGATCTTTCAACTGCTCGGCATTCGCCACCGCACCGTTGTCGGAGGCGAAGATGTTCGCCGCCTTGTCACTGTTGGTGAAGAAGTCGATGTAGGCCGCAGCGGTGGAGGCGTTGCTGCAGCTGACGGGGATGGAGTAGCCGCTGACGAAGAACATGTTGCCCAACCCGGACTTCCCACTGCCCAAGACCGTGGAACGCATGTCAGCGCTCGGATTGGCGGCCTGAATGCCGGGCAACGCGTTGCCGGCCACCTGCTCGCTGAGCAGCTTGCCGCGTGTTACATCGAACTGTTCAAGCTGCGCTGGTTCATCAGCGTTTTGCTGCGGCGACGAGGTGTAGCCGGCCTTCTCGAAGCGCTGCCACATGTTCCAGTAGTCCTCGAGCACCGACTTCGGGAAGCCGATCTTGCCCTGCTTGTTGAACATGTCGTAGCCGTTGGAAATCACATAGGCCGAGAATGTCGGCTCATCCTGGCCCTGGTTATCGCTGGCCTCGACACCCTTGGGCAGTTTGGCTGCAGCGTCTTTCAACCACGCCGCGTAGTCGTCCCAGCTGTAGCCGTTCTTGAGCTGCGTGATCCCGTACTTCTTCTCCATCGTGGTGTTCACCGCAAGCGCGTTCCAAGCAACGCCGAACGGGATCATGTAAAGCTTGCCGTCCGGGCCGCGGCCGTAGTCGAGCACGCTCTTGGGGATCTGGCTCACATCGATCTTGCCCGACTTCACCAGTGGCCCCAGGTCCATCAAGGTGCCGTTGCTGGTGTAGTCGTTCAATTGGCGTGTCTGCAGGGTCGTCACACACGGCATCGACTTGCTCGCCGCCTGCACGTTCAACTTGTCGAAGTAGCTGCCGAAGTCGCCGGCCGCTGCCTGTACCTTGGTCCCCGGGTTCTTCTGCTCGAAGAGTTTGTCGATCTTGTTGTACTTCTCAACACGCGTGGACGAGCCCCAGTAGGCGAGCTGGATAGTGCCCGCTACTTTGCCGTCAGCGCTGCCGCTGGTGGATGACGAATTCGAGCCCGAACAACCTGCGAGCAGGAGCGAGACCGACATGCCGACCGCCACGGCCCCCACGCCAAGGCGCTTGGTCACCTTCATTGCTGTACCTTTCATTTGATTCCGGACGTCGCGATTCCTTCGATGAGCAGCCGCTGGAAGGCCACGAAGAAACCGACTAGTGGGGCGAGCGACAGAGTCGCCATTGCGAAGAGCGAGCCATAGGAGCTCTGGCCGCCGGTCGCGTCGAGGAACGCGTTCAGCCCGAGCGGCACCGTCCACAGTTGACTGTTGCTGAGGTAGATCAGCGGGCCTAGGAAGTCGTTCCAGGTATTGATGAACGTGAAGAGACCGGTCGTCCCGATCGCCGGCAGCGCGAGCGGCAGGATGATGCGAGTGAAGATCGACCAGTGACCCGCTCCGTCGATTCGCGCGGCCGCGTCAAGATCAGATGGCAAAGCTCTGATGAACTGGACCATCAGGAACACGAAGAACGCGTCAGTAGCCAGGAAGTGCGGCGCGATCAGCGGCGCGAACGTGTTGATCAGCCCCAGCTTGTTGAACAAGATGTACTGCGGTACGAGAGTGACGTGATACGGCAGCAACAGCGTCCCCAGAAGCAGCGCGAACAACAACCGCTTCAACGGAAACTCGAGCCTCGCGAACGCGTAAGCGGTCAGCGAGCAGGCGATCAAGTTCCCGACGACGGAGAGTGCGGAGATGATGACCGAGTTCACGAAGTAGCGCGAAAAGTTCAGCGCGCCGTTTCCGGTCCATCCGCTGACGTAGTTGTCCACGGTGTAGTGGCTCGACAAGATGCCGAGGCTACTGAAGATCTCGTTGTTCGGCCGGAGCGACGCAGCGACCATCCACAGCAACGGATAGAGCATGGCGATGAGGATCACGATGAGGACGCTGTGCCGCAGAACGGAAATCCAGATGCGGTTAGTGGGTCTCTTGATCATGCGCGCCATCGCGGGCGGCCTGGGCGACGCCGAGGTAGCGGTCTGAGTTGTCATCAACGGTCTCCGTAGTGGACCCAGTAGCGGGCAGTGAAGAACAGGACTCCGGTGAACGCCGCCAGAACGACCACAAGGATCCAAGCCATGGCGCTCGCGTAACCCATGTTCAGCTGCGTGAACCCCTGTTGATACAGGTACAACGTGTAGAAGAGGGTCGAATCGGACGGGCCACCGTTTCCGCTGCTGATCACGTACACTCCGGTGAATGCCTGAAACGCATGGACGGTGTCCAGCAGGACATTGAAGAAGATCAACGGGCTCATCGATGGGATCGTCACACTCCAGAACCGTCGGAACCGGCCCGCCCCGTCCACAGATGCGGCCTCGTACAGCTCCTGCGGCACCTGGCGAAGTCCCGCGAGGAAGATGATCATCGTTGATCCGAAGGCCCAGGCGTTGAGGCTGATGATCACGTACAGGGCCGTGCCCGGGTCGCCGATCCAGCTGGCGTGGTTGATGCCGAGCGCAGCCAATGCATTGTTGATCAAGCCCGAGTCACCGAAGATCTGGCGCCACAGGGTTGCGACGGCAACGCTCGCGCCGAGCAACGACGGAAGGTAGAACAAGGCCCGATAGCCAGTGATGAACTTGATGCTCGCGTTCATCAGCAGCGCCACGACCATGGAGACGACCAAGACGACCGGCACCGAGATCAGGACGTAGAGAAGCGTGACCCGCGCGGACTGCCAGTAGCGCGAATCGTTCGCGATCTGGATGAAGTTCGCGAAGCCGATCCACTGCGGAGACGTGAGCAGGTTGTACTTGGTGAACGCCAGATACAGCGAGTAGATCATCGGGCCGAGGGTCAGTCCGACCATTCCCAATAGCCACGGCAGCAGGAAGGCGAACGCGACGCGACCTTCCCGGGCTCGCAGCGGGTTACGCCTTCTCGTCGCGGTGCTCGCCTCTACACCCCCGTGTGTTTGCGCGGGCAGCGACTGAGCGACTGGAGGTGGTGCGCTCACGCGTGCGTCCCTTTCCTTGCTTCGGCGGCATGCGTTTCGACCGTTCGAGCGATCAGCTGGGACAACAGTCCGGCAACGGGCAACTCCAGCTCGGACTCGTGGGCCGCGGCGAGGATCTCCCAGAGGTCTTTCGTCCAGGGCCGGTCTGCAACGGGGACTCCGGCCTTGTCGTAGTCCGCGGCAACGCGGTCGAAGAAGCCCCAGTTCCTGCCCACCCAGGTGTCGGCAGTACCTGTGCCGAGCGCCTCGAGCGCTGCGTCGTCATCGACACCTCGCGACCGAGTGAGACACAGCGCCTCGTGCACTCCGGCGAGCGCCGAGAACATGACGAGCTGATTGGCCAGCTTTGTCGCCGACCCCGCACCGACACCGCCGACGACGAAGGAGTCCTGTGCAAGATCATCGATCAGCGGGCGGCCTGCATCGATTGCATCGGGCTCACCACCGAGGAAGATCGTCAACTCTCCGATGCGTGCACGTTCCGAGCCACCGCTGACCGGCGCGTCGAGGTAGCGCGCACCGGTGGCAGTGACGGATCCGGCGAGCGCCTCGGCATGGTGGGGCAAGATCGTGCTATGCACCAGGACCACGTGGTCGGGTGTCAGCGCGTCTATCAGTCCGTTCTGCAACACTGCGCGGATTGCCTCGTCGTCAGGCACGGCGAAGCAAACGAACCGGACGTTCGCAAGGTCGTCGATATCGGTTCGGGAGGCCCCCGCCGTCACCAGTGGCTCGATCCGAGCATTCTTGGAGTCGAGCGCCCGCACGTCCCATCCGCGGTCGACCAGATTCAGTGCCATGGCCTGCCCGAGATTTCCCAGGCCGACAAAACCAACAACACGGTCGGTGCTCACCTCGTCCTCCTCGACATCGGTTGATCAGCGCCGACTGATTCGGCATCCCGATCTGTGTTGGACTACTGTCTACAACATTCAACCTACAAAATGCAAGAGTGCTCAGCGAGGACTACATTGTTGGAGCACATGCACGGCACATAGATTGACGAGGAGATTGAGGACATGGATGAGACCCCCGGTGGCAGCGGGCTTCGATCACCCAGCCTCGTGGCGCTGGCAGTGGACGCGATCCGCAAGAAAATCCTCGCCGGCGACCTCGACCCCGGCGAACGTCTCCTCGAAGAGCGACTCACGCAAGAGCTTGACATCAGCCGCCCGCCGCTGCGCGAGGCGCTTCGACTCCTTGAGAACGAGGGCCTGATCTTCACCCGGCCACGCCGGGGCTCATTCGTCGCAACCCTCGACGACCGAGATGTCTACGAGATCCTGACCTTGCGGTCGGCACTGGAACGCACAGCGTTCGAGCTTGGCATCCCGACGCGCGACCCGGTTCTCCTCGAACCTGCACGCAAAGCTCTGGATGAGATGGATCGGTGCGCCAAAGCGGAGGATCGCGGTGCTCTCGTTCAGGCTGGGTACGCGTTTCACTCGCGGCTGATCAGGATCGCTGACCATCGCCGGCTCGAGGAGATGTACTCATCCCTGCAGCAGCAGGTGCTGCTGTGCATGTCCCGCAACCTCATCGCTCGTGAGCGCTTCTACGAAGACTTGAACAAACACGTCGCTCGACACCGGCACCTCTTCGAACTCGTCGAGTCCGGTGACCAAGCAGCCGCCTTGGCCGAGCTTGCCGTGCATGGCGAGCGCTCCTTCGAAGCGCCTGCCCTACGCCGAAGCAATGCCGTCGCTGACGACGAAGCCAGCTGACCTCGCTGGATCCGGGGCCACCGAAGCATCGGGGGGTGTGCAATGGTCCAGCGGGACCGTCCGACGAAGAACTCCCGCCGTGACGGCACCGCCCGCGCAACACCAACCAGGACCAACCTGGCCACGTGGCACGATGGCCACTTCTGGGTCCCTGAACCAAACGACGGGAGCTTTTACACTATTATGATATAAAACTGTCCCGATCGGAGATGCTTGCATGCCTGTCGACCCCACGGCCGAGCTCGCGCCCAATCCGTATGACGGTCTTCGTCCCCTGGTCGGCGATATCCACAACCACTGCGGCATCAGCTACGGTCACGGCTCCATTGAGGATGCATACCGCAATGCCGCGCTGCAGCTGGATTTCGCCAGCGTGACCGGGCATGCCTGGTGGCACGACATGCCGGTCGGCGACCCGCGATTGGCAGAGGAGGAGGCCTACCACCGCGAGGGGTTCCGACGATTGGCCGATCAGTGGGACCGGGTCCAGGAGGTCACCGAGTCGGTCCACCAGGAGGGCCGCTTCGTCTCACTGCTGTCCTTCGAATGGCACAGCATGACCTACGGGGACCACTGCGTCTACTACCCCAGCAGCCACGGCCCCATCATCCGCGCCGATTCCCTGGAGGAATTGCGACGCCGGTTGCGCGCCAGCGCCCGGGCAGGACTTCCGGGTTTGGCTATCCCGCATCACATCGGTTACCGGAAGGGCTGGCGAGGCATCAACTGGGAGACCTACACCGAGGAGTTGTCCCCGGTCGCCGAGATCGTTTCGATGCATGGCTGCGGCGAGTCGGAGCGAGCGCCGCGCAACTACCTGCACACGATGGGTCCACGTGACGCGCAGAGCATGGCTTACTACGGCCTGCAGCAAGGACGTGTGTTCGGATTCATCGGATCGACCGACCATCACAGCGCCCACCCCGGCAGCCACGGCTACGGCCGGATGGTGGCTTGGGCACCGGAACTGTCGCGTGAGGCTATCTGGCAGGCGATTCTGGACCGTCGGACGTACGCCATCACCGGTGACCGGATCGATCTGCAGAGCTCGGTGAACGGCTATCCGATGGGTGCCATCGCACCGGCCGCCCGGCACCGACGGATCGCCGTCGACGTCACCGGTGGGGACGCAGTCGACCAGGTAGAGGTGATCCGCAACGGTGCCGTCATCCATACCGCCCGGCCGGCCAACGACGCAACGACGACATCGCGTCCAGGATTCCGCGGCGTCACCGGGCTGGCGGTCGGCTGGGGCAAGGCCGGCATCGTCACCGACTGGGAAGTCGAGATCGAGGTTCGCGGTGGACGGCTGGACGGCATCGAGCCGCGACTACGCGGTGTCGACATCGTCGACCCGCTGACTCCGCCACCGGACAGCTATTCCTTCAGCGAGTGGCAGCGCAGTGGCCCGGGGTGCCTTCGGCTGCGGACCAGGACGTCCAGTAATCCGACCGTGCTCACCAACGGCACCCAGCAGGTCGCCTTGCGGATCACCGGCGACGATCGGACCGAGATCGCCGCAACCATCAACGGCGTCAGTGCCCGGTACGCGATCGGTGAACTCCGTAACGGACCGCGTTCGGGCTACACCTCCGGGTTCGTCAGCCCGGCGTTCCAGTTCCTGCGAGCGGTGACCGATGATGAGCGCCGAGTAGCGTTCACCATCGACGACGATCGCCGCGACACCGCGCCGATCGGCCGCGACTGGTATCACGTCCGGGTCCGACAGGCCAACGAACAATGGGCGTTCGGCTCACCGACGTGGGTAAACGGCACTACCCTAACCTGACCCCAGGTGAACGTCGGACGAAGGAGGGCCCGTGGCACCGAAACCGGCGGGAGCAACGACCAAGATCGTTTCCGAGGTAAATCGGACGACCCTGTTGGAGGCGCTCCAGGCGACCGGCCCGATGACGATCCAGCAGCTGCGTCAGGCGACCGGGCTGAGCCTGGCCACCATCAATCGGATCATCGATCGACTGCGGGTCGAGGGCCTGATCATCGAGCAGGGGATGGCGAGTTCCTCCGGCGGACGGCCGCCCCGACTATTGGCTTACAACGGGCGCCGATCGTCGGTGATCGCGACCGACATCGGTGGCAGGACGATCACCGGCGGCATCTTTGACCTGCACGGCCAGCTGCTGTACCAACTGACGACCGAGACCCATAAGGACGGTGCGTCCACGGCCGACTCCAGCAAGGTCTTCGAGCGGGTTGCCGGCCTGATCGAGACGTTGATCGCCGAGGCCGACCGCCTCGATTCTCCTGCCCGGGCCGTCGGGATCGGTGTCCCCGGCACCGTCCGCAGTGACACCGGACTGGTGCAGTTTGCGCCATCACTGCACTGGTGGGACCTGCCGCTGGCCGGTCTACTGCAGGAACGACTGTCGCTGCCCGTTGTCGTGGAGAACGATGTCAACCTGATCGCCGTCGGGGAGCACCGATTCGGCGTTTCCCGCGGCAGCCGCGACGTGATCACGATTGCCATCGGCACTGGTCTCGGCGCCGGCCTGATCATCAACTCTTCGCTCTATCGCGGCGCACAGGGTGGCGCCGGTGAGATCGGGTACGCCCTGATGGAGCCGTCCTCGCTCGACCAGCCCTGGCCGGGGTACGGCGATCTGGAAAGTCGGATCTCCGGGCCGGCGATGGCCCGTCGGGCCGCCGCGGAGCTGTCCTTCTCGGCCACCGGAGACAGCCCGGAGGAGTTCCTCGAGCGGCTCGATCACGGCAACCCCGTCGCGACCACCCTGTTCACCAAGCTGATGAACGAGACCGCGCAGGCCATCGCCAACGCGGCCGTTCTGCTCAATCCCGAGCTGGTCGTACTGGCAGGCGGGCTCGGCACCCGGATCGGCGAAGCAGCGATTCCGATCATCGAGACCCGGCTTCGCGGACGGATCCCGATGGTGCCGCGGTTCGCCGTCGCCGAAGTTGATCATGTGGAGCTGGTCGGCGCGGCGCAGATGGCCATCGACCTCACCAGGAATCGTTCCTACCTGACTCACTGAACCCCTCAAGCCGGATCGTTCTACCCCGATAGCGCTTCGACCGCGGGCGGCAGCAGATCGGTGGCGAGCTCCAGGGCCCCGAGCAGTGGTGCCCGCTCGCCGAGGCTACTGACTGTGATCGACGCGGCGATGTTGGCCGGCAGAGAGCGAACGATGTTGCGGACGACGACGCCACGAACCCCCAGACCGCCGGTGAAGACGATGACGCCCGGGTCGATCAGCCCGGAGATCGCCAGCAGTGCGTCAGCCACCGCATCGGCGTATACCTCGACCGCGCGGACAGCGGGCGGGTCTCCTCGTTCGGCGTCGGCGATCAGTTCTCTGACGCGGGCGGTGTCCCGCCAGGCGCGAGCCTGTAGGAGGCCGGCGACACTGGCCACCGACTCTGTCGGCTGACGTTTGCCGTCCACACGCAGCGGCACTTCGGCCACCTCGCCCGCCGCGCCATGGGCCCCACGCAGCAATCGGCCGTCGACGACCGCGCCAAGTCCGATGCCGGTGCCGAGCGCGAGCAGTGCCAGATTGTCAGAGCCATGCCCTCCGAGCCGGAACTCGCCCCACGCAGCAGCGTTCGCATCATTGTCCACAGCGGTCGGCACACCTACCTCCTCGGCGAGCCGGCTGCGGATATCAACTCCGGCCAACCCGGGAAACGCTGGGCAGCGCGAGACGGTTCCCCGACGTTGATCCACCACACCCGGTAAGCCGACGCCGACCGCAGTCAGCACTGTTGCTCGAGACACCAACCCGCGGACCAGATCTCCGATGCCGGTAGCCGGATCGGATCGCAGCGGAGCACTCGGCACCGTCGATTCGGCGACAATCCGACCGCCGGGTTCCCGCAGTGCAGCACGGACCTTGGTTCCGCAGACGTCGACTCCAGCGACCACCGGGACGAGTGGATCCGCCACTTCGACGGCCTCCACGGCATCCAGACCGTCGATCGCGCCGGACACTGAGTGCGATGCGGGTTCGCGAACCATCGTGCTCCATTCAGGCTTTTACGCTACATTGAGTCAAAACTATCTCACAGTCGCTGGATCCGATCCATTCGTCCGAAGGACACTTTCGTGACCACCCCGAACATTCTCGTCGTACTAACCGATCAGCAGACAGCAACCGCACTCAGCTGTGCTGGCAATCCCGATCTGAACACGCCCCATCTTGACCAGCTCGCGGCACGTGGCACGCGCTTCAACTGGGCATACTGCACTCAGCCGCTGTGTACTCCTGCCCGCGCGAGCTTGTGGACCGGCCGAACACCCACCGAATGTGGGGTCCGCTTCAATGGTCGGCGGCTGGCCGAGCGGGTAGCCGGCGATCAGGCCGGTGTACTGCTCAGCCGTGCCGGCTATGACTGTGGCTACGCGGGCAAATGGCATCTGCCCGAGCTGGATGCTCCCGAGCACAGTGGATTTCGCCAGGTGCACGCCGAACGGGAGGACGGCCTGGTCGACAGTTGCACGACGTTCCTGTCCGAGTCCCGTTGTCGCCCGTTCTTCCTGGTGGCCTCGCTCACCGAACCGCACGGTATCTGCCAATGGGCACGTGGCCAGACCCCACCGTCCGGTTCGCTGCCCGTCCCGGAGCCCGACGACTGGCCAGCGCTACCAGCCAACTACGCCGTGCCGAGCTACGAGGCGGCGATGCCGGTGCTGGCCAGGTCGGCTACGCCGCACGCGTACCCGACCGAGGGCTGGGACGAAGATCAATGGCGTCGCTACCGGTACGCCTACTATCGCTTGTGCGAACGTGCCGATGCCCAGGTCGGTGCGCTGCTCGACGCTCTGCGGACCAGCGGTCAGGAAGACGGCACCGTGGTGATTTTCAGCTCCGATCACGGAGACCAGCTCGGCGCCCACCAGTGGAATCAGAAATGGGTGCTCTACGAGGAGTCGCTCAGGGTCCCACTGATCGCCGCAGGCCCCGGGTTCAGTCCGGGCGAGATCTGCGACGACCTGATCAGCGTCGGTCTGGATCTGATGCCGACACTATGCGCGATCGCCGACGTGCAACCACCCGACGGTCTCACTGGCCGAAGTTTGATGGACCGTGACGCACCGGTCCGCGAGACATTGTTCGCTGAGACAGCCTGGGAGGTCGCTGACGTGCCTCATTTGACCGGCCGCAGCGTGCGTGATCAACGCTACAAGTACACGTGCTACGCGTGGGGCCGCAACCGTGAGCAATTGGTCGATCTGGAAAATGACCCCGGTGAGATGTCCAATCTGAGCAGCCTGGGTAGCCAGGCAGAACGCCTGGACCAGATGCGCCAACTGCTGCGCGCCGAGGCCCTCCGGGTCGACGACCACAAGCTTGCGGGGTTCATTCCCGACGCCGGAGCCGCGGCACGCTAGCGGCACGTTGTCACGAGGAACGGTCGAGCGGAATTCCGCTCATTCAGCTGCCGTAGTCAGGTCGCGCTCTCCTCCGTCGCGGATCGACTCCTGGGCGTTGAAGGCGATCATGCTCGCCCGGTAGGCGTCGATGAAGCCGGCCGCCGGATCGGCGCCGCGACCGAAGGCACCGAGCTGACCGATCAGGTTGCGGTCGGCGCCGAAATGACTCTCATCGGCATACGGCCCCCGACAATCGTAGGTCGCCCGTTCCCGCCCGTTCCGGCTGATCACATCCAGCGTTCCAGTCTGTCGGGTCAGCAGGATCCGGCCGCTGTCGCCGACAATCTCCAGCGTCTCCTGATCATCGACGTCGGCGCCGAACACGCTGAAGAACAGGCTGGCCTTGAGACCGCTGGCGTAGTCGAGGGAGACGATCGCGTGGTCAAGGATATCTGCTTCCTCGGAGTAGACACACAGATCGCGCACCAGACGGTTGCCCGGATCATCGGGATAGGTCATCTGGAACGTATCGGTGTAGTCCTGTCGGCCCCGTTCAGGACGTCGGTAGGCGCACTCCCGCCGGCAGTCTGAGCACCGATCGGGGTATCCGGCCCGGGGCAGGAACACGTTGCGACCGCCGATCGCATAAACCGACCGTGGTGTCGAGCCAGACATCCAGTTGAGCACGTCGAAGTGGTGACTCGACTTCTCGTTCAATAGATCACCGCTGCGCGATCGCTGCCGCCACCATCCGCCGAAGTAGCGACTGTACGGGATCACGCTGCGCAACAGCATCAGTTGAGCTGTGCCGATAACGCCGGTGGCGGTCAGCTCAGCGGCCTTCAACCAGACGTTCTCATAACGGCGGGTAAGGCCGATCATGCAGCGTGGCCGGTAGAGTTCCCATGCCCGACGCATCATCGCGCAAGACTCCGGGCTTGCACTCAGCGGCTTCTCGCAGTAGATCGGCTTGCCGGAGGCACAGGCATTCAGAAACGACGCCTCGTGCTGGTCTTGCGGATTGGCGATCACGACCACGTCGACGGCTGGATCGGCCATCAACGCCTCTTCAGTACCGTAGGCCGCTATCTCTCCTGACAGCCCGTTGGCTCTGCACAATCGGCGTAAGTGCTCGACTCCCTCGGCCAGACGCACGGGATGAGTGTCGTGGACGGCCGCAATCCGGACCCCGGCAGGGCCGCCGGCCTTCGCGACGGCGCCTCCGATCGACCGCAGCCCTCGCGCGCCAAGGCCGATGATGCCTAGGCGAATGCTGTCCGGTGTCACGCCAGTCCCTGGCCGTGGGTGAACGTGAGCAGCGAACCGGCCCAGTTGAACGACAGCGGGCGATCGACGGTCGCCAGCTCGACGAATACGGGGTCGGGGAAGTGCTGCTGCAAGATTTCGCCGTAGCCGTAGTTGTAGGAGGGCGGCGAGCCGTTCGCCCGATATGCCTCGTATGTCTCGGGCCACAGGCCCGTATCTCTGGAGAACTCGGTCGGATCTTTGGTCCACCGCATCAGGACTCTGAACGCGTCCCCTATTCCGACACCCGACGGATTGCGGTGGCCGAACAGGTCGATGCCATTGATCAACGCCATCTGCGCGGCGATCGTCAACGGGTGGAGGTTGAAGTGGGAGTAGCAGATGCCGCGGTTTCCGGTGCCATTGTTGCGGGTGATCTCGGCGGGCTGCCACCCTCGTTCGTCGAATTGCGAGTCGAACAGCTCCCGCCAGCGATCCGTGGCCGACTCCAAGCCGACCAGATCTCCCACATAAGACGCTGTCGCCATCCGCAGCACCACACCCCAGCTGCCCCAGTTGTTGGTGCGCGCCGACGTATCCAGGATTGCGCCACGCCGGATCAGATCTGTGAAAGTAGCCTCGTCGGCGCGGTTCCACACTGACGATGTGCGCCGCAACAGCTCCGCTGCGAAGCAGAACTCGGGGAACTGGTTGGACCAGACCAGCGGGGTGTCGTCATCGGTCGACAGGTCAGTGAGCGCGGACCACCGCAGAATCAGACTGCGCGAGGCAGCAGCCAACTGCCGGTCGGACTCGAGCGTCGCCTGCAACGCGAGCCGGTAGGCGGCATGCGCGTCACCACGGAAACGGTATGAAAGATCAAGTAGTTCTGGAGGCGTCTCATAGTACGGCCCGACATAGAACTCCGGCTGGACCGGAGTGTCATCGGCCGCCCGAGTGAGGTCCTTGGCCCGAACGCCGGCGAGCAACCGGGCCGACGCCGAAGCCTGGGGTTGATCGCTTTTGGCCAGCCGATGCTTCAGCTTCTGCATGTGCTGTTGTGTCAGCCATACCGTCAGTTTCCGGGTCCGATCATCCGCCCTTGCTGCCACGGCCGGGCCCAGTGCCGCGGCAGCGCCGGCCGTCGCACCCAACGCCAGCATCGTTCGTCGGTCCATCATTGTCGCTCCTCTTGTTGCGGATCGGCCATCATCGTGGTCAAGTTGATCTTCCCCGGATCGATCGACTGGAGATCGTCACG
>Ga0164242_10006643_pt1 | contig 12714 bp, 10 predicted proteins | sample OricomgcompostMG_FD_108783 | JGI IMG/M metagenome (GOLD analysis project Ga0164242, IMG submission 108783) | Miracle-Growth compost microbial communities from Emeryville, California, USA - Original compost - Miracle growth compost (MG) ... | reverse complement strand
TTCTCCCAGGGGATGGGCACGCGGCAGCCGTCCCGACCACGCTCCGCGTGCTGCGTGCGCTCCCAGGTCGGATCCTGCCGTGCCTCGTCCGGCAGGCTCGTGTGCTCGGGCAGTCCGAGCTCCTCACCCTGGTAGAGGTAGGCACTGCCCGGCAGTGCGAGCATGAGAGTCGTGGCGGCACGCGCCCGACGCAGCCCGACTTCGGCATCCGGTTGCGGGTCGCCGATCCCGATGCCGTTCGGACGGGGCCTCCCGACGGGCAGCCCGAGCCTGCTCGCATGCCGGACGACGTCGTGGTTGGACAGCACCCACGTGGTCGGGGCACCCACCGCATCATTGGCCTCGAGCGACCGTGTGATGGTGCGGTGAAGGCTCTCAGCGGTCCAGTCCGACTGCAGGAAGTCGAAGTTGAACGCCTGATGAAACTCGTCCTCACGGACATAGAGCGCAGCCCGCTCGGGCGGGTCGACCCACGCCTCCGCGCACATGACCCGGTCAAGCGAGGAGTGGTGGTCCTGCGCCGAAGGCGGGTTGTAGGAGTCGAGAATGGCGCGCCACGAGCGGTAGATCTCGTGCACCGCGTCCTGATCCCACATCGGCGGACGCTCGATGCTCTCGTCGACCAGGTCGAGCATGTTCATCGGACCCGTCCAGTCCGGCAGCCCTGCTGCCTTCATCAGGCCGTGCGCCACATCGACGCGGAAGCCGTCGGCACCGCGGTCCAGCCAGAAGCGCAGCACGTCCTCGAACTCGGCACGAACCTGCGGGTTCTGCCAGTTGAAGTCCGGCTGCTTCTGGTCGAAGAGATGCAGATACCACTGACCGTTCGTGCCGTCGGCGTTCGTGGTGTGGGTCCAGGCCGATCCGCCGAAGACGCTCTGCCAGTTGTTCGGCGGCTCTGCGCCGTGGTCGCCCGTTCCGTCACGGAAGATGTAGCGGTCGCGCTCGGGAGAGCCGGGTCCGGCGCGCAGGGCGCTCTGGAACCACGGGTGCTCGTCGGAGGAGTGGTTGGGCACGAGGTCCACGATGACCTTCAGGGACAGGTCGTGGGCCGTCTTCAGCAGCAGGTCGGCGTCGGCCAACGACCCGAAGAGCGGGTCGATGTCGCGATAGTCCGCCACGTCATACCCGGCATCGGCCTGTGGTGACGTGTAGAACGGCGACAGCCACACCGCGTCGACGCCGAGCCGTCGCAGGTAGGGCAGTCGGCTCGTGATGCCCGCCAGGTCGCCGACGCCGTCACCGTTCGCGTCGGCGAACGAACGCGGATAGATCTGGTAGATCACGGCACTACGCCACCACGCGTCATCGGGGTGGGAGGCGTGCAGCACGGGTCCCGCGGGGCCGGAGAAGGAAGCGGTCACGGGACACCAGTGTGAGACCGGTGGGCACGCGATGTCGAATCGGCGGGCGGCTCAGTCCTCGGGTGTGTTCACCAGGGAGTAGGCCGCGCGGATGAAGTAGTCGCGCATGACCGAGTCATGCATCTCGTCCAGCTCGAGCGTGTCCACGGCGTTCAGCATGTGCTTGAGCCAGCGGTCGCGCTGAGCGGGCGTGACGGCATACGGCACGTGACGCATGCGCAGCCGCGGATGCCCGCGCTGCCGACTGTAGGTGGTGGGGCCGCCGAAGTACTGCTCGAGGAACATCCGCAGGCGCACCTCGGCCGGCCCGAGGTCGGCCTCTGGGTACATCGGCCGCAGATCGGGGTCGTCGGCGACACCGAGATAGAACTCGTGGACGAGCCGGTGGAACGTCTCGTAGCCGCCCACCTGGTCGTAGAACGTCTCTGCCGGCACCTCCGCTGTCATGCCGGTAGTGTCTCAGGACGCCGTGAGGTCACGCCGCGGGCCCCTTGGCGTATGGGGGCAGCTCGGGTCCCTTGATGCCGGCCGCGTCGAACGCGTCCTTGGCCCGGCGACGCAGCTCGCGGGTCACGCCATACTGCTGCATCGGGACGCACTTGGCCGTCACACGCAGGTTGATCTCACCGGCCGCGACCGACTGCACGCCGCCGACCGCCGGCGGCTCGAGCAGCAGCTTGTGCCACTCCGGCGCGGCGTCCATCTCCTCGGCGACCTGCTCCAGAGCACTGATCGCGGTGTCCACGGGCTGGTCGTAGGCGATCGGAATGTCGATCATGGCGGTGGACCATCCCTGGGAACGGTTGCCGATCCGCAGGATCTCGCCGTTGCGGAGATACCAGACGACACCCTCGAAGTCGCGCACGCGCGTCACGCGCAGCGAGACCTCCTCCACCGTGCCCATCATGTCGCCGGTGTCGATGACGTCGCCGACGCCGTACTGGTCCTCGATGATCATGAAGATGCCGGACAGGAAGTCCTTGACCAGGCTCTGCGCGCCGAAGCCGAGCGCCACACCGCCGACGCCGGCGGATGCGAGCAGCGGGCCGAGCGGCACGCCGACCTCGGCCATGATCGTCAGCGCGGCGATGCCATAGATCACCAGTGACGTGACCGATCGCAGCACCGAGCCGGTCGTCTCCGCGCGCTGCGCCCGACGCTCGTTGTCCAGCCCGGCGGCCTGGCGGAGCACGCGCGCCGCCCGCGGCGACTCCGAGGGAGGCCGACGTGGCCCGTGCGAGACCATCGACTTGACGACCCGCGCGATCGCACGGTGCACGAGCCACCGAAGCGCCACCGCGCAGACGATGATCGCGAGGATCATCAGGGGCGTTCCGATGAGCCAGTCGGTGAGACTGTCGGGGGAGTTCTCGGCAAGATGCAGACGCGGCATGGGGCCATCCTCGCAACATCGGGGGCCCTCCCTGCAAGTCGCATCGCAGGAGTCGCTCTGCAAGACTGCGGGCATGCCAGACGCCGCGCCCACGCCCCTCGCCCAGCTCGCTCGCGCACGTGGCGTCGCCACCGAGTACTGGGACTGGAAGGGCAACCACGTCACCGTCTCCGACGACACGATCCGCGCGGTGCTCGCCGCGCTCGATGTGGATGCGTCGAACGACCAGGCCGTGGAAGCGGCGCTGGAGGCGGCCTCTGACGAGACCTGGCGTCGGGTGCTGCCGCAGGTCGTGATCATGCGTGAGGGCTGGACACCATGGGTGCCGGTGCACGTCCCCGACGGCAGTGAGGTGCTGGCCAGGATCCACCTCGAGGACGGGGACCTGCGCGATCTCGCTCAGGTCGAGCACTGGGTCGAGCCGCGCGAGGTCGATGGCATCCTCACCGGCGAGGCGACGGTCGAGCTCCCGGGTGACCTACCACTCGGATACCACCGGCTGGAGGTCGATTACGCGGATCGGACCGCGTCCACCACGGTGATCGTGACCCCGGCGCGGCTCGAGCTGCCCGCGACGCTCAAGCGCGACCCCGCGTGGGGTCTGCTGACCCAGTTGTATGCCGTGCGCTCCGATCGCTCGTGGGGCATCGGCGACGCCGCCGACCTGGCCGAGCTGGGGACCTGGGGCGCGCGACAGGGTGCGGACTTCGTGCTCGTCAACCCGGTCCACGCGGCAGAGCCGATCCCGACGATGGAACCGTCCCCTTACCTGCCGACGTCGCGGCGCTTCGTCAACCCGATGTACATCCGGGTCGAGGAGGTTCCCGAGATCGGCTACCTGTCCGCAGCCGAGCACCAGCTCGTCGAGTGGCACAGCGACGACGCCAGGCGCCTCAACCATCTCGACCACCTGGACCGCGATGGCAGCTGGCAGTCGAAACAGGCTGCGCTGCGCATGATCTACCGGACGGAGCGGACCCATCGGCGTCGTCGGGACTTCGAAGAGTTCTGCGAGCGGGAGGGTCAGGGCTTGCAGGACTATGCCACCTGGTGCGCCATTGCCGTGGATCGCGGTCTGCCCTGGGAGGACTGGCCCACGGATCTGCAGGATCCGCACAGTGCGGCGACGGGCGCCGAGCGCAAGCGACTTGCCGATGACATCGAGTTCCATTGCTGGATGCAGTGGATCGTCCAGTCGCAGCTCGCGGATGCGCAGCGGGAGCTGCGCGCGGCGGGCATGCGTCTCGGCGTGATCCACGACCTGGCCGTCGGCGTCCACCCGGGCGGATCGGATGCATGGGCGCTCGCGGACGTCCTCGCCCGTGACATCAGCGTGGGCGCACCTCCGGACGACTACAACCAGCTCGGACAGGACTGGAGCCAGCCGCCGTGGCGGCCGGACCGGCTCGCCGAGCTCGACTACGCGCCCTACCGGGAGATGCTGCGCACGATCCTGCGGATGGCAGGAGGTGTGCGCATCGACCACATCCTCGGACTCTTCCGGCTGTGGTGGGTGCCCCGTGGCCGACCGGCGACCGAGGGCACCTACGTGAGATACGACCACGAGGCACTGATCGGCATACTCGCTCTCGAGGCGCAGCGGGCGGGGGCGTTGGTCATCGGGGAAGACCTTGGCACCGTTGAGGACTGGGTGCGTGACTATCTGTCCGATCGGGGAATCCTCGGCACCTCGATCCTGTGGTTCGAGCGCGAGGAGAACGGTGCACCGCGGGCGCCCGAGACCTACCGGGAGCTCTGCCTGGCCAGCGTCACCACGCATGATCTGCCGCCGACGGCGGGATATCTGCAGGGCGAGCACATTGCCGTGCGCCACGAGCTGGGTCTGCTGACGCGCCCGCTCGAGGAGGAGATTCGCGTCGACGACGCACAGCGTGAGGCAGTGATCGCCGAGCTGCGCACACGAGGACTGCTCGGAGCCAAGGCCTCGATCGAGGACCAGGTCGGCGCACTGCACCGATACCTCACCTGGTCGCCCAGCCGTCTGATCGGGGTCTCGGTGGCCGATCTCGTCGGCGACGAACGGACCATCAACCAGCCCGGCACCGATGAGGAGTACCCGAACTGGAGACTGCCGATCGCCGGGCCGGACAAGGTGGCGTTGACCCTCGACGAGCTCATGGTGTCGAGACGGGCCAAGCGCCTGATCCGCTGCGTGACCCGTAAGGGCCGGTAACGAAAGACGGTGGACAGTGCTGCAGCAGCACTGTCCACCCTCTTTCACTCAGCTCTGCGCGTCGCGGGCCTGGGCTCGCAGCGCCCGGGCGATGCCGTCGCGGTTCTCGGCCACGATGCGCGTCAGTCCGCTCGGGGCGTCGGTGTTCTGGCGGAGCCAGGCATTGGACGCATCCAGCAGCTCCTGGTTCACCAGTGCGGACGGGTAGGCGAACGTCGCGACCCCGGACGCGATGGCGTACGTGCGGTGCTCCCACAGGTCCCGCAGCATCGAGTGGTACTTCTCGACGTAGGGCTTGAGAAGGCTGACGTCGTGCACGTGGCCGAAGCCGGCTGCAATGGCCTTGACCGTCTGGTTGGGCACGCCGTCGGCCTCGACGAGCTGGTGCCATGCCTGGGCCTTCGCCTCCGGCGTCGGGTATGACGCGCGCACCCGTGCGGCGCGCTCGCGTCCCGTCGCCGTGGGGTCTGCTTCGAGCTCCGCGTCCACCTCGCGGTCGTCGAGTGCACCGGCTGCGGCCAGCGACCGCAGGAGCGCCCACCGCATCTCGGAGTCGACCTCGAGGCCGGCCAGTTGGACTGTGCCCTCGAGCAACCCACGGACATAAGCCACGTCGCTGTCCTCGTGGGCGACCTCCGTGAAGGCGTGCGCGAGCTGCAGCTGGGCGTCGCTGCCCGGTGCGGCTGCAACCAGGGCGCTGCGCAGTGCACGGGTGGCGTCGTCGATGGCGGACTGGCGGTGCTCGGGTGCCGTGTAGGCGGTCGCCGCCGTGCGCGCCTGGGAGAGCCACATGCGTCGCGTGGTCGACTCGGTCTCGTCGGGGAGGGCTGCCAGGGCGAGACGCAGGAAGTCACGCGCGCTCATCTCCGCATCTCGCGTCATGTCCCAGGTCGCTCCCTGGACCAGAGCGCGAGCCAGCGAATCTGTCAGTGCCCGTGGGTGATCCAGCACTGTCTGCAGCGAGCGGTCGTCCAGTCGGATCTTCGCGTAGGCGAGGTCCTTGTCGTTGACCAGAAGCAGGTCCGGCTGCTGACGACCGAGCAGGCCGGTGACGGTCGTCCTGTCGTCGTCGCCGTCGATGTCGAGCTCGATGGAGTCGGTGCACGTCAGCGAATCGCCGTCCAGGTCGTACAGACCCACCGCGAGGCGGTGTGGACGCAGCGTCGGGTGCTCGGGCGTGGCGGTCTGCTCGATGACGGCGTCGGTGATGGCCCCCGTGTCGTCGGTGGTGATCAGTGGGCGGAGCGTGTTCACTCCCGCGGTCTGCAGCCAGGCCTTCGACCACGCGCCGAGGTCGCGGCCGGAGGTCGTCTCGAGCTCGCGCAGCAGGTCGTCGAAGACGGTGTTGCCCCAGCGATGCTTGACGAAGTAGGAGCGCAGGCCTGCGACGAAGGCCTCACGACCGACATACGCGACGAGCTGCTTGAGGACGGAGGCGCCCTTGGCGTAAGTGATTCCGTCGAAGTTGTTGTCCACGTCGTCGAGCGTCGACATGTCGGCCCACACCGGGTGGGTCGATGAGAGCTGGTCCTGGTTGTAGGCCCAGGTCTTCTCCATGCTGCTGAACGTCGTCCAGGCGTCGGTCCACTGCGTCGCCTCGGCCTGGCTCACATTGGCGGCCCACTCGGCGAACGACTCGTTGAGCCACAGGTCGTCCCACCACCTCATCGTGACCAGGTTGCCGAACCACATGTGTGCCAGCTCGTGCAGGATCGTGAGGGCGCGCCGTTCGACCACGCTGTCGGAGACCTTTGCGCGGAAGACGTAGGTCTCGGTGATCGTGACCGCTCCCGCGTTCTCCATGGCGCCCATGTTGTACTCCGGCGCGAAGATCTGGTCGTACTTCGCAAAGGGATAGGGCTGGTCGAACTGCTCTTCGAAGTAGGCGAATCCGCGCTTGGTGCAGTCGAAGATGTTGTCTGCGTCCAGATATGGGGTCAGGGATTTGCGACAGTAGACGCCCAGGGGGATCTGCCCGGAGCGCGCGTCGACGCTGTCTCGCACCACGTCATACGGCCCGGCGATGAGGGCGGTGATGTAGCAGCTGATGCGCTCGGTGGGCGCGAACGCCCAGGTGGCGGCGGGCTCCTGCTCACCCTTGGGGTTGGTGTAGACGGCTCCGCTCGCGATCGGCTCGGGTGCCTGCTGATTGGAGATGATCTCCCACCGCTTCGGCGCGGTGACGGTGAAGGCGAAGGTGGCCTTGAGATCGGGCTGCTCGAAGACCGGGAACATCCGGCGACAGTCGGCGACCTCGAACTGGCTGTAGAGATAGACCTCGTCGTCCGTGGGGTCGACGAAACGGTGGAGACCCTCACCCGTGTTCATGTAGGTGCCGGTCGCCTCGATGACCAGCTCGTTCCGTGCGGCCAGGCCGGGCACCAGGACCCGAGCGCCGTCGTAGTGGGTCGACGGGTCGAGGGATGCACCGTTGAGGATGATCGACTGGACGGACTCGCCGAGGAAGTCGACGAACGTCTCCTCGCCGGGGGCTGTGGCCGAGAAGTGAATCGTGGAACGGGTCCCGAAGGTGGTGGGACCGGTGGTCAGGTCGAGCGACACCTCGTAGGCGTCGACGTCGATGAGGGCGGCGCGATCCTGCGCCTCCTCACGGGTGAGGTTCTTGCCAGGCACGAACAGGCTCCACAGGGTGTCGAGGACAGGGGTCCTGCTCATCCTCGCACGAGGCCGCGATGGCAGGATGAAGATGTGAGTACCACGAACAGCAGCAAGCAGACCGCCTCGGCCGAGATGTTCTTCGACCCGCTGTGCCCATGGGCGTGGATGACCTCCCGCTGGCTCATGGAGGTCGAGAAGGTCCGTGACATCGAGGTCACCTGGTCGGTCATGAGCCTGTCGGTGCTCAACGAGGGGCGCGACGGCCTGTCGGAGGGGTATCGCAAGCTGCTCGACCGCGGCTGGGGCCCGGTGCGCGTCATCACCGCGGCTGCGCGAGACCACGGTGACAAGGTCAAGAAGCCGCTGTATGACGCGATCGGCACCCGGCTGCACCCCGGACAGCGTGGTGATACCCCTGAGGACCTGCGCCAGGTGATCGTCGAGTCGCTGGACGAGGTCGGACTGCCGGGCGAGCTCATCGACTACGCGGACAACGTCCCCGGAGACGAGATCGACGTCGCGCTGCGGGAGTCCCACGACCGGGGGATCGGTCTGGTGGGCGAGGACGTCGGGACGCCCGTCATCTCGATCGGCGATGTGGCATTCTTCGGGCCGGTGGTCACGCCTGCGCCGAAGGGTGAGGCCGCCGGGAAGCTCTGGGACGGCTGCCTGCTGGTCGCCGGCACCCCGGGCTTCTACGAGATCAAGCGGACCCGCGTCAAGGGTCCCGACTTCAGCTGAGAGGACGACATGCGCGTACACATCGGTGGGGACCACGCGGCCTACGAGCTGCAGCGAGCCCTGGTGAGCTGGCTGCAGGACGAGGGGCATGACGTGGTCGACCACGGCGCGTCGACGTACGACGAGCTGGACGACTACCCGGTGTTCGTGCTGCGTGCAGCAGAGGGCGTCGCGTCCGACCCGGGTTCTCTCGGCGTGGTGCTCGGGGGGTCCGGCAACGGTGAGCAGATGGCTGCCAACAAGGTCCGTGGGATCCGCGCGGCCCTGTGCTACACCACCGAGCTGGCGCAGCTCGCCCGGGAGCACAACGATGCGCAGGTCATCGCGATCGGCGGTCGGTTCAGCTCGGTCGACGATGCGAAGGCGATGGTGAAAGTCTTCCTGGAGACGTCCTTCTCGGGTGCCGAGCGGCATCAGCGACGGATCGACATGGTCGAGGCGTATGAGCGGGACGGGAGCCTGCCGCCGCAGTCCTGAGGTCCAGGGGTGGCCGGCTGACCACAAGAGGGCAGACCACTAACCCCCATATCCGTGCGAAGTTTGCGAAAATGCCCTGCAAACAGTAAGGACTTGGTAAAGGGGGCCGATTCGGGGAGTTTGTCGGCTTAACGTGCCGACATGGTGATTGACGTCTCTCTCGCGCCGCGGCGGCTGGCTCGCCCGGCGTTGCGCACTGTTGACGCCTCACCCGACCGTCGTCCTGCGGTGACGGCACTGCTGGTGGTCGTGACCCTGTTGGTCGCAGTCCCCGGCCTGACGATGTCCGGCCCGGCACGTGGCATGGCGTATGCGTCCCTGGTGCCGGTCGTGGTCGCCGCCGGGCTCTTCCTGTCCCTGCGGCAGATGACGGTCGTCTTCGGTGAGGCCCTGGTCGCTGCCCTGACGCTGTCGGTCATGGGTGGGCGGGTCGAGTCCCTCGGGTACCTCGGCGGGCTGCTCGTGACCATGGTGCTGCTGCTGCTCGTGGACCATCAGCGGTCGCGGGCCGGTGTGCCCCAGGCCGTCGGCAGTTCGATGCTGGTCGATCTGCGAGAGCGACTGCGCATTCAGGGAAGACTTCCGGAGCTTCCGACCGGATGGAACGTCGAGTCCAGCATCAAACCCGCCTATGGGGACTCCTTCTCCGGCGACTTCGTCGCCGGACACTGTCCGACTTCCGAGCGTTTCGAGGTCGCGCTGGTCGATGTGTCGGGCAAGGGGACGACCGCGGGGACGAGGTCGCTGCTCGTCCGCGGGGCATTCGCCGGGCTGCTCGGGGCCATGAGGCCGGAGCGCTTCCTGCCGGCCGCCAACGACTACCTCGTGCGGCAGGGTTGGCCGGAAGGGTTCGCCACCGCCATCCACGCCTCGGTGGATCTGACCACCGGTGAGTACACCGTCGGATCGGCCGGCCACCCGGCGGCCATGCACTTCCACGCGGGCTGCGGGCGGTGGACCCCGGTGCGCGGGACGTCCGGAGTGCTGCTCGGTGTGCTGGAGGGGCAGGGGAGCGAGGACTACCCGCGCAGTTCCGGGTGCCTTGAGCGCGGTGATGCGCTGCTGCTCTACAGCGACGGGGTCATCGAGATGCCCGGTGTCGACATCATGCAGGGCCTGGACCGCATGCTCGGGTATGCCGACCGGGCCGTGGCGACCGGGATGCCAGGTGCCGCCGAGCGCATCTGCTCCGCGGCGCGCGCCGGCGAGACGGATGACCGCACGGTGGTCCTGATCTCTCGCGTCTGAGATCGTGGACCGGTGCCCGGCCGGTCGACCCGTCAGTTCGACAGGGTGCCGACTCCGGCGCCCGCGAAGGCGGCTGCCAGGCCGACCAGAACACTCAGCGTCGCATTGCCCAGAGCCAGTCTCGTCATCCTGCCCTCCGCCAGGCGCACATTCTCGTAGGCGAAGGTCGAGTAGGTGGACAGCGCGCCGCAGAATCCTGTGCCGACGGCCAGTTTCACCGGTGTGCTGCCGACTGCCATCACGACGCCGAGGATGAATGAGGCGACGAAGTTGACCGTGAACGTGCCCCATGGGAAGGCGGTTTCGTGGCGGGACTGGATGAATCGATCCGTGAGGTAGCGGGTCGGTGCTCCGACCAGTCCGCCAATGATCACGAATACCAGGCTCATAGGGGTCGACCCTCCGATCGAAGGACCGCCACACGGGTCAAGCCGGCGGCAACCCATACGGCGAGGATCGCCGCAAGGAGCGTGATGACGAGGTAGGCCACCGCGATGAGTGCATGCCCGTGCTGCAGGAGGTGCTGCGCTTCGACCTCATAGGTCGAGAAGGTCGTGAACCCGCCGAGGACACCGGTGCCGAAGAACGGCCGTATCAGGGGATGCACGGACCACTTCTCAGTGATCAGCACCATGAAGATGCCCATGACGGCGCATCCGATCACATTGATCAGCAGCGTCGACGTGGGGAAGTGCCCCGCCGCTGTCGGCCACTCGAGCCCCACGGCATACCGGGCGACGGCTCCGATCGCACCGCCACATGAGATGACGGCAACTGGCGTGGCCTGATGATGCATGAGGCGCTCGCGGCGAGTCGGTGGTGCGGCGTCCGGATCAACCCTGCCCTGGGTCGTCGACGGCAACGGGTTGTCCACTGGTCTCCTACTCGTCAGGTCGCCGGAACGGGCGCAGTCTATCGAGTAGGGACCGTTGGCGGTCATCTCCGCGGTTGGGGACGGCGGGCCCCACCGCCGTGCCGCCGGTGTGAACCAGCGACCCGACCAGTCTACGGAGCCTCCGACGCACGCGCAGGTCCGGTGGTGCCCGACGCAGTGAGATGTTCGTCACCAGAGGAGAACGACTGTGGGCGGTGCCCGAACACCTGGGCGTAGACGTCCTCGCCGTAGCTCGTCGGCAGGGGCGGAGCGGCTACGAGACGGTAGGGGCGGTTTCCGCCCTCTCCACGCTCCGCACGAAGGAACGTTGTGGGGCGAGAACCACGCTGCAGGGGAAGGGAGAAGTCATACATGTGGGTGACGAGGCAGACGGTGACTCCGGCATCGGCCAGGGCGGTCACGACGTCCAGGCCGATCCGGGAGCCCTCGGCCTCATTGGTCGACGAGAAGGACTCGTTGCACAGCAGCAAGGACCCCGATGAGATGTCGTGGACGATGTCCTTCATGCGCCGCAGATCCTCGTCGAACTTCCCGCTGCCGAAGTTCTGATCCTCCTCGCGCTTGAAGTGGGTGAAGATGTGGGGGCGCAGGGATGCTGTGAAGGAACGAGCGGCAACCGGTAGGCCCGCCTGCATCAGCAGGTGCGCCAGGCCGATGGCACGCAGTGCTGTCGACTTTCCACCGCGGTTGGCCCCGGTGATGACGATCAGTCTCTTCCCGTCGCCATTCAGGTCGACGGGCACCGGCGCAGTCCTGCTCTCGATCGCCAGGGCCACTTCGCGCAGGTCCTGCGCCGACATCGCCTCCGCACCGGGCTCGACGGCGTGGGGGACGCAGGTCTCGACGCCCAGACGGTCGAGCTCGTGGACCAGGTTCTGTGCGCCCACGTAGAAGGCGAGCTCCGCGTGCAGACTCCGGAAGAACCCGAGCACATCGTCCGCGGACTGCTCGGCGGCATCCGCGACGGCAGCGAGGCCACGGTCTCGGAAGTCGCTCAGTGACCTGAACCCGGCTTCGTCGCGCTCGGGAATCGTGTAGTCGAAGGTCGGGCGCTTGACAGCGTTGCGGTGGAACAGCGTGCGATTCTCCGCGCGTGGCGTGCGCATGATCATGTGGCTGCTGCCACCCGTCGGCCCCAGATGGGCGCTGAGCAGCAGGCCATCCTTCAGCTGGAGGCGTTTGACATGCGCCGCCAGGACGTCGAGATACGCGTCGTCCAGGTTGGTGCGGACTTCAGCGCACAGGTCCCGCAGCCCGGCCGATCGCACGCTGCCCTCCAGGGTCTGACAGATGTCCCGCAGAGACCGGAGTGCGGTGAGGAAGACCTTCAGCACCTGGACCGCATGGCGGAGCATCGACTCCGGTCCCTTCGCGAAGACGGACCGGAAGATCTCGTGCTCCTCGAGCAGGGTCTGGCTTGCCAGGTCGTAGAGCTGACGAATCGTGTCCTCGTGCTCGAGGCAGTCGGCCGTCACGGCCTGCCGGAAGCGCACCACGTCGACGTCGGTGCTGCATCCGAGCAGGACGTGCTTGGCGACGTCATGGATGACCTGGTCGTCGTCGGCCATCTCGTCCGCGACCTCGTCCACGTGGACGGGGAGATATTCGTCGAAATCGATATCGCGGTCGGGATGGATCAGGTGCGGTCTCATGAGCTCACTCCCTGGATGATCGAGTCGTAGTCGAGCCCGTACTTGGCTGCCAGCGCCCGGGCATAAGCGCGTCCGTCGGCGGGATGACGTTCGACCTTGAAGGTGCGAACGGTGACATCCGCCGGATCCAC
>Ga0164242_10006642_pt1 | contig 12717 bp, 12 predicted proteins | sample OricomgcompostMG_FD_108783 | JGI IMG/M metagenome (GOLD analysis project Ga0164242, IMG submission 108783) | Miracle-Growth compost microbial communities from Emeryville, California, USA - Original compost - Miracle growth compost (MG) ... | reverse complement strand
TTTTAAGAAAGCGCATTAATTATGAAAATACAACAGTTTGAAGACAAAGGTTTGGGGCATTATTCATATGCTGTTTTAAGTGAATGTGAAAAGCAACTTATAATCATTGATCCGGCTCGGAATCCTCAACCATATTACGATTATGCTAAAGTAGAAGGTGCCAAAATCGTTGGCATAATTGAAACACACCCTCATGCAGATTTTGTAAGCGGGCATTTGGAAATCCATCGTTCAACCGGAGCAACAATTTATGCGAGCAAGCTTTTGGCGGGCGACTATCCACACCAGCCTTTTGATGAAGGAGCGATACTGCCATTGGGCAAAATAAAGCTAAAAGCCCTGAATACACCGGGACATTCTCCGGACAGCATAAGCATCGTATTAGAACATGAGGGTAAAGATAAAGCAGTATTTACAGGGGATACCCTGTTTATAGGTGATGTGGGTCGACCGGATTTAAGAGAAAATGTTGGAAACTTGAAAGCAAAGCGAGCGGAGTTGGCAGCACAGCTTTATGACAGTACCCATAATAAATTGATGCAGTTGGCAGACGATGTGACCGTATATCCAACGCATGGCGCAGGGTCTTTATGCGGCAAGGCACTTAGTAATGTCCCGAAAAGCACTATTGGGGTAGAAAAAAGGAGCAATTATGCCCTTCAGGCGATGGACAAGGAGGCATTTGTGCAATTGATAACCGAAGGTCAGCCTTTTATTCCCAAGTACTTTGGCTATGATGTAGATTTAAATAAAAGAGGGGCGGAGGACTATGCTCTTTCGGTTAAGGCAGTGAAAATTTTAAAGAATGCGGATAGTCTGGAAAAGGAAGTTCTACTAATCGATGCAAGGCCACAAGCAGCGTTTAAATCGGGGCATTTTAAAGGAGCAATCAATCTTCAAAATGGCGGAAAATTTGAGACGTGGCTAGGCAGCATCGTTGAACCACAGGAAGAATTCTATCTACTTGCAAGCAGTGAAGGAGAGTTGTACGAACTTATTGGCAAAGCCGCTAAAATTGGTTATGAAAGTAAGATAAAAGCTGCTATATATTCTAAGGGAGGCGGGGAAAGTACTCCTCAAGTAGATTTAGCTCATTTTAAAGCCCATAAAGAAGCTTATACTATTGTGGATATTCGCAATGCCTCGGAGCTAAAACAAGAAAGAATATTTGATGATGCCCTACATATCCCCTTACCGGAATTGCGTGAACGGGCAAATGAAATTCCTGCTAATAAGCCAATTATAGTTCATTGTGCGGGTGGCTATCGTTCGGCAGCAGGCAGCAGTATACTGCAAGGGCTTTTGGAGCATGTTACCGTATATGATCTAGGTGATAGAGTTCAGGAATTTAAATAGAAATGCATACAGGTTTTTAATAAAAGGATATAATGCATCTTCTGGGGTAATTGCTATTTTTCTTAAAGTAAAAAAGTGAACGGGCAATAGCTTTATTTATATAAACTATAAGAAATGAATTGATTATACAAAGCCTTGTTTTAGTATTTCGTAAGAATGCACCCTTGCTTTATGTGTGTAAATATAGGAAACTACCATTAGCTCATCTACCTGGGTCTCCTCCAAAAAGGTTTGAATTGCATTATGCACTTTATTGCCTCCACCGATAAAGGAGTACGCCGTCATTTGCGCTAATGCAGCTTCTTCCATTTTACTCAATTTTAAACGCTCATGCGGAGGCTGTAACAGTTCTCTCTCTCCGGTGATGATACCCAAGAAAAGGTGTTTAAATGAAGTAGCCAAATGATTGGCTTCCGCATCGGAATCTGCGGCTATGACATTTACACAAGCCATTGTGTAAGGGGCATCCAGCTGCGCAGAGGGTTTAAAATGTTCTCTGTAAATACGAAGCGCAGCATGCAATTGAGCAGGTGCAAAATGACTGGCAAAAGCGTAGGGAAGCCCCAATGCTGCTGCCAAATAGGCACTATCTGTACTGGAGCCCAATATCCAAAGGGGAATAGCAAGCCCTTCCCCCGGAATGGCTCGTACCGGCGCTGTACTGTTTTCGGCAGACAAGTAAGTCATTAGTTCTTGTACGTTTTGTGGAAATTCCAATGCGGCTTGAAAATTCCGGTTTAGTGCCCTTGCTGTGCGTTGGTCTGTTCCCGGGGCACGTCCCAATCCCAGATCAATCCGGTTTGGATAAAGTGTAGCAAGTGTACCAAATTGTTCTGCAATAATAAGAGGGGCATGGTTAGGAAGCATTATTCCACCAGATCCCACCTGGATGGTCGTAGTGCCTCCTGCAATGTAACCGATGAGTACGGAAGTAGCAGAACTGGCAATACCGGGCATATTATGATGTTCTGCCAGCCAAAAGCGTTTATATCCAAGATATTCAACTTTTCTTGCCAGGTCCAGGCTGTTCTTTAAAGTGTCTGCCGGGGTTTTCCCTTCTACAACCGGCGCTAAATCCAGTACAGACAGCGGTATGCTTAATCTGTTTTCCCTTTTCATTTTGTTTCTTCTTTACGCACTTGATTACCCGATTTTTACCGATGTCATGGTGAGTGATCCCGCTATTACTTTGTCGTTGAAGAAAGAAACAGCATCTTTACTTCCTTTTAAACCCAAAGAATAGAGCAATGGGAAATAATGTTCCGGTGTGGGGATAGCAAGTTTGCCTTCCTTGCCAAAACCCTGGTAGTTGATCAGGGCTTTGTGATTGCCGTCTGTAATCAACTGTTTAAAGGTAGCATTCATCTTCAATGCCCAATCATATCCATATTCCGGTTCTTCCATTTTATTCCAGGCAACCATTCTGAGATTATGTACCATATTTCCACTGCCAATAATCAATATGCCCTTTTTTCTAAGGCTATATAATTCCTTTGCCAGATCATAATGATACTGGGCATCTTTTGTATAATCAATACTCAACTGCAATACCGGAATTTTTGCTTCGGGGTACATATGCCGGACAACCGTCCATGTACCATGATCTAAGCCCCAGTCATGATCCAATTCCACTTTGGTTGAGTGAATGAGAGAAACCGTTTCCTTCGCCAAAACAGGGCTACCCGGTGCATTATATTGTACATCAAACAAAGCTTTGGGGAAACCTCCAAAATCATGAATGGTTGGGGGAAAATCCATTGCCGTTATCATTGTACCTTTCTTAAACCAATGCGCAGAAACCACCAGTACAGCTTTAGGTATTGGAATTTCTTTTGCCATCTGTGCCCAGCGTTGACTAAATTCATTGTCTTCAATTCCATTCATAGGGGAACCATGTCCAATAAACAGCACAGGCATAAGTTGCCCGTCTTCTTTTAGATTACCGGAAAAACGATTAAATGCCGATAGCGTTGTCATACCTATAGTTCCTGTTAGCAGTAGTTTAATAAATTCTTTGCGTTCCACTATACAACACTTTTGGTCAGTTTTTTACTTTTGCCAGTAATAAACGGTCAAGGGAATACTTACCACTTCCAGCTATAAAAAGCATTATATAAACAAGTAAGAAATGCAAGCCTAGCTCTTGTTTAGCAAACGGATCATTTGTATGAATATGGAAAACAGCAACCAGCATAGTTATGATCAAGGGAATAACCGCAAGCCTCGTAGCCAGTCCGAGCAGCACCAATACCGAACATAGAGCCTCGGCAAATACAGCTAAAGAAAGAGAAAGCACTGCTCCCATACCTAAAATACTTGGAAAAGCTATGGCTTCGCCCGAAAACAGTTTTTCCAGTTTTGGTATACCGTGTGTTAGCATCAAGGTGGCAATTGCAATCCTAGCTATCAGCAGGACAGCGTCTATATTTATAGGTCTTATATTTATAATTTTTTTCATGTTTTATATAAAGGAGTAAGTAAAAACTTCTCATAAGAGACACTTAAAAGAAGTTTTTAAGAAAACCATTGATTCTATTTAAATAAGAGGAGATTCCTCTTTTATTTTTTTGCCAGCCCGGCATCAATACTTGCCTTGCCACCACCTGCTATAAGGGCAATAATGGTTAAACCGAATAGTAAAACAAAATATTCCAAGCCTTCGCCTTTTCCAGCTTCCATACCCCAGTTCATAAAGAAACCATTATGCAAATGCCCGAAGGCTACAACTCCTAAAAAGTTTGCAATTATTGCCAAGGCTGCAATACGTGTACCTAAGCCAAAGAATAGAAATAAGGGGGCGAAGAATTCAATCAGAATAACTAATAATCCAATAATCCATGGTAAGCCAGCTCCTCCGGTAAGGAAACCCATGGTACCACTAAAGCCATAACCCCCAAACCAGCCCAGTAGTTTTTGTGCTCCATGTGGAAATATGGCAATCGCCACGGCCAGACGGGCAACTAATGCCGGCCAATTACTTGAATCTGTTGCAAAAATCTTTTTCATATTGTTTTTATTTTTAAGTTTAATTGTTCATTCTTTTTTGTTTTACAGAACGGGGACTGTTAATATAAAGATTTATAATCAATTAACAATCTCCATTTAAGGAACAAGAATCCCCTTCTGAAATTGTTGAAGCATCTTTTTTAAATTCTTCCCATACCCCCTCCAATGTTTCCAAAAATACTTCGGGGGATTGCGCTCCGGAAATGACATACTTGTCATTAAAAACAAAGAAAGGAACACCTCTTACGTTAATAGTCTGCGCTTTTCGTTCATCCTCTTGCACTGCCTCCGCATAAGCATCAGTAGTGAGTGTTTCTTTGACTTCCTCTTCATTAAGCCCTATTGAAATACCTATTTGAAGCAATGTTCCATTGTCATCGATATTTTTACCTTCCGTAAAATAGGCTTTAAACAATTGCTCTTCGGCTGCATCTCCCAAGCCTTTTGTTTTTGCTAACTGTATTATTCTATGCGCATTAAATGAGTTGGCGATAACTGCCTTGTCAAAATTGAAGCTTAGACCCACTTCTTTGGCTGTTTGCACAACCTGACGATGTACCTGTTTTGCATATTCCCGGCTTTGTCCTTTACGATCGGCAAAGTAGTCATATATATTCATCTCTGTTTGTGTTTTTAAATAGGGGTCAAGCTGAAAACTGTGCCAGGTAATTTCTACTTTATCCTTGTATTCAAACTTTTCCAAGGCTGCTTCAAATTTACGTTTCCCTATATAACAAAAAGGGCATCTAACATCTGACCAAATAGCTACTTTCATAATCGTTCTTTTTAAAGTTTTACTATAAACTATTTTATAGCATTATCGCCTTTATTTATCCTAACATTGTTAACCAATAAATAAAAAAATTATCCTTTTATTTCTCTTATAAAACTAGGCATAAAATCATATAGAATTGTTTCATTTAAGTCTTCCCTATTTTCATTATCCATTCTATTGATGGAAATTAGTCCGTGTAACATAGACCAAAAAGTTTGTAATTTCATTATAGGGTCTGTAGTTTTATTTTCACTTTTACTTATAAGGTTATTTATAGGATCCAGTATAATTTCAGTGAAAGCGCTTAATTCCTCCGTTTCCTTTATCATTTCACAACTAGGCATTCCCATACCATACATCAATTGGTAGTATTCTTTATTTTTAGTAGCAAAATTAAGATAGGCATGCGCCAATGTTATTATCTGTAATTCAGGATTTGTATGTTTCGCTTTTTCTTTATTTAATGTTTTGTTTAATTTCCGAAAGCCTTGTTTTGCGAATTCCAGCATAAGGGCTTCTTTATTTGCAAAATGATCATATATAACGGGCGCACTGTAATCTATTGCATCGGCTATTTTTCGCATAGAAAGCGCATCCCATCCATCCCGCAGCACAATCTCCCAGGAAGCTTTTATAATTAAAGCCCGTACAGCTTCTTTTTCCCTTAATCTCCTTTCTGCAATACTCATTGTTTTTTTTTATAACACTGTTAGATAATATGACGGCATTATAAGTCGTAACGATATTATGCTTTCTTTTGTTCCCAAAGGAGATCTTATTTTTACAAAAATTTAGAAAGGGCTTATGTTCAAACTATTTCTATTTGTATCCTTTAGATTCATTCCAAAAACCTACTTTTTATTCCAGGAGTTGGGAGCATACAAGTATCTTTCTTCCCAAATAGCTTATATCTTCTTTTTGCAAGTTCATTGTACATGAAATTTCGTATGAATTCGGGGACAATAATAAAGCCATAAAAGAGCTTCCAAATACCGCCCAGTTCTTTTAATACCCGCAACCCTGCAGAAGATTGTTGAAAGCATTCATTGCCTTTAATATAAACAAAGGACTCAAAATCGGTTCTTGGTAGCCCAAACTGTTTGAGTAATGCTTGTCCGCTTGCTGATTGCAGAGAAGCAAATTTAAATTTTCCTTCCGGATCCCTTTTGATTATAAATTGTACAAAGCTATTGCATAAATTGCAAACTCCGTCAAACAACAATATGTGTGAATCCTTCGGCTTCATTTATTAAAGAGGGGTTTTGAACATTTCAGTTACGTTGCAATAGATAAAGCATATTCTTACTTACTAAGTTACTAAATTTATAGAAGTAAATACGAAGTTCTATAAATAGGTTGTTTATGGAGCATTGCGTATTACAATGTGTAAATCTTTACACTTAGTTTTTTATCCAAAATTTTGTACTTTTCATTTCCAAATGTAAAAAGCAAGCCATGAAACGATTTCCCTTTTTATTTTTAGCAGCGACATTCTTTTATATTACCGCCTGTACCAAGAAGGACAGTAAGCCAACCGAGGGTAATCAATCTTCGGCATCTACAGCGAACCCTTTACTTGTGCCAAGTAAATTGCCTTTTCAAGCACCTCCATTCGATAAAATTAAAGATAATCATTTCCAACCGGCAATGGAAGAAGGAATGAAGGAGCAATTGGCAGAAATACAAAAAATCGCTGATAATCCCGATACGCCAACTTTTGAAAATACACTGGTGGCTATGGAGAAAAGCGGGCAACTCCTTACACGTGTTTACCAGGTGTTTAATGTACTCGCCGGTGCCAATACCAATCCTGCATTGCAAAGAATACAGGAAGAAGAAGCCCCTAAGCTGGCGGCACATCAAGATGCCATTTATCTCAATCCAAAATTATTTAAACGTATTGAAAAAATTTATAAAAAACGTACAGCCCTTCAATTGGATTCCGAATCGATACGCTTGGTAGCGTATTACTATCAGGAATTTGTTTTAGCCGGCGCTAATCTATCTGATGCAGACAAAGACAGCCTTAAAAAGCTAAACCAAGAAGAAGCCTCTCTCAGTGCCCAATTTGTGAACCAGTTGCTGGCAGCCACCAAAGCAGGTGCACTCGTGGTAAGTGATAAATCCCAATTAGCGGGGCTTTCTCAAAGCGAGTTAGACGCAGCTGCTCAGGCAGCCCAATCCCGTAATATGAAAGACAAGTGGGTGATTTCCTTGCAGAACACAACGCAACAACCGGTATTTCGTTCGCTCTCTGACCGGGCAATACGGAAGCAACTTTTTGAAGCTTCCTGGAATCGTACAGAACAGGGAGATTCCAATGATACCCGGACTACTATTGTACGAATGGCAAAGATTCGTGCTGAAAAGGCAAAATTATTGGGATTTCCCAATTATGCCGCCTGGAAATTGCAGGATCAGATGGCAAAAACACCGGAGACAGTAGCGCATTTTCTCGGCAAATTAGTTCCTGCCGCCACTGCCAAAGCACGTAAAGAAGCTGCCGCTATTCAAATGCGCATAGATAAACAGCAAGGCAATTTTACGCTAAAGCCTTGGGATTGGAATTATTATGCAGAGCAGGTACGAAAAGCAAAATATGACCTCGATGAAGATCAGATTAAGCCATACTTTGTCCTCGATAGTGTCCTTAAAAACGGAGTGTTTTATGCAGCGAATCAGCTTTATGGAATAACTTTCAAGGAACGTCAAGATCTCCCTGTCTATCAAAAAGACGTTCGGGTATTTGAGGTATCCGACAAAGACGGTTCCCCCCTCGGGTTATTTTACTGTGACTATTTTAAACGGGACAATAAATCCGGGGGAGCTTGGATGGACAATATGGTGGGGCAATCGAAATTATTAGGGACGAAACCTGTAATTTATAACGTTGCCAATTTTACCAAACCGGCATCAGGGCAACCGGCACTCATTAGTTTCACCGATGTAATTACCCTGTTTCATGAGTTTGGGCATGCCTTGCATGGCTTCTTTGCGAGCCAGGAATACCCAAGTCTTTCCGGAACGAGTGTTGCACGCGATTTTGTAGAGTTCCCTTCCCAATTTAATGAGCATTGGGCATTAGATCCAACCGTATTAAAGCATTATGCTATCCATTATAAAACAGGAGAGCCGATGCCTCAAACATTGGCAGATAAAATAAAGAGGTCTGCCACCTTTAACCAAGGCTATGCCCTGACGGAACTTTTAGCTGCTGCAGCCTTAGACATGCAGTGGCATACATTACCCGCCAATGCAGCAGAACAGAAGGTAGACTCCTTTGAAGCAACTGCGCTAAAAAAGACACATTTGGATCTTCCTCAAGTACCTCCCCGCTATCGTTCCAGCTACTTTCTGCACATCTGGGGCAATGGCTATGCCGCAGGTTACTATGCCTACCTTTGGACGGAAATGCTGGATGATGATGCCTTTCAATGGTTTGAAGACAATGGAGGCTTAACACGTGCTAATGGTCAGCGTTTCCGCAATATGATTCTTTCGAGAGGCAATACAGAAAATTATAGTAAGATGTTTCGTGATTTTTGTGGGCATGACCCGAAAATTGAGCCAATGCTTAAAAACCGGGGTCTGCTGGGAGATTAATCCTTAAGCTTTCCGATTTTAAAAAGACAAAGGAAAGATTCAGCCTTAGAGACAGAATTAAAAGCAGAGCAAGAATAAAGATAAAGCGGAATGAAAACGACAGTGCTTTTGCAAAAGTAGAACCTTGGTACTCAATTTGAGTATAGGAATTCTATTGAGGAGTTAACATACACTATAAAAATAAGAAGGGGGAACAGCAATGTTCCCCCTTTACTCTCTACTAAACGCTTATTTCTTTAAAGCCTCAATAAGCTCCTGTTTATTCATTTCCCAATTATGGCTTATATTTTTTTCCTGAGCCATTTTTCGTAATTCATCAACACGCATGCCATCAAAATCTTGAGCATTTGCTTCTTCTTTTTTTCGTGCCATTTTTCCTCCTTTTCCAACTAAAATTTACATTCCTACTAAAAGAAGGTCTTATGGGTCAAATTAGTTTCCTAAAAGGCAAAAAACATCTGATAGAAAGAATCGGTTATTATAATAGTAGATAAAAACAGCCAACTTTCTTAAAGTCTAAAGTGCTTATTACCAAATAAATTTTCTAAAAGACGAGACTAAATAGACGAGAAAAAGACAAAGCATATAAAATATTGATTTTAGGAAGCGTAATTGAAGGGATTATTAAACTTTTTTTATGAGAAATGCTATAAATGGATCGGGTGGAAAAAAAGCAAAGCAACCAAAGAAAAATGCACAAAAATTAACAGAAAGGAATAAAATTTTTGAGAAGGAGGGAGGTACAATACCAGTGGCAGAGGTGGATCATAAAATACTTCGTGCATTTAAAGACCGTACATGGAATGAAATAAAAAGCTCAGACTCTTGGGCAATTTTTAAAGTGATGGCAGAGTTTGTAGAAGGCTTTGAAAAATTAGCTAAAATTGGTCCTTGTGTTTGTATTTTTGGCTCTGCTCGTATGCAATCCAAAAACATATATTATAAAATGTCCGCAGAAATACCAACAATGCTTGTACGGCATGGATACGGAGTAATAACCGGTGGTGGAGGAGGGATTATGGAAGCCGCCAATAAAGGAGCTCATATGGAAGGGGGCAAATCAGTAGGGCTTAATATCCAGCTTCCATTTGAGCAATTTAGTAATGTGTATATCGATCAGGACAAATTGCTGGACTTTGAGCACTTTTTTGTACGTAAGGTAATGTTTGTAAAATATTCACAAGGTTTTATCGTAATGCCCGGTGGATTTGGAACCTTAGATGAATTGTTTGAGGCACTTACATTAATTCAAACGAAAAAGATCGGAAGATTTCCGATAATACTTGTAGGAAAAAATTATTGGGGCGGTTTATTTGAATGGATTAAAAGCGTTCTTTGTGAACAAGAATGCTGTATTAATCCGGAAGATATGGATCTTATATCTGTAGTAGAGACGCCCGCACAAGCAGTTAAGGTAATAGATGATTTCTATTCCAGGTACTTGCTACAACCCAATTTTTAATGCTTGATAAAAAAGTTTTGAGTGGCTTTGCAGGAGGAGTTCTTCTTTGCCTTCTTTTGGCTTTTGCTTTCATAAAAAGCAAAACGAAAGAGGAGTGTACGTATTTGCCTGAAGTGCAGGAGCGTCATCAAGTCTATATAAATATACTGGCAGAAGAGCTTTCTTTTGCGGGAGAGAAAGTACATTTCCGAACCCCTTCTACCTATCTGCGTTATGAACGGGAGTTGAAAAATAATACCCGAAAAAATTCCAGTACAAGATTATTATTAAGAAATGTAAGGGTTTGGCTTCCGGAGATTGATCGGATCATTAGAAAATATGGGCTTCCCGATGATTTTAAATATCTTGCTGTTGCAGAAAGCAATTTAAGCAATGTCGTCTCCGAAAAGCAAGCAGCCGGTTTTTGGCAATTTACAAAAACAACCGCAGAAGAATTTGGGCTTCAAATCAACGATGAGGTAGATGAAAGATATCATCCTCTTTTGGCGACCAAAGCCGCTTGTCGGTATTTTAAACAAGCATACAAGCAATTTGGCGATTGGACTTCTTCTGCTGCTTCATACAATCGAGGTATTGGTGGTCTGCAAAGGGCTTTTGAAGATCAAAAAGTAGCTAATTTTTACGACTTGGATTTAAATGATGAAACATCCCGATACCTTTTTAAAATATTAGCATTAAAAGATTTAATTAAGCACCCGGCAAAATATGACCTGCAGCTTAGGTATACCCAAAACTCGTATATTAAAAAAATCAGAGTAGATACCACTATAAATAATCTAATTACTTTTTGCAGAAAAATAAATGCCCCTTACCTTACCGTGAAAGAATACAACCCTTGGATACTTGGCAACACACTTACTTTAAAACCGGGGCAGTCCTATACTATACTAGTGCCTTTTAACGAAATAGGTATTGCAGACCCGGAAAAAACTAAAAGTGAGAAAGATACGATCAAAGCCAAGGAAATGATTGCTGTGGTAGATTCAACAAAAATCATTACAAACCAAGTTGCGGAAAATATTATTTTTTAAAATATTTAGGCTTTTTCGTCGTCAGTATTTAGACAGTTTTACCTTAAACTTGCTTTCCTGAACCAATACCTGTTAAATTTGTTCTCCATTACAAGGAAATATGGCATCACTAAGTACACCAGAAAGCAAGCAAAATACTATACAGCCCATTTTTAATGAAGAAGTAATAGAGATTATTGGAGCCAGGGAGCATAATCTTAAAAATATTAATTTAACCATACCAAGAAATAAACTGGTTGTTATCACAGGTATTAGCGGAAGTGGTAAATCTTCCCTTGCATTTGATACGATTTACGCTGAAGGGCAAAGGCGCTATATGGAAAGTTTTTCTACTTATGCCCGGTCGTTTATCGGAAATATGGAAAGACCGGATGTAGATAAGATAAACGGATTAAGCCCTGTTATTTCTATAGAGCAAAAAACTACTTCCAAAAATCCACGCTCTACGGTAGGTACTGTTACAGAGATTTATGATTTTTTACGCTTATTGTTTGCAAGAGCAGGGGAGGCATTTTCCTATGTAACCGGGGAAAGGATGGTTCGTCAGTCAGAAGATCAAATTGTAGAACAAATTATTACCTCCTTCCAAGATCAAAAAATTGCTATACTTGCCCCCATCGTAAAAGGCAGGAAAGGGCATTATAAGGAGCTTTTTGTGCAAATAAGGAAGCAAGGATACACCAAAGTAAGAATAGATGGGGAGGTTGTAGAAATAACTCCTCAAATGCAGGTAGATCGCTATAAAATTCATGATATTGAAATTATTATTGACCGGGTTTTGGTTAAAAAGGAAGAAGCCTATCGCATTGGGCAAGCGGTAAAAATTGCAATGACTGAAGGAAAAGGTATTCTCCTTATCCTTCCTTTTCTTGAAAATGGGCTCTCTGGTAAAGCCCGGTTCTATTCCAAATATCTAATGGATCCGGAGTCGGGGATTGCTTATGATGACCCTGCCCCCAATATTTTTTCCTTTAATTCCCCATACGGAGCTTGCCCTGTCTGCAATGGATTGGGGGTTATCGAAGAGATAACACCGGATAGCATTATTCCTGATCGCTCCGTGAGTATAAGCAGGGGAGGGATTTTACCCCTTGGAATGTATAGAGATATTTGGGTTTTTAGACAAATTGAAGCTATCTTAAAACACTTTGAATTAGCTATATCGGTTCCTATCTCCGAAATTCCGGAAAATGTATTAGCTATCATCTTATATGGAAAAGAAGCATCTTCGAAAATAAATTTTAGCAATAGCTATGAAGGGCTTATAAATTATTTTGAAAAACAGCAGGAATATTCTGAAAAAGCAGAAACCTGGCTGAGAGACTATTTAGAAATAAAAGAATGCCCGGAGTGCAAGGGGAACCGGCTAAAGAAAGAGTCGTTACATTTTAAAATAGACAATACAAATATTTCTGAACTGGCACATAAAGATCTTTCTGCACTTGCTTCTTGGTTTACTAACATTGAAGAGAGGCTTTCCGGTC
>Ga0164242_10006641_pt1 | contig 12719 bp, 12 predicted proteins | sample OricomgcompostMG_FD_108783 | JGI IMG/M metagenome (GOLD analysis project Ga0164242, IMG submission 108783) | Miracle-Growth compost microbial communities from Emeryville, California, USA - Original compost - Miracle growth compost (MG) ... | reverse complement strand
CGTGACGGTGCTGTTGCCGGCGAGATCGATATTGCCGGACTTGTTAACCAGCTTGCCGTTGCCGATGGTGTCGTTGCCCTGCCACGTGAGGGTTGCGCCCGGGCCGTACGCCGGGCCCGACATCGCATACTTCACCTGCGGGTCCTGTGCCTGCAGCGCACCGCCGCCGTAATCGCCGAACCGCCTGAAGTTGTTCAGGACGTCGTAGATGTGTTGCGGGTTGTGGCTGATTTCGATCGAGCGCTCGATGTGCGCGTGGCTGGGCAGGAACAAGCCCACGATCACGGCCAGAACGAAAACGATGATCAGGGCAACAACGAATTCGAGCACACGGGTCATGCCAGGAATCTCCGGACGGCTTGTTCACATGGCCGGTACGCAGAGGCCGCATCGGGCTTCGTCGCGCACCGCATTGCAACGGCGGAAAGGCGGATGGTAGCGGCTTCGCGGCGGCTGCGCCATGCCCCGCGGAAACCTTGATCGCGCGCTGCCAGACGGTGGCACAGAACCAGGTGCAGCAGATCACAACCGAATTTCTGGCGTGATGTCCCCAAATATTTCGTCATTCCCGGGCGCTCCGGAAGGGGCGAGCCCGGACTCGGTTTCGAGGCCAACCACTACCGATTCCGGATTCCGGCCTGCGGCCGGCCCCGGAATGACGAGGGTGGAGATGGAGATGTCCCTAGACGATCCCAAGCTCCAGCGCCTTCAGCACCGCCCGCGTGCGATCGCGCACGCCGAGCTTGGAAAGAATGTTGGAAACATGGTTCTTCACCGTGCCTTCCGCCACGCGCAGCGAGTTGGCGATCTCCTTGTTGCTGTAGCCGCCCGACATCAAGCGCAGGATTTCCGTTTCGCGGTCGGTCAGGGGATCGGGCTGGCCGAGGCTGGTGAACTGGTTGTGCATGCGGCCCACGCCCGCCAACAGGCGCTGGGTCACCACCGGCGCGATCAGCGAACCGCCGCTGGCGACGGTCTTCACCGCATCGACCAGTTGTTCCAGTGACACGTCCTTCAACAGATAGCCGCGCGCGCCCGCCTTCAGGCCGGCGAGCACCAACTGGTCGTCATCGAAGGTGGTGAGGATGATCGTCGGTGGCACCTTGCCTTGCGCGGCGAAGGTGTTCAACACGTCGAGGCCGCTCTTGCCGGGCATGCGCATGTCCAGCAGCACGACATCCGGATTGGTTTTCGGAATCACTTCCAGCGCCGAGGCGCCGTCCTGGCACTCGGCCACCACCTGGATTTCCGGCGAAAGCTCCAGCAGCGAACGGATGCCCTGCCGGACCAGCGTCTGGTCGTCCACGAGACACACGGAAATCATTCAATCCTCTCCCCAAAGCTCGACTTGCCTGAATCCGATATCAAGAACATCGAAGAAACCCCGCGAAGGCATGGCCGCCAGATGCTTTCACACCGCCCGTTCCATCGGCAACGACGCTTCCAGCGCGAATCCCCGGTCGCGGTCGGTCCGGATCGCCAATTGTCCGCCCACTTCGGCCAGGCGCTCGCGCATTCCCCTCAGGCCGTTGCCCGGGATCACTTCGCCCGCGCCGCGGCCGTCATCGTGTGCCTTCAGCACCAGCATACCGCCTGCGCCTTCCTCGAAGCGCAACCACAGGTGGCGTGCCCGCGCGTGCCGCACCGCATTGGTGATGATCTCCTGCGTGCAGCGCAGCAGGACCTGGGCGCGGCGTGAATCGCCCACCGCGAAGCGCGGCGGCAATTCCAGGTGCACGGTCAGGCCGGGCACGCCCTCGGTCAGGTCGCGCAACGCGTCGGTGAGCTGGATGCCCTCGTCGTCGCGCAGTTCGCTCACCACTTCGCGCACGTCGGCCAGCAACTGCTTGGCGGTCGACCGGGCGCGCGCGACGTGCGCGGAAGCGTCTTCGTTCACCACGAGGTGCCCGGCGACTTCCAGGTTCAGGCTGAGCGCGGTGAGGTGGTGGCCGACGAGGTCATGGAGTTCCCGCGCGATGCGCATGCGTTCCGAGATGCGGCTGGATTCGGCCAGCAATGCGCGGGTCGCGCGCAGTTCAGAGTTGAGCCGGCGCTGTTCCTCGCGCGCGTCGACCTGCTGGCGGGCCACCTCGGACGCAATGAACACGATCACGGACGATCCGAGGTACAGCCCCGACTGGATCACCGCAAAACCCAGCGTCACGTGCGGGAACATGGCGTAGACGGGAATGATCGCCGCGTATTGCAGGACCAGCCACACGATCGCCACGGGCAAGGGCAGCAGCCACGGCAGCACCAGCGTGGCCACCGCCAGCAGCAGCGCGCCCAGTCCACTCACGCTGAACCAGTTGATCGCGATGGCCGTGGCGGTCAGCACCAGCAAGCCGACCAGCTTCATGCTCCAGTGGCGGCGGGACGCCAGGTTGCGCGTCAGCAGCCAGTACACCACGCCGAAAACCACGTAACTGGCCGCCCACATCAGCAGGACGTCGTGGCTCTCGGCATGCAGGGCGCGCGTGGCATGGATCGCGGTGCGCTCTGCGCCGGTCTCGATCCAGTTGCGCCGAACCAGCGGTACGCCCGCGCTGGCGTACGTGATCAGGCCTGCATACCGCAGCAGGGAAATCGGGCTGAATGACGAGCGCCGCATCGCGCCGATCATAACCCAGCCGGCGCCCCGCGGCGCCCCGCCGGGACCGGGTCCGCGCGGCCGCTGCGACCCCGCGCGGCGGGCATGCGATAATGGGCGGCCTGCGCCCGTACCGATCTCCGTTCTGCACCCGGGAAATTCCTGAACGATGACGTCCACGCCCCACCTGACCCTGCGCGATGTGCGTGCGAGCGACCTCGCCGCCGTGATGGGGCTCAACAACACCGCGGGCACCTCCATCCTGCCCATGGACGGTGCCCAACTCGATCGCCTTTACCGCAACGCCGACTACTTTCGCGTGGCGGAGGTGGACGGCCATCTTGCCGGGTTCCTGGTCGCATTGCGCGATTCGACCCCGCACGTCAGTTCCAACTTCCAGTGGTTTCGCCAGCACTGCGATGAGTTCGTGTACATCGACCGCGTGGTGATTGGCGACCTGCATCGCGGCCACGGGCTCGGGCGCCTGTTCTACAGCGACGTGCAAAGCTTTTCCGAGGTGCGCTCGCCGCACCTCGCGTGCGAGGTGTTCCTGGAGCCGCGCGACGACGTGTCGCTGTTGTTCCATGGCGTGTTCGGTTTCAGCGAAGCCGGCCAGCAGGTGATGCCGGAATCGGGCCGGCGCGTCAGCCTGCTCCTGAAGAAACTCGACTGTCATGCGTTCGTGCGCGAGACCTACGCCGATGGCCTGCCGGACGTGCCGTGGCTGGCGCAGCGCACGCTGCCGGCCGGCGAATCACAGCTGCGCGCGGCGAGCCAGGCATGAGCGCACGACCCGTGGCGGCATCCGCCGAAGTCCTGGAAGCCGCCGACCTGCGTTTCGGCCAGGTCGGCATCGCCAACGTCCGCGTGCGCAACGCCGATCCCGAGGCGTTGCGCGCGTCGCTGGAAGTGCGCGTGCGCGAAGCGCCCTCGCTGTTCGAGCGCGCCCCGGTGGTGGTGGACCTTTCCTTCCTTTCATCGCAGCCGCCCGATGCCGAAGTCGCGGCGCTGCTCGACGCGGTGCGCACCGCCGGCATGATGCCGGTGGGCCTGGCCTACGGCGACAGCGCCACCGACGAACTGTCGCGGCGCCTCGGGTTGCCGCTGATCGCGAAATTCCGCGCGGCCTACGAACCGCAGGCGCCGCGCGACACCTCGGCCGAAAAAGCGGACGCGCCCGCCGCCCCCGAACCGGCGGCCCCGGCCGCTTCATCCGCCGCGGCGCCGACCGTCGCGCTGCAGCACCGGCAGCCGGTGCGCACCGGCCAGCAGGTGTACGCACAAGGCTCCGACCTCGTGGTCGTCGGCACCGTTGCCAACGGCGCCGAGGTGCTGGCCGACGGCAACATCCACATCTACGGCGCCTTGCGCGGCCGCGCCTTCGCGGGCGCGCTGGGCGACACCGGCACGCGCATCTTCTGCTCGGAATTCCGCGCCGAGATCGTCTCCATCGCGGGCCACTACCGCGTGTTCGAGGAACTGCCGAAGGAATTCGCCGGCCGCGCCGTGCAGATCTGGCTCGCACATGAAGCTTCAAAACCGGGCAAACTGCAGATCGCGGCGTTGTGACATCGCGCATTCATCCTCCACCCGAATAATGGCGCCTTTGCGCCATCCTCCACTGCAACCCCACGATCATCAACCCCAGGATCATCGGAGACTCCCTTGACCGAAACCATCGTCATCACGTCCGGCAAGGGCGGCGTCGGCAAGACCACCACGTCCGCCTCGCTCGCCACCGGACTCGCCCAGCGCGGCCACAAGACCGCCGTCATCGATTTCGACGTCGGCCTGCGCAACCTCGATCTCATCATGGGCTGCGAACGGCGCGTGGTATATGACTTCGTCAACGTGATCCAGGGCGAGGCCACGCTGAAGCAGGCGCTGATCCGCGACAAGCGCCATGAAAACCTGTACGTGCTGGCCGCGTCCCAGACCCGCGACAAGGACGCGCTGACCCAGGACGGCGTCGGCCGCGTGCTGGACGAGTTGAAGCAGGACGGCTTCGAGTACATCGTGTGCGACTCGCCCGCCGGCATCGAAAAGGGCGCGCACCTCGCGATGTATTTCGCCGATCGCGCGGTGGTGGTGGTGAATCCGGAAGTGTCATCCGTGCGCGATTCCGATCGCATCCTCGGCCTGCTGTCCTCGAAAACGCGCCGTGCCGAACAGGGCGAAGGTCCCGGCCCGCAGCACCTGCTGCTGACGCGCTACAACCCGGTGCGCGTCGAAGCCGGCGAGATGATGAGCGTCGGTGACGTCGAGGAAATCCTCGGCATCCCGGTGCTGGGCGTGATCCCCGAATCCGAACAGGTGCTGGCCGCGTCCAACTCGGGCGTGCCGGTGATCCACGACGCCGGTTCGATCGCGGGCCAGGCCTACGCCGATGCGGTGGCGCGCCTGCTTGGCGAAGACGTATCGATGCGATTCCTTGACGCGCCGAAGAAGGGCTTCTTCAAGCGCATGTTCGGAACCTGAGGAGTGATGCGATGAGCCTGCTCGATTTTCTGCGGCCGCGCCCGAAGAACACCGCCAACATCGCGCGCGAACGCCTGCGCATCATCGTGGCGCAGGAACGCGCCACCCGCGGCGGCCCCGACTACCTGCCGCTGCTGCGCAACGAATTGCTGGAAGTGATCCGCAAGTACGTGCACGTCGGCGCCGACGCGGTGCAGATCAACGTGGAACGCAGCAACGATGGCGAAGTGCTGGAGCTGTCGGTGGCGCTGCCGGAAACCGGTGGCGCGACCGGAACCAACGGTTGACGTTCGAACCTGGGGCCAAGGCCAAGGAAGAGCGTAACAACATTCCTTTGTCGTCATTCCGGGGCCGCGCGCAGCGCGGAACCCGGAACCCGGCGACAGTGATCTGATCGTGCAGCGACAACGGATTTCGCTTTCGCCGGAATGACGGCCATGCAACGACAAGCTCCTCGGCGGGAACAAATCGAACCGAGCGCTGACGTCCTGCGCCTCGCCGACACCGGTTTCGAAGCGCCAGCCGCCCTGCTCGCGCAGCACGGCCTCGAATTGGTGCGCGTCGAAGACGACAGGCCGATCCCGGGCAGCTACTGGGGCGAACCCGAAGCCGGCGTGATCGCGTCGAAGGTGTACGCGCGCGCCGACACGCCGGTGCACTCGCTGCTGCACGAGGCCTGCCACCTGTTGACCGCCGATCCGGCGCGCCGCGCGTCGATCCACACCGACGCCAGCGACTCGCTCGAAGAAGAAGACGCGACCTGCTATCTGCAGATCGTGCTGGCCGACGCCCTGCCCGGCTTCGGGCGCGACCGCGCGCTGGCCGACATGGACGCCTGGGGTTATTCGTTCCGGCTGGGCTCCGCGCGTGCCTGGTTCGAGCACGACGCGGAAGACGCACGCGCCTTCCTGGAAGCACGCCAACTCCTGCCGCCCGATGCGCCAGTTTGAAAGCCTTCCCGCGAACGGAGGGTTCGGGCGGGATGCGTTTTCGAGGACGCAACACCATCCCTGACCCCGGCCTTCCCTCCGGAAGGGGACGAGGACAAACCGGCACTTTCGCCATTCCAGGGTTGATGGCCACGCCGTGCGCGAGGCGCTACCATACGCCGACACGCAAGGGAGATGGCATGCCTCCCCGAACCGCCGGACTGCCGGCTGATGATGCCTACGCCACCGGGTTCCGGCGCGTAGGTGTTGCGTCCTGAAGCGCAGCGCGCGCGGATCCCGACCACCTTTCAATGGAGTCGGACTCGACATGCTGATCCAAGCCCTGCTCGCCACCGGTTGCGGCGCCTTCCTCGGCGCGTGCCTGCGTTATCTGTTCGGGGTCTGGTTGAACCCGGTCTTCCCCACCGTTCCACTCGGCACACTCGCCGCCAACCTGCTTGGGGGCCTGTTGATGGGCCTGATCCTGGGCGTGTTCGCGCAATTCCAATCGCTGGCGCCCGAGACGCGTGTGTTCATCACCACCGGATTCCTCGGCGGACTGACCACGTTCTCGACGTTTTCCGGCGAGACGGTCACCTTGCTGCTGCGTCAGCAGTATGGCTGGACGTTCGCAATCATCGGCCTACACGTGATCGGCACGCTCGGGATGACACTCTTGGGTTTCGCGCTGATGCAGGGCCTGTTGAAGCATTTCGCATGAACGATTCCGCACCCACGCAGGGCGTGTACCTGCGCTTCTTCGTCCACGAAAATCGCCGCCACGGCGGCATGCTGCTGTACGACTGGCTGCTCGCGGAAGCGAAGAAACTCGGACTGCCCGGCGGCACCGCATTTCGTTCGATCGCCGGCTTCGGCCGCCACGGCGTCACCCACGAGGCGCATTTCCTGGAACTGGCCGGACAGGAAACCGTGCGGGTCGATTTCGTGGTGACACGCGAAGCCGCAGGCACGATGCTTGCGCGCGTCCGCGAGGCAAAGCTGCAGATTTTCTACGCGATGTTGCCCGCCGAATTCGGTGTCCTGGGCGACGACTTGCCGTGAACCCGGCGCCGCCTGCGGCCGCGTCCCCCGCGCGCCGGCGCGCGCTGACGTTCGTCGTGCTGATCGGCATCGTCAGCCTGTTCGCCGACATGACCTACGAAGGGTCGCGCTCCATCTGGGGGCCGTTCCTCGGCACGCTGGGCGCGACGGGTGCAATCGTCGGCGTGGTCGCCGGTGGCGGCGAACTGCTGGGTTACCTGCTGCGCCTGTTCACCGGCGTGCTGGCCGACAAGACACGGCGCTACTGGATGATCACCATCGTCGGTTACGCGATCAATCTTTTGGCCGTGCCCGCGCTCGCGCTGGCAGGCAACTGGCCGGTCGCGGCGGGCCTGGTGATCGCCGAGCGCAGCGGCAAGGCGCTCCGCACGCCGGCGCGCGACGCCATGCTCTCGTATGCCGCGAAGGACATGGGTGGAGCCGGCTGGGCGTTCGGCCTGCACGAGGCACTCGATTCGATCGGTGCCGTATTGGGACCGCTGGTCGCGGCGCTGGTGCTGTTCCTCCACGGCGGCTACCGGCACGCATTCGCATGGCTGCTGCTGCCGGCGCTGGCCGCGCTGGCGACGCTCGCAATCGCGCGCGCGAAATTTCCGCAACCGCAGGATCTCGATGCCCGCCCGGCACCGGAACTCGGCGACGCGCAAGCCCTGCGTGACCTGAAGGTTTTCCTGATCGCCACCGCCTTGATCGCCGCGGGCTTTTCCGACTTCGCACTGATCGCGTTCCATTTCGCGCGCGATCACATCGTCGCGAGCGACGTGGTGCCGACCCTGTATGCGCTCGCGAGCCTCGCGGGTGGACTTACCGCCTTGGCGCTGGGCAAGCTGTTCGACAGGCAGGGCCTGTCGGTGCTGCTGTGGGCCACGCTGATCCCCGCGCTGCATGCACCGCTGGTGTTCCTGGGCGGCCCCTGGGCGGCCCTGGCCGGGATGGCGTTGTGGGGCATCGGCTTCGGCGCGCACGACTCGCTGTTCCGCGCGGCGGTGGCGCAGCGCATTCCGCGCGAACGGCGCGCCACGGTCATGGGCGTTTTCAACGCCATCTACGGCACCGCATGGTTCGCCGGCAGCGTGCTGCTCGGCGTGTTGTACGATGTCAATCCGCTCTACACGGTGATCGCCGCACTGGTGTTGCAGCTCGCGGCCTGCCCGCTCTTGTGGAGCCTTCGTCCTCGCAAAAGGAGTGCACGATGAACGACATGACGGCGAACACCGAACCCGCACGCCTGTCGCGCCACGATCTCGCGCTTCGCGAGAAGGCACGGAAGCTGCTGGACCACGCGGACGTCCGCATCGACGGCGACCGGCCCTGGGACTTGCGCGTCCACGACGAGCGCGTGTTCGCGCGTGCCTTCGCGCACGGCTCGCTCGGTCTCGGCGAGGCGTACATGGATGGCTGGTGGGACACGCCCTCGCTCGACCAGTTTTTCCATCACGTATTGGGTGCGCACCTCGACGAACACCTGCGCGACTTCGACGCGTTGCGCGCGCACCTGCGCGCGCGTTTCCTGAACATGCAGCGCGGCCGCAAGGCGTTCAAGATCGGCAAGGCGCATTACGACATCGGCAACGACCTGTTCGCGAAGATGCTGGGCAAGCGGCTGGTGTATTCCTGCGGCTACTGGGCCAACGCGGACAACCTCGACGATGCCGAGGAAGCCAAGCTCGATCTCGTGTGCCGCAAGCTGCAATTGAAGCCCGGCATGAAGATCCTCGATATCGGCTGCGGCTGGGGCGAGGCACTGAAATACGCCGCGGAAAAATATGGCGTGTCGGGCGTCGGTGTCACGGTCTCCGAGCAGCAGGCACAGTTCGCGCGCGAACTGTGCAAGGGCTTGCCCGTCGAGATCCGCCTGCAGGATTACCGCGATGTCGAAGAACAATTCGACGCGGTGTATTCGATCGGGATGTTCGAGCACGTGGGCTGGAAAAACTACCGCACCTATTTCGAAGTGTGCCGGCGTTGCCTCAAGGACGACGGGCTATCGGTGCTGCATTGCATCGGCGTCAATTCCACGCCCTCGCGGCCCGATCCGTGGATCGAGAAATACATTTTCCCGAACTCGATGGTGCCGGCAGCCTCGCAGGTCGCACCCGCGCTGGAAAACCTGTTCGTGGTCGAGGACTGGCACAACTTCGGCGCCGACTACGACAAGACGCTGATGGCATGGCTCGCCAACTTCGATGCCGCGTGGCCGGAGCTGTCGGCCCGTAACCCGCGTTACGACGAACGTTTCCGCCGCATGTGGCGCTACTACCTCTCGAGCTCAGCCGCCACCTTCCGCACCCGCCGCGACCAGCTGTGGCAGCTCACGCTGTCGCCGCACGGCGTACCCGGCGGTTACCGCGTGCCACGCTGAAGAAAAGCGCCCCGCATGGCGGGGCGCCAGGAACGACACCGACTGGAGAACCGACCGAGGTTCGGTTCATTTCGCAGCGATGTCCGCGTTGGCGGCCTGTCGTTGCACCGCCATGTACTCCTGCGCGAGTACCTGGTAACGCCGCTGCAAATGATCGATGCCGCCCGTCAGGTTTTCGGGATAGGACGTGCGCGCCCCGAACAGCATGCCGATTTCACGCCGCGAAAAGTGCGCGCGCACCATCTGGTTGAATTCGTCGCAGTTGTGCCCGGTGGTATCGTTCGGCGGTTCACAGCCTGCGATCCACGCGGCCGAGACGGTCACCGGCTGCATGGCCCGACTGGGCTGGCCGGCCGCCGCGGCCATGGCGGAGCCGGCGAGGACGATGGCAATGGAGATTGCGCTGGGTTTCATTACGGTTACCTCCCGAAATCTGCAGCAGGTCTTCCATGACGGACTTGCAGGATGGTTGGGTCGTCGGCATTCCTGTCGGCGATGAGAGCGCCGCCCTCATTCCCTTCCTTCGGAAGGTTCGCCATCCGATTACAGGCGAAGGCCGTGCTCCACATGATCCGGTTCGGAACGCAATCCCGGCAGTGAAGCGTCACCCGTCGCCTCGGCGGGTCAGCACCCTGCACATGCGCTTCACCGTCGCTTCGGGACGTCCGGCGCCCCGGTGGCGGCACGCTCCAGCGTCGCCGCGTAGAACAGCGGCGCCTCCATCGGCCCGTCGGCGACGTCGAAGCGCAACCCGCGGATGGGTCCGGCAGCTCGCGGGATATCCAGCGTCACGGCATACGTGATCGACTGCCATCGCATCGGGTCGCCACCGCCGCGGATGCTGGAGCTGTCGGTCCCGATCAGGGCGACCCGCGCGCTCGCGGGGATCGCCTTCGGGTTCCTGTAGTGCGTGACCACGTCGTGCACGGTACGAACGTCGAGGCGGGTCTCCCGGCCATCCGCACCGATCAGCACCACGTGGGCGAAGGTGCGCGGCGGCACGTCCTTGCCCATCGGAATGTGCATGAAGGCCAGCAAGTGCACCCGGCTGGCGTCCACGCCATCCACCGGCACGACCGCGCTGGAGCGATGTTCCGGGTACAGCGCCACGGCGGTGCCGCCACCGCTGAGCTGCACTCCGCCGTCGATGCGGTAGTCCACCCCAAGCAACCGATGGATGCCGGGCGCCAGCATCGGCTGGTCACCGCCGGCAAACGGCTCCGGCCAGGTCATGCCGACCAGCGGCACGTTGATCGCGCGCGAGAGATCCAGTGGCACGTATCGCGGATCCGTGCCGCCTCCGGCAGCCGGCGCAAACTCGACGGGCTTTTCCGGGACCGGCGATCCACGCGGCGGCGTGACGGCGGCCGCCCCCAGGCGCATGTGCAGGGCGTCGAGGTCGCTGGCGGTCAGCGGCGCATCGGGGTCCAGCGCGCGCGCCAGCCGCGCAAGTTCCGCCGAATCCACCGTTGCCCGCGGCAATTCCCAGAACAGCCAGCGATGGTTGATGGTGCGTGCCAGCAGGCGCGTGCCGTCGGGTGAAAACACCAGCCCGGTGATCGCATCGTCCCCGGCAATCGGCGCGGTGAGCGGCGCGGACAGCCGTCGTCCCCCGCGCGCGTCCAGCAGGTGCACGGCGTTGCGCGTGGCGATCGCGGCGCGTTCGCCATCGGCACTGAGCGCGAACTCGTGCATCGGTTCGACGATCGCGTCGCCCACGGCGGCGGTCCTGCGACCATCCGCGTCGATGCTGATCAGCGCCTCGTTGCCGCCGTTGTGCACGACCAGGCCATCGCCGCGCGCCATCAGCACCGCCATCTGCCGCAGGTTGGCCGCTTCCAGGACGCGCAATTCGCGGCAACCCTCGAGGTCCCAATGCCGCAATGCCATCCGCGAATCGGCCGCATCCACGCCGTACCAGGCGCTGCGCCCATCCGCCGCCAGCACCAGGTCCTCGACGTTCGATACCTTGGGTGCGCACAACACCCGGCCGTCATCGAGCGCGATCCAGAGAAACGCGGTCGGGCGGGTCCGGCTCCAGGTCGCCACCAGCGCATGCCGCCCCCGCGGATCGATCCTGAAATCCTGCAGCGCATCCATCTGCACCGGCGTGCCCATGCGCGCGCCGTGCACCAGATCGATGCGGTGGACCGTTTCGTGCCGTTCACCGCCCGCGTAATCGTTGGTGGTCACCACCAACACCGGCGCGGCCTGCGCCAACGCGACCCGCTCTGGCGCCTGCGGCAACACCACCGGCGCGCCGCGCAACTGCCAGGTACGTGCATCGATTACCCGTACCGTGCGGCCGGCGATCGTGACCAGCGAACGCCCATCCGGCGCAAGCTCCGCGAATGCCACCGGTTCGGGATGCTGCAGCGGGGGCGAAAGCGATGCACCGCTGGCGACGTCGATCGTGCGAACGGTCGTCCCGTCTGTCGCCACCAGCCGATCGCCGTCGAAGGTCTGGACCGGAGGCTGCAGCGGCGCAGCCTTTTGCCAGCGCAGCGGCGATGGCGGCAGCCGCCAGATCTCGGCGATGTCTTCCCGGGCCACCGTGACGAGCCGCCGTGCCGTGGTGGACACATCGAAGGCCAGGCCGAACGCGGTCATGCCGTGCAGTCGCGCGGCGCCCGGTACGGCCTCGTTGTTGAAGGGTGCGTGCGGGGCCAGCGTCGCGTAGGCCACTTGCGAGGTTCCGCTTTCCGAAAGGCCGCCACCGAACAGCATGTCGTCCGCGAAACGGATCGTCGCGGCACCGTCGTTGCGCACGAAATGCAGCGACGCCGAACGCGCCACGCGCGTCGCGACGTTCCAACTCCACAGTTGGCCGTTTTCGTCGATGGCGGCGAGGATGCGATCGTCCCGGCTGAATTCGATCCGCACGACGCGCGCGGCGGGCCCCGACTCCAGGCGCACCGCCGCGCCATCCCGCACGGCAATCAGGCGGACCGCGCCATCCACGCTGCCGAGCGCCAGCCATCGCCCGTCGTGGCTGAACTGCCACGCGCGGACCAGGCTCGCCTGCGGCAATTGCAATCGCCAGCGCGGCGCAAGGCTGGGCACATCGTAGAACGCCAGGTTGGTGCTGTCGCGGGTGCCGAGCCAGGCACCGCCATCGGGCGCCGGCAACCACAGGTCGGCGGCGAGCGTCGTGCGGACGTGGTGGCGCGGTCCGACGGCCTTCCAGCCGTCCACCTCGTAGAACTGGGCGGCATCGGGCCAGCGCAGCGAGGGATCGGAGCGAAAGCGCACCAGCGCATGCTTGAGTGCATCGTCGTAGATGATGTCGGCGCGGTGT
>Ga0164242_10006640_pt1 | contig 12719 bp, 7 predicted proteins | sample OricomgcompostMG_FD_108783 | JGI IMG/M metagenome (GOLD analysis project Ga0164242, IMG submission 108783) | Miracle-Growth compost microbial communities from Emeryville, California, USA - Original compost - Miracle growth compost (MG) ... | reverse complement strand
CTCGACTCCTCGCTGATCACCGCCCTGGCACACCGCGAGGCACGGCGCCTCGGCGGCGACGGCATCGAAGCGTGGACGATCGCGTTCCGCGCCGAGGACCAGGGTCTCGAGGCGATGCCGGACGACGCCCGCTACGCCCGGCTGCTCGCCGACCGGCTCGGGATCCGGCTGCACGAGATCGAGCTCTCCCCCGACGTGGCCGACCTGCTGCCGCGGATGGTCGGCACGCTCGACGAGCCGATCGGCGACCCGGCTGCGATCAACACGTACCTGATGTGCGCCGCGGCCAAGGACGCCGGCATCAAGGTGCTGCTGTCCGGCACCGGCGCCGACGAGCTCTTCGGGGGCTACCGCAAGCACCTCGCCTGCCTCCTCGCCCAGCGCTACCAGCGCTGGCCCGCTCCCGTCCGTGCCGCCGCCCGCGGAGGGGTGGGCGCGATGCCGGTCGCGATCGGGCGACATGGCCTGCGCACCGTCCGCTGGGCCCGGCGCTTCCTCGACTTCGCCGAGCTGCCCGAGGCCGACGCCTTCCGCCGCTCCTACTCGCTCTACGACCCGAGCGAGCTCACCGGCCTCCTCTCGCCCGAGCTCGCCCTTGAGGTCGACCACGCGGTCGCGGCCCACGACGACGTGTACGCCGACGCGCCTGCCGAGCTCGACCACGTCAACCGGATGTGCCTGGCGGACGCGCGGATGTTCCTCCCCGGCCTCAACCTCGCCTACAGCGACCGCGCCTCGATGGCGGCCTCGACGGAGGTGCGGGTGCCGTTCGCCGACCCGGTCGTCTTCGCCGCGGCCTTCGGCCTCTCCGGGGAGCAGAAGATCAGCGGCCCGCTCCGCCAGAAGGTGCAGAAGGCACCGCTCAAGGAGGCCGCCCGCGCATGGCTGCCGGACGAGGTGATCGACCGGCCGAAGTCCTCCTTCGGCGCACCGATCCGCTCGTGGCTCGTCGAGGACCTGCGCGAGCTGGTCGACGACACCCTGCTGGCCGGCGAGCTCGTCGGCAGCGGGTTCCTGCGCCGTGAGCCGCTGCAGCGGCTCGTCACCGATCAACGTCAAGGACGTCGCGACCTGGCCCTCCAGGTCTGGCAGCTGCTCACGCTCGAGCTCTGGCTGCGCGGGGTCCGCTCTCAGGGGGTAGCAGCATGAAGCAGGTCGCACAGCACTACAAGTCCGGCTCGCTGGCGGTCCTCGACGTACCGGAGCCGACCTGCCGCCCCGGCGGCATCCTGGTCCGCTCCCGCGCGTCGCTGATCTCCACCGGCACCGAGCTGATGAAGGTCGGCGAGGCCCGGCTCTCCCTGGTCGGGAAGGCCAAGGCGCGTCCCGATCAGGTGCGCAAGGTGCTCTCCTCGGCAGCCCAGCAGGGCCCTGCCGCCGCCTACCGCAAGGCGATGGGCCAGCTCGACCGCTGGACGCCACTGGGCTACTCGGTGTGCGGCGAGGTCGTCGCTGTCGGGGACGGCGCGGAGGAGTTCCAGGTCGGTGACCTGGTCGCCTGCGCGGGCAACGAGTTCGCCTTGCATGCCGAGGTCAACTGGGTCCCCACCAACCTCACGGTCAAGGTCCCGGCCGGGGTCGCTCCCGAGCATGCCGCATTCGCCACCGTCGGGGCGATCGCCCTGCAGGGGGTACGCCGGGGCGAGGTGGCGCTCGGCGAGCGGGCCTGCGTGATCGGGCTCGGTCTGGTCGGGCAGCTGATGGTCCGGCTGCTGGTGGCCTCCGGCGTACACGTGGTGGGGGTGGACCCGGTGCCGGAGCGGTGCCGGCTGGCCGAGAAGGCCGGGGCTCGCGCCACCGCCTCCCCCGCCGACGCCCATGGCATCGCCGGCCCGCATGGCGCGGACGTCGTGTTCCTCGCTGCCGGCAGCCACACCAACGATCCGCTGCGGCTGGCGGTCGATCTCGCGTGCGACCGCGGTCGGCTGGTCGACGTCGGCAAGACCAAGCTCGACCTGCCCTGGAACGAGTGCTACGAGAAGGAGCTCGAGGTGCGGTTCAGCCGCTCCTACGGCCCCGGCCGCTACGACGACCGCTACGAGCTCGACGGCATCGACTACCCGGCCGGTTACGTCCGCTGGACCGAGCGACGCAACGTCGACTGCTTCCTCGACCTGCTCGCCACCGGCGCGGTCGACCTGGTTCCCCTCGTCGACGGCATCCACCCGATCGAGGACGCCGCCGAGGTCTACGAGGCGCTGCGGACCGGCGAGCTGAAGGGCATCGGCCACCTGTTCAGCTATGTCGGATCGGCTGAGCTGGCGCCCCCTGCCCGGGCCCTGCCGGAGGTCCCTCGAGACAGGCCGGCACGCCGCGCGTCGGGCGCCAGCTCAGCTCCGGTCCGACTCGGTGTCATCGGCGCCGGCGCCTATGCGACGTCGATGCTGCTGCCCCACCTGGCCGCCGATCCCTCGGTCAGTCTCGCGACGGTGGCGACGACGCGGTCGCTGACCGCTGCGAGTGCCCGGGAGCGCTACGGCTTCGAGCGGGCCGTGACCGAGGCCGAGGACGTCCTGGCCGACGACCGCATCGACGCCGTCGTGATCGCCACCCGCCACCACACCCACGCTGCGCTGGTCTGCCGGGCGCTCGAGGCCGGCAAGGCGGTCTTCGTGGAGAAGCCGCTGGCGCTGACCGGCACGCAGGTCGATGCGATCGAGGAGACCATCGCCCGTACCGGCAACGACCGCCTGATGGTCGGCTTCAACCGGCGGTTCGCTCCCCTGATGACAGACCTGCGGGAGCGCTTCCGGGCGGGCACCAAGGACAGTGGCCCCCTGTCCCTGCGCTACCTGGTCAACGCCGGCCCCCTGGCCACCGGCAGCTGGTACCACGACACCACCCGTGAGGGCAGTCGGTTCGTCGGTGAGGGCGGCCACTTCCTCGACGTACTGGCGCTGTGGACCGGGTCCGAGCCGACCCGGGTGCATGCCGTGGGGCAGAGCGAGGACGTGCAGGCCACCATCACGTACGCCGACGGGTCGGTGGCGTCGCTGACCTACACCACCGCCGGCAACGCGCGTGCCCCCAAGGAGCTGCTCGACGTCTCCGGCGCAGGCCGCAACGCCCGGCTCGACAACTTCGCCAGCACGACGCTGTGGACGCCGACCGGGCGGACCACGCGCCGCTCGCGGCTCGGTCAGGACAAGGGCCAACGCGCCGAGCTGGCCGCCTTCGCGGCCGCCCTCCGTGACGAGGCGCCGATGCCGATCCCACTGTCGTCGCTCCTCGCCACCACCCGAGCCACCATCGCGGTCGCCACCAGCCTGGCCGTCCGTGAGCAGGTGACGCTCGGATGAGCACCCTGGTCTGGAAGGCACGGCGGCTGCGGCAGATGTCGCGTGCGGAGATCACCGGCCGGGCCGGCGACCGGCTCCGGCAGGCGACCTGGGGCTGGGGTGAGAGCGCCAGCGCGCAGAGCGAGCCGCGCGGAGCGCTCGCCGATCGGATCATGCCGGGCCCGCTGCCCGACGGCACCCGCGACCTGGTCGATCCTCTCGCTGCGGCCGCGCTGGTCGCCGCCGCCGACCGGATCCTCAGCGGCAGCTGGGTCATCCTGGGGGTGGAGCGCGCCGACATCTGCGCCCCGGACTGGTTCCTGGACCCGATCAGCGGCACCCACGCTCCCGACCGGCTCCGGGCGACCCGGATCGACCACCGCGACGAGCGGGTCACCGGCAACGTCAAGCAGGTCTGGGAGCTCTCCCGCCACCACCACCTGACCGTGCTGGCCGCGGCCTACTGGCTGACCGGCGAGGAGATCTACGCCGCCTGTGCCGCCGCCGGTCTGCGCTCCTGGTGGTCGGCCAACCGCCCGCTGCGCGGCATCCACTGGACCAGCGGGATCGAGCTCGGGATCCGACTGATCAGCTGGACCTGGGTACGGCGACTGCTCGACGGCTGGCCCCAGGTCGACGACCTGTACGCCGACGGCGCCGCTCAGCTGTGGTGGCACCAGCGCTACCTCTCGGCCTTCCCCAGCCGCGGCACCTCGGCCAACAACCATGCCATCGCCGAGGCCGCCGGGCTGCTGGTGGCCTCCTGCGGGATGCCGTGGTTCGCCGAGAGCACGACCTGGAGCACCCTGGCGGCCGAGCGGCTGACCGAGACCCTGCAGGACAACACCTTCGCCAGCGGGCTCAACCGCGAGCAGGCCAGCGACTATCACCGCTTCGTCACCGAGCTCGGCCTGGTCGCTGCGGTCGAGGCCGATGCCGCCGGCACCCCGATGCCGGCCGACGTCTGGCACCTCCTGACCGCCTCGGTCGACGCGGCCGCGGCCGTCGCCGACGTGACCGGCCGGCCGCCGCGGCAGGGCGACGGCGACGAGGGCCGGGGACTGCTGCTCGACGATCCCGACCTCGGCCCCGACAACGGCGCGTCCTGGGCACAGCTGCTCTCCACCGGTGCCGCACTCGTCGGTGCGGCAGCCTGGTGGGAGCCGCCGGTGCCGAGCGTGGGCGCTGTGCTCCTCGCGGCCCTGGCCCCGGGACACCGCACCGCCGCCGACCGGCCTGACATCCGGCCGCACACGCTGCCCGATGCCGGGATGACGGTGATCCGGACACCGTCGACCGCTGCGGGCCACGACGAGATCTGGTGCCGCTGCGACGGAGGCCCGCACGGCCTGCCCGGGATCGCCGCCCACGCCCATGCCGACGCACTCGCGGTCGAGGTGCGCCACGACGGGGTCGACGTCCTCGCCGATCCCGGAACCTACTGCTACCACGGCGAGGCCGCGTGGCGGCGTTACTTCCGCTCCACCCTTGCCCACAACACCATCGAGGTCGACGGCACGAATCAGTCGGTCTCCGGCGGACCGTTCCTGTGGGTCCGGTGTGCCGAGTCGCAGGTCGACGCGGTCGGGGTCAACAACGGCGGCCTGACCTGGGTGGGCCACCACACCGGTTACGAGCGCCTCGGCGTACGTCACGACCGGGTGGTCTCCCTCGACGTCTCGACCAACCGGATCACCCTGGTCGACGTGCTCGCCGTGGACGACCGGCGCAGCCACCCGATCCGGATGGCCTACCACCTCGGTCCGGCCGTCACCGCCACCCTCGAGGGCGCCTCCGCGCGGCTGAGCTGGCCGGGGCGCGATGGGCAGACGCGTGAGGCGACGCTGCGGCTGCCGGCAGGGCTGACGTGGAGCAGCCACCACGGCGAGACCGAGCCGATCCTCGGCTGGTACTCCCCGCGCTTCGGCGAGCGCGTGCCCACCACCACCCTGCTCGGCGAGGGCACCGTCAGCGTGGCCTCCCGCGAGCTGACGACCGCCCTCACCTTCCACCCGGTTCACGCCGTCGCGACCTGCTCCGGTCCGGCGTTCCATCGCATTCAGGAGAGCTGAGACATGGGGGAACAAGCGCTCGATCTGCGCAGTGGCCTGGCGGTCCTGCGCCGCCACCGTGCCATCCTCGCCGGCGCCGCCCTGCTCGGGGTGGTCGCCGGCGGCGCCTACACGATGGAGCGACCACCGGGCTACGCGAGCACCAGCATGGTGCTCCTGCCCGAGCAACCGAGCACGCAGCAGACGCCGCGCGACCCCGGCACCGAGGCCAGGGTCGCCGGCAGCGCCGCCGTGCTCGGGCCGGCCGGCAAGCGGATGCATCCGGCCCGATCCGCGACCCAGATGGCAGCGCTGATCACGGCCAGCGCCCCCAGCTCGACGGTGGTGCAGTTCCAGTCCGTCGCCGCCACGCCCGGTCTTGCCGAACGGCTCTCGCAGGCCGCGGCGGAGTCTGAGGTCGCCTACGTCAAGCAGGCGTCCAGCGCCGACATCTCGGCTCAGCAGCAGGACCTCACCAAGCGGCTCGACGACCTCAACGGCAGCCTCAACACGCTCGCCGGGCAGATCAAGCAGACCACCCACCGCCGCAGTCTCGAGGGGCCGACCACCGCGGCCGGGCGCGCGGACTCCACGGCGCTGGCACAGCTCACCGCCGAACAGGCCGATGTGGTCCTGCAGCGCGACCAGGTCAAGCAGCAGGCCCAGACCGTGGCAGCAGGCGTCACGCCCTCGACGGCGAGCATCATCGAGCCGGCCGCTCCCGGTCGGCGGTCGGCTCTCGTCCACCGGATCGCCGAGTACGGCGCGATCGGCGGCGTACTCGCGCTCATCCTCGGGATCTTCGGCCTGACACTCTTCGCCCGACGGGACCGCCGGCTGCGCTACCGCGACCAGATCGCCGACGCGCTGGGCAGCACCGTCGTCGCCTCCGTCCACACCCGGCCACCGCGGACGGTGGCCCGCTGGACCGACCTGTTGACCGACTACGAGCCGAGCACCTCCGACGCCTGGGCGCTACGCCAGGTGCTGCATCAGGCCGGCCGCCGGCTGGTGCTGGTCTCGCTGAGCGGCGACGCCGACGCACTGGCGATCGGGCCGCAGCTGGCGTCCTACGCCGCCGCGACCGGCCTCCGTGTCCAGCTGGTGCTCGGTCAGCGGCACGACAGCGCCGCCGCCCTGTGGGCCACCTCCCACCAGGGCGAGACGACCGAGCCCCGGCCCGGGCTGACGATCACCACCGAGTCGGGCGACGAGCCGCGGACCAGCCTGACGATCTTCGTGATCATCGTCGAGCGCCGCCGACCCGAGCTGACCGTGAAGCTGCCCGAGGCGCACACGCTCGTCGCGGTCTCCGCCGGCAGTGCCACCGCCGAAGACCTCGCCCGCACGGCGGTCACGCTCGATGACGCCGGCCTGCGGATCGATGGGATGGTCGTGGCCAACCCCGACGACCTCGACCCGACCAGCGGGCGGCTGCCACAGCACCAGCGGCCCGCCCAGGTCGCCTTGCCGAGCCGGATCGTCGGCGCACCCGAGATCGGGGTGCAGCGATGACCGCGGAGCGCTGGCAGATCGACGAGCCGGAAGCGGACGAGGTCGCCGCCGTCCCGCCGACGATGGTCGCCAGCATCACCTACCTCTGGGCGGCGATGCGGCGCCGGTGGCGGACCTGGGTGCTCCTCGGCGCGCTCGGTGCCGCGATCGCGGTCGGCCAGACCCTCGCCGTACCCCCGCCGGTGTCGGCCACGACGACGCTCTACCTCTCGCACCCGTCGGGCGTCGACCCGGCGTCGGCGATGCAGACCGACCTCAACATCCTGCTCACCCGCACGGTGGCCGAGCAGACGACGCAGGCCCTCGGCAGGGGGGCGACGACCGCGCACCTGACCGCCGACGGCCTCCGGTCCGACACCACCGCAGCCGTGGTCACGTCGACGGTGCTGAGCATCACGGTGTCGGCCCCGACCCAGAAGCTCGCCCTCGAGGAGACCCGGACCCTCGCCGCCACCTACCTCGCCTTCCGCTCGCGTCAGCTCAACGCAGAGGCCAACGCCCAGATCAGCGGCTACCACGACCAGATCGCGGCCGCGCAGAAGCAGATCGGCGTCCTCACCCAGCAGTACGACGCGCTGAGCAACGGCAACGCCAACCAGCAGACCGAGGCGGCCGACGTCCTCTCCCAGCGTTCCCAGCTCAGTGCCCAGGTCATCACGCTGCAGCAGGACGTCGACTCGACCGCGCTGACCGCAGACTCCGTCACCGAGGCCAGCCACGTCCTCGACCCGGCGGCGGTCAACGACTCGTCCGAAGTACGCCGCGTGATCCTCGCCGCTCTCACCGGACTGGCCGGCGGTCTCGCCGTCGGCACCGCCCTGGTGCTCTTCGAGGCGCTCACCTCGACCCGGCTGCGCCGCCGCGAGGAGGTCGCCCTCGCGATCGGCGCCCCGGTCCGGTACGCCGCTCGGCGCATCCGACCCGGTCTCCTGCACGGCGCGGCCGCCGCCCACGGCCGGCAGGTGCTGCTGCGTGGCCTCGAATCCGCCGACACCGAACGGCGCCCGTTGGTGCTCGTCACCCCCGGTCGGGCCGGACTGCGCAACGCCGCAGTGCTCGCCGAGCTCGCCGGCCTCGATCTCCACCCGCTCGACTTCGACGCCGGTGCCGACGAGCTCGCCGAGCGCTGCGGCAGTGCCGTGCTCGTGGTCACGGCCGGCCGCTCGAGCGCCGAGCAGCTGCGTACCGCTGCGGAGCTGCTCCGGGCGTCCGGCATCGAACTGGTCTTCGCGCTGCTGATCGGGACCGACGGCACCGACGAGAGCTCCGGTCTGCTCAGCGGCGGCTCGCTGCACACGTGGAGGGCACGGACATGAGCACCGTCGCCACCGCTCCGAGCTCCCGGACGAGCACCGGACCGGGCGCCCTGCGCTCGCCGTACTCCCTCGGTGTCCGGCCCCACCCCGAGCTGGACGAGCGGGCGGTGCCGACGCTGGTGCTGGCGGCGTGGCTGGCGCTGTTCGTCAACGTGCTGGCCTTCGCCGGCAACGCGACGGTGCTGCCAATACCGCGGATCGTGGGTCAGGGGATCACCCAGGGCGCGCTCGGGATCTCGTTCGGGCTGGCGCTGCTGGCCAACCGGCGCCGGGTGGTCCGGCCGCATCTGTTCGTGGTGTTGCTGACGATGCTCGCCGTGGTGGCGGTGATGGTCTCCTTCCACAACGCGTTCCTGTTCAGCTCGGTCTTCCGGGCCTGCCGACTGCTCGGCTTCGTGACGGTGCTCTGGCTGCTGAGTCCTTGGTTCGGTCGACGGGACATGCTCCTGCTGCGTTGCCACCTGATCTGCCTGCGAGCGGTGCTCGCCACCGTCGTCATCGGCGCGATGCTCTCCCCCGGGCTGGCCTTCGCCTTCGACGGCCGACTGGCCGGGGTGCTCTGGCCGATCCCATCGACCCAGGTCGCCCACTACGCCGCGGTGCTGCTGTGCGCCACCGTGGTGCTGTGGCTGTGCCGGGTCGTGAGCGGCCGCAGCACCATCGTGACGGTCGTCGTCATCGCGCCGATCCTGCTCGCCACCCATACCCGCACCGCGCTGCTGGCCGGGGTGATCGCGATGGCCGTCGCCGGCGCGAGCCTCTTCCTCGGGCACGCCCGGGTGCGGCGTACCTCCGCTCTCGGCGCGGTGGTCGGGATCCTCGGCGTCACCGTCTTCGCCAGCCAGGTCACCCACTGGCTGCTGCGCGGCCAGCAGATGCAGGATGCCGGCCAGCTCACCGGTCGCACGAAGGTCTGGTCGCAGGTCTTCGCCGTCCATCGCACACCGATCCACGACATGTTCGGCAACGGCATGTCCAACCTGTCGTTCAACGGCCTGCCGATCGACAGCAACTGGGTCGCCACCTACCTCGACGAGGGCTGGTTCGGGATCGCGGTCGAGGCGATGCTGCTGCTGGGCCTGCTGCTGCTCGCGATCACCCACGTCCGCGGACCGCGGCGCGCGATCGGGCTGTTGCTGGTCGTCTACTGCGGAGTCGCCTCCGTGACCGAGACCGGCCTGGGCAACCCGTCGCCGTACTTGCTGGACCTGGCGGTCGCCGCCGCCCTGCTCGCCCCTGAGGCACACGGCTTCTCCACGGTGGGGCGGACGCGATGAAGATCCTGATCGCGCACTCCCGCTACCGCTCCGCCGCGCCCAGCGGCGAGAACGCGATCGTCGACGAGGAGGCGCTGCTGCTGCGCTCGGCGGGCCACGAGGTGGTCAGCTTCGAGCGGGCCAGCGACACCATCGCCCAGTTGCCGTTCCCCCGCCGGGCCGCGTTGCCGGTGCGGTCGGTCTGGAACCCGTCGGTACGTCGCACCCTCACCGACCTGCTCCTCGCGGAGCAACCCGACGTGATGCACGTCCACAACACCTTCCCGATGCTCAGCCCGTCGGTCCTCGACGCTGCCCGCGACACCGGGATCCCGGTGGTGGCGACGCTGCACAACTACAAGCTGCTCTGCGCCAGTGGCGACTTCTTCCGTGAGGGCCGGCCCTGCCATGCCTGCGCCGGCGGCTCGCTCGCGCCCGCCCTCGCGCATGGCTGCTACCGCGGCTCGCACGCGGCCGCCGTCCCGGTGGTCGCCGGGCTGGCCACGAACCGCGAGCGCTGGCGTCGGCGGGTCGCCGCCTACCTCTTCATCTCGCAGTCGCAGCGCGACCTGATGCGCGGGCTGGCGCTACCCCAGGACCGAGTCTTCGTGCGGCATCACGGCGTCGCCGTACCGGAGATCCCGGCGCCACGAGCATCCGGCCGCGAGCGCCGGGTCGCCTACGCCGGCCGCCTCGACGAGGCCAAGGGCGTGCCACTGCTGCTCGCCGCCTGGGAGACGTTCCGCGAGGCCGAGCCGACGGCCCGACTGCGCCTGGTGATCGCCGGGGACGGGCCGCTCGGTCCGCTGGTGCGGTCATGGGCAGCGCGGCGCCCCGAGGTGGAGTACGTCGGCGCGCTGAGCCGGGCGGAGGCCCGCGGCGTACTCGCGTCGTCGCTGGCGGCCGTCGTGCCGTCCGCGTGGGAGGAGACCTTCGGGCTCGCGGCAGTGGAGGCGATGGCGGCCGGCACGGTGCCGCTCCTGCCGGCCCACGGCTCCTTCCCCGAGCTGGTCAGCGACGGAGTCGACGGCGTCCTCTTCGCCCCTGGCTCCAGTGCCGCGCTCGCCGCCGCCTTCGCCGCCGTCGACCGTCAGCCGGCCCAGCATGTGCTGCTCGGCTGGACGGCCCGCACGACCCACCGCGCCCGGTTCACCCCTGAGGTGGCACTCGCCGGGCTGATGAACGTCTTCGACTTCGCGATCGAACACCCGGTCACGGTCCAAGGAGGGACCCGATGAAGATCCATCACATCGTCCGCCGGCTCGGCTGGGGCGTCGCCGACCAGAGCGTCTCCAGCGTCGGGAACGTGCTGGTCAGCCTGGTCTGCGCGCATGCGCTGGGCGCCCACGCGTTCGGGGCGTTCAGCCTGGCGTTCGTCACCTACGCGGTGGTCCTCAACGCCTCGCGCGGCCTCTCGACCGACCCCTTCGTCGTCCGCTACAGCGGCTGCGCCCACCCGGTCTGGCGGCGCGTGGTGGCCAGCGCGACCGGCACCGCTCTGGTCGTCGGGATCGTGGCCGGACTCGGTTCGGTGGCCGTCGGCCTGCTGCTCTCGGCCGGCTTCGGCTCCACCAGCCTCGGCGTCGCCTTCATCACGCTGGGCGTCGGGCTGCCGGGCCTGATGCTGCAGGACAGCTGGCGGTTCGCGTTCTTCGCCGCCGGCCGTGGCCAGCTCGCGCTGGTGCTCGACCTGGTCTGGACCGTCCCGGCGATCGCGGGCCTGGTCGGCGCCGTGCTGACCGGCCGGGCCGGGATCGCTTCCTGCATGCTGATCTTCGGTGCGACCGCGACCCTGTCGGCGCTGTGCGGCGTACTCCTCGCACGGGTGCGTCCGATGATCAGCCAGGTGCCGGCATGGGTGCGCGACCACCGCCACCTCGGCGGGCGCTACCTCCTGGAGAACCTCGCCGTCGGCTTCTCCCGGCAGCTGCGGATCATCGCGGTCGGCGCTGCCGCGGGCCTGGCCGCCGCCGGCTCCCTGCGCGGTGCCGAGATCCTGATGGGCCCCTTCCTGGTGGTGCTGATGGGCATCGCCCAGGTGGCGGTGCCGGAGGCCTCCCAGGTGCTTGCCGCGGCGCCGCATCGACTGGGGCGGTTCTGCCTGTTGCTGGGTGGGGTGCAGGCGTTCGTGGCTGCGCTGTGGGGTGCGGCGATGATCATCGTGCTGCCCCTCGGCCTCGGCCGACTGCTCCTCGACGACGTGTGGCACGGCGCCTATCCGCTCGTGCTGCCTTCGACGCTCGGCGTGATGCTGGGCTGTCTCTCCTCCGGCGCCACGTCGGGCGTGCGCGCCCTCGGCGCCGCGCCACGCAGCCTGGTCGCCCAGCTCACCGCCTCCAGCCTGTACGTCGTCGGTGGCGGTGTCGGCGCCTTCATCGGCGGTGCCGAGGGGTCCGCCTGGGGGTGGGCCGCGGCGGCCGCGCTGGGCACGCTCGTGTGGTGGGCGCAGCTGCGGCGGGCCGCGTCCGAGCACACCGCGGCGATCCCGACCGACCCGAGCAACCGACCGCTGGCAGCGGTCTGAGAGGGGGTGATCCGCGATGGTGCTGCTCTCGATCGGGCTGCCGGTGCGCAACGGCGAGCGCTTCCTCGCCCGCGCGCTCGACGGCCTCCTCGCCCAGACGCTGACCGACCTCGAGGTCATCATCAGCGACAACGCCTCGACGGACGCGACGCCTGAGATCGCCGCGAAGTACGTCGCCCTCGACCCCCGCGTGCGCTACGTCCGTCAGCACGGCAACCTCGGCGCGGCCGGCAACCACAACGCGGTCCGCGCCCTGGCGCGGGGACGCTACTTCGCCTGGGCCAGCGACGACGATCTCTATGCGCCGACCCTGTTCGAGCGCTGCGTCGCGGTGCTCGAGGCCTCGCCCGACGTCGTGCTGGCGCACAGCCGGAGCGCGTTCGTCGACGAGGACGACGAGGTGATCGCGGCCGCTCCCTATCTGCTGGCGACCGACTCCCCCGACCCCACCAAGCGACTGCGCAGCCTGCTGCACGTGAGCGGTGGCAACGACTTCTACGGCGTCGCACGGACCGCGCTGCTGGACCGGATCGGGCCGCTGGGCAGCTATCACAACGCCGACCGGGTCTACGTCGCCGCGCTCGCGCTGCATGGACGCTTCCAGCACGTGCCCGAGGTGCTCTACTTCCGCCGCGACCACCCCGACCGCGGCGAGCGTGCCCCCGGGCTGCGGGCCCGCTGCGCCGGCCTCGACCCGCGCCGCGCGAGCAGGCTGCGGCACCCGCTCGCCCGGCTGCTCGTCGAGTACGTCGCGGCCTACGTGGGCCACATCCGGCGCG
>Ga0164242_10006639_pt1 | contig 12721 bp, 15 predicted proteins | sample OricomgcompostMG_FD_108783 | JGI IMG/M metagenome (GOLD analysis project Ga0164242, IMG submission 108783) | Miracle-Growth compost microbial communities from Emeryville, California, USA - Original compost - Miracle growth compost (MG) ... | reverse complement strand
GGTTTCTCCTGGCGTGGTGGAAACTCCGTGGTGGGACGACAAACCGAAGGAGCTGTTCGACGCCGCCTCACGGCAGGCTCCGCTGGGGCGCGCGGGTCAGCCTGAGGAGCTTGCGGATGCGGTTGCTTTCCTGATTGGCAACGCCTTCGTTACGGGGGTGATCCTCGAGGTCGACGGCGGATTGCACCTGACCTGAATTGCACCCTCCGCCGGGCGCGCGCAGGAAACCGGGGCACCGGTCCCCGGTTTCCCGCCTCCCGGCTAGATCGCCTGTCCGCCCGACACCTCGATCCGTTGCGCGTTCACCCAGCGATTGTCCTCGGACAGCAGCGAAGCGATCATCGGGCCGATATCGTCCGGCAAACCGGGACGGCCGAGCGCGGTCGCCTCGGCGATATGCCGGGCCACCTCCGGATTGTCGCGCACCACGCCGCCCGAAAAGTCGGTCTGGATGGCGCCGGGCGCGACGGTGTTGACGGCGATGCGGCGGGGCCCGAGCTCCTTGGCCATGTAGCGGGTCATCACCTCGACCGCGCCCTTGATCGAGCCATAAGCGATGCGTCCGGGATTGATGATGCGGGTCAGGCCCGAGGAGATGTTCACGATCCGCCCGCCGTCCGCGATCAGCGGCAGCAACGTCTGCGTCAGGAAGAACGGGCCCTTGAGGTGGACGCGATAGGCGGCGTCGAAATCCGCCTCCGTCACCTCGCCGAACAGGCCGCTGTGCGAGGTGCCGGCCATGTTGACCAGGTAATCGAACCGCTCGGCGCTCCATTCGCCCAGCACGCGCCGCACCTCGTCGGCAAAGCCGGGGAACGTGCCGGTATCGCCGGTATCGAGTTGGAGCGCGACGGCGCGGGCGCCGCTTTGCTGGACGGCGGCCACCACCTCGTCGGCGGCGGCGCGATTGCTGTTATAGGTCAGGATCGACGACACGCCGCGGCGGGCGAGCGCCTCCACGGTCGAGCGGCCGAGGCCGCGGCTGCCGCCAGTGACGAGCGCGATGGGGGTTGATGGCATGATGACCTCCGTTTGCTTGGGAAGCCCAACCTAGCGTTCGCGCCGGCAATGATTAGATCGCCCTTTCCGCCACCATTGTTTTGCGGGATAGAACAATCCTTATGGACCGACTGGCCACGCTCGACCTTTTCGTCCGCATCGTCGACCGCGGCAGCTTCAGCGCGGCGGCGGCGGATTGCGGCATTTCGCGGCCGGTCGCGACCGCCGCGATCAAGGCGCTGGAGCAGCGGCTCGGCACGCGATTGTTGCAACGATCCACGCGCCACGTCCAGCCGACCGTCGAGGGCGAGGGCTATTACCGCCGCTGCGTCGCCATCCTCGCCGATCTGGAGGATGCCGACCGGGCGGCCGGCGGCGCAGTCGCCGGGGTGGTCCGCGTCGATGTCCCCGGCCATCTTGCCCGCACCATGTTGCTGCCGGCGCTGCCCGATTTTCTGGCGCGGCATCCGGCGCTGACCGTCCACCTTGGCGAGGGCGAGCGCTTCGTCGATCTGGTGCGCGAGGGCGTCGATTGCGTCGTGCGCGCGGGCGAACTGGCCGACAGCGACATGGTGGCCCGGCGATTGGGCACGATGGCGGAGATCACCGTCGCCAGCCCCGCCTATCTCGCCGAGCATGGGACGCCGACCAGCCCGGACGAACTCGACGGGCACCAGATGGTCGGCTTCGTCTCGTCGCGCACCGGCCAGCCGCTCCCGCTCGAGTTCACGCGCGACGGCCAGGTCATCGAGGTGGCGCTGCCCGCGCGCGTGCTGGTCAGCGGCGCCGATATGAGCGCCGCGGCGGCGCGGCTCGGCCTGGGGCTTGCCCAGGCGCCGCGCTACCGCTTCGCCGATGATCTCGCGGCCGGCACGCTGGTCGAGGTCCTCGCCGCTTTCCCGCCGACGCCCACGCCCTTGTCCGTGCTCTACCCCAGCAACCGCCAGCTTTCGCCGCGTGTGCGCGTGTTCATCGACTGGCTGGTCGAAACGATCGGCCCGCGGCTCGACGGATGACCCGCCGGCCCTAACGGGCCTGCACCAGCTTCCACCCGTTGCCGGACGGATCGCGGAAGCTCGCATCAACCGAGCCATAGCGCGCGACCGGGCTCTGGGTGAACTCGACGCCGCGTGCGTCCATCGCCTCATAGGCCGCCTCGCAATCGTCGACGACAAGCACGAGCGGCGGCATCGCCCCTTTGGCGACCGCTTCCATCAGCGCCCGCGCCGTATCGTCATCGATCTGCGGCGGCTGGGGCCGGAAAAGGCCGAGCTGGAAGTCGGGCTGGTCGGGATGCTGCACCGTCAGCCAGCGATAATCGCCGTTGCGGACGTCCGTATGAACACGGAACCCCAGCTTATCGACATAGAAATGGAGCGCCTCGTCCTGATCGTGGACGTAGACACCGACGACCTGAACACCTTGAGTCATGCAACCTCCCGTTTGTTACGCGGTGGTTATATTGCCGTTGTCGTGGTGCCGCTTCTCCGAAACTGCCATTTTGAGATGCGGCCGCTGGGCGGCAGCGACGAAGCACGGCGGCACGCGCTCCAGTCCGCCCTGCGCCGCCCGCGATCGTCGCCGCAATTCGCTGGGGCTGTGGCCCGTGACGTCGCGGAAGGTCCGGCCGAAGGTGCCGAGGCTTTTCCAGCCTGTCTGCAAGGCGATTTCGATTACCGGCAGGTTCGTGTCGCGCAGCAACGTTGCGGCTCGCTCGACGCGGCGCGTGAGCAGATAGCGATGCGGAGGGATGCCGAACGCATCACGAAACGACCGCGCGAAATAGGCCTCGGACGTGCCGCTGACCTGCGCCAGGCGCGATACCGGCCAGTCTTCATGCGGCGCGGCATCCATCCGGTCCTTGGCGCGCAACAGGCGACGCAACCGCTGCAGATTTCGATCGGTGAGGCTCCCGGCCGCCGTGCTGGTCCCCATCGGTCGCGCCCCTTCCGTCAGCCGCGCCGCCTCTCTACTCCCACTCGATCATCCGTGGCCATTCCTAACCGCCTGACTTTCGGATGTGAGATATTATCCCTGGTCGCATACCGCCACCGAACCCGCGCATAACGCATGTCGAATGGTGAACCGCCGGGCGGCTCTGAGGCGGATCCCCGGCACATCCCTTGTAGTGCAAGCCTCATTTGCGGGCGGTTCGGACCGTCACGCGGCTAAATAGGGAACCCCGGATATTTTCGGCTGCGCCGGCGAGACCCGTCGATGGAGAAGCGCACCGAGAAGCGGGATGGCGAGCGCCAGGGCGAACTGGGTGCGCGATACGCCCACGCCGAACGGGAACCATATGCCGGGCACTCCGATCGCCGAGAGCTCCGCGGCGAACAGGGCAACCCCCATCACCAGCACAGTGGACGAAGCCAGCAACCGCGGACGCGCGAAGCGCGCAACACAGAGCATCGACCAGCAGAATAGCACCAGCAGCGCCGCCCGAGCGACAGACTGGAGGAGTTGGGCATTGATGCCGGGAAGGGCAGCGATGCCCGCCAGAATACCGAACAGGCAGGCAATCGCGTCGATCCGGCGATCGGAGCGTCCGCCGAGCCGATTGCAGGCGACGATCCAGAGAACGATCGCCAGGGGGTTGAAGATCGCGTAGCGCAGGATCATCAGCGTGTGCAGGCTTTCGACTTCGGCCCAATAGAATAGCGGCTGGTTGATCCGCGAAGCCGCGATCGCGGAAATCGCTGCCGCAGCCAACGGCAAAAAGGAGTCGCTCGGCGAAAACCGCCAGAGCGACAGCGCGAAGAGCGCCGCGCCCAGCAGCGCCAATGGCTCGACGAGATCGACGACATAGCCCCAGAAGGTCCGCCACCACTGAGCCAGATGGCGCGCAGCGCCGGCCGAAGGCTCGGCCAGGATCGGCGCGACATGAATGCCGCCCGCCTCGGGATCGCCGAGCAACTCCCTGGGGAGATAGACGTGGATGGCAAGAACACCCTCGCCGGAGTCCGCAGCCTCACCAAGTCGAAGGAGTTGCGGGCGCGCGGCATATACGCGCGGCGGCGCCGCAGCGAAGTCGCCGGCGCCTCCGATCCTCCTGCCGTTCCAGAAGATTTCATAGGCGCCGTCGACGAGGGTCGGCCCGAGAAGCACCGGGGCTGAGCCCGGCGGTACGCGCCAGCGGATATGGAGACGATACCAGGCATGGCCCCAGCGTCCGCCATGGCCTCGCACCGTCCAGCCCGGAACATAGCCGGGCAGACCGACATCGCCATCATGCGCACCCGGTGCGGGCGTCAGATCGACACGTTCCCAGCTACGATCATCGAATTGCGGAGACGCCCAGCGAGGGTCATTGCCGAACCGAAACGCCCATGGGCCATTCAACGGCGTTTCGGCCCGCGACAATGTTATCTCGATATTCGCCTTGGCTGGTTGCGTCGCAAAGAGGGCCAGGACTATTCCGAAGAGAGCAGCTGCAAGGCGCATACCTAACCCCTATGTTTGCGATAATAGGGTTATGAATAAACTGGTCTCGATGCAAGAGGATGTAGCTGGCGCATGAGCGATCCGTCGCCCTTCGACGCAATCGGCGGGAGCTTGGCTCTGGATTTCGTGAACACGATTGCCAATCGGGGGCACGCCGAAAAGCGGCGCGACATGTTGGCGAAGCTCTCTGATCTACAGCGCTGGCTCGCTACGTTCGGACTGGCTGCGGAGGGCCTGGTGGAGGCCCATCTGACCGAGGCGCGCGCAATCCGCGAGCGACTCCACGACCTGTTCTGCCCCGCTGCGCAAGGACGCGCCGTCGGCGAGGCTGCGCTCGAAGCGTTCGACAACGATCTTCGCGCCGCAAGCGGCGGACGAAGGCTGCAACGACGGCAGGGGCGAATAGTCTGGGACTGGGCGCCGGATACCGACACCCTTCATCGGTCGCTATTTCCGGTACTCGCCGATGCCGCCGAGTTGCTCGTATCGGGCGATCTTGAAAAGCTGCGAGAATGTCAGGGGCCGGGTTGCGGATGGCTGTTCCTGGACCGCTCGCGCGGCCGCCCGCGGCGCTGGTGCAGCATGCAGGACTGCGGCAACAAGGCAAAGGCGCGCCGCCACTATCGCCGGCAGGCTGACAGCTAGACCCAGGCTATTGCCGCCACCCAAGCTGCGCCGTCTGGCGCGCGGCCTCTACGATCTGCCCAGATTCCATCCGCGGCTTGGGCCACTTTCCCCTGACCCGGATCAGGTCGCACGCGCATTGGCGCGGGAGACAGGATCGAAAGTGCAGATCGCCGGCGCCCGTGCTGCCCATCTGCTCGGGCTGACGACCCAGGTCCCGGCTCAGAGCGACTGTCTGACCGACGGACCGTCCCGACGGATCGTTCTGGGGAAGCGTGTGATCAATCTTCCATGCCGCGCCCATGCATCTGATCCTGCCGGGAAACGCGGCAGGCACTGTCGTGCGGGCCCTTCGGCATCTGGGACCGACGCTAGCCGATGAGGTTGTTCGGATCGCTGTTCGATCCTTGTCTGCAGCCGACAAGAAAAGACTTGGCGCGTCGGTCCGTCCAGTTGCGTACATCACTGACCTGACAGGCAGTTTGTTGGAGTATCATGCTACGTCTCCTGAAAGGCTCGCGAGCACCGTGTCCGCGAGCGATCAGGACGTGCCTTCCGAACGTGCAATCTGGATGGCTTGCACTGCCTCCGGCCGAAGCAGCGTTCGCCAGAAAGACAGCGTGAAAAGGCAGCGCTGGAACTCTCAGCTCAATTGAGCTATATGACTATCTACATGGTCAGGAGCGTGACATGGACGCGATCAATCTGGCGGACGCCAAAGCCCATCTGAGCGAACTGGTCGACCGGGTCGAAGCGGGCGATTCGATCGATATCACCCGTCGTGGCAAGCCGGTCGCGCGGCTCACCGCCGTGGCCAGGCCGCGCAAGGCGATCGATGCCGCGATGCTTCGAACACTGACGGCGGCGATGCCGCCCCAGTCCCAGAGTGCCGCCGATCTCGTGCGGTCGATGCGGGATGGCGACCGCTACTGATGCTCTATCTCGACACGTCGCTGATCGTCGCGGCGCTTTCCCACGAAGCGATGACGCCGCGTGTTCAGGCCTGGCTAGCGGAACAGGACCCGGCGCAGCTTCTGATCAGCGACTGGACCGTCACCGAGATGTCGTCCGCGATGGCGATCAAGCTGCGGACAGGGCAGATCAGCCTCGAGCAGCGCGCGGCGGCGCTTGCCATGTTCAACAAGCTGGTCGCCGAGAGCTTCGCCGTGCTGCCGGTGACGGGCGGGCAGTTTCGGGCGGCGGCGAGGTTTGCCGATCAACACACCTTGGGGCTTCGCGCCGGTGACGCCCTGCATCTCGCTGTCGCTTCGGAGCACGGCGCCACAGTACACACGCTCGACCAGCGGCTTGCCGATGCCGGACCGACGCTCGGTGTGCCGGCGCAGTTGCTGGCATGACCCGGGCCTCTTCCAGCATGGCCGCCCCGCTTGCGAGCTGCCATGGCCGGTGACTGGTCCGACGAGCAGAACGACGCGATCGTGGCGGATTATTTCGCGATGCTTGGCGATGACATTGCCGGGCGCCCCTACAGCAAGGCCGAACATAATCGCTTGCTGCAGGCGGCGATCGATCGTCCGCGCGGCTCGATCGAATACAAACATCAGAACATCAGCGCCGTGCTCAAGGGCCTCGGTGAGGATTGGATCCCAGGCTACAAGCCGGCCTTCAATTTCCAGGCCTCCCTCGTCGATGCGGTGGTGCGCTGGCTTGAGCGCCATCCGGATTGGCTCGCACCGGCCGCGCGGATGGCAATGGAGCCGTCGCCGTCAGCGCTCCGGGAGGAAGCAATGCTGTGGATCGGCCCGCCGCCGACGCATAGCAACGCGCCGCCTCCCGACGAACTCGAGCAGATGACTGCCATCGCCCGGAAGTACGATGTGGCGGAGCGCGATGCCCGCAACCGGGCTCTCGGCCGCGCTGGCGAGGAGCGTGTCCTCGCGCACGAGCGCGCCAGCCTACTCGCCGCCGGCCGGGCCGATCTCGCCGAGCGCATCCGCTGGGTGTCGCATGTCGATGGTGACGGTGCCGGCTATGACATCCTGAGCTTCGACACTGACGGCCGCGATCGGCTGATCGAGGTGAAGACAACCAATGGCTGGGAGCGCACGCCGTTTCACATCACGCGCAATGAGCTGGCCGTTGCGGAGGAGCGGCGCATGGATTGGCGGCTGGTGCGGTTGTGGAATTTCGCGCGGGAGCCAAAGGCGTTCGAGCTTCGGCCGCCGTTGGAGGCGCATGTGTCGCTGATGGCGACCAGCTATCAGGCGAACTTCTTATAGTGGGCGGTGAGCTGTCTGTCGGCTCTTGGATGAAACTCCGTCGACAGCAGACCTAGCGCCAATCTACGCAGCGATGCATTGGGGGGCTACCACACTGCCCTGATCGCGCCCTGCTGGCTCCGTGCCTGGACTGTCGCGGACACGGTGCCCGCCAGGCTGAATCGAGACGCCAAAAGGCGTTGCTGGTTCTTACAAGAACAATCGGCGGGAGCGCCAATGCCGCAACCGCTGTCCTATGATAGACTTGCCGCCGCGTGTCGTCGGCAAGGACGCGAGGAATGCTGGAGAAACGGGAGATCGGACCTGGACGGTCCAATGGCGCCTCGGTCGTGACCGAGATGGAGCGCGTCCTGGACACGCCGCCGGACCTCGCGAGCGTAGTCCTGCGAGGGGACACGCGGCTGACTCGCCGCTGGCGGCACGGGGCGCTACACGACAGCCTGCCTGCGCTCGCTGGCCATGTGGTGATGACCTACTACTCCCAGCCGCGCGACATCCTCTGGCGATCGGGCCAAAGCCGGATCGCGGCTGCGACGCGGCCGGGCTCAGTCACCCTCATCCCGGATGGCGTCGACGGGCGCTGGGATATCGGCGGCGAGATCGAAGTCTCACACGTCTATCTCACCACGGAGCGACTGCAGTCCTGCGCCGACGCGCTCACTGACGGAAAGGCCGTCGAGCTCTTGACCCGCGTCGGATTCGACGACCCCGTGACGGCGCGCATCCTCGATCTCCTGACGAGGGAGGCCGCGGCGGACGACCCCTCGTCGCGCCTGTTCGTCGAGCAGGCCATCGATCTTCTGTGTACGCAGCTCGTGCGAAGCCACTCGAGCTTCGCCGCGCTTCCTTCGCCGCCGCGTCGCGGTCTCGCGGACTGGCAGGTCCGTCGAGTCACCGGCTACATGCGGGAGAGACTCGCCGAAAATATCGGGCTCGACGAGTTGGCCGCCATCGCCGGCCTGAGCCGCTTTCATTTCTGCACCGCGTTCCGGCTCGCGACCGGTCAGACCCCGCACGAATGGCTGACACGGGAGCGCATCGAGCGGGCGCGCGCCATGCTCGCGAAGCCAGCGGCCACGGTCACCGAAGTGGCTCTGGCGGTCGGCTATGGCACGCCCTCGGCGTTCGCGGCCGCATTCCGGCGGATCACGGGAATGACCCCGACCGCCTTCCGCCGCGGCCTCTGATCCGACGCCCAGCTCCCAAGACGTACCCGACCGAAAGCGCGCGACAGTCGCCGCAACGGCGCGACGGCGGCGCCGCGCCCGCGGAGCTATTTCTCCCGCTGCGTATGAGGCGCATCGATGAAACCGTTAGAAGGAAAGGCCTCCCGAATGAACACCCGAAGCGAACAAAAAGTTGCCCTGGTCACCGGCGCGTCCCGCGGCATCGGTGCCGCCGTCGCCCGGAGACTCGCAGCCGACGGCTTCACGGTCGTCATCAACTATGCCGGCGGCTTCGACGAAGCGGAGGCCCTGGCCGCAGAGATCGGAAGGACCGGAGGCCGCGCCACGACGGCGAAGGCCGACGTCAGCGATCCTCGCGCCGTGGCTCGCATGTGGGACGCGGCCGAGGCGGCCCATGGCGGCGTCGACGTGCTCGTAAACAACGCCGGCATCATGCGCCTGGCGAAGCTCTCGGACGGCGACGACGCGCTGATCGACACCCAGATCGCCATCAACCTCAAGGGCAGCCTCTACACCATGCGCGAGGCGGCCAAGCGCCTGCGCGAGGGCGGTCGGATCATCAACTTCTCGAGCAGCGTCGTGGGTCTCAAGCCCGAGACCTATGGCATCTACGCCGCCACAAAGGCCGCGGTCGAGCTCGTGACCGGCGTTCTGGCCAAAGAGCTGCGCGGCCGCAACATCACGGTGAACGCCGTGGCGCCTGGGCCGACGGCCACTGCGCTGTTCCTCGACGGCAAGTCGCCCGAGCTGATCGAGCGCATATCGAAGATGAATCCGCTCGAGCGCCTCGGCGCGCCGGAGGATATCGCCAACGCGGTGGCTTTCCTCGCCGGGCCGGACGGCGGCTGGATCAACGGCCAGGTGCTGCGCGCCAACGGCGGCATGGTCTGAGCCCTAGTCCGATCACGCATCGGTTCGCCACAACCTGAATTCGCATGGAGACTTCCTATGAGCAGGAAAATCATTCTCGTCACCGGCGCTTCCAGCGGCTTCGGCCGGATGACAGCCTTGGCGCTCGCCCGGGCCGGCCATACCGTCCACGCGTCGATGCGCGACATCGCCGGTCGCAATGCAAAGAGCGCGGCGGAAATGGCCGCGATCGGGGGGATCGACGTCCGGCCGATTGAGCTCGACGTCGAATCGGAGCCTTCGGTCAATGCGGCGGTCGAGCAGATCGTGGCGGAGAGCGGCCGCATCGATGTGGTGGTCCACAACGCCGGCCACATGGTGCTCGGACCGGCCGAGGCCTTCACGCCCGAGCAATACGCTCAGCAGTACGACGTCAACGTCATCGGCACGCAAAGGGTCAATCGCGCGGCTCTTCCGCACATGCGTCGGACCCGGTCCGGGCTTGTCGTTTGGGTGTCTTCGACGAGCGTGCGCGGCGGCACGCCGCCTTTCCTCGCGCCCTATTTCGCCGCAAAGGCGGCCATGGAATCGCTCGCCATGAGCTACGCCGGCGAGCTCGTCCGTTGGGGCATCGAAACCACGATCATCGCGCCCGGCGTGTTCTCGCACGGAACCAATCACTTCGCGCACAGCGGGCGTCCGGCCGACCTCGCCGTTCAGCGCGAATACGAGGAGGGCCCGACACGCACTCTCGCGGCCGAGGTCGAGCGGGGACATGCGGCCGTCGAGCCGGCGGCCTCCGACCCCGAGGATGTCGCCCGAGCCATTGTGCGCGTCGTCGATTTGCCGGTCGGCAAGCGCCCGCTGCACGTCACCGTGGATCCGGCCGACATGGGCTATGAGGTGATGGCGGCAATGGGCGACCGGATCCGCGCCGACGTCTACCGCCGCATGGGCCTCGAGAGCATCCTCACAATCTGATCGCGGTCCTGTCCCGTCCGTGCCCGTCCCGTGGACGCGGACGGGACAGACCGCCTCCGCCGCGACCTCGGGACGGCAATCGGCACAGGCGCCGCCTCGCCGCCCGCCGACCTAGGCGCCACCCTCTAAGACAAAGGACGACTTCCATGAAAACGACCGGAAACACGATGCTGATCACGGGCGGTGGCTCGGGGATCGGCCGCGAGCTGGCGCGGCGCTTCCAGGCGCTCGGCAACACGGTGATTATCGCGGGCCGACGGCGCCAGGCGCTCGACGAGACCATCGGTGGGCGGAAGGACATGTACGCCTTGACGCTCGACGTGGAGGATCCCCAGGCGATCGAAGCCTTCGCGCGGCAGGTTGTTCGCGAGCACCCGAGGCTCAACGTGCTCGTCAACAACGCCGGCGTCATGATCGCCGAGGACGTGACGCGCAAGCGGGTTCTCACCGACGCGGAGAAGACGATCGCGACGAACCTCCTGGGGCCGATCCGCCTCACCAACGCGCTCGTCGACCAGCTCGCGTCCCAGCCCGACGCCGCGATCATCAACGTATCCTCGGGCCTCGCCTTCGTGCCGTACAGCGCAACGCCAACCTATAACGCCACCAAGGCCGCGATCCATTCGTACACGGTGTCTCTGCGCACTCAGCTCGATGGCAAGGTCGAGGTGATCGAGCTGGCGCCGCCGGCGGTCCAGACAGAGCTCATGCCGGGGCAATCGACCCGCGAGGGCTTCATGCCGCTCGAGTCCTTCATCGACGAGACGATGCAGCTATTCGAGCGCCAGCCCACCCCGAAGGAGATCCTCGTCGAGGAAGTAGCGTTTCTCCGCTGGGCGGAGCGGGACGGACGGTTCGATCAGCTCGTGTCCATGCTCGCCTCTCACTAACAGGAGCTGCCCCATGCACACCACCCCCACCCCTGCCCGTGCCATCGCCACCACCGCGAGCCTGCCGGAGCTCGTCCAGACGGCCGGCCCTCCGGGCACCATCACCCAAGACGGCCCGTTCGAGACGCAACCTTGGGGGCCGCATGGGCGGCTTGAGACCCCGCGCTATTCGGTCGAGCGCGTCGTGTACCGGAGCGCGGGCACGGAGGTGGTCGGCAACCTGTTCGTGCCAGGCATTTCCGGCCGTAACCCCGCTGTCGTCGTCATCGGACCGGTCGGCTTCGTGAAGGAACAGTCCCCGATCCAGTACGCCTCACGCCTCGTACGCGACGGCTACGTCACCCTCATCTTCGATCCGCGCTACCACGGCGAGAGCGGGGGCGAGCCGCGCCGGCACGAGAGCGGAGCAGCGAAGGTGGAGGATCTGTGCGCTTCAGTCGACTTCCTGGTCTCCCGCGACGATGTCGATCCGGAGCGCATCTTCATCCTCGCCATTTGCCAGGGGGTGAACTGGGCTATCGAGGCCGCCACCCTCGACTCACGCGTGAAGGCACTCGCCATGGTCGCCGGGCACTACCTGACGCCCGAGGTGACTGAAATGTATGTGGGCGATACGGCCGAGGCGCGCATAGGCCGCTCGCGCGAGGCCGAGGCCCGGTTCAAGACGACGGGCGAGGTCTCCTATATTCCCATCGTCTCGGCACAGCCGACGCCGCCCGATCCGACGGCGCTGCTGACCGCGCCTCCGGTTCGTCAGTTCTATATCCGCTGGGCCGATCGCGGCCCGTTCTGGAATTTCCACGGCCTGTGGGAAAACCGGATCACCGCCATGTCGGAAGCGGCGATCTGGAGCTACGACGTGCGCGCGGCGATGGCGCGTCTCACCACACCGACCCTCATGGTCCATGCGGATCGCGCGGCGTCCGGCCCGCAGATCCCGCGAGACCTCTTCGGGATCATTCCCGCGGCCGACAAGGAGCTCGTCTGGCTCGGGTCGCAGAACCAGCTCCAGTTCTACGAAGATCCGATCACGATCGACCAGGTGGCGCCCCACGTCGCCCGTTTCTTCTCCGGCTGCTCCGTGCGCGCCGAACCGCGGTGAGGCCGGCGCCGTGCACGGCTCGCCGAAGAAAGGCCCAGCCGCGCGGGCGCTTGATCGAAAGCGACATCAACCCGAACAACCCGGAGACCTCCTATGCGCGTTTTCCTGACCGGCGCGACCGGCTTCATTGGTTCCCGGATCGTGCCCGAACTCATCGGGGCCGGCCATCACGTGGTCGGGCTGACCCGCTCGGACGCGGGCGCGCGGTGGCTCGCCGACGCGGGCGCCGAGGCGCACCGCGGCACGCTCGAGGATCCGGACAGCGTCGCGCGTGGCGCTGCGCAGGCGGATGCGGTGATCCACACTGCCTTCGACCACGACTTCTCGCGCTTCGCCGAGAATTGCGAAAAGGATCGACGGGTGATCGGAGCGATTGGCGCTGTACTCGCTGGCTCGGACCGCCCG